>Ga0209455_1001385_pt1 | contig 11030 bp, 11 predicted proteins | sample AraplaCol_mCL_r2_FD_184275 | JGI IMG/M metagenome (GOLD analysis project Ga0209455, IMG submission 184275) | Arabidopsis root microbial communities from North Carolina, USA - plate scrape CL_Col_mCL_r2 (SPAdes) (version 2) | ecosystem: Host-associated > Plants > Roots > Endosphere | place: USA...
TTAGTTTCAGATTGTGGCTCAACACCGTCAACCGCGCTAAACAAAAACACCAAACCATCCAATACGCGCAACGAGCGGTTTACCTCAACGGTAAAATCCACGTGTCCCGGGGTATCAATAATGTTGATGTGGTATGAGTGGCCACGGTATTTCCAGTCGATGGTAGTAGCAGCCGAAGTGATGGTAATACCACGCTCCTGCTCCTGTGCCATCCAGTCCATTGTAGCTGCACCTTCGTGAACCTCGCCAATTTTGTGGCTAAAGCCCGAGTAGTACAGTATACGCTCTGTAGTAGTAGTTTTACCGGCATCAATGTGAGCGGCAATACCTATATTTCTTGTATATCTTAAATCTCTTGCCATTATGTTTTTTTGATTTCTCTGATTTTTTAATGATTACACCGATTTGCAATCATAACAAAATCGGTGTAATCCTATATTAAATCGGTGTAATCTTATTTATTAGAAACGGAAATGTGAGAACGCCTTGTTAGCCTCAGCCATTTTGTGCGTATCTTCTTTCTTCTTCACTGCTGCACCTTCACCTTTAGCTGCCGAAATAATTTCGCCTGCTAATTTCTCCATCATGGTTTTTTCACCACGACGACGGGCATAGCTGATCAGCCATTTCATACCTAAGGCTACTTTACGCTCAGGACGAACTTCAGTAGGCACCTGGAAGTTTGCACCACCTACACGGCGGCTTTTAACTTCAACAGCAGGCATTACATTGTTTAAAGCTTTTTTCCAGGTATCCAAACCGTTTTCGCTGGTTTTCTTTTCAACAATTTCAACTGCGTTATAGAAAATTGCATAAGCGGTAGATTTTTTACCGTCATACATCATGTTATTTACAAACCTGGTTACCAAAACGTCATTGAATTTTGGATCAGGAAGAAGGATTCTTTTTTTTGGTTTCGACTTTCTCATTGTTACTATCCTCCTTTAATTATTTCTTTTTACCTTTTGTTGGCGCTGCTGCAGCTTGTCCTGGTTTTGGACGTTTGGTACCGTATTTTGAACGGCGTTGGTTACGGCCGGCTACACCTGATGTATCTAATGCACCACGGATGATGTGGTAACGTACACCTGGTAAATCCTTAACACGACCACCGCGGATCAAAACAATAGAGTGCTCCTGTAAGTTGTGACCTTCACCAGGGATATAAGCGTTAACTTCTTTTCCGTTGGTAAGGCGCACACGGGCCACTTTACGCATTGCTGAGTTTGGTTTTTTAGGGGTAGTGGTATACACGCGTGTGCATACGCCTCTTCGCTGTGGACAGCTGTCCAACGCTGGCGACTTACTCTTGTCAACCAGAGCTACTCTACCTTTTCTAACTAATTGTTGAATAGTAGGCATTCTTCCTTTTTTTGTTTATTTGTTTTTATCCCGTTACCCACCAACACAGCGGGCAGTTTTTCGGGACTGCAAAAGTACGGACTTAATTTGTGATTTTCAATAGGTTGGGAGAAAAAAGTTTACGGTTTAAGTTGCAGGGGCTGAAAGGGTTGGGAAAGGTGGGGTTGGTGATTAACTACAGATGTTTTAAAATATCGTCATTGCGAGGAACGAAGCAACCTCTACATAGGACATTCAAGGAGCAATTAGTTTGTGTTAACCAAAACGCGGCTGACTGGCCACCATCGTTTTTTTGTTTCGTTGATTTGCATGCGTAGAGGTTGCTTCGTTCCTCGCAATGACGAAAACTAGATGATTTTAGGAAAACATCAATCCTGTGCTGCTATCTCCCGCCAATCCCGCTTTACACTCATACTGCACGAGCCTTAACCACGAAGCCGGTATCCGCTGCAATCGGGTTTAGTAATGAAGGGGTTTGTGCAATATTGTCTTGTCCGTCCGTTTTTGAGTAGGGGGTATTGAGGAAGGGAGCGGACAAAAACCAGCCTGAACCATGATTCGCCTGATTAAAGGATTAAAGGATGCCTGCCGCATACTAATCAAACTGTAACACTTGTAACGATTGTTAATCCCCATTCCAAACGTTCCAGGCGTTACGGGGCATCATTTTCAAATCCTCTAATCACCAATCTTCAAATCCACACCTTGTCCGCTTTTTCTATAACCACCAGCCACTCAAAATCGGACGGACAAAACAGATAATTAACCTGTCACACCTATCACACTGTTATACTGTGACAAGCATCCGCATATCATCTTCCCTCCCTCTGAAATTAGTAAATAATTAAAATTTAAACGAGATTTGAATAAGGCAGTAAAGCAACCCATAATTCAAGATTGATATGAGCATAAAAGAACAAATCGAAGCGTATATTACCAGCCAGCCTGAACCAAAACGCAGCGAGATGCAGGAGTTGCATACACGCATACTTGCCGTATTGCCGGGCTGTAAACTATGGTACGATGATGGTAAAAATGCCGACAATAAAACTGTCAGTAACCCCAATATAGGCTACGGCCTTTACACCATAAAATATGCTGATGGAAAGACCAGGGATTTTTTCCAGATTGGTTTGAGCGCAAATACAAGCGGCATATCTGTTTATATCCTCGGTCTTGTAGATAAAACATACTTGTCGCAAACCTATGGTAAAGACCTGGGCAAGGCAAGCGTTACCGGGTATTGCATTAAGTTTAAAAAATTAAAAGATATAAATATTGATGTACTTGAAGCTGCAATAAAGGATGGCGTTGAGCTTACAAGGGAAAAGTAATGACTCCATTTATTTCAACTGCGGTTATCAAAGTTAAAATTATACCGATATTTAAATACACTCCTTCCTTACCCGCTTACTACTATAAGTAAAGGACTGCTTTTCAACTAAATACCAAGAAAACTAATTGGATTACGCCACAGGTGTTTATACTAACAAATTTAGTAAAATAAATCGGATTACCAAAATATTTTTGCAGATTTATGTAATTAACGGCCATGTAAACCGGCAGTTGTTTTGTCCGTCCGATTTCGAGTAGAGGGTAATGAAGAACGGAGCGGACAAGTAATTTGTCTGAACCATGATCAACGATTTAAGGATGCTGAGAGCATGCTAATCAAACTGTAACGCTTGTAACGCCTGTTAATCCCCTTTCCGAACGTTCCAGGCGTAACAGGCATCATTTTCAAATCATCTAATCACCAAATCTTCAAATGCGCACATTCGTCCGCTTTTTCCCTACCAACCGGCTACCCAAAACCGGACGGACGAAACATCAGGCGATTTAAAATGAAAAGTTTTGCTGATTAAATTAAGCCTTCAGAGGTTAATATATCTTTTATCTCGTCTTTTCCAATAGTCGATTCCTCCGATTTGTCAAAAATGGTAATCAATAGAATATCAGTTGAACCAACATTTTCCTGTACCAGATAAGTTATAACACGAAATCCACCACTTTTTCCCTTTCCTTTGGATTCGTCTGCCAGCCTTATCTTGAATATATTGGCGCCATAATTATCTCCCAACCGGGGATTTTTAATTAGCTCTTTTTCGAGATTTTTTAAATTGGATTGAAGCGTATGATACTTCTTCAATAGTCGTTTAGCCCTCTTAATAAAAAATGCAGTAAGGACAACTTTATTCGCCATCGAAAAGATCGGACATTGAATACCCTTTGGAAGTACCCTCCTGAATTTTTTTGGCTTCTCTTAGCCCTTCCCTAATATCATTTAACAGCTTCTTCTTTTTCAGTGCTTCTTTATCAGAAAGAACGGATATAACTTCTCCGCCCATTTCTTTCACTATCGCAGACAATTTGGATTTAGCTTTTCCGGGAACCTGTATGGTCATTGTGGTCATAACTCAAAGATAATTTTTAATTTTTATAGTTACAACTATACATCCAAGTCAAACTGTAACGCTTGTAACGGCTGTTTTCCCCTATAACAAACGTTCCAGGTGTTACAAGGCCTGAACCATAATTCGCTTGATTAATTAAAGGATGCTGGAAGTATACTAATCAAGTTGGAACACTTGTAACGACTGTTAATCCCCCTTTACAAACGTTCCAGGTGTTACAGCGAAAAATAAGCAGGAAATTTTGATGAACCATCATCCCGGGTTTAACTGGCCGGGATGACGGTTACAGGTAGATTATCTGCCGCCAAAGTAACGGTTAACAACGCGAACGTTTGTCAGCGAAGTTTAATAAAGAAAAATATTTTCTCGCAACGAAATAAAACAAAATTGAAAATTCTCACTAATTTTCCCTTTCATATCGTTCCACTGCCCTCTTCATGTGTCTGTCAACGATCTTTAATTCAAACCATGTTAGCAAGATAAATATACCAAGGAAAACTACGGGTGCAGCCATTGCCTCATAATCTTCTTGATTTATCAGCGCAGAAAAGCCTGTAGCAAATAACCCCATCGCAAGGAAAGCAAAGAGCCAAGTCGGAAAAACGCCAAGCCGCAGCCGGTATCCGATAATTGTATCATCCTTTGGAAAACTGATTATTATTTTGGGGAAGAACTTTTCGAGAGAGGTATGCAGTCGAGTAAATTTAACATCCTTGTTGTTATCGAGTCCCAAAAACAGCTTTTCGGAACCCATATTATGCTCGGCAGAAGTAAAGTCAAGCGAGCGCATTCGTTTAATTGCCACTTTTCGCATCGCCGTTTCAAGCAGTTGTTTTTCGTTACCGGCTAGTTGTACTTTTTTGAAATAAATCATAACAAGGTTTGATTGTTAGATGTAAAAGTATAAATATTAACCGTTGTATAAGCATAACTTCCCTCTCCCAAATCGGTGTAACGGCGAAGCCCTCTTGAGCGCCTTTGAAAACAAGCAAAGCGAAAAATCATCGTCCAATCGGTAAAAACAGAAAGCCCCGGTTTACACCAGGGCCTTCAAAACACACCTCACTTATCCAAAAACTATAAACCTTATCTTAATTAATAACCGCGATCATAATCACGGTCGTGATGCCAATGGCCCTCATGGTCATGATCACGGTACCTGTGCCCGCCGTAGCCTTCACGAACGATACAACCAGAGGTTACTGATACTATAGCGCATATTACCAGCGCGAATGCAACAAATTTCTTTTTCATGGTGATTAGCTTTTAATTTTTAAATGCCTCAAATGTTGCGGCGTTTGTATGTTGGATGCTTTTAAATTGAAAAGGATTAATCACAACAAGAAAATACTGCCCCATAAGTCAATAATCGGTGAAATCCGCCTATAATCGGTAAAATCCAAACCTTATATTTGATAATCAAAGAAATCCTGCAAATCTTGCTAATCCTTAAATCGTGTTAAATCCTTAAATCGTGTTAATTATGAAAAAAGCAGCCTTACTCATCATCGCACTATTTTTATTATCCACCGGCTTCCATGCATCAGCCCAAATAACAACCAAATACGGCGATAACGTAAGCACGCTCGACGGCATTATTAAAGCATTTTATGATGTGGTTAGCGTAAAAAAAGGCGGTAAGGTTTATTTTGAACGCGATAGCCTGCTGCACTGGAAAGATGTGAGGGTTGGCGGCGTAAGCATGAACAAGGACGGCAAACCTGTAATCGGCTTTGTTACCCTGAAAAGGTTCCATGAACTGTCAGACCCTTATGTAGAAAAAGATGGCTTTGATGAGCGCGAAATAGCCCGCAAAACCGAGAGATTCGGCGCCATTTACCATGTTTGGAGCACCTACGAGTCGCGTAACGAACCCGGTGGCCCGGTAATAGACCGCGGCATCAACAGTATCGAACTTTTTAACGATGGCACCCGTTTCTGGATACTGGGCTGGTTTTACGACGGCGAACGCAAGGATAACCCTATACCGGCGGAGTATCTTGGTCATTAGTCACAGATCATTAGTCATTAGTAACTACATTGCGGCAACTCCGATTAATTAGCGACAGCCCCCCAATGACTAATGACCAGTGACTAATGACTTTCGACTTGTAAGGTAAGCGTCCAGTACATTCAGCCGCATTTGGTTCAAATTGGCGGTTGGGGTATTTGAAAGCAGTATTAACGTTACCCCTTTGTCGATGAGGTGCACCCAATTCGATTCGTTACCGTACCCTTCTCCCTGGCGCTCGGCAAACATGGTATTAACTTTTCCAATTTTGCGCGGGTACACCCAAAAACCAAAGGCCACATCGCCAAGCTTGGGATATGAGGTTAGCATAAGGTCGACAGTTGCCTTTTTTAGTAAAGTATGGTTAAATATCGCCTGGTCAAAAATCAGCAGGTCTTTTGCATCCGAATACATGGCGCCCGCCGAAAAATGATTGTCGATATAATGATAAGTCGGCGTTATTAATGAATCGACGCTGTTACCGCGGGTATAATACCCTTCGTCAAGGTTTGGCACAATGTCTTCGTGGTGCCAGTAATTGGTATTGTTCATTTTTAGGGGGATAAGGATTTTCTCGCGCAATACTTCATCAAAAGGCTTCTTGCATATTTTTTCTATTATCCTGCCCAGTAAAATATAGTCGCCGTTGCTGTAGTTAAACTTGGCACCGGGCGTATCAATCAATTTTTCGGAGCAATAGCGGGTAATAAATGTATCAACCGGCCACAGGTTTTGGTCGTAAGCTTCGGGTATGTATTTCGGGTCCATTTCTTTGGTATTCCTTCCGCTGCTGTAGGTAAGCAGGTTTTTGATGGTTGCCTTGTGCCCGGCCTCACCTTTATACTCCGGGTAATAGGTTGATATGGTTGAATCAAGGTTTATTTTCCCTTCCTCATACAGTTGCATTATAAGGGCCGCAGTAAAGGTTTTAGTTACCGAAAATATCTGGAAACGTGTTTTCTCCGAAAACTTGATATCATAGTGCCGGTTTGCCACGCCGGTATATTTTAAATATTCAATCTTCCCGTTTTTTGCTATCAGCACCACGCCGTTAAAGTTTCTTTGCATTATACACGAATCAACCACCCTGTCGACCCCGGTTTTTTGAGCGGAAGCAAAATAGGTAATCAGCAGAAATAGTAAAAGTGAAAAGGCAGCTTTCATAGTTAATTTATAATGCCCGAAATTTAAATATAAAAGCCGGATGAGGCGTGTAATTTTTTAGTTATGCCCCGTTAGGATGCGGGAAACAGTGATTTATAAGGTTGGCGAGGTTATTTGAGCCGTCTGTAACCAGCGGTTATTGCAATTCAATTATTAAATCCTAAATTCGATTTTTACGAAGTATTTGTTACCATGAAAAAATCTATCCTGTTAATTATCCCCCTGGCAGTTTTATTTAGTTGCGAGCAAAAAAACAAACAAGCGGCGGTGCCTGTTTCCGGTGATGCTGCGTTTGAAAAATTATCGGAAAACTATTTAACAGGATTCCTGGCCTGGCGCCCTGCAAATGGAGTTGCTTTGGGCTATCACCAATATGACGGCAAAGTAACCGACTTGGGCAAAGAATCTATCGGCAAAGAACTGGGCCGCTTAAAGGATTTTGACCAGCAGCTTTCTGCTACCGATACCACGTTGCTAAGCGCGAAAGATTTTTACGATTTCAGGATATTGCGCTCGGCCATTAAAAACGAGATTTTCAATTTCGAGGATATGGGCGAGTTCGACCGCAACCCAATGACCTACGCCGGCGCTGTTGATGTGAGCATTTATATCAAACGCAACTTCGCCCCGCTCGAAGAAAGGCTGAAATCGATCATAGCTATCGAAAAAAATGCCGCAAATGTTTTTATCGCTGCAAAAGCTAATCTTAAAGATACGCTTGCCAAACCCTACGTTGAAACTGCTATTGAAATTGCACGCGGCACAGCTGATTTTTTAAGTGGCGATTTAAAGATTGCCCTTAAAGATGTTAAAAACGATTCGCTGATGAAGGTGTTCAATACGGTTAATAAAACTGCCATCGCCTCTATAAATAACTACGCCACCTGGCTGCAAAAACAAAAACTGCCAAAAGCGAATAACAAGTACGCCATTGGCACCATTAGCTACAAAAAAATGCTGCTCTACAGCGAAGGCTTGACGCTTGAGCCCGAAAAAATACTGGAGATCGGTTTAAGTGAATTAAAAAAGGAACAGGCTGTATTTAACGCTGCTGCAAAGACCATCAACCCCACCAAAAAACCCATCGAGGTATACCAGGACCTGCAAAAAGAGCATCCTACCGCTGAAAACTTGATACCCGAAGTAAGGAAAAACGTAGAAGGCATCCGGAAGTTTTTGACTGATAAAAACATTGTGTCGATGCCTGATTCGGTAAACCTGAAAGTCACCGAAACGCCGCAATATGCCCGCGCAACCAGCACCGCAAGTAACGATGATCCGGGCCCGTTTGAAAAAAAGGCAACTGAAGCATTTTACTACGTTACCCCCGTGGATGCCAAATGGACAGCCAAACAAAAGGAAGACTGGCTGCGTCAGTTTGATTATTACACCACGGATAACATTACCATTCACGAAGCATACCCCGGTCACTACACACAGTTTCTGCACCTGAATGCTTCGTCTGCCACTAAAATTGAAAAGATATTTGGCAGCTATGCCTTTACCGAAGGCTGGGCGCACTACTGCGAAAAAATGATGGCCGATGAAGGCTACGGTCACAACGGCGATACTGTAAAGGCTGCAAAGTACAGGTTAACCCAATCTGGCGATGCGCTTTTGCGTTTGTGCAGGCTGTGTGTTTCCATAAAAACCCATTGCCAGGGCATGAAGCTTACCGATGCCACCAAGTTCTTTATGGCCAACTGGTACCAGGGCGAAAAACCATCGTACCAGGAGGCCCTGCGCGGCACCTTCGATCCGGGCTACTTGTTCTACACTATCGGTAAACTGGAAATATTGAAATTACGCGCAGATTATGAAAAACAGGAAGGCACCAACTTCTCGCTCAAAAAGTTCCACGATGAAGTGCTAAACCACGGTGCACCACAGCTACGCCTGCTGAGAGAGGTTATGCTGAAGGATAAGAGCACCTGGGGTAATGTGATGTAAACAACAACATTTTGTCATTCTGAGCGCGAGCGAAGAACAATCTCTTGAGCGCAGCGAAAAATCTTATACACGCGACATTCACGCTTGCTTAGCCCGCGGTATACCTATACAGCGTATACCTTTCAATTGAATAAGATTCTTCACTGCATTCAGAATGACAAAAAAAGCAAATTAATGGGCCGGTGCTCCCGGCGGTGGTTTTAAATGCCTTGGCGGCGCACAACTTGTGTTTAATGCCGCGTACAAAGCTGTAAGCAGCATCATGATTATTATTTTCCTTTTCATGGTAATGTTTTTAGGTACAACCACTATAAATAGTTAATTGTTTTTTTGATGATTTCACCGATTTGCGAAGAGCTTAACATAATGTTATTCCGACTTCCGACTTCCGACTTCCGACTTCCGACTTCTACTGCCCTCCCGTCAAACTCTGCGGTTTGCGTTTCTCAGGCGGTAATGCCTGGTATTTTTTGTAGCTATCGTTGATGTATACCGCCAGCGATACATTGTTATTACCTTTAATAAAGGCATAGGTGGGTCGGTACATCAGCATAAAGTCCTCCAGTTCAATTCCTTTTAGCGGTACAATGCTGCCTACGTAGGTGCGCGTAAACACCGCATCCACTTTTCGTTCCTCTTCTTCGCGTTTAAAATAACGTTTTAACCGGCGGGCGTCTTTAGCTTCCTTGCCAAACCAGGTGGTTGGCGACAGCACATAAAGCTTGCTTTTGGTGTATATTTCAGGATATTCTTTATGGGGATCAAACGCCTGGCGGGTCGAGTTAACAGTAACCTCGCGCAACGCTATTGTTTTGGTAAACAATTGTATTTTTTTAGGCACCAGATCAATCACATACAAAGTATCAGACACATAGCCCGGCGAATCGAATATCAGCAGGTTACCAACTTCTGCCTTTATACTAAAGTTGCCGTTTTTATCGGTGATCCCGAGTTGTTTACTGTTGCTGTTCCTGATAAAAACATCAGGCAGTTTGTTGCCGGTTGCGCTGTCGTAAACGGTGCCTTTCAGCACGCCCTGTGCACTTGCCGAAGTTGCTATTATAACCAACAGCAAAATCAAAATATACCTAATTTTCATGGCAGATGAATTACACTGTTAAAATAACCTTATTTCATTAATAAAGGTTTTGATTTTAACACTTCGATAAACATTTTACAAACGGGTGGTGAATAGCCTCACCGCGATGTTAACATAAACTTAACATTGCAAATTGATAAATTTTCGTTTACTTGCATTTGCCTTAATTAAACGCCTTTTATCAACCTGATTATAAACTATTTAAACCTGTAACAATTAAAAATGAACAAAGAAAACATTATTAAGCTGGTAATTTTACTCAGCTTTCTCGTCCTGTTCCTGCAGGGCAGCCGTTTTCGCTCCGAAGGCAAAAAGGTGGCCTGCAGCGAGGGCAAATGCGATAAACCGCACGACCATGGCCAGCTCAACTACCACGAACGCTTCAAGGTAACCCCAGCCGACAACATAGGCGTAGCGACTTTAAAGGGTTTTGAAAACTTTTGGGAAGCCAATGCCACCGGGATGACCTTCGCGCTCATTATTGGCGGCGCAGCCCTCTCACTCATGCTCAGCTGGAAAAAGTTTGAACAGGTGCTTGCCTTTAAGGGCATTAAGGGTGCCGCCCTGGGCAGCATTTTCGGCATGCCGTTAAATATGTGCGCCAATTGCTCGGCGGTAACCAGTTTAACGCTAACCTCCCGCAAAGGCAGTTCTGAAACCACGCTCGGCATTATTTTAGGTGGCGCACTGCTAAATATAATAGGGATAGTTACCATGTTTGGCTTGTTTAGCCCGGCAGTGGTAATCTCGAGACTGATATTCAGTGCGATAATGATATTGATAATTGTGCCATGGGTGTCAAAACTTGTAAACAAGCAGGAAACAGCCCCTTTGCAAAGCCAGGTATTTGACAAAATATCCTGCTATTTTCCAGAAAAATCATTTGTGCAAACCATTATCAAATCGTTTGAAGACTGGCTGTTAGCCGTGGGCAATATGGCTTATAAGCTTATACCGCTAATGATCATTGGTACATTGGTCATCGCTGTTTTTCGTGCCTTTTTCCCGAATGAATTATTGCACCAAATCA
>Ga0209455_1001387_pt1 | contig 11024 bp, 8 predicted proteins | sample AraplaCol_mCL_r2_FD_184275 | JGI IMG/M metagenome (GOLD analysis project Ga0209455, IMG submission 184275) | Arabidopsis root microbial communities from North Carolina, USA - plate scrape CL_Col_mCL_r2 (SPAdes) (version 2) | ecosystem: Host-associated > Plants > Roots > Endosphere | place: USA...
TTGCCGAGCTGATAGACGAAGCCCGGGAAGGTGCCGCGCGCATCGGACGGTGACAGCTCGTTGAGATGTACGGGGATCACCCCCCAGGCGCCCTGGACCATGAACTGCATCAGGAACGCGCCGACCGCGAGCCAGACAATGCTCTGCGCGAATGCCCACAGCGGGATGACGGCGAGCGACAGGATGGCGGCAATCACGATGCATTTGCGGCGGCCATAACGTTCGGACATGACGCCGAACAGCACTCCGCCGCAGATCGCGCCGATATTGTAGATAATCGCGATCAGGCTGACGGCATGCGTGTCGAGCTTGTGCTGGACCTGCAGGAAGGTCGGGTAGATGTCCTGGGTGCCATGGCTGAAGAAGTTGAACGCGGTCATCAGCACAACGGCGTAGATGCCGAGCCGCCAATGCGATTGCAGCAACTGAAATGTGCTGGATCGCTCTGCGATGCGGTTACGCTCGAAGGCCGGCGACTCCGGCACACTGCGCCGGATATAGAACACCAGCAGTGCTGGGATAACGCCGACCATGAACATGCCGCGCCAGCCGATATATTGAAACAATAGGCCGTAGACGATCGAGGCGAGGAAATAGCCGGTGGGATAGCCGGATTGCAGTAGCCCGGAGACGAAGCCGCGCGCATGCAGCGGGATGGACTCCATCGCCAGCGAAGCGCCGACGCCCCATTCGCCGCCCATCGCGATGCCGTAAAGCGCTCGCAACACGATCAGCGCGGTCAGACTCGGGGCGAAGCCAGAGGCAAACTCGAGCACCGAATAAAGCAGCACATTGATCATCAGCGTCGGTCGGCGGCCCCAACGGTCGGCGGCACGGCCGAACAGCAGCGCGCCGATCGGGCGCATCGCGAGCGTCAGCAGGATCGCATAGGTGACGCTGGAGATATCGGTCTGGAACTCGGCCGCGATGTCCTTCAGCACGAACACCAGAAGGAAGAAATCGAACGCATCGAGCGTCCAGCCGAGGAAGGTCGCGGCGACGACATGCTTCTGCGCGCTGGTCCAGCCGGACTGCTGCGGCTGCTCAGAGACTGCAGCCCTGCCGGCCTCGATGGTCTGCATTCTCGAAGCCGCCCTCGCGGCGGGTGAGACTTACACTAAACAGGAACATGCGCCAGGACGGGCCGTCCTTGGCCCAGGCCTGGCACAGGTCAGGAGCGAAAAAATCAAGGCAGCGGTGCCCGAAGGTCGACGATCTCGGGCGTCGCGACGCGCTTGATGGCCGGATCGGCCGGAAGCTGCAGCACGCGAGCCCGCTGGCCGGTAGCGAGATCGGTGACCTTGACGATGCGGCCGTTGGAGAATTCCAATGCGTCGTGGTGCTCGGTCGGCCGGTGGATGTCGACTTGGCGGAAGCGGGCCAGATGGGCACCGACCTTGCGGCGGAAGATGAAGCCCTTCACCCGCACGTCGCCTTCGAAGGCGAGCTCGGTACCCGGACGCAGGCACACCGCCGTCAAGGGATCGTCGGCTGTGCAGAAGCCGCGGGTCTCGGTGCCCGGAAACCGGCACGACACCAACACGTCGGAGATCTCAGCGTCTCGAGAGGCGACGGTATGCAAGCTGTAGTCACACATGGGAAGGAGCTCCTCAATGCCACCAGCACTAAAAGCCGCAACGGCAGAAACTCCCACTTGTTCCATTTCGCGCACTGATTTGTGGTCGATGCCCCGGTCGGGCGCGTGGCTGGCTCGACCTCGACTCCGCTTCCTTGCCCTCGGCTCGGACGCATCGCCGGGATCGTCACCGTTCGGCTCGAAGAGAAATGTCAGGCCGCTGTCGCAAATGGCGCCTGCCATTCGTCTTGCAGGGGAACGAGATAAAATGGGAGAGAGCAGATGACGTTGTCGTACCGTTGGGTCATCGTGGCAGCAGGCGCGCTCATGACTTGCGTCGCCATTGGCGCGATGTTTTCGCTGGCGATATTCCTGACGCCGATGTCGGCCGAGACCGGCTGGTCGCGCACGGGCATAGCGAGCGCGATGACGCTGGATTTCGTGGTGATGGGCGCCGCTGGCTTCGGCTGGGGTGCGTTGAGCGATCGGATTGGACCCCGGCTGGTCACCCTTGCGGGCGCGGTGCTGCTCGGATCAGGCCTGACCCTGGCGAGCCGCGTCAGTGAGCTCTGGCAATTCCAGCTCACCTACGGCCTGCTGGTCGGGCTCGCCGCGGGCGCATTCTTCGCCCCGATGATCGCCGCGGCGACCGGATGGTTCAGCGAGAATCGGAGTCTAGCGGTGTCGCTGGTGTCGGCGGGCGTCGGCGTGGCGCCAATGACGATCTCGCCCTTCGCGAGCTGGCTGATCGCGGCCTACGGCTGGCGCAGCGCGATGGTGGTCATTGGCATCGGTGCCTGGACGCTGCTGATTCCCGCCTCCCTGCTGGTTCGCCGGCCGCCGGCCGCAGCGCAGGATATGGCGCCGACCGGCGCGCCGTTCGAAGCGCCGGCACCTTCGCTCGGCGAAGCCTTCCGCTCGCCACAGTTCATCGTGCTGGCTTCGACCTTCTTCCTTTGTTGCGGCGCGCATGCCGGCCCGATCTTCCACATGGTCAGCTACGCCATCGGCTGCGGTATCGCCCCGATGAAAGCGGTTTCGATTTACAGCGTAGAGGGGCTTGCCGGGCTGGGTGGCCGCGTCCTGCTCGGCCTGCTCGCCGACCGCTATGGCGCGAAGCGAGTGTTGATCGCGGGTCTGATGGTGCAGGCCTTCGCGATCGCGACCTATCTTCTGGTCGACAGGCTTGGACAGTTCTACGCGCTCGCCGTGGTGTTCGGCACGGCCTATGGCGGGGTGATGCCCCTCTATGCGGTGCTGGCGCGAGAATCCTTTGGCCAGCGCGTCATGGGCACGGTGTTCGGCGCCATGACCATGGCCTCCAGCCTCGGTATGGCATTCGGCCCGTGGGCGGGTGGTCGTATCTTCGACGCGTTCAACAGCTATATGTGGCTTTATCTCGGCGCCTCCGGCGTGGCCCTTGGTGCGGTCGCGGTTGCCTTTGCGTTCACGGCACGGCCGCAGCGCCGAATCCTGGCGACAGCATGAGGAGCCATCCGGAGGCTTGATCCCGGCGGTGTCGGCGCTATATCGACGTTTTCCCTTCCCACTTATTGGGCCGACGTATGACGATGACCGACACCGCCCCCGTGACCCAACCCTTCCAGGCCGAAGTTTCCGAGCTGCTGCACCTGATGGTGCATTCGGTCTATTCGGAAACCGACATTTTTCTGCGCGAGCTGATTTCGAACGCGTCCGACGCTTGCGACAAGCTCCGTTACGAGGCGATCGCGCGACCGGAGCTGAGCGCCGATGGTGAGGCACCGAAGATCCGCATCATTCCGAACAAGGCTGCGGACACGCTGACCGTGGCCGATAGCGGCATCGGCATGGAACGGCAGGAGCTGATCGATCATCTCGGCACCATTGCGCGCTCCGGCACCAAGGCGTTCGTGCAGAAGCTCACTGAAGCCAAGGACGGCAGCGGCCTGATCGGCCAGTTCGGTGTCGGCTTCTATTCGGCGTTCATGGTGGCTGATCGTATCCGCGTCATCAGCCGCAGGGCCGGCTCGCACGAGGTGTGGACGTGGACCTCCTCGGGCGGCTCCGGCTTCGAGGTTGCACCGGCCTCCGAAGAGGACGCCACGCGCGTCACCCGTGGTACCGAGATCGTGCTGCACCTCAAGGAGGACGCCAAGAAATATCTGGAAGCCTACGAGATCGAGCGCATCGTCACCGCCTATTCCGACAACATCCAGTTCCCGATCGAGCTAGTCCCGGAGGAGGGCGAGCCGCGCCAGATCAATTCGGCGAGCGCGCTATGGCAGCGCTCGAAATCCGAGCTGACGGCCGACGACTATAAGCAGGCCTACAAGTCGATCGCCAATGCGTTCGACGAGCCGGCGATGACGCTTCACTATCGCGCCGAGGGCCGTTACTCCTACGCGGTGCTGCTGTTCGCGCCGTCGACCAAACCGTTCGATCTGTTCGAGCCGGCGCGCAAAGGCAAGGTCAAGCTCTATGTCCGGCGCGTCTTCATCACGGATGATGCCGACCTGATGCCGGCTTACCTGCGCTTCATCCGCGGCGTCGTCGACAGCGAGGACCTGCCGCTCAATCTCTCGCGCGAGATGCTGCAGAACAATCCGCAGCTGGCGCAGATCCGCAAGGCCGTCACCGGGCGGGTCATCAGCGAGCTGGAGCAGCTCGCCGACAAGGATGCCGAGAACTTCGACAAGATTTGGGATGCATTCGGCTCCGTCATCAAGGAAGGCATCTATGAGGATTTCGAGCGGCGCGAAAAGCTGCTCGCGCTCTCGCGCTTCACCACGACCAGCGGTGAGCGCCGGTCGCTGAAACAATATGTCGAAGGCCTCAAGGAAAATCAGACCGAGATCTACTTCCTGGTCGGCGACAGCGTCGAGCGGCTGAAGTCGAATCCACGACTCGAAGCGGCAAAGGCGCGCGGCATCGAGGTGCTGCTGCTGATCGATCCGGTCGACGCATTCTGGACCTCGGCGCGGCTCGAGTTCGATGGCAAGCCGCTGAAATCGCTGAGCCAGGGCGACATCAATTTCGATCCGATTCCGCTGACCGAGGAGACGGCCGAGGACAAGGCCGAGCCGGCCGCCGATGAAGCCAACACCGTCGCGCTGATCAAGGCGAGCTTGGGTGACCGCGTCAGCGATGTGAAGGCCTCGACGCGGCTCACCACCAGCGCCTCCTGCTTGGTCGCCAGCGGTCTCGGACCGGATCGTGAGCTGGAGCGGATTCTCTCGCAGCAGGCCCGCGGCACGCGCACAAAGCCGATCCTGGAGATCAATCTGCGCCACCCGCTGGTGCTGGCGACGGCCAAGGCCGCGGCGGACCAGGGCAAGGTCGACGATTTGTCGTTCCTGCTGCTCGAGCAGGCGCAAATCCTTGACGGCGAGCTGCCGGAAGATCCGGCCGGGTTCGCCGCCCGGCTCAACCGGCTGGTGCTGCAGGGCTTGGCAGCCTGATCAGTCCGTCTTGTGCGCGCGGGAGAGCGCGACGAGCTGGCGCCAGCGGATGATCTCGGCGGCGAACACGCCGCCGCAGTCGTGGGCGCTGCAGGTGAGCGGAATGGCGCCGATCTCGCTGAACTGCTTGCGGATTGCGGGATCGGCGATGGCCAGATTGATCTCCCGGTTGAGCAAGCCGACGATCTCCTGTGGGGTGCCGCGCGGCACTGCCGCGCCGTAGAAGCCCGCAGTCTCGTAGCCGGGCAGCACGGTCCAGATCGGCGGAAGGTTGGGCATCAGCTCGGATGGTTCGCGGGTGGTGACAGCAAGCGCGCGAACCTTGCCGTTCTGCAACAGCTCCAGCGACGAGGCGACGTTGTCGAACATCGCGTGGACATGGCCTGACGACAGGTCGACCACGCCGGGGCCGGAGCCGCGATAATGCACGTGGGTCCATTCCAGGCCGGCCATCGTCCGAAACAGCTCCGCCGAGAGATGCTGCACGGTACCGAGGCCGGCCGAGCCGACGCTGAGCTTGCCCGGGTTGGCCCTCGCATAGGCGAGGAATTCGGCGAGAGTCTTCACCGGCAGCTCGTTGCTGACCAGGAGCAGCAATGGCATGCGCGCGAGTGTGGCGACATGGATGAGGTCGCGCGCGGTATCGAATGGCAGCGATGGATCGAAGCTGACGTTGATGGCGTTCGCTGTCGAGGTGCCCAGGATCGTATAGCCGTCCGGGGCTGCGTCGACGACGCTCTGGGTGCCGACATTGCCGCCAGCGCCGGGTCTATTCTCCAGGCGGAACGGCTGGCTGAGCCGTTCAGTGAGCCGTTCACAGATGGGATGCGCTAGGCGGCCGGTCGCGCCGCCCGCCGCAAAGGGAAGCACCCAGGTCACGCTGCGTGAGGGGTAGGCCGCCGCCGCGGCTCGCAGCGGAGGCGCAAGTGCGCTCACTGTCGCACAAGCCGCTGCATGCAGCAGCACTCGTCTCGTGATCGTCCCGTCAATCGGCATGCGGGCGTTCGCCTGGGCTGTTCGTCAGCACAAGGCTAACGCAGATTCGCCTCAACTTCGTAAAGAGCACATTTCGTATCAAGGCAGCAAAACTCTCATCCGGTTAACCCTCCCGGTTAACGCCTGCGCAGGTCCGCGGGTCTATAAGGCCCGCACGATGAGCTGGTGGTCGGCCATGAATGCTGGTGTCATGCAACAATCGGCGGAACTCGAGCCGGAGCGCGGTAAGCCGCTGGCCGCGAAGGTTCCCGTTACAAGGCCTTCGACTGCAAGAACATGGCTGAAAGCGATCGAGCTCACCGCGTATATCGAGGATGAGCCAACACGGCTGTTCGCTGACGTTGTCGATGATTGGGCGGGGAAGCAGCCGGATCGTCCGGCACTCGTCTCGGACGGCGCGACCTTGAGCTATCGCGCGCTAGCGGCCCGCATCAATCAATATGCCCGCTGGGCGCTGTCCGCCGGCGTGGGCAAGGGTGACACCGTCTGCCTGATCATGCCGAGCCGCCCCGACTATGTCGCGGCATGGCTCGGTATCAGCCGAATAGGCGGGGCGGTCGCCCTGATCAATATCAATCTCGTCGGACCGTCGCTCGCACATTGCATCAACGTTGCGACGCCCGGCCATATCGTTCTCGCCCGCGAACTGGCGAGCGCCTATGCCGGCGCCGCGGCCGATATCGCGGAGACGCCAAAGCTCTGGTCGGCAGACGCGATGCTCGAGGGCATCGACGACGCGCCGCTGTCGGCGGCCGAGCGCCGCGCCGTCACCATCAACGATCGCGCCTTGCTGATCTATACCTCCGGCACCACCGGCCTGCCCAAGGCGGCCTCCATCAGTCACCGCCGCATCCTGAACTGGGCGGGCTGGTTCGCCGGTCTCACCGGCGCTGCGCCGGACGACCGGCTCTACGACTGCCTGCCGGTCTATCACTCGGTCGGCGGCATCGTCGCGCCCTGCAGCATGCTGCGCGCGGGTGCATCGACGGTGCTGGCCGAAAAGTTTTCGGCGCGCAACTTCTGGCGTGACATCGTCCGCTTCGATTGCACGCTATTCCAATATATCGGCGAACTCTGTCGCTACCTCACCAAGGCACCGTCGTCCGAGCTCGACCGCGCGCATCGGCTGCGGCTCGCCTGCGGCAACGGCCTGCGTGGCGAGGTCTGGGGCGAATTCCAGGCGCGGTTCGCAATTCCGCAAATCCTGGAATTCTACGCTGCGACCGAAGGCAACTTCTCGCTCTACAATGTCGAGGGCAAGGTGGGCGCGATCGGTCGCGTGCCTCCGCTGCTGGCGCATCGCTTTCCCGCCGCGATCGTCCGGCTCGATCCGGACAGTGGAGAACCGCTGCGCGGCTCTGATGGTCTCTGCTGTCCGTGCGGGCGTGGCGAGCCTGGCGAGGCCATCGGGCGCATCGGCACAGCCGATCAGGGTGGTGGGCGCTTCGAAGGCTATACGGACGCGGGCCAGACGGAGAGGAAGGTCCTGCGCGATGTTTTCGCCAAGGGAGATGCATGGTTTCGCACCGGCGATTTGATGCGTCAGGACGGCCAGGGCTTCTTCTATTTCGTCGACCGCGTCGGCGACACCTTCCGCTGGAAGGGCGAGAACGTTGCCACCAGCGAGGTCAATGATGCCATTCTGCAATGCCCGGGGGTTGTCGAAGCGTCGAGTTATGGCGTGACCGTACCGGGTGCGGACGGCCGCGCCGGCATGGCCGCGCTCGTCGTCGATGAGCGGTTCGATGTCGATGCGTTCGCAGTCGAGCTTGCGGGCCGGCTACCCGCCTATGCGCTGCCGGTCGCGTTGCGCATCTGCGACGCGCTCGATGCGACCGAGACCTTCAAGCAGAAGAAGCAGCAGCTGATGCGCGACGGCTTCGATCCTGCCATCGTGGGCGATCCGCTTTATGCGAAGGATAACGAGACGGGCGCATACCGCCGGCTCGATGCCGGGTTCCATGCGCGCATCGCATCTGGAGATGTCAGGCTGTAGCTGAATTTGCCGAACCCGGCGGCGATGCATTTACCAACTGCCTTGAAAGATTACCGCGATACAGCTCGGCTTCAGCTTTTCGTCTTATGCTCGGAGCTAGCTATTTGAACAAAAGAAGGTTCGGTCATGTCGGTAAGGTTAAGGATCATCGCAGCGATCAAGCAGATTGCGGAAGAGCAGAAGGTCACCCTGCCGCCGCTCACCGACGATCTCTCGCTGCACGAGACCGGGTTTGACTCGCTTGCCTTCGCCATCCTGGTCGCGCGCCTCGAGGACGATCTCGGAACAGATCCTTTCACGCTTTCCGAGGACGCGGCGTTCCCCCATACGATAGGCGACTTCATCAGGGCCTATGAGAATGTCCCCGCGTGAAATCTTCGCGCTGCGCGATCGTCTCGGCCCGGTTACCGGTCGCACAATCTCCGATCCGCGGCACATCGTCGCGCTGAGCGCGCTGGCAATGCAGAGCTGCCTCGGCGGACGCGGCAGTGAGCTCGCCGGCCGTTCGGTGCTGCTCGCGACCTCGGGCCAGCTACTGGCCGGGCTCGCCATGATCGAGATCGACGGCGTGGCGCGGCGCATGCTGCTCTGCCCGCCCGACCTCAAGGACGATCATCTCGCAAGCATCGTCGGCGATGCCGGGATCGATGCTGTCGTCACCGACCAGCCGGAGCGCTTCGGCAATCTCGACGGCGATCTGCTGTTTCCCGTTGCGCTGCCTCAGCCGGTTGAGAACCGGGTTCAGTCGGCGCGTGCGACCGAATGGCTGATGCTGACGTCGGGCACCTCAGGCGTGCCGAAAATCGTCGGTCATACGCTGGAAGGGCTGTGCGGTGCGATCGTCGGTGACAGCCCGGCGCCGGGCGCGGCGATTCCGGTGTGGGCGACCTTCTACGATATCCGCCGCTATGGCGGCCTGCAGATCTTCCTGCGCGCGATGGTCGGCGGTGGCACCATGGTGCTGTCGGATCCAGGCGAAGCGTTGGCCGATCACGTTTCCAGGCTGAAGGCACGCGGCGTCACCCACATGTCGGGCACGCCCTCGCATTGGCGCAAGCTGTTGATGAGTGGCGCGGCGTCGGGCTTTGCGCCGCGCTATGTCCGCCTCTCCGGCGAGATTGCCGATCAAGCCGTGCTGGACGGCCTCAGCCACGCGTTTCCCGTGGCGTCGATCGGCCATGCCTATGCCTCGACCGAAGCCGGAGTCGGCTTTGCGGTCAATGACGGCAAGGAAGGCTTTCCGGCCGCTCTGCTCGGCCAGGCCGGCGCCGTCGACATGAAAGTGGTCGACGGATCGCTGCGCATCCGCTCGAAGCGGGCGGCGCACGCCTATGTCGGGCGCAACGCGGCTGCGCTCACCGACGACAACGGCTTCGTCGACACCGGTGACATGGTGGAGCTGCGTGGTGACCGCTACTACTTCGTCGGCCGCCGCAACGGCATCATCAATGTCGGCGGGCTGAAGGTGCATCCCGAGGAGATCGAATCCGTCATCAACAGCCATCCCGACGTGCGGATGTCGCGCGCCAAGTCGCGGCGCAGCCCGATTACCGGTGGCATCGTGGTGGCGGACGTCGTGCTCGCAGAGGGCAGCGACGTCGCGCGTGGTGACGCCATCCGCAACGAGATTCTCGGCGAGTGCAGGGCCAAGCTCGCCACGCACAAGGTGCCCGCGATGATTCGCTTCGTTGCTGCGCTTGACGTGACGGCGGCCGGCAAACTGGCGCGCGCCGATGCATAACGTTCTGGTCACCGGCGGTAGCCGCGGCATTGGGTTATCGATCGCGCGGCGGCTGGCAGGTGCGGGCTATGACGTGATCGCGGTGGCGCGCAGCGACAGCGTGGAACTGCGTGCAGCGATCGCTGAGTTCGAGTCCGGAAGCGGCGGCATCAGCTTCCGCGCCTGCGATCTCAGCGACATCGACGCGATCCCGGCCTTCGTGAAATCTGTTCGCGAGGCGTTCGGCCCGCTCTACGGCCTCGTCAACAATGCAGGTCTCGGCACCGAGGGGTTGCTCGCGACCATGCACAACACGGACATCGAGGCCTTGGTCCGCCTCAACGTGCTGTCGCCGATGATCCTGACCAAATACGTTGTGCGTCACATGATGGCCGCCGGCGAGGGCCGCATCGTCAACATCTCCTCGATCATCGCCTCGACGGGCTATAACGGTCTGTCCGTGTACGGCGCGACCAAGGCGGCTGCGACCGGTTTCACCCGCTCTCTGGCGCGCGAGGTCGGCAAGCTCGGCATCACCGTGAACGCGATCGCGCCGGGCTTCATCGCCACCGAGCTGACGCAGAGCATGGACGGCGAGCAGCGCCAGCGCATCGCTTTGCGCAGCGCGCTGCGTCGGCTGCCGGAAACCGATGACGTCGCCGCGATGGTCGAATATCTGCTCGGCGCAGGCGGTCGCAATATTAGCGGGAGCGTCTTGACGATCGACGCCGGCAACACCGCTTAACGCGATTGGCTCCGGTTCGCGGGGCCGGTCCGCCTGCGATTGATTTCGGTCAAGCCCCGACATGGAACATCGGGCGATAAAGTCCGATATCAGCACGGACTCTGCCGTCATGTTTGAGCGAATCCTGAGATGGACGCTGGTCTTGATCGCGGTATCAGGACTGATCACGGGCGGCCTCGCCCATGTCGCGGATCATCCGGACCTGGCCGATCTTGCCTTTGCGCTTGCCACGGTGCCGGTGATCCTTGGCCTCGTGGTCTCGATTGCAAGGGACTTGTTGGCCGGCCGCCTCGGCGTCGATGCGATCGCGTTGGTCTCGATGAGTGCAGCCATCGTGTTGCGCCAGCCACTCGCCGGCGCCGTGGTGGCGCTGATGTATGCCGGCGGCAACGTGCTCGAGGATATCGCGGTCGCTCGCGCCGAACACGATCTGCGGGCGCTGGTCGATCGCGCTCCGCGCGAGGCGCATCGGTGGACCGACGGTCGCATCGCCGACGTCCCGATTGCAGCAGTGGCCGTTGGCGACCGGCTGATGGTCCGGGCCGGCGAGG
>Ga0209455_1001390_pt1 | contig 11017 bp, 13 predicted proteins | sample AraplaCol_mCL_r2_FD_184275 | JGI IMG/M metagenome (GOLD analysis project Ga0209455, IMG submission 184275) | Arabidopsis root microbial communities from North Carolina, USA - plate scrape CL_Col_mCL_r2 (SPAdes) (version 2) | ecosystem: Host-associated > Plants > Roots > Endosphere | place: USA...
TCGAGATCGGCTTCAAGCCGGAGCGCTACGCCGGGCTTTTTGGGAAATAGAGCATGTCGCACGCCACCAGCCTGATCCTGCGCCGCTGGTCGGCGTTGATCCGCACCGCCGACCGTGAGGCCTATACCGCCTATATCACGGGCACGGGCGGCAGCGACTACACGTCGACTCCTGGCAATCGCGGCTATCAGATGACGATGCGCGATCTTGACGACGGCACGACCGAGGTCGCGACCCTGAGCTGGTGGATCTCGCTCGACGCGATCCGCGCTTTCGCGGGCGAGGATATCACGATCGCGCGTTACTATCCGGAGGACGATAAATACCTGCTGACACGGCCCAAACATGTCGAACATCATGCGATCGTGGCCGGCACCCCGGGCGGTATTGCGAATTAAGACCGAAACAGCATCTCAATCCATCGCGGCACAGCTTTCGTTCAGCAAGACTCGGCGCTAGAGAGGCGGATCGGCCGCGTCATCGCGGCATTCCAGGAGAGGCCGCTTGGCGCTGACGCCTACTGAAAACGAAGCGTTCCTACGCGAGGTCGACGACAATCTTCGTCGCGACCAGATGACCGGTTTGGCCAGGAAATGGGGCACGGTGGGCGCGGTGATCGTCGGCCTGTTCCTGATGGCGCTGGCGGCGTTCCTCTGGTGGCGCAATCACCAGCTCGAGCAAGCGGGCAAGGATGGCGAACAGCTGGTCCAGGTGCTTGCCGCGGCCGATGTCGGCAGCGCGTCGCCCACCGATCCGCGCCTTACCGCACTCGCCGGCTCGTCACACGATGGCTATCGCGCGCTGGCCAGGCTCACCCAGGCTGGCCTGACCGCCAAGGACGACGCTACTTCTGGCGCCAAGGCCTATCAGGCGATCGCCGACGATAGCGGGAACCCGCAGCCGATCCGCGATCTGGCGACCGTGCGTGCGGTCGGCCTGCAATTCGATTCGCTGCCGCCGGCCGACGTCGTCACCAAGCTCAAGGGGCTGGCCATGCCCGGCAAGCCCTGGTTCGGCAGCGCGGGCGAGATGACCGCACTCGCGTATCTCAAGATGAACCGCAAGGATCTGGCCGGCCCGCTCTTCGCCGCTATCTCGCGCGATACCGATGCACCCATGAGCCTTCGCGACCGCGCCGAGGGCATGGCCACCGCGCTCGGCCAGGAAGTGGCCCCACTCGCCCCCGCCGGCGCTCTCAAGGAATGATCATGACTCAGCGTATGCGCACAGGGCGGATCGCCGTCGCGCTGGCCCTTGTCGCCGCGCTCGGCGGCTGCGGTATCTTCAAACATCATGTCGATCGCGGCCCCAAGACCGCGGTGCTGGGCAACCGCGTGTCGGTGCTCAACGTGGGCAGCGACGCGGTGGTCGATCCCAGCCTGGCCGACGTACCGGTGGTAGTGCCCGAACCTGCGCCCAACGACAGCTGGACCCAACCGGGCGGTAATGCCACAAAATCGATGGGCGATCCGGCGCTGCCGCTCAACCTGCGTCCGGGCTGGTCCACCAAGATCAAGGCCGGCGACATCACCGCGCGGCTCGGCGCGACCCCGGCGGTCGCCGACGGCCTGCTATACCTGGTAGATGCCGATGCGGTGGTCGAGGCGTTCGACGCCGCAACCGGCGCCCGCCGCTGGCAGACCCCGCTGGACAACAGCAAGAAGGACATGGCGGTCCGCTTCGGCGGTGGCGTGGCCTATGACGGCGGCCGCATCTACGCGACCACTGGCCGTGGCGACGCCGCCGCGCTCGACGCCAAGACGGGCAAAGTGCTGTGGAAGGTGCGCCCTGCCGGCCCGCTACGCGGTGCGCCCGCGATCGGCGGCGGCAACGTTTATGTGCTGACCCAGGACAATCAGATCTTCGCGCTCAAGCCCGATACGGGCGAGACCGTCTGGACCGTCTCCGCCACGCTCGAAACCTCGGGCGTGTTCGGTGTGGCCGCGCCCGCGATGGCGCAGGGCACGGTCGTCGCAGGCTTCTCGTCGGGTGAACTCTCGGCGCTCCGCTACGAAAACGGCCGCATCGTCTGGCAGGATCAGCTGTCGCGCACCGCGATCTCGACCTCGGTGTCGGTGATCTCGGATATTGATGCCTCGCCCATCATCGACGCCGGCCGCGTCTATGCGATCGGGCAGGGTGGCCGCATGGTTGCAATGGACCTCGTCACCGGCCAGCGCATCTGGGAGTTGGTGATCGGCGGCATCAACACGCCCTGGCTCGCGGGCGAATGGCTGTTCGTCGTCACCGACGAGGCCAAATTGATGTGCATTGCGCGCACCACCGGCAAGGTCCGCTGGATCTCGCAACTGCCGCGCTACCGCGACCCCAAGAAGAAAGACAAGCCGATCGAATATTACGGTCCGGTCCTTGCAGGCGGGCGTCTGCTGGTGGTCAGCGATCAGGGCAAGCTGATCAACGTCGGCGTTGCGGACGGCAAGATCGGTACCTCGGTCAAGGCGGGCAAGGGCTTCTATATGGGCCCGATCGTCGCCAACAATCAGCTTTATCTGGTCGACGCGAAGGGCCGCCTCTCGAGCTGGCGCTGATAGCAGACTCGTAAATCGGCGGGGGTGGCCTTAAGGGCTGCCCCCATGCCCTTACCTACCGTTGCAATCATCGGCCGTCCGAATGTCGGCAAGTCGACCCTGTTTAATCGCCTGGTCGGCAAGAAACTGGCGCTGGTCGATGACCGGCCCGGCGTGACGCGCGATCGGCGCGAGGCCGAGGCGACCCTGCTCGGGCTCGACTTTCGCATCATCGATACCGCCGGTTTCGAAACTGACGATCCCCAGACCTTGCCCGGCCGGATGCGCAGGCAGACCGAGGCCGCAGTCGAGGAAGCCGACGCTGCGCTCTTCATGTTCGACGCGCGCGCGGGCGTGACTCCGCTCGACGAGGAAGTCGCGCACTGGCTGCGGGGCAGTGACACCCCGATCATCCTGATGGGGAACAAGGCCGAGGGTAAGGCCGCTGAGCCGGGCCTGATGGAGGCCTATGCGCTCGGCCTCGGCGATCCGATCCCCTTTTCGGCTGAGCATGGCGAGGGCCTGGTCGATCTGTTCGAGGCGCTGCGCCCGCATATCGAGCGCGAAGAAGACGAATTCGCCGAAGAGGAAGTGGAAGAGGGCGACGAGGCCACCGGGCCCTTGAAGCTCGCGATCGTCGGGCGCCCCAATGCGGGCAAGTCGACGCTCGTCAACCAGATGCTTGGCGAAGACCGCATGATCACCGGGCCCGAGGCCGGCATCACGCGCGATTCGATCGCGATCGAATGGGAATGGCAGGGCAGGCCGGTCCGCCTGATCGACACGGCAGGCCTGCGTCGCAAGGCGAAGGTCGAAGACAAGCTCGAACGCCTCTCGGCCGCCGACACCCAGCGTGCGATCGACTTCGCCGAGGTGGTGGTCTTGCTGCTCGACGCCACGCGCGGACTTGAGGCGCAGGATCTGCGCATTGCTTCCCAAGTGATCGAGGAAGGCCGTGCGTTGATGATCGCGGTCAGCAAATGGGACGTCGCGGAAAACGCGCCGTCTTTGTTCCAGGGGATCCGCACCGCGCTCGACGAAGGGCTCGCACAGGTGAAGGGCCTGCCGCTCATCACCGTCTCGGGCTTCACCGGTCGTGGTGTCGATCAATTGCTGCAGGCGGCGTTCGACACGCGCGAGGCATGGTCGCGCCGCGTCGGTACCGGCGAGCTCAATCGCTGGTTCGAACGCGCGCTGGAGGCCAATCCTCCGCCGGCGCCTGGCGGCAAGCGGATCAAGTTGCGCTACCTCACCCAGGCGCGCACCCGCCCGCCGACCTTCGTCCTGTTCGGCACGCGCGTCGATCAATTGCCCGAAAGCTACCGGCGCTATCTGGTCAACGGCATCCGCCGCGAACTGGGTTTCGGCGCGGTGCCGGTGCGCCTGAACCTGCGCGCGCCCAAGAACCCGTTCGGCGGCAAATGAGCGTCACCGTGGATGCGCGCGGAATGCGCTGTCCCTGGCCCGTACTGCGCCTGGCGCGCGCGATGCGGGGTGCGGAAAGCGCGATCATCCTGGCGGACGATCCTGCCGCGCCAGCCGAGATCGCCGCGCTCGCCGATGCGCATGGTTGGGCGATTTACCCCCAGGATGGAGGATTCTTGGTCTCGAAGCCGTCAGCGCAATAAGAATTGATTTACTGCCGGTGGAGTAAAGCCCGGGTCGCTGGTAATGCGTGAGAGGGCTTTCTGTGAGCGGACATCCGCCGATCAATGCTGAGACTTTAAACGCGCTCCGTTCCGAGCTTGGTGAGCATTTTGCGCGCATTCTCAGCTATTTCGCCGAAGATGGCGTCAAATCGGTCCAGGCGATCGAGGACGCCGTCGCGCAGCGCGATCCGGTCGGCCTGGTGCGGCCCGCGCATACGCTCAAGGGCGAATCGCTGCAGTTCGGAGCCGAGGCTTTGGGCTATGCCGCTGAGAAGATCGAGATGGCCGCGCGCGCGGGCGTCGAGGCACATGCCTTCCCGCTCGATATGGTCGATTTCAGCTGGAAGCTGCGCCCGCTGTTCGAGGAAGCGCTCACCGCGCTTCAGCAGGCGGCAGCCCCCAAGCCTGCCGCCATGCCGCTGCGCCGCCCGATCGGCGCTTTCGGTCGCAAGGTCGGCTAGGACAACCCGTTCAGCTTTAGCTTGTCGAAGGGCTGTATTTCCTTCTCCAAGACCTAAAAAGGCAGGGCTTCGACAAGTTCGGCCCGAACGGGGGAGGGTTATCCCTCCTCGGCCGGCTTCGACTGGAGCTGGATATAATTCTGGATGCCCATCCGTTCGATCATGTCGAACTGGCGCTCCAGAAAATCGACATGCTCTTCCTCATTGTCGAGGATCCGGCGGAACAGGTCGCGGCTGACATAGTCGCGCACCGTTTCGCAATGCGCGATCGCGTCGCGCAGAAGGGGAATGGCGTCGCCTTCGAGCGCAAGGTCGGACCGCAGCACTTCCTCCACCGTCTCGCCGATACGCAGCCGGCCGAGCATCTGGAAATTGGGCAGGCCGTCGAGGAACAGGATGCGCTCCGACAAGATGTCGGCATGCTTCATCTCGTCGATCGACTCATGCTTCTCATAGTCGGCGAGCCGCGCAATGCCCCAATGGTCGAGCAGGCGGTAATGCAGCCAATATTGATTGATCGCCGTCAGCTCGTTCTTGAGCGCCGCGTTGAGGAATTCGATGACCTTGTCGTCGCCCTTCATGGCACGGCTCCCTGTTGATGGAGCCGCTTAAACCAAGCCCACGGGGAATTTGAAGCGCGAACGACTCGCGCGAGTCATTCTTAGTTAGGCAGCGCCGCCCTGTTGCTCTTCGGCGATCAGTTCGCGGCAGAAGGACAAGCACTGACCACATTTGGGCTTGGCACCGAGCGAGGCATAAGCGCTCACCGGGCATTGCGCGCCCGAGCGGGCGGCCTCCCGAACTTCGCGTTCACGCAGCGCGTTGCAGTGGCACACAACCATTTGCGACTCCGAATCAACAAGCCTTATTTAGGGCTATTGAGACTAACTCGCAATAGCTTGACGAAATGTTACGAACCGGCCCCGCGATAGGCTGCGCCACGCCCATTCGAACGGGCCGTAGCGGAAATAGCGCAGCCAGAGCGGGCTCCAGCCCAGAATAAGCAGCCACTGGCCGAGGACGAGGCCATAAAGCTGCGCACGGTGAAGCTGGCCGAACAGCCCGAAACCGTAGCCGTAGAAGATCGTGGTCATGATCAGACTGGTGCCAAGATAGTTGGAAAAGGCCATCCGTCCCGCCGCCGTCAGGCGCGCAGTTAGCCAGCGTGCCGACCCGCTTTGTACGGCCAGGATGATCGCGGCAGCATAAGCCAGCGCCAGGAAGGGGCGCAGCAACAAAGTCACGACGTCGGCCAGCGGCAGGAATGCCGGATTGAAATGATGCGCCTCGATCGCGATCACTAGGGGCGAATAAAGCGGGATCGTGACCGCACCCGCCAGGACGGTCTGCACATAAGCGGGCTTGCTCCAGCCGCCGCTCCAGAAATCGAGGCGGTATAAGAGCATCCCCAACAGCACGAAACCCAATGTCTCGGGCATGCTGATCGGCAGATAGAGCGTCTGATAGGCGGTCGTGGTCTCGGCGCGCATCCGGAACACGTCGGCAAAGCCGCCCCGGTAGAGATCGACCTCGTGCGCGACCGTACCGGGGAAGGGCAGGGTCTGCGCCAGCACCTTGTTCCATTCGCGCAACGCGTCGGTAGGCGGGTGGGGCAGGGTGGCGAGGCGCTGCAGCAGCTGCATGTCGTGATATTCGATCAGGCTGTGCGCGAGCGAGAAGCCGATCAGGCAGAAAGCTGCAAAGCCGATCGCGCCTTTGTCCCATTTGCGTGCGAAGAAGGCGATCGCGCCGGCGATGGCGTAATCGACCAATATGTCGCCGTACCAGACGAACCAGGCGTGCAGCATCCCGAACACGAACAGCCAGAAAATGCGCGCATAGTGGGTGCGGATCGGGCCGGGGGTGCGATCCTCCGCCGCATCGGTGATCAGCAGCAATGACGCTCCGAACAGCATGGTGAACAACGCGCGCAGCTTGCCATCGACCAGCACATAGGCCGCGGCCCAGGCGAACCAATCCCAACCCGTAGCTCCGCCATAATAATGCGGATCGACATAGGCATAGACCGGCATGCCCATCGACACGATGTTCATCACCAGGATGCCACACACCGCGAAACCGCGGATCGCATCGATCGTGACGATGCGGCCTCCGCTGCTGGCGATCCCCACTCAGGCTGGGCTGCGTTTCGCCACCAGGCCGAAGGTCAGACCGACCAGAATCACGTGCGCGAACAACTGGAGCGCGATCGCCTTGGGCTTGGGGCTGGGAAATGGCATGCCGAACCGCAATGGCAGCACCAGCCCGTACATGACCAGCCATAGAATCACGCCGTAGACGAGTGCGGCGACGATCGTGTGTCGCCGCACTAGCGCAATCCGCTCGCGCGCGAGCAAGAACACCGCCGCCATCACCGTCATAATCGCGTAATGGACGATCAGGCCGACGACCGCACCTGCGGCGCCCCAGTCGGTCGCAGACGGGAAGGGTCCGCTCGCCAGCCCGCGCAGCATTGCGCCGACCGGCTTGCCTGCAATCGCGGTCTCGATCGCGGCCATGCCGATATCCAATGTGCCTGCAATCGCCACCGCCGCCGCCAGAGGCTGGCCAATTCCCATCCTCATACCAGTCATCATTCCCTCCTTCGTCAGTTAGCGGAGTTCCTTGCGGATCATCAGCTTGAGCCCCGACCAGGTCGCGTCGATCGCGCATACCTTCACATCCACCAGCCCCATCGGCAGGCAGATCGCGCGTATCGCATTCTCGTCGATGTCGGTCGGCACCTTCGATGCCTTCTTGGGCCAGGACACCCAGACGAAGCCGGCAGAGGCCAGCAATCGTCTGAGTGCGGCCAGATCATTCGCCAGCGCGGCGCGCTCGGTCTTGAAGATATGGGCAACGTCGAGACCCGCTTCGGGACGGTCGAGCAGGATCGCGCCGGTATTGCCGATCTCGTCCGCGACATTATCGGGCATGTCGCAACGCCACACGCGCTGCCCGGGCTTTAGCCCTAGCTTCACCGCAAGCGGCGTTTCCGAATAGCCAGCCGGCATCGCTGCCTCCCCGCCGGGGAAGCTCGCACGAAGCCGGGCTTACGGCAAGTTAGGCCAGCGCGGCGTCCGCACCCATCAATGCGGGGAAGAAGCCCTCATGCGCGGTGCGCAGCGCGTCCAGCGTCACGCAATAATCACCCGCCTCGCATTCGAAGATCAGGCGATTGGCGGTGGTGCGGCCGATCGGCTCGGCATCGATGCCGTGCGCCTTCGCGCCCGCAAGGAAGCCAAGCAAAGCCGTATCCTGCACCGTCACGACATAAAGCCCCTGGTCTTCCGCGAACCAGGAGGCGGCGAGGCCGAACGGGGCAGGGCCATCGATCAGCGCGCCACACTTTCCGGCCAGTGCCATTTCCGCGATCGCGACTGCGGTGCCGCCGTCAGACACGTCATGGCAGGCGCTGACCCAGCCTTGCTCAATGCCTTCGCGGATATAGTCGCCTGTCTTGCGCTCGGCGGCGAGGTCGACCGGCGGGGGCGGCCCCGCGTCGCGACCTTCCAGCTTATGCAACTCGCGCAGCCACAGCGACTGGCCGAGATGGCCCTGGCGGTTGCCGACCAGCAGAATGATGTCACCGCAGCCGCGGAAACCGATCCCGACGGTGCGCTTCCAGTCCTTCAACAGGCCGATGCCGCCGATCGCGGGGGTGGGCAGGATCGCGCTGCCGCTGCCATCTTCGTTCTTTGTTTCGTTATAGAGCGAGACGTTGCCACTCACGATCGGGAAGTCGAGCGCCTTGCACGCCTCCGCCATGCCCTCGATGCAGCCCACGAACTGGCCCATGATCTCAGGCCGCTGCGGGTTGCCGAAATTCATGCAGTCGGTGGTCGCAAGCGGCTTGGCGCCGACCGCGGTGATGTTACGCCAGCATTCGGCGATCGCCTGCTTCCCGCCCTCGTAAGGATCGGCATAGCAATAGCGCGGCGTGCAATCGGTGCTGATCGCCAGCCCCTTGTCGGTGCCGTGGACGCGCACCACCGCTGCATCGCCGCCGGGACGCTGGACCGTGTCCGCGCCGACCATGTGGTCATATTGCTCCCAGATCCACCGGCGCGAGGCGAGGTCGGGCGAGGCCATCAGCTTGACCAGATCGGCGGCAATGTCGGTGCTTTCGGGCAGCTTCGCCGGCAGCGCGGGTGCCTCGGTCTTCACGTGCGGGCGGTCGTAGCAAGGCGCATCGTCGGCAAGCGGGCCAAGCGGAATGTCGCACACCGTCTCGCCGTTGAAGGTGAGCACCATCCGGCCAGTGTCGGTCACGTGACCGATCACCGCGAAATCCAGTTCCCACTTCTTGAAGATCGCCTGCGCGAAGTCCTCCCGGCCGGGCTTCAACACCATGAGCATCCGCTCCTGGCTCTCCGACAGCATCATCTCGTAGGGCGTCATGCCGGTTTCGCGGCATGGGACCGCGTTCATGTCGAGTTCGATCCCGACCCCGCCCTTGGACGCCATCTCGACCGAGGAGGAGGTCAAGCCGGCCGCGCCCATATCCTGGATCGCAACGATCGCGTCTGACGCCATCAGCTCGAGGCAGGCTTCGATCAGGAGCTTTTCGGTGAAGGGGTCGCCGACCTGGACGGTCGGGCGCTTCTCTTCCGAGTCCTCGCCGAAATCCGCGGACGCCATGGTCGCGCCGTGGATGCCGTCGCGCCCGGTCTTGGACCCGACATAGACGATCGGATTCCCGATTCCCGAAGCGGCCGAATAAAAGATCTTGTCGGTTTCGGCGACGCCCACGGTCATCGCATTCACCAGGATGTTGCCATCATAGGCGGCGTGGAAGTTGACCTCGCCGCCCACCGTCGGCACGCCCACGCAATTGCCGTAGCCGCCGATGCCGTGAACCACGCCCGCAATCAGGTGGCGCATCTTGGGGTGATCCGGCCGGCCGAAGCGCAAAGCATTCATGTTGGCGACGGGGCGCGCGCCCATCGTGAACACGTCGCGCAAAATGCCGCCGACGCCGGTCGCAGCGCCCTGATAGGGTTCGATGTAGGACGGGTGGTTATGGCTCTCCATCTTGAAGATGGCGGCCTGTCCGTCGCCGATATCGACCACGCCCGCATTCTCGCCCGGCCCGCAAATCACCTGCGGCCCGGTGGTAGGAAGCTTCTTCAGGTGGATGCGCGAGCTCTTGTAGCTGCAATGCTCCGACCACATCACCGAGAATATGCCGAGTTCGGTCAGATTGGGCTCGCGCCCGAGCGCGTTCAGCACGCGCGTATATTCTTCGGGGGACAGGCCGTGTTCGGCCACGATTGCCGGCGTGATCTCGCTCATGCCCGGTGCCGATAGCCGAGCCTGCCCGCACGTCAAAGAAAAAGGCCGGCGAAATCGCTTCGCCGGCCCTTTGGGTTCACATTTTCGAGACGATCAGGCGATCAGGCGTCGCAATCCTGGCCGGCGCCGCCCTTCTTGAGCGTGACCGACTTGGAGGTTGCAGTGCCGGTCAGCGTGTAATCGCCGCCAGTGTAAGGATCGCCCGGCTTGGCCGCGTTCAGCACGGTCGGGCTCGAACCCTTTTCTTTCAGGTGCAGGTTGGCTGTCTGGTTGTCGTTGAACCAGTCGACATAGATCAGGCTGTTGTCCTTGCAGCGGTAGGACTTGCTGGCCAGCATGGCCGGCGGCAGCTTGACCGGCGGTGCGGCCTTGAGCTTGTCTGCGTCCGGATCGGACGGGCCACCGGCGACGATCGTCGTCGGCTTCGTGTCACAAGCGGCAAGAAGGAGGAGGGCGGCGAGCGGCGTAGCGCGGAGAATTTGGAGCTTCATAGCGGTCCCAGTTTTCGCGGGTGCGGCAAAGTACGTCAAGAGTGTTGACGCTCTTGTGACACGAACGACCACGCCCGCCTTGAATAAATGTCGCTGCAATGCGACGAACCGAGCCAATTTGGTTCGGTTCAGGGCGGCAAGCTTCGGCGGATGCCGAGCAAGCAACCGGGATTCCCACGACAAACCAAATGCGCTGCCCTGAAACGGAAGCTTGCTTGCCCCGCCCGGCTCGCATCTTTATCCCGGCGCGCATGGTGACCCCCGCTCCAGGCGTGCCCGCTCTCGTCGGCAATACGCCGCTCGTCCGCCTCGCCGGCCCCAGCGCCGCGACAGGCTGTGAAATTTACGGCAAATGCGAATTCATGAACCCCGGCGGATCGGTCAAGGACCGCGCCGCTCTGTTCATCATCGAGGATGCCGAAGCCAATGGCACGCTGTCGCCCGGCGGCCTGATCGTGGAAGGGACCGCCGGCAATACCGGCATCGGCCTCGCCTTGATCGGCAATGCCAAGGGCTATCGCACCACGATCGTGATTCCCGAGACACAGAGCCAGGAAAAGAAGGATACGCTCCGCGCGCTCGGCGCCGAGTTG
>Ga0209455_1001392_pt1 | contig 10990 bp, 8 predicted proteins | sample AraplaCol_mCL_r2_FD_184275 | JGI IMG/M metagenome (GOLD analysis project Ga0209455, IMG submission 184275) | Arabidopsis root microbial communities from North Carolina, USA - plate scrape CL_Col_mCL_r2 (SPAdes) (version 2) | ecosystem: Host-associated > Plants > Roots > Endosphere | place: USA...
ACCCCGCCAGCCCGGCGTAATGACGCCCAGCGCATCGGCGTCCCGCGAGAAACCTTCCCCGGCGAAAAACGCGTGGCCACGGTGCCCGACGTCGTCGAAAAGCTCATCAAGCTGGGTTTCTCGGTCGCCGTCGAATCCGGCGCGGGCGATGCCGCCAATTTCAGCGACGACGCCTATCGCGCCGCGGGGGCCGAAATCGTGGGAGACGCCGCGACCCTGTGGGCCACGTCGGACATCGTCTTCAAGGCGCGTCCGCCCGGCACGGGCGAGGTCGCGCTGATGCGCGAAGGCGGCATCCTGATCGGCTTCATCTGGCCCGCCCAGAATCCCGACCTGATGCAGGAGCTCGCCGCGAAGAAGGCCACGGTGCTGGCCATCGACTGCCTGCCGCGCACCTTGAGCCGCGCGCAGAAGATGGACGCGCTGACTTCGATGGCCGGCGTCAGCGGCTACCGCGCCGTCATCGAGGCGGCCAACGCCTTCGGCCGCTACTTCAGCGGCCAGATCACGGCGGCCGGCAAGGTGCCGCCCGCCAAGGTGTTCATCGCCGGGGCCGGCGTGGCGGGCCTGGCGGCCATCGGCACGGCCGCCAGCCTGGGCGCCGTCGTGCGCGCCAACGACACGCGCGCCGAGGTCGCCGACCAGGTCAAGTCCCTGGGCGGCGAGTTCGTCAGGGTCGACTACGAAGAAGAGGGCTCGGGCGGCGGCGGCTACGCCAAGGTCATGAGCGAAGGCTTCCAGGCCGCGCAGCGCGCCATGTACGCGCAGCAGGCCAAGGATGCCGACATCATCATCACCACCGCGCTGATCCCCGGCAAGCCCGCCCCCAAGCTCATCACCGCCGAGATGGTGCAGTCCATGAAGCCGGGCAGCGTGATCGTGGACATGGCCGGCGAACAAGGCGGGAACTGCGAGCTGACCGTGCCGGGCGAAGCCGTGGTGCGCCACGGCGTGACCATCGTCGGCTATACCGACCTGGCCTCGCGCCTGGCCAGGCAGTCCTCCACGCTATACGCCACCAACCTGCTGCGCCTGGCGGAAGAACTGTGCAAGGCCAAGGACGGCGTGGCCGTCGTCAATATGGAAGACGACGCCATACGCGGCCTGACGGTGGTCAAGGACGGCGCCGTCACCTGGCCCGCGCCGCCGCTCAAGCCCGCGGCGGTGCCCGCGCCCAAGCCCGCCGCCGCGCCCGCGGCCGAAAAGAAAAACGGCCACGGGCGCGGCGCGCCGATGCCGGCCAGGACGCTGGCGATCCTGTTCGCCGTCGCCGCGGTCGTTTTCTGGTTCATCGGCGCTTACGCGCCCGCGGCCTTCCTCGGCCACTTCACGGTGTTCGTGCTGGCCTGCTTCATCGGCTACATGGTGGTCTGGAACGTCACGCCCGCGCTGCACACGCCGCTGATGAGCGTCACCAACGCCATCTCCAGCATCATCGCCATCGGCGCCCTGGTGCAGATCGCGCCGCCCGCAGTTGCCGCGACGGGGGGCAGGCCCGACGAGCTGATCCGCTGGCTGGCCGTCGCCGCCATCGCGCTCACCGGCATCAATATGTTCGGCGGCTTCGCCGTCACGCGCCGCATGCTGGCCATGTTCCGCAAATAAGAAAAAGAGGAAACCCGAATCATGTCCCAAAGCCTCGCCACGGCGGCCTATCTCGGCGCCGCCATTCTCTTCATCCTCAGCCTGGGCGGCCTGTCCAATCCCGAAACCTCGCGCCGGGGCAATCTGCTCGGCATGGTGGGCATGGCGCTGGCCGTGCTGGCCACCCTCTTCGGCCCGCGCGTGGGCGCCGGCGGCATCGCCTGGATCGTCGCGGCCCTGGCGGTCGGCGCCGGCATCGGCCTGTACGCGGCCAAGATCGTCAAGATGACCCAGATGCCCGAGCTGGTCGCGCTCATGCACAGCCTGGTGGGCCTGGCGGCCTGCCTGGTGGGCTTCGCCAGCTACGTGGACCCTTCGGCGCAGTTCCAGGGCGCGGAAGAAACCATCCATCTGGTGGAAATCTACGTCGGCATCCTGATCGGCGCGATCACCTTCTCGGGTTCGCTCATCGCCTTCGGCAAGCTCAGCGGCAAGATCGGCGGCAAGCCCCTGCTGCTGCCCGCGCGCCACTGGCTCAACCTGATCGCGCTCTTGGCGGTGATCTGGTTCGGCGGCCAGTTCATGCATGCGCACAACGACGGCGCCGGCATGACGGCGCTCGTCGTCATGACCGTGATCGCCCTGCTCTTCGGCGTGCACATGGTCATGGCGATCGGCGGCGCCGACATGCCCGTGGTGATCTCCATGCTCAACAGCTACTCGGGCTGGGCGGCGGCGGCCACGGGCTTCATGCTCAACAACGACCTGCTGATCGTCACCGGCGCCCTGGTGGGCTCGTCGGGCGCCATCCTGTCGTACATCATGTGCAGCGCGATGAACCGCAACTTCATCAGCGTGATCGCAGGCGGCTTCGGCTCCAGCAGCAGCGCCGCCAAGAAGGGCGACGCCGCGGCGCAGCCCCAGGGCGAAACGACGCCCATCGGCGCCGCCGAAACCGCCGAGCTGCTGCGCGAAGCCAAGAGCGTGATCATCGTGCCGGGCTACGGCATGGCGGTGGCGCAGGCCCAGCACACGGTGTTCGAGATCACCAAGGCCCTGCGCGAAAAAGGCGTGGACGTGCGCTTCGCCATCCACCCCGTGGCGGGCCGCATGCCCGGCCACATGAACGTGCTGCTGGCCGAAGCCAAGGTGCCTTACGACATCGTGATGGAGATGGACGAGATCAACGCCGACTTCCCCGACACGGACGTGGCCATGGTGATCGGCGCCAACGACATCGTGAACCCCAGCGCGGCCGAGGATCCGACCAGCCCCATCGCCGGCATGCCGGTGCTCGAGGTCTGGAAGGCCAGGACCTCGATCGTGATGAAGCGCTCCATGGCCTCGGGCTATGCCGGCGTGGACAACCCGCTCTTCTACAAGGACAACAACCGCATGCTGTTCGGCGATGCCAAGAAGATGCTGGACGAAGTGCTGGGCGCGCTCAGGGGCTGAATCGACGGCCGAATCAGTGCTTCTGCGGCATGGCGGAAGAATGGTGGTGGACGATGAGCCACTTGCCGTTCTCCCATTGGTACACGTAGGTGTAGCGCGCGTGCACCACCTTGCCGTTGGCGAACTTGAAGGTGTAGGTGCCGACGTTCTGCGCGGTATTGCAGCCGATCTTGATGTAGCTGTGGTCGATCGACCCGCTCGGCTTGCCCGCCATGAAGTGGACGAAATAATCGCGGATCTCGGCCGGCGTGGTGCGAGGCTTGTTCGACACCGTGGCCAGCAACACCGCGTCCGGCGCGTAGTCGGCCACGATCTTGTCGGGGTTCCTCGTCAGCAGGTCGTCGTTCCATTGCGTAAACAGCGCGGCGACCTGCTGCCTGGTGACCGGCTGGCAGGCTTGCGAAGTGGCCGTCTGCGCACCGGCCGGCATGGCGACGGACAGGATGCCCGCCGCGGCGATCAACAACGATACAGCTCCAAGATGCTTCTTCATGGCATGTCTCCCTTGCTTGCTGTTGGTACTGCTTCTTGTCGGACTAGCCGATCATAGCGCGCCGGCATATCGACGAGATGAATCTTGTGCGAAGGGGGAAATTTTATCGAGCGGGCGGCGGACCGGGGCCGTGCCGGCCCATCACGCCCGCTTAATAAAGCGGCGTTTATATTGGGCTTGCGGCGCCTTCGGACTTCGGACCAGGGACGCCGGCCCGACTTCACACTTCCCGATGTTCCTTCCATGAAAACCACGCAAGCATCCTCGTACGACCGCATCACGATCGCGCTGCACTGGCTTACCGCCGGCATCGTGCTGTTCCAGTTTCTCAGCGCGCAAATCTGGGACTTCTTCTCCAGGCCCACGCACCACCTGATCATCGTCTCGCATACCTCCCTGGGCATCGTGCTGACGGCGGTGCTCATGGCGCGCCTGTTCTGGCGGGCCACATCGGGCCGTCGTCTCGACCATGGCTCGGGCCTGCTCGACCGGGCGGCCCAGGCCGGGCATCATCTGCTGTACGGGCTGCTCGCGGCCGAGGTCGCGCTCGGCTTCCTGTTCCGCTGGTCCGGGCACAGCCCGCTGAGCTTTTTCGGCCTGATCATCGCCTCGCCTTTCGCGCCGCTTTCACGGTCCGCCCACGCGCTGATCGGCCAGACGCACGATCTCGTTGCATGGATAATCATCGTCATCGCCCTTGGCCATGCATGCGCCGCGCTGTTTCACCATTACGTCATGCGCGACGGCGTCTTGCGTCGTATGCTGCCGGGGCTGTCGCCGCACCAAGACTAGAAAACCGAGCCGGAACTTCCCGAACCCGCCATGCCCACGCCGCACCCGTCCCGGATCCGCACCGCCTGCGAGGTTTTTGCGATCTTCCTCAGGCTGGGCCTGACCAGTTTCGGCGGCCCTGTCGCCCACATCGGCTACTTTCGACACGAGTTCGTCGAGCGGCGGCGCTGGCTCGATGAGGCGGCATTTACCGATCTGGTCGGGCTATGCCAGTTCCTGCCCGGCCCGGCGAGCAGCCAGACGGGGTTTTCGATCGGCCTGCTGCGAGGCGGATGGCTGGGCGGACTCGCGGCCTGGTGCGGCTTCACGCTGCCCTCCGCTTTGCTTTTGCTCGTCTTCGCGGTCATTGCACCGAATCTCGATGGGCCGATCGGCATCGGCTTGATTCACGGCCTCAAGCTCGTCGCGGTCGCCGTGGTTGCCCAGGCCGTATGGGACATGGCCCGGCGCCTGTGCCCGGACCACCGCCGCGCCGCCATCGCGCTCGCCGCCATGGCCGCGCTCAGCATCCTGACCACCGTCTATGCCCAGCTCATCGTGATCGCGCTCGGTGCAGTGCTGGGCTCGATCTACTGCCGGACGCAGTCGCCCGCCCGTGCCGGCGGCACGGCGCAACACGCTCAAGAATTTCGTGTGCCGCGCATCGTCGGCGTTGCCGCGCTGGCGCTTTTCTGCGCCCTGCTCTTCGGCCTGCCGATCCTGGGGCAATTGACGAACGACCAGGCCATCCAGGTTTTCGACGGCTTCTATCGGTCCGGGGCGCTCGTCTTCGGCGGGGGGCATGTGGTGCTGCCTCTTCTGCAGCAGCAGACCGTCGCCACGGGCTGGGTTGCGTCCAACGATTTTCTCGCGGGCTATGGCGCCGCGCAGGCCGTGCCGGGCCCCTTGTTCACCTTCGCGGCCTTTCTGGGCTGGATGACTCAGGTTCCGAATCATTGGGCCGGCGCGCTGCTGGCCCTGGCGGGCATCTTCCTGCCCGGGCTGCTGCTGGTCCTGGCGGCACTGCCTTATTGGCAGGCGCTGCGCGCGCGCCCGTCGATGGCCGCGATTCTCTCCGGCGTGAACGCCGCCGTGGTCGGATTGCTCGCGACCGCGCTCTATTCGCCCGTCTGGACCGGCGCGGTGCACTCAGGCATCGATTTCGCGATCGCGGCGCTGGGCTTTTTCCTGCTGGCGCGATGGAAGATCCCGCCGCTATTCGTGGTCGTTCTTTGCGCATTGGCAGGCATCGCCGAGATGATCGCCGCCCACTGATCGGCACGCGCTCGACAATATGGACATGGTGCCCTGGCCGGCAGTATGTTCGGCGAACGGCGCCATGCCCTCCATCGCCTTCACGCCGCGCAGGATCCCTAATGTTCATCCGCCAGTTCAACTATCTCATCGCGCTGGACAAGCACCGGCATTTCAGGCGGGCCGCGGAAAGCTGCCACGTCTCGCAGCCGGCCTTGTCCAACGGAATACGCGAACTGGAGCGCGAGCTCGGCATCACCATCGTCAAGCGCAACCGCACGTTCGAGGGCATCACGCCCGAAGGCGAGCGGGTCATCCAGTGGGTGCGGCAGGTGCTCGCTTCGCTCGAAGGCCTGCAGCAGGAAGCCGACCTGGTCCGCAGCGTGCCGCGCGGCCACCTGGCCATCGGCGTGATCCCCACCGCGAACCATGCCGCCACGCTGCTCAGCGCGCAATACCGCGAAATCCTGCCCCAGCTGACGCTCGAGGTCACGTCCCTGAGCACGCCCGAGATACTCCAGCGCCTGAAGTCGCAGGAGATCCAGCTCGGCATGCTCTACGACCGGTCGGTCGCCAACGGCGACTATGACGTGCTGCCCCTGTTCTCCGAACGCTACGTCCTGATCGCCGGCGAGCAGGCCTCCTTGCCGCATCAGCTGGACTGGGGCGAGGTCGCCGAGCTGCCGCTGTGCCTGCTCAGCCGGGACATGCAGAACCGCCAGACCCTGGACGCAATCTTCAAGAAGCTCGAGGCGACGCCGCGCGTGGTGCTGCAGACCAACGACCTGCGCGTGCTGCTCGTCGAATGCCTGAGCGGGCGCGCGTTCAGCATCATGCCCCTGAGCGCGCTGCCGACCCAATACGAAGGAGCCGGCCTGATCGCCCACCCGATCGTCCCGGAGCACGTCGAGGATGTCTGCCTCGTGCGGCTGCGCCGCGAGACGCAACCGGCCTTGTCCCAGGCCGCCTGGCAGATCGCGAGCCAGATGGATCTGGAAGAGATCCTCAATCATCTCCTGGCCAAAAAAGTTTGATAACCATTGATTATCAAGAGTTTCACGCAAACGATTAGACCAATCCAGGCCGCTGCTGCATCCTGTCCCTAAAAGCGGCAGAGCCTTTTTCGAGGAATCACAGTGCCTTCCATCACACCCCAGGCCGTCGATGCCAGACTGACCAGCGCCGCCATCTTCCTGGTGGTCACGCTCGATGCGGGAGCCGCCGCGGAGGACACCGTCCGCGGCTTATGCGGCGACCTCTCGTCGCTCGTGCGAGGCGTCGGCTTTCGGGCCTCCGAGGGCCAGCTGTCCTGCATCACGGGGATCGGATCCGCGGCATGGGATCGCCTCTTCGGTTCGCCCAGGCCTAAGGAGTTGCACCCTTTCCGCGAAATCCGGGGCGCCCATCACGCCCCCGCCACCCCGGGCGACCTGCTTTTCCATATCCGCGCCGCGAGCATGGACCTGTGCTTCGAACTCGCGACCGAGATCCTGAGGCGCCTGGGCGATGCCGCGACGGCGGCCGACACCGTGCAAGGCTTCAAGTATTTCGACAACCGCGATCTGCTGGGCTTCGTCGACGGCACGGAAAATCCCGCGGCCCAGGCCGCCATCGACGCCACCCTGATCGGCGACGAAGATGCCGGCTTCGCCGGCGGCAGCTACGTCATCGTGCAGAAATACCTGCACGACATGGGCAAATGGAACGCGATCCCGGTCGAGCAGCAAGAGAAGATCATCGGCCGCAGGAAGCTTTCGGACATCGAGCTGGCCGACGCCGAGAAGCCCAGCTACGCGCACAATGTGCTCACCAGCATCGAAGAAAACGGCGAGTCGCTGGAAATCCTGCGCGACAACATGCCTTTCGGCGATCCCGCCAAGGGCGAGTTCGGCACCTACTTCATCGGCTATGCCCGGTCGCCCGCGCGCATCGAGCGGATGCTGCAGAACATGTTCGTCGGCAACCCGCCCGGCAACTACGACCGGCTGCTCGACGTCAGCCGGGCGGCAACCGGGTCGCTGTTCTTCGTTCCGACCACGACCTTCCTCGACGACGTGGCGCCGTGAACGGCCCAAGGAAGCTCATCATGACCCAACGACGCGAAGTGCCCGGCATCCGCCCCTACGAAGGCCCGGCGGGCGGCTGGGGAGCCTTGAAGGCCACCGCCCAGGCCGTGCGGCAGCAGATGGAGCTCACCGAAGCGCCCGTCGTGCTCCTGCGCACCAACCAGCCCGCGGGCTTCGACTGCCCGGGCTGCGCCTGGCCCGACAAGGAGCACCGCTCGACCTTCCAGTTCTGCGAGAACGGCGCCAAGGCCGTCACCTGGGAAGCGACGAGCAAGCGCGTGACGCCCGAGTTCTTCGCGCAACACACGGTGTCCTCGCTGCTGGAGCTGTCCGATTACGAGCTGGAGGATTTCGGCCGCCTGACCCATCCGATGGTCTACGACGCGAAGACCGACAAGTTCGTCCCCATCGAATGGGAAGCGGCCTTCACGCGCATCGGCGCGGCGCTGGGCGCCCTGGCCTCGCCGGACGAAGTCGAGTTCTATACGTCCGGACGCGCTTCCAACGAAGCGGCCTATCTGTTCCAGCTTTTCGCGCGCGAATACGGGACCAACAATTTCCCCGACTGCTCCAATATGTGCCACGAGGCGACCAGCGTCGGCCTGCCGCGGTCGATCGGCATCGGCAAGGGCACGGTTTCGCTGGAAGACTTCGATCAGACCGATTTCGTTCTTTCCATCGGCCACAACCCGGGCACCAACCACCCGCGCATGATGGGCACGCTGCACGAAGTCGCGCGCCGCAAAGTCCCGATCGTCGTGCTCAACCCCATGCGCGAGCGGGCGCTGGAGCGCTTCGCCGATCCCCAGAACGTCGTGGAGATGGCGACCTACGGCTCGACCAACATCGCCTCGACCTACTACCAGGTCCGGGCCGGCGGCGACGCGGCCGCGCTCAAGGGCATCATGAAAGCGCTGCTGGAGCTGGACGCCGAGCGCGGCAATGTGCTGGACCGGGGCTTCATCGCCGAGCACACGCAGGGGTTCGACGCGCTGGCCGCCGATCTGGCGGCGACCGGCTGGGCCGACATCGAGAAGGAAAGCGGCCTGGCGCGCGTCGATCTGGAACACGTGGCGCAGGTCTATGCCAAATCCAAGGCGGCCATCGTCACCTACGGCATGGGCATCACCCAGCACAACACCGGCACGGCCAACGTGAGGCTGATCGTCGACCTGCTGCTCCTGCGCGGCAACTTCGGCAAGCCCGGCGCCGGCATCTGCCCGCTGCGCGGCCACTCCAATGTGCAGGGCAACCGCACTGTCGGCATCACCGAGAAGCCTGCGGAAGATTTCCTCAAGCGCCTGGAACAGGTCTTCGGCTTCACGCCGCCCCAGGGCCACGGCCATGACGCGGTCAACGCCATGCAGGCCATGGTCGAAGGCAAATCCAAGGCCCTGGTCTGCCTGGGCGGCAACTTCGCGGTGGCCCTGCCCGATCCCGCGCTCTGCTTCGCGGCGATGAAGAACCTGCATCTGAGCGTGCACCTGGGCACCAAGCTCAACCGCTCGCACCTGCTGGTCGGCCGCGAGACCTTCCTGCTGCCGGTGCTGGGCCGCACCGAGATCGACGTCCAGGCCAACGGGCCGCAATCGATCACGGTGGAAGACTCCATGTCCATGGTCCATGCCTCGGCGGGCAAACTCAAGCCCGCCTCGCCGCACCTGCGCTCAGAGGTCTCCATCGTGGCCGGCATGGCCCGCGCGACGCTGGTCGGCAGCACGACGGACTGGCCGGGGCTGGTGGACGACTACGACCGCATCCGCGATCTCATCGAACTCACGATTCCCGGCTTCGACGACTACAACCGCCGCATCCGCATGCCCGGGGGCTTTCGCATGCCGCTGCCCCCGACCGAGCGCAAGTGGAACACGCCTTCCGGCAAGGCCATGTTCTCGGTGTTCCCGGGCGTGCGCGAACGCTACGAGCCCTGGCCCGACGACGTGCTCCGCCTGGTGACGATCCGCAGCCACGACCAGTACAACACCACTATCTACGGCCTGGACGACCGCTACCGGGGCGTGTTCGGCCGCCGCGACGTCCTGTTCATGCATCCGCAGGACCTGGCCGCGCACGGGCTGGAGCACGGCGACCTGGTCGACATCGAAACGGTCTCTTCGACGCGCAATCTGCGCCTGGAAAACATCACCGCGATCGAATACCAGATCGCCCGCGGCTCGGTCGCGGCCTACTACCCCGAAGCCAACGTGCTGGTGCCGCTGGACTACATCGACAAGGAATGCGGCACGCCTTCCTACAAGTCGATTCCGGTGCGCATCCGCAAAGCGGCCCAGGCGGGCGACCCGTCCCGCCCATAGATCGACCCGCCAGCCTCGACCCCGCGCCTCCGCCATGATCGTTCGTCCTCATCCCGGCATACTGGGCCTGTTCTACATCATGCGCGGCTCGATCGTGCCCTTGATCGCGGGCCGCTTGATCGTCATCCTGCTGCTGTCCTGCGCGGTGGCCTGGCTGCACCTGCGCGGCTGGTTCGCGGGCACTCACTTGAACGCGGTGCCGTTCTCGCTGTTCGGCCTGGCGCTCTCGGTGTTCCTGGGCTTTCGCAACAACATCTGCTACGACCGCTGGTGGGAAGCGCGCAAGCAATGGGGCGAGCTGCTCTATCTGCTGCGCAATCTGGCGCGCGAATCGCAGGCCGCGCTGGCCGAGGCCGAGCCGGCCTTGCAGGCAAGGCTGGTGCGCCGTTCCATCGGCTTCGCGCACGCGCTGCTGGCGCGGTTGCGCGGAGAAAATGAAGCGGCGGCAACCCGCCCCTGGGTCGACGCGGACGAAGGGCGCGCGCTGGGCGAGCGGGCCAATGTGTCGGATGCGCTGCTGCGCGCCGTCAACGCCGACCTGGCCGACGCCCTGCGGCGCGGCGTCGTGAGCGACATCGTCTATCAAGGCCTGCTGCAGCACGTGGCCAATTGCGCGGCGGTGCAGGCCGCATGCGAGCGCATCCACAACACGCCCGCGCCCTTCGCCTACTCCCTGCTGCTGCACCGCACGGCCTGGCTGTTCTGCCTGCTGCTGCCCTTCGGGCTGGTGGGCGCGCTGGGCCTGTTCACGCCCCTGGTCGTGATCATCGTGGCCTATACCTTCTTCGGCCTGGATGCGCTGGGCGACGAATTGCAGGAGCCCTTCGGCCTGTCCGACAACAGCCTGCCCCTGCGGGCCATCGTGCGCACCATCGAGATCGACCTGCTCGACGGCCTGGGCGCGCAGCCCCTGCCGCCTTCGCTGGCGTCCAACGATTACGTGCTGCGCTGATCCCGCCGCTGCATCGTCACGATCCGGGCCGGCGGCAGGTTCGCCCAGACGATCCGGCTCGACAGCACGGAAAAATCGCCGCCGGCGTCCGCCACGCCCA
>Ga0209455_1001393_pt1 | contig 10984 bp, 9 predicted proteins | sample AraplaCol_mCL_r2_FD_184275 | JGI IMG/M metagenome (GOLD analysis project Ga0209455, IMG submission 184275) | Arabidopsis root microbial communities from North Carolina, USA - plate scrape CL_Col_mCL_r2 (SPAdes) (version 2) | ecosystem: Host-associated > Plants > Roots > Endosphere | place: USA...
ATGAGCCGGCGCCCACGAGCGAGGAACAGGAAGCGCGCCTGCAGGCGCTGCAGCGCAGCCTGACCGAAGCCTTCAAGCAGTTGCAGGCGATGCGGCAGGTCGAGGGCGCCAGGTTGCAAACGCTGGTGGAAGGCCATCTCGCCGAGATTGAGCGGCTCTGTGGTCAGGCAAGCCAGATCGCCGCGTCGCAGCCGGAGAGCCTGCGCAAGCGCTTGAGCGAGCAACTGGCCGAGTTGCTGTCGAGCAACGGCGCCAGCCTCAATGAGGAGCGCCTGGCCCAGGAAGTCGCGCTGCTCGCCACCAAGGCGGATGTCCGCGAGGAACTGGATCGGCTCGCCGCCCATGTGCAGGCGGCGCGCGATCTCTTGCGCCAGGGTGGCGCCATCGGCCGCAAGCTCGATTTCCTCTGCCAGGAATTCAACCGCGAAGCCAATACGCTCTGCTCCAAGGCCGCCGACCTCGCTTTGACAGCCATCGGTATCGATCTCAAGGCCACCATCGAGCAATTGCGCGAGCAGATCCAGAACATCGAATAAAGACGACAGTGATGACGACAGGAAACAAGGACCAGGGCGGGTTTGCCGGGGGCGGATTTGTCGAGGTGCATCGACGCGGGCTGATGCTCGTCCTCTCTTCACCATCGGGTGCGGGCAAGACCACCATTTCCCGTCGCCTGCTGGCGCTCGAAGACGGCCTCACCATGTCGGTGTCGATGACCACGCGGCCGAAACGGCCCGGTGAGGTCAGCGGCGTCGATTATCATTTCGTCGATCTCACCGAGTTCAACGTGATGATCAATCGCGGCCAGTTCCTCGAATATGCCAAGGTCTTCGACAATTATTACGGCACGCCGCGCCAGGCCGTCGAGATCGCCCTTTCCAAGGGCCAGGACGTTCTCTTTGACATCGACTGGCAAGGAACGCAGCAACTGGCCCAGGCCGCCCGCGACGATCTTGTCAGCGTCTTCATCCTGCCACCCGATACGCAGACATTGGAGCGGCGCTTGCAGGCCCGCGCGCAGGACAGTGCCGAAGTGGTCGCCCATCGCATGTCAAAGGCTGCCGATGAAATGAGCCATTGGGCGGAATACGACTATATCATCATCAATCACGATCTCGATGAGAGCGTGAAACGCGTGCAGGCAATTCTGACCGCCGAACGCCTGCGCCGCGAGCGTCAGGTCGGCCTGCCGGAATTTGTCAAAGGCTTGCGTCAGGGGCAGTAGTCCGGAGAGCCGGTCATCGGGCTAGCGGCGACACGAGGTCGTGCTGGCCTAAGCTATCGTACGGCGCCGCGATGGCCCGCTTCCAGCGCCCGCGCCAGCAGGCAGAATTGTTCGACGGTTAATTCTTCCGCACGCGCCGTCGGCGTCAGGCCGAGCTCGGTCAGCACCGTCTCCGCATCGCCGAAGATGCTCCGCAGCGACTGCCGCAGCATCTTGCGCCGCTGGTTGAATGCAGCCGCGGTGACCCGCTCCAAGTCCTGCTGACGGGCCGGATAAGCCGGCTGCTGCCGTGGCACGATCTGGGCGATGCTGGAGGTCACCTTCGGCGGCGGCGTGAAGGCACGGGGCGGCACGTCGAACAGACGGCGTGCCTCGGCGAGCCACTGGGTTAGCACGCTGAGCCGGCCATAATCCTTGCTGCGCGGCTTGGCCACCAGACGCTCGACCACTTCCTTCTGGAACATGAGCGTCATGGAGGTGATCGCCGCGCCCTGCCCCAGCCAGTTGATCAGCAGCGGCGTCGCGATGTTGTACGGCAGATTGGCGACGATATGGCGCGGACCCAAACCGAGTTTGGTCACATCGGTGGCAAGAGCATCGCCGGGAATGATCGTCAAGCGCCCGGGATAGGCAGCGGCGATCTCGCCCAGTGCCGCCAGGCAGCGTTCGTCGCGCTCGATCGCGATCACCTCACGGGCGCCATGCATCAGCAAAGCGCGCGTAAGGCCGCCCGGCCCCGGGCCGACCTCGATCACCGAGCCTTTGCTGAGATCGCCCGCAGCCCGCGCGATGCGTCCGGTGAGGTTGAGATCGAGCAGAAAATTCTGGCCGAGCGACTTCTTTGCCGCAAGGTCATGTTTTGCGATGACCTCGCGCAGCGGCGGCAGGCCGTCATCCGTCGTCACGATTGCGGCCTGCCTGACGCTGTCCGAGCTGGCAGCACGCGGCTTACATCCGGATGTCGACGACGGCGGTACGCCGCAGATCGCTCAAATAGCCGCGCGCCAGGGTCTCCAGCCGCTGGCGGCCGAGGCGATCGCCAATGGCGACACGCGACAGGCCGGCCGACTGCCGGCTGCAGACCACATAAAGGCCGACGCCCTGATTGGTCCGGATCGGTTGGGTCGGCAGGCCGACCGGTTGATTGATGGCGCTGCTCTGGACCACCGGCGCGAGTTCGTCGACATTGACGGTGCCGAGATCACTATAGGCGGCATCCGGTGCATTGGCCGCCGCCTTCTCCATATCGTCGCAACTGCGGATGCCGCTGGCGACGTTCTTGGCCTCGTCATTCGCCTTGGTCACTTCGCTATCCGCGGCATTGTCCGGCAGCGACCAGAGGATACGTTTCAGCGCAACCTTACCCGAGGTCAGCGTGCCGCCGGCCGCCGGCCGGGTCGCCCGCACTTCGGCGATGAAAAAGCCGCCGATGCCGAGCAATGGCCCCAGCACCTGATTGGGCTGTGCCGTGCGCACGGCATCCGCCAAAGTCGGATCCATTTCATCCAGCCGCAGCCAGCCGATATCGCCGCCATCGGCCGCCGACTGATCCTGGGAAAACTGGTTGGCCAGAGAGGAAAAATCGGCGCCGGCATTCAATTGATCAACCAGCCGCTGGGCCGAGAGCTGGGCATTGCTGCTTTGTGACGGATTGTCGACCGCCAGAAAGATTTCCGAGACACGATATTCGAGCTGGCCTTCGCTGGCCTGCATGCGCGCAATCTCTTCGTTGATTTCCTCGTCGGTAATGTTGACCGAGGAACGCAGCTTGGTCTGCACCAGGCGCACCCAGCTCATTTCCGCTTCGACCTGCGACGCAAGCGCCGAAATCAGGACCCCGGAAGAGGCAAGCTGCTGCTGCATCTGATCCCGGGTCATGCCGTTGCGCTGGGCAATATGTTCAAGCTGGTCGTCGATTTCCCCCTGGCTGACCGTGATATTTTCCTTCTTCGCCTCCTGCTTCTTCAGGTGATCGTCAACCAGCTGACGCAGGACCTGAGGCAGCAGGCGCTGCTCGACTTCGGGGGTATCCGGCAGACGCGCCGACAGCAGAGCGATCCGCAACCGCATCAGAACATCGAGCTGGGTAATGATGTCATCATTGACCACGGCGGCGATCTTCAACTGGTCAGCCTGATCCTGTGCCTGCGCCGACACGGACAGGCCGCCGATACCGCCAATAGCGAGGCCGCCGATCATCGCCAGGGCGGCGATATATTTACGAGTTGATTTGATCATTCCAACTTCACGCTGTGACACTTGAGAGTGGGCCGTTAGACGGCAATAGCTGGCGAACCACCAGAAGCCGTTACCCCTTGATACTGCCGAGATTCTTAAAGCTGATCTGGAAGAACGTCGTCAGGCCGCTATAGCCATCATCCAGGGTTCCGTTATGCAGCGCATAGGAAACATCCAGTGACAGACCAAAACATTCATCAAGATATGCCAATCCCGCCGAAACAGTGGAAATCTCGCTTTCGTGAATGTCATAAGTGCCGTAAATGCGCGCCGACCAGTAGGTAGCAAACTGGGTTGTAAGCCCAAGAGAGGCAAATTCGCGCTTATGACTGTCGTCCAACGTCTTGCTGAGGGCAATATAACCGGCAGACACACGAAAATCCGTTGGACCGGCCGCGACCTGCACTTCCTGATGTTTCATGTCCCAGCCATGCGTATCGGTCCGGAAGCGATAGCTGAGATCGAGATACTGATTGGGCGAAAATGTCGCGCGACCGACGACATCCGAGAACGACTGGTCGATACCGGAGTCCTCGAGATCCTGGTCGTGCTCACCCTTGAGAAACTGGTAGCTCTGGCCGAGGAAGATGTTGGTCTGGCCCTCCTGGTTGAAATAACCGGTCCAGTTGAGACCATAGGTCACGCGTGAGCCGGTATCATAGCGGTCGATACCGACGAACCGATTGGCCGAGAACAGACGATTTTCATCCAGTTCGAAGAAGCGGCTGTCTTCGTTCGACACCTGGCTGGAATTGCCGAATTTCGGCGCTGCAACCAGCTGCACCATCGGTTCGATCACTTGGGTGAAATTCTCACCTGGCCGGATGAACGGATAACGCCACAGCAGATCCGCCTTCGGCAGGATGCGGGCCGTCGTGCCGCTGGAGGAGGTATTCGACGCCGAGGGATCGTCAGCCGTCTCATCAATGTCGTGCGAGGCATAGAAGGAACCTTGCACGGACAGGGTCAGGCGATAGATGTCTCCGAACGGGCTGGTATAGGGCAGTGTCCACGATGGGGCGCCCGATAGCCGGAACTGATTCTCGCCGTCGCGACGCACGATATTCATCGTGCCGGCATCGAACGAAACGAACGAATTCGCCCACATCGGCTCGCTGATGAAATTGTAGTCGAGCTTCGGGGTGACGAAGGGCGCCGTGTCACCGTCCAGATCATCCTTGGTGCTCTGGAAGGAATAGGCCTGTGCCGAGGCATAGGACCGGCCGAAGAAGCCTTCTACATAAGCATTGTCTTCCAGCCAGCGGGTGGCGCCGAGATGGTAGTCACGCAGATAATCTTTGTCGGTCGTATTCTTGAAGTCGAACCCGGCACGCCAGTTCTCATCGAGATCGAACAGGCCGGTGCCCTCGATATGCCCGCGGAAGGAATTATCGTGGACGTTGTTGCCTGACGAGCTGAAGCGGTCCTGGATCGTCATTGAGCCGGTCAGCGAGAACATGCCATCCGTTAGCCGTTCCCGGTACTGAATCATGCCCATGGCGCCGGGGCTGCTGTCGGGCTCGCCGTCAACCCGGAAGACCGGCGTGAAGGTCAGGTCCTTATCCGGACCGATGGTCTGGAAATAAGGGATGCGCAGCTGGAAGCCGCCCTTTTTCGAATAAGCGAAGCCCGGCGACAGCAGACCCGACTGTCGCTGCACGCCGATATCCGGATGACGGAAATACGGCGTCCAGAAGACCGGTACGCCCCACATTTCCATCCAGGCATTGTGGTAGGTAATGGTCTGGGCATCCGTGTCGCGAATGACTTCCGCCGCCTTTACCTGCCAGAGCGGCATCCGACTGGGATCGGTCTGGCAGGGCAGGCAGGGCGTGTAGACGGCCTGGTTGAGCCGCGTATGGGTGGCGTCGATCCGGGTCATCTTGTTGGCGGCGAGGCGCGACTGGTCCGCCATCAGCCCCCGGAACCCGTTCATATAGCCATCATTGAAGTCATCAGTGATATCGGCATAAGTGCCGAAATACGTATTGCCGTCCGTATCGAGGATCGCGACATGACCTGAGGCAATGATCCGCTTGGTGCGCTCGTTATAGGCAATGGTATCAGCCATGGCGACTTTGCCATTCTTGCTGACCTGGACATGGCCGCGGGCAACATAGACGCCGAGATCCTTGTCATAACCAGTCTCGTCGGCGATCACTCGGACCGTCGAATCATTGGGCAGGTTAACCTCCGGCTGCGCCGGTTTCGGTGGCGCAAGAAAGCCCTTTTTCTGCTGCTGATGTTGCTGCTGAACGTCTGGCAGAGCACTTTCGTTATCTGCGATCGCTACCGTAAGGGCGCTGCAGGCGACACTTAGGCAGACCCCGAGCGCAAGCCGGGGCAAGAGTTTGCCGGTAAGCCATGACCGCATCGACCACTCATTCCTTATCAATCGGGCCGGCGACGTCTTACCGTCAGTCATCGGCCACCCCCAAACTCTGCGTCCCGGGGCAGGCCCAGGCAAAACGCAATCCCCTTATCAGTCGCGCTAACCTACCATTTTAAGTCAATTCGTCCACTGATTTCATGGCCTTACAGCCAAATCACGGGCCCTCACGGAAAGCCGGAGGGAACGTGGCGCGACTGATGTGACTATGCTATTTCTGCTGCAACTGGCGCATGACGCCTGTGGATAACTTCTCGCAGAGCTTCCCCGCGCCATCGGCTATCGATCATCAATCAGCGAGGAAACAATGAAGATTGCCTTTGCCAAGCCGGAGCTACCGGCCCAAGGAACCCTGGTCGCTGTCGTTTCGGAACAGCGCAAGCTGGGGCAGTTGGCGACGCAGATCGAAAAACTGGGCAAGGGTGCCCTCTCTCGGGCGCTGGGCGCCAGCCGCTTCAAGGGCAACGCTGACGAAATGCTGACCATCCTCGCCCCCGCGGGACTCGAGGCCGAGCGTCTCGTGCTGACCGGCTTGGGTGCGCCGGAGAAGCTCGACAATCTGGCCGCCCAGGCAGTGGGCGGTCGTCTGGTCGCGGCGCTGAACGGCGTCGGCGAAAAGGAAGTCGCGATCCAGGTCGAAGCGCCGGCAGGCGCCAGCTTGAGCGAAGCTGCTTTGGCGGCACAGGTGGCCTATGGCGCGCGCCTGCGGGCCTATCGTTTCGACAAGTACAAGACCAAGGAAAAGCCGGAACAGAAGCCGAGCCTGAAGAAGTTCACGGTGCTGACCAGCGATCCGGCCGCCGCCAAGAAGCTGTTCGATCCGCTCGACAAGATCGCCGAGGCCGTCGATTTCGCCCGCGACCTCGTCTCCGAGCCCGGCAACGTGATCTATCCGGAAAGCCTGGCCGAACAGGCGCGCAGCCTGAAGAGCCTCGGCGTCGAGGTCGAGGTGCTGGGTGAAAGCGCCATGAAGAAGCTCGGCATGGGCGCGCTGCTCGGCGTCGGCCAGGGCAGCGAACGCGAGAGCCAGCTGGTGGTCATGCGCTGGAATGGCGCCAAGGACGGCAAGAAAAAGCCGGTCGCCTTGATCGGTAAGGGTGTCACCTTCGATACCGGCGGCATCTCGCTCAAGCCCGGTGCCGGCATGGAAGACATGAAGTGGGACATGGGCGGCTCGGCAGCGGTCATCGGTGCCATGCGCGCCCTCGCCGCTCGCAAGGCCAAGGCCAATGTGGTCGGTGTCGTCGGCTTGGTCGAGAACATGCCCGACGGCAAGGCCCAGCGCCCCGGGGACATCGTCACCTCGATGTCGGGCCAGACCATTGAAGTGCTCAATACCGATGCCGAAGGCCGCCTCGTGCTCTGTGATGCCATGTGGTACACCCAGGAGCATTACAAGCCCTCGGTGATGATCGACCTCGCCACCCTGACCGGCGCCATCCTGATCGCGCTTGGTACCCATCAGGCCGGCATGTTCGTCAATGACGATGCCCTGTCCGATCAGCTTTCCGCTGCCGGCAAGGCGACCGGTGAGCTGCTGTGGCGCATGCCGCTGGCCCCGGCCTATGATCGCCTGATCGATTCGCCCGCCGCCGATATGAAAAATATCAGCGGCAGCCGCAATGCCGGCAGCGTCACTGCCGCGCAGTTCCTGCAGCGTTTCGTGCAGAAGGGCGTTGCCTGGGCGCATCTCGACATCGCCGGCATGGCCTGGGCCGACAAGGACGCACCGACCTGCCCGAAGGGGGCGACCGCCTTCGGCGTGCGCCTGCTCGACCAGTTCATCGCCGCCAATCACGAAGACTGAACTCTTTCGGCCGGCCTTTCCGCGAGAAGGGCCGGCCGATCGCTTGCGCCGCCCGAACGGCTGACATGACCGAAATCCGCTTCTACCATCTGCAGCGCGCCAGGCTGGAAGACGTCCTGCCAACCATGCTGGAACGGGCCTATGGCCGCGGCCAGCGCGCTCTGGTAGCGCTGGGCTCCGGCGAGCGGGTCGAGGCGATGGCCGCCCATCTCTGGACCTACCGCCCCGATAGTTTCCTGCCGCATGGCACGCCCAAGGATGGCGAGGCCGCCGCGCAGCCGATTTTTCTTACCGACAGCGCCGACAATCCCAATGGTGCGCAGCTCCTGTTCCTGTGCGACGGCGCCCTGCGGGACGATCTCTCGCCTTTTGAACTCGTCTGCGAGCTGTTCGACGGCAATGACGAGACTGTTGTCACTGCAGCGCGGCAAAGATGGCGCGACTATAAGGCCGCCGGCCATACCTTGATCTATTACCAGCAGACCGAAGCCGGCCGCTGGGAAGAGAAGGCCCGCGGCTAGCCTCGGCCGACTCTGTCCCACTGCCTGCGCAGGCGCAGGTCGCGGCGTTTATCCCGTCTTTATTTTTGTCGCAGATCCCTGCATTCCAAACTGGGTCATCTGCAAAAATTGCACGCCCGCCGGATCGATCTTCGCCCCTAGTATTCCCCTGAGCATCTTTCACATTTGATCGACGTCACATAGAGATGTTGCATTTTCGCGCCGCCGCATCTTCCCACCGAAACCACATCATCCACCGCCGAGAATGCGTCAGAGATATGGACCTGTTTGTCACATCGCTTCTGATCCGATTTGAAGGACATTGCTGATGACCACCACCTTGACGGCAGCCGCAATCAAGTCCTGGCGCAAAAGCGAACGCGAACGGCTGATTGCCCTGCGCCTGCAACAGCCGGCCGCCGTGCGGGAGGGCTGGACCGGGCGGATCGCCAGCACGCTGGAGCCGCTTTTGAAAGCTACCAAGAGTCCGATCAGCTTCTATATCCCCTTCAAGGGCGAACCGGATCTCCGCCCGCTGATGCGCCAGCTTTCAGCCGCCGGCGTATCCCTGGCCTTGCCGACGGTGCCGGTCAAAGGCCAGCCGATGGTCTTCCGCCCGTGGACACCCGGCTGCAAGATGGAGCCTGGCATTCTTAACATTCCCATCCCCGCCACTGATGAGCGGGTGACGCCGGGCATTTTCCTTGCCCCTGTGGTTGGCTTCGATGCGCGCGGCTTCCGGCTGGGTTATGGCGGCGGCTATTTCGACCGCACCCTGGCGCATCTGCAGGGCGATTGGCAGGTGATCGGCATCGGCTTCGATTGCCAGGAGATTCCGACCATTCATCCCCAGGGCCATGACATTCCGATGAATATGATTGTCACCGAGTCCGGTCGTGTGGTCGACTGAAGCCGGCCGACAGGCTTGGCGTTACCGGCTGCCAAGATCGACCGGACGCCAGGATCAAGAGGGAGTTGCCGTCGATGGCGGAAGAGCGTTCACCGCCAGCTTCACCGGTCTGCTATCTGGACGAAGCAGCGAATACCTATGCCGGCTATCTGAGCAGCACCGAGGCCTTTGATCTGATCCGGCGCTGGCACGCGCAAGCGCAACGGCCCGATATCGCCCTCCGCCTCATGGCGCTGCTGCCATCCGCCTCACCCGACGACCAACCGGGTAACGCGGCAGGTCCGCTGTCGCCTCTCGCCGACGCGGCCTTGCAGGCCGAGATTCGCCGGGCGTTGCCGCAATTTCGCGACGATGCCGTGCATCGCACCCTCTCCGCGATCGCCGATCTTCTCTGATCCCGTCACAACGAAGGAAAACCCATGGATCGCGGCCTGCATATCGAGCGCAAAGACGCGCTGCTGACCCTCACCCTGGACCGGCCGAAAGCCAATGCCATCGATAACGGCCTCAGCCAGGCCTTGGGCGAGGCCTTCATCACCTATCGCGACGACCCCAAGCTGCGCTGCTGCATCGTCACCGCCGCAGGCGACCGCTTCTTCTCTGCCGGCTGGGATCTGAAATCGGCGGCGGCGAGCGGACCGGAGGGCGAGGATTATGGCCGCGGCGGCTTTGCCGGACTGACCGAACTCTTCGACCTCGACAAGCCGGTGATCGCGGCCGTCAACGGCCTCGCGGTTGGCGGCGGCTTCGAACTGGCGCTGGCCGCGGATATCATCATCGCCGTCGACACGGCAGAGTTCTTCCTGCCGGAAGCGCAGATCGGCGTCATTCCCGACGCCGGCGGCGTGTTTCGCCTGCCGCGCCGCGTGCCGGAAGCCATCGCGATGGAAATGCTGCTGACTGGGCGGCGTTTGACTGCGGCAGAGGCGCTCGCCTTCGGTCTCGTCAACCAGGTGGTGCCGGCGGCAGAGCTTACTGCCGCGGCTCGGGCGATGGCGGAACGTATCCTTGCCTCGGCACCGCTTTCGGCTGCAGCGATCAAGCAGACCCATCGCCTGACCCGCCATCTCGATGTTGAGGGCGCCTATGCGGCAATGCGGACCGGCAAGATCCGCGCTTACGACCACTTGCGGCAATCCGCGGATTATTACGAAGGCGCCAAGGCCTTTGCCGAGAAACGCCAGCCGGTCTGGAAGGGTGCCTGACTTCCGCGCCGGAGTACCGACAAAGAGAAAGCCCGGCCCGCACGGACCGGGCTTTGTTCTTGGTGATGATTCACCCCTCAGTTCAGGCGGCCATCAATTCAGACGACCATGGCAATGCTTGTACTTTTTGCCCGAGCCGCAGGGACATTCGGCATTGCGGTTGAGTTTGCTCCAGGTCGAGGGATCGTTGGGATCGATCGCCGTCGCATTTGCCGGCGCCGGCGGTGCTGCAATCTCTTCGGCCGGTGCCGCCTGGGGCTCTTCCTGGGTGCGGATCTCGATATGCGCCAGAACCAGTGAGATCTGCTCGCGCAGGCGCGACAACATGCTTTCGAACATGTTGAAGGCTTCCTGCTTGTACTCGTTCAGCGGATCACGCTGGCCATAGGCCCTGAGGCCGATGCCCTGGCGCAAATGATCGAGCGCCAGCAGATGCTCCTTCCAGCTCTGATCGAGGATCTGCAGCAGCAGCGACTTTTCCGCCATGCGCAGGACGTCGGGGCCGAAATTGGCAGCCTTCTCCGCCATCTTGCGATCGACGGCATCAACCACGCGTTCGCGCATATCCTCGCTGCCGATCCCCTCCTCCTTCGCCCAGTCGGCGAGGGGCAGGTCGAGATTGAAGATGCGCATGACCTCTTCATGCAGCCCGGTAACGTCCCATTGCTCGGCGAAGGCCTTCTCCGGCACGTAGCGGCCCATGAGGTCAT
>Ga0209455_1001396_pt1 | contig 10970 bp, 5 predicted proteins | sample AraplaCol_mCL_r2_FD_184275 | JGI IMG/M metagenome (GOLD analysis project Ga0209455, IMG submission 184275) | Arabidopsis root microbial communities from North Carolina, USA - plate scrape CL_Col_mCL_r2 (SPAdes) (version 2) | ecosystem: Host-associated > Plants > Roots > Endosphere | place: USA...
GATCAGGCAACTTCCTGGTCATCGCCTACAAGCAGTTGCGCGCCATCGAAGCGGAGATCAACGAACGTCGGACGGAGAAAGGACGCCGCACAGATATTCCGCTAACCAATTTCCGAGGTATCGAGTTGCGTGATTTCCCAGCGGAGATCGCCCGGTTGGCGCTTATCATCGCGGAGTATCAGTGCGACGTGGAGCATCGCGGCTTGCCGGACGCGTTGCTGGAGTTCCTACCGCTGGATGCGGAAAACTGGATTACGTGCGGCAATGCACTACGACTAGACTGGCTGCAAATCTGTCCGCCCGCAGGTAGCGGCGTGCGGATTGTGGCCAATGACCTATTCGAGACGCCACTGGATCAGGCTGAGATTGATTTCGAGAATGAAGGAGGAGAAACGTACATTTGTGGTAATCCACCGTACGCAGGCAAGGGAAAAAAGACGCCCAAGCAGCAAGTCGATATGGAGTTCGTTTTTGGTCCGCACGGCGTTAAGCACGGATACATTGACTATGTCGGATGTTGGTTTATGAAGGCCGCTGAATATGGAACCGTCGCTCAGTCAGCATGTGCTTTCGTGTCAACAAATTCTCTCTGTCAGGGGCATCAGGTACCGTTAATTTGGCCTCTCATGGCCAAGACTGGGCATGAAATCTGTTTTGCCCACACATCTTTTAAGTGGGCAAATCTTGCGGCTAAGAATGCGGGAGTCACTGTAGCCGTTATCGGATTATCTAGACGTCCTGGGGTCGCACGGCGTCTGTATTCACTCGCAGAAGACGGATCTGTTCTAGTGAAAGATGTTCCGTATATCAATGCTTATTTGGTTGGCGGCCCGAATGTCCTAGTGAAGAAATGCTCGGATCCCGAAAATGGTCTCTCGCCTATGGACCTCGGGAACATGCCATACGATGGTGGGAATCTCTTGCTCACTAGGCCGGAACTTATCTCGCTGGGCTTGACTTCGGAGCAACAGCGTCACCTCGTTCGTCGGATTTACGGTTCGAAGGAGTTCATCAACAACTTGCAGAGATATTGTTTGTGGATCCAGGATCGTGAATTGGAGGAGGCCAGACGCATTCCGGGTATAGCAGCGCGCATTGATGCAGTTCGTACGATGAGATTGAAGAGTACGGATGCTGGTGGAAGAGCAATGGCTGCACGCCCACATCAGATGCGAGAAATGCGGACTGCAAAGGATTGGACAATTGTCATGCCGAGGACGTCGTCTGAAGCACGTTCCTATCTTCCTGCAGGAGTTGTAGATGCTAGCAGCGTCGTATCCAGCGAAGCTTTCGCCATGTTTGACGCCCCTCTCTGGCATTTGGCACTGTTGATTTCGAGAATGCATCTTGTTTGGATCGCTACGGTTTGTGGTCAGTTGGAGACCCGATATCGCTATTCCAACGTCTTAGGTTGGAATACCTTTCCCGTGCCTTCCGTATTGACCGAGCAAAACAAGGCTGACCTGACCCGCTGCGCCGAGGACATCCTGTTGGCACGTGAGGTTCACTTCCCTGCCACGATCGCGGATCTGTACGACCCGGAATCTATGCCCGAGAACCTGCGCTACGCTCACGAGCGTAACGACGAGGTCATCGAGAGCATCTACATAGGCCGGCGCTTTCGCAACGACACCGAGCGCCTGGAGAAGCTGTTTGACATGCACGCCAAGGCAAGCACCACGCTGCCCGCCCGCAAGCCCGCTCGCAAACCCACCTGGAAGACTGTCCGATGACTCAAGACCAAGGCGCGACGCAGCAATCCTCTACCTCGCGGATTATTCCGGCCGTCTCGATCGTGACGGCCCGCACGGGCGCATCGAGCAAGTCGGACGAACTTGGCATGCGTCCCATGCAAGCGCGTGCCTTTGCCAAGCGTGGCCAGCAATACCTGCTCATCAAGTCGCCACCGGCCTCGGGCAAGTCGCGCGCCTTGATGTTCATTGCGCTGGACAAGCTGAACAACCAGGGGGTGAAACAGGCTCTCATTGTGGTGCCAGAGCGCTCCATCGGTGGCAGCTTTGCCGACGAACCCTTGAGTATGTACGGTTTCTACTGGGATTGGCAGGTGGCGCCGCAGTGGAACCTGTGCAATGCGCCTGGCGCCGACGAGGTGCAAGTCGCCAGGTCCAAGGTCAAGGCTGTGGGCGAATTTCTGGCCAGCAGCGACCGCGTGCTGGTCTGCACCCATGCCACCTTCCGCTTCGCGGTGGAAGAATTCGGCATCCAAGCCTTTGACGACCGGCTGGTGGCTATCGACGAGTTCCACCACGTCAGCGCCAACCCGGACAACCGTCTGGGTAGCCAGTTGGGTGCGCTGATTGCGCGCGACAAGGCGCACGTGGTTGCCATGACGGGTTCCTACTTTCGTGGCGACGCGGCGGCCGTGCTGTCGCCCTCGGACGAGGCGAGGTTCGAGACTGTCACCTATACCTACTACGAACAACTGAACGGCTACGAGTACCTGAAATCGCTGGAGATCGGCTACTACTTCTACACCCGCCGCTATCTGGACGCGATCATGGAGGTACTGGAACCGGCGCTCAAGACCATCGTCCACATTCCCAACGTCAATGCCCGCGAAAGCCTCAAGGACAAGCACAAGGAGGTCGAGGAAATTCTAGACAACCTCGGCAAGTGGCTGGGCGTGGACGAGGTAACGGGCTTTCATCGAGTCGAACTGGCCGATGGCCGTGTCATTAAGGTGGCTGATCTAGTCGACGACGGCCCGCAGCGCGGCAAGGTACTGAACGCGCTGAAAGACTCCACCCAGCGTGGCAACCGCGACCACGTGGACATCATCATCGCCCTGGGCATGGCGAAGGAGGGCTTTGACTGGATTTGGTGCGAACACGCGCTGACCATCGGCTACCGCAGCAGCCTGACCGAGATCATCCAGATCATCGGCCGCGCGACCCGCGATGCACCGGGCAAGACGAAGGCCCGATTCACCAATCTGATCGCCGAGCCGGATGCGTCCGAGGCCATGGTGCTGGATGCCATCAACGACACGCTCAAGGCCATCGCTGCCAGCCTTCTCATGGAGCAAGTGCTGGTGCCGCGCATCGAGTTTGTGCCGAAAAACCACGGCCAGCAGGAAGGCTACGACTACGGCGAGAACGGCTACCAGGAAGGCAGGACGAACGTCGGTGTCAACTACGAGACGGGGCAGGTGCAAGTCGAGATCGGCGGCCTTGCGCAACCCAAGTCCACCGAGGCCACGCGCATCTGCAAGGAAGACCTCAACGAAGTCATTACTTCGTTCATCCAGGACAAGAGCGTGCTGGAGCGCGGCCTGTTCGACAAAGAGAACACCATCCCCGAGGAGTTGACCCAGATCAAGATGGCCAAGATCGTGCGCGACCGCTACCCGGAACTGGACGAAGCCGACCAGGAAGCGATCCGCCAGCACGCTATCGCCGCACTGACTCTGACTCAGCAGGCATCCTTGTTGCGGGAAGAAGGCAAGGCGTATGGCGCGGATGATGATGGCGCCGAGCGTCAAGGCGTGAACGTGGACTTCATCGAAGGCGTGCGGCAGTATTGCCTGAGCGTGCGAGAACTGGACATTGACCTGATCGACCGCGTGAACCCCTTCGACGCTGCCTACGCTGTGCTGGCGAAGTCCATGGACACGAAGACCCTGGGGCAGGTGCAGGACACGATCGCAGCAAAGAAGGAGCCGATCTCGGAAGAAGATGCCCGGATGTTGGCGCACCGTGCCCTGGCATTCAAACAGGAGAAAGGGCGTTTACCTGACAGCAATGCTGCCGACCCTTGGGAGCGCAAGATGGCCGACGGAATGAAGGCCTTTGCTCGATACCAGGCACAGAAGAAGGCCAAAGAGCAGAAACATGGATGAAATGGACGACGACGAACTTCTGGCGGCATTGGGCCTGGATGCCGAGTCGGCGGAAACGGGTGGGCGTACGCCACGCGAAGAACGCATCATCGCCGGTTTCGAGGAAATCCTGCGCTTCGTGGAGCAGCACGACCGCTTGCCGCGCAATACTCCCGATGGCGACATCTTCGAGCGCCTGTACGCCGTCCGCCTGAATCAAATCCGCAAGCTGTCCGAGGCGCAGACTTTACTGGCCGATCTGGATACGCGAGGCCTGCTGGCACAGCAGCCTGGCACCGTGGACGTGAATGTATTGGACGACGATGCTTTGTTGGCGGGGCTGGGTATCGAGTCGCCAGTGGAAGACGACATTCACGTACTGAAACACGTACGACCTCGCGCCGAGGTGCTGGCCGCCGAAGACGTGGCCAATCGCACGCCTTGCGCAGACTTTGACCAGTTCAAGCCCCTGTTCGACGATGTGGAGGCCGGGCTGAAAGACGGCCGTTGGCAGAGTCAACCGTTTGGCACGGACGCCAGTATCGAGGTGGGTGATTTCTTCATCGTGGGCGGCCAAATTGCCTATGTGGCGGCAGTACTCGACGGCGCTAAAACCAAGGATGGCCGCGACAACCCCAGGTTGCGCGTCATCTTTTCCAATCAGACTGAGAGCGACTTGTTGCTGCGCTCGCTGTCACGCGCGCTCTATCCGGACGGCGACCAACCCGTGGGCCGCCGCATCATCAAGGTGGGCGCCAGTGCGTTTGAGGGCCCGCTGTTCAGTCAGGACTGGGAAGACGGTGACGTGCAAAGCGGCACCATCTACGTGTTGCGTAGCCTATCGCAAGAACCTTACATCGCTGAGCACAGAGAGCTGATTCACAAAATTGGCGTGACAAGCGGCAAGGTCAGCACGCGCATCGCGGATGCCAAGAACGACGCGACCTACCTCTTGGCTGATGTCGAGGTCGTGGCGGAATACAGGCTTTCCGGCTTAAACCGCACCAAGCTAGAGGGAGTCTTTCATCGGATCTTTGCCGGCGCTCAGCTCGATATCACCATCAAAGATCGCTTCGGCAAAGATGTCCACCCCCGCGAGTGGTTCCTGGTTCCATTAGATGCCATTGACCAAGCGGTACGGCACATTTTGGATGGAACGATTACCGGCATGGTGTACGACCCCGCGCAGGCCAAGTTGGTCAACACCTAGCGCGAAGATTGTTGTTTTGCGGACTTGAATAAGAACGGGAATGAAATCCCGCTCTTTTCCAGAATCTCCCATTTTGGGAGTTTTTGGGTCCCTATCCCACCCACCCCATATAACAATATGGGGTGGGTGGGATAAGGCAGATGCTGACTCAGAGTGATTACGCTCGCCAGACCCAGCCGTCCCGTAGAACAAGGAGTCCGTTTTTAACTAAGCCATCCAGGGCGAGCTTCGCGCGTTCGTTACGCTTACGGTCCTCACAGGTCAGGCGCCCCGCTACTAATCGGATGGCGGTCTCAAGACTGAGACAGTGGGTGTCTTCAGATGCAGCGCCCCTGCCGAAGGTATCCGATTCTGCCAGTGCTTCGTCGAGCGTGTCGATCGCAATGCGCTGGTTTTCGCCCCGTGGCAGCTTTGTATCCTGGATCTCTAGGAGGCTATCGTCCGCTGCGACGGCGCAGGACGTGATCGGAGCGCCGAATTCGTCTACGCCAAGATCTATAACCGGCAGATCGAAAGCGTAGCTACCGCCGTCAGCGTCATCTTTGCTTTTTGCCTGACTCCATTGGCGCTTCTGGCCATTGCGAGAGACCTCAATTGCGGCATCGAGCGCAGCATACAAGCTGCTGTGACCACGCAACCCCTTCGAGGTATCCTTTCCTGTATGGTGTACCAGCAGGACTAGACCATCTAGGCGTTGTTGAAGATCCTTAGCAGCGTTGATGATCTGCCCCATGTCAGTGCTGGAATTTTCGTCCGCGCCGGGAGTAGCCCGGTTGAGTGTGTCCAGCACGACCAGGCCATTGCGGCCGCCTTGTGCTAGCACGGCTTCGTAGAGATCGACCACATCCTCTGGATTGCGCAGATCGAATGGCTGGACGACAAAGTGCAGCCGTTGGGGCTTAGCGCCACTATTGTGAATGCGCCATGCCTTGACGCGTTTTCCTATACCGCCTTCGCCTTCTAGACATACGTAGGTCACATCTGTCGCGACGACGCGATGATCAAACCAGTCAGTGCCACTGGCGATAGCAGCGCAGGCATCAAGCACGAGAAACGATTTTCCGGCGCCAGATGGGCCATAGAGCGCAGCCAGACCGCTGGCCGGCAGAACGCCTTGAATCATCCATCTCATAGGCGGTGCATCGATCAGTTCATCGATCGAGAGCAGCCGATAGTGCGTAGGTGGCACCTTGCTTGCGCGCAGCAACTTCGCCAAGGCTTCAATCCCGTGTTCGCTTTCGAAGTCGTTGGCATCATAGTTGACCGGTTTTTCAGCTGGCAGAGAGACCCAGGTACTCTTAGTCTCTTGCGCAATGCGTTCGGCATCAGGTTCTTTTCCGCGGTCAGGAACGATGATCAAATGTGCTTCTGGGAAGCGTTTGCGCAGCATCCTGGCGACGGTGCGAGTGCGGCCGCAACCGAAGGTGACGACGGCGGCGGCATGATTGTCTGCTTTGGCGCATGCCCAAGCTTGACCAATACCTTCGGTAAGGTAGACGGTGCTGTCCTTGGAAAGATCTCCGACAACGAAAATGCCGTCTTGGAACTCGGCGCCGGGAGCGTTGAGTTTCCTGCCAGCGCCTGGCGGTGGAACGAACTGGACGGTGCACAGCATTCCATTAATTGAACGGACGGGCACGGCAAGCCAACCTGCCATATCATGACTGCCGATGATCAGCGGGTAGCCGGCAGGGACGACGCGCAATCCATCTGGAATTCCGCATTTGGCTGCAATATATGGGTGGTCAGCGGTCGCTGGCTCGAATTGATTAAATGTGGCTTCTAGTCCCAGATTCGGTTTCAGCGCTGAAGCATCTATGTTGGATTCCGCCAATGCTTGGGGCGCCTCGATTGGCGCCCGGTACGTTGGTGTGAGTGTTGTAGGTTTCCATCCGACATCACGTGCCAATTTGAACAAAGTACCGGCGCCAATACCTCCGCCTGGTTTGAAGCTCTTCCATTGCGACCTGACATCACGGTCGCTATCGAAGTTTGAGCCGGATCGGGACCATTCGATGAAGTCTTCTTCCGTTAGGCCGATTGCTTGCGCAGCCATGCCGATCCGAATCCACTGGTCGCGGGGGCATCCTGCGTCCAGGTAAAGCAGCGCATCGCGCGCTTGGTCTGCCGAGTATTCGGCAAAATGGTTGTGCATGGCACACACTCCTAAGTGTGCCGCGTTCCGGGGTGAAAAGATCGTGACCTGTTGTCTATGTTGCGCTGAAAAGATATGACCTATGTAGCGGTTCGCAGCGTTGATAAGCCCCTCGGGCAAGGATGCCGATCGAGGGGGCTGGCGCTCGGGCCAGCACAACGGTATAGCCACAAAATTCAAATCAAAAATGTCGTTCAAAAGTCCCCGATACTCTCGAAATTCGAGAACTTCATGAATTCTCGCTTCATGTATGGGGAGCGGTTCACAGTGCCAGCGGTTCACCATGGGCGATCTTGCGCATGAAGTAGAGCGCCGGAAGCTCGCCCTTGTAGCCAGACTTCCGAGCAATTTGGCAGAGAGTCCGGCTTTGCTCGCGCACACCATGGAAACCTGGCTGTCTAGCAGCGCGAAGCAGCGTTTCTTGCGCTGAGTTCCAATCACGTCGTTTTGTCTGACTGGAGAGCAGTAGAACCAGCTCACGCATGACTTCCCTTGGTCGACGCCAGGTCCACGCCGTTATCCCTGATGTTGGGCGCCGGACAAGCTCGTAGTGAAGCCAGCTCATCCGTGTATGTGTGACATAGTGAAGGTTCCTCGCCTCCGATTCCAAGCCATCGCCATCTGTGGCTACGATCATCCATTCAATCTGCTGTGCCCCATCGGGCCAATACAGAATCAGTCGGCAGTTCGCGAAACCCTTGTGCTTGCGCGTGAGGCGTTGCGCGGGCGTGGCGGCGATCGCGTATAGCTTGTCGAATTTGCGTGCCAGCGCTGCCGCCTTGGTGGGTGCGACGATACCGGAGAAGTATCGAAGATAGCCACGTGGGACAAGATCCAGAACGCGTGCAAGCGCGGCTGATTTGGAACGAGAGATTGGTGTAGAGCGATTCATGATCGGTATAGAGCACTGATCATGATTCGGAAAAGCCGACACATTTTCAATGTGAATTGGTTGTATGGGCTGGCATGTAGTGATGTTCCGTGCGCAGCACGGCATGAAATACCTATACCGGGTAGGAAATCGTGATTCGTGAGGGCAGGCGACCGGCGAAAGCCGTGTCGGCGCCGCACGCACGGTGGCCTGTCCAATGATGCTTTCGGGTTCATATGAAGACGTCATTGGACAGGCCGCCACCTGCAAATCACACACTGCTGAAAAGCAAGCTGGATCGCCAATCCAGCAGACATCGAAACGCCAATTCGATGTTGAGCAAACGCTGTAGCCGCATGCCTCTAATAGGGCTGGTGCGGCTGCGCTGGGCGCTGTGGGGTGAAAATCCCCGCTTCGACCCAATCGGCTACGGCCGATGTTGGGCGACACGGAAACGGCGCCAGGCAGGTAATGGCCTGGTGACCTGTTATTCAGTGAAAGTCGGTAAAGTCCGACCAAGGGGGCGTATTGAAAAAGCGCAACCTATGCTGCACAGGAAGGCTTCTGAGGCCGTGGTGACACGGCAGGACTGCAAGGCGAAAGCTGGCGCGGTTGGCACCTTGAGAAATCAGGGGTCGATGAATAGCTCAACCCTGTAACGGCGCCCTTTGAGGGTGCTGTGCGGAGCAATGTAGAGCCATAGGCGTGAAGCCGTGGATCGTCGTCGATGAGGCAGCAGGTGAGTAAGGGAAGGGCTCTGGAACATCGCCTCCCTGAAATCTATGGAAAGCCGGAAGGCTAGCCTGTTTGCTGAGATAGTGGCGCTACATTGCGTAGTAGCTGATGACTAACGTGGGAACCTCTTGCCAGACTGCGTCGGGTGGCATCGCGCAGGTTCGACGGATAAGAGGGGGAGATTCGGTGAGTAGGGTTTGACTGCGCCGGCGATACGACCGAAGCCGCGCAGGAGCCAATATGGCAGCAAGGCTGGCACCTTGTCCCGAAAGCTGGAAGCGTTTGCGAAAGTGTGTGCCCCGAAAGGGGATGGGCTTGGCGGCCCGTTGTTGTGTGCCGTCAGTCGTGCTTGGCAGCATGACTGATGTACCTTTTCCGTGGCAGGAAGAGGCGCGACGGATGATGCGAATTTCAGGAGGATATGAATAACTCAACCCCGGTGGCACATCGCCACCGGGGTTCTTTGCACATCCCCCCCTTTCGGGGGATTCAGTAGATTCTAAAAAACGCCCGGGTGGAGAAACCCGGGCGGAGGAGGAACTACACATGAGCTGGAAGACTGCCACCGCTACGCAGCAGCCTTCATACAGGTATAGCGTTATTTCGACATACAAGCGTCGAAAATATGCGCTTCCTTCGTGGGAGATTTTGGCTTTATCGGAAAAACTCCCGCGAAGCTAGGGAGATTTCGCTGCTATCAATCAAGGCGTCGGTTGCCGTGCGGTATCAGGTGGACATAGCGCTTGAAGGTCGTCATGGAAGTGTGGCCAGTCATCTCCATCGTTTCCATGATGCTCAGTTTTCCGCCTTCACAGAGCCGGCTCGTGGCTTCATGTCGCAGATCATGGAAGGTAAGTGCTTCAACGTTGGCGCGCTTGCGTAGCCGAGCAAAGGATGCACAGATGGCCTTGGCGTTGGGGAACTGATGAAATATCCGTGGATTGTTTTCAGAGCAAGATTTGCGTTGAGCTTTAATGATTTCCCGTGCCCTCTTGCTCAACAACACGGTGCGTTGCTTCTTGGTTTTCGAGTGCCTTTTTGGGATTGTTAGCCGGAAGCCATCTTGAGTGATATCTTGCCAGCGCGCTTTCGCGATCTCTTGTTCGCGCATGGCTGTTTCGAGCGCAAAACCAATGACGGCACGCCAGTCTTCTGGGGTGTAAGTGCGGCTTTGTTGTGACAACCCTGCCGCATAGAGTTTGTCCTCTTCACCAGTCTTTAGGCGCCGCTCTCGGCCTTCCTTCCAGGCTTGCGGCGCCAGCCCGTGAGGGAACGCGAAGAGGAACTCAGTGAGACGTAGATCGCTATTCTGTGCTTTCCAGGTGAGCGCGTTGCGTAAGGCAGTGATGAATTTTCGGATCGTTGCCTCAGCGTAAGCACGTGGTTCGCCTGTTAGTGTGTTGTTTTTTATCCGGCGCTGATCTTGAGTCCGTGGGGTTTTCAACAACAATTTGACGTAGTTGACCAGGTCTTCGTTGCGCAACGCGTCAGCCTGTAGGCCGCCTAGATCGGTCTTTACGCGGTTGTAGTCCGTTATCTGATTTGAGGCCAGTGGCTTCGTGGACTCGGCTCGGGACTTGAGATAGGCGTCAATGATCTTGGCGACCGTCATACCCTTCGACGAAATCGGAGCGGGGGCTTCGACTGGATCCAGCTGGTGCGGATCTGTCACTTCAAAGCTGATGAGTTGATCAATGCGCCCTTTCCACTCTTGGGCTTTTTCTAGCGTTTTGAAGGTCTTGGACTGAGTCTTCACGCCCCGACGATGTACGCGGGCTTCGTAGCGTACCTCGCCGTTCTTGCGCGTGAGGATGCGAATTCCAGGAGAGGTGTCCATAGTTATTTGGTGGTTTTATGGTGGTTTTTTCATAAATTCTAACAGTGAATATTAAAAATATCCCTTTATTTAAGCATTATTGTTAATTTGAGTACTCCCCTGCTAAGGGAGCATGTGAGCTAAAACTTGCATCGAGGGTTCGAATCCCTCTGTCTCCGCCAGAATGAATAAGGCCTTGATTTCGCATGAAATCAAGGCCTTTCGCTTTGCGGGGCGCCGAGCAGGCGCCTGATTCCGCCGCGTAGGTGGGCCACCATGGCTTCGCGCGCGGCATCCGCGTCCTGCCGGTCGACCGCTTCGGCGATCTTCGTATGCTCGTCGACA
>Ga0209455_1001397_pt1 | contig 10967 bp, 6 predicted proteins | sample AraplaCol_mCL_r2_FD_184275 | JGI IMG/M metagenome (GOLD analysis project Ga0209455, IMG submission 184275) | Arabidopsis root microbial communities from North Carolina, USA - plate scrape CL_Col_mCL_r2 (SPAdes) (version 2) | ecosystem: Host-associated > Plants > Roots > Endosphere | place: USA...
GCTTACATGTAACTTAATAACCTGCGGGGATTTTTTGGGTAACGGTAAAAAGTTTACGGCCAGAGCCACCGAGTCTGCCGACTGACTTGCAAATCCGGTTGATGCGCCCGGACCTGCCAGGTATTTGGTATCTTCCCACAAGTCATATTTTGATGAAGCATTTGATTTAAAGCCGATAGTTATATCATCATAATTTAAACTATCTATAAACAGTTTCAGTCGAAACAGTTGTTGCGTAGCCGCCTGTCCTGCCGGTTTGCCCATCATTAAATCGCCCGAACCTGCGTTTATTACTGTTGTTGGCGATTTTGCTGTTTCGTTAAATACCAGTGAGGGCGACGTATTATTTGCCTTTACAAAAAAACCCTGGCCGCTTGCTATTTTGCCAGTGAAGGATGCCGGGTTACCCGTATGGGTGCTTGACGAATAAGTTTTATATTGATTAGTTACCGGATCAAGCACAAATACACTTGGATCTATGTTTGTCGCCACAATACCGCCGCTGTTAGTTGCCTCCCAATCAATAGTGCTGGCATAAGGGTTACCCACCAGGTTAAACCCCATAATGGCACTGTTGCCCGTTACTGTTGTGTATAACAAACCGCTGCCTGTTTGCCAGTTATTAACGGTATAACTGCCCTGGTTTAGCGCACCCGTCGCGGTAAAAACGACGCTTTCGGGAGCAACGAACGGGTAAGTGGTTTTACCCGGACTGGTACCAACCGAATGGGTTTTATCGCCCCTGAAAAAAAACATAAAACCGTTACCAACATAAAGCGCCTTGCTGGTACCATTGTTTGTAATAGCCAGGGTATACGGGCTTGTTAATGTGCTTATATCAGTTACACCCTTAAAGTTCCCACCTGTAAAACTGGCATTGGTGGGAGTATAGTCTTCACTGTAAACATAAATGGTTGGGTTGCCTGTCAATGTCCCAAAGCTTGATTTGGCGCCGCTAACAATAGCACTGGCCGCAATATAATTGATTGTATATGGGTATTTGCCACTCACAAGACCCGCATTAACGGGCGAAGACATTAAACGATAACCGCGGTACACATAACGCCCGTTTGACACGGTGCTGCCGCCGGTAAGAAAACGCTGGACATTGTATTGCCCGCTAAAACCCGATGAACCTGAACTTATTGCGCCGATTGCTGCACTGCCTGTTGCATCAGAAAGCAGAGTAAATGTGCCCGAATTAATGACACCTGCCGAAGACCCGGTGAGATACATAATGGATGTGGGGCCGAGATTAAATGTACCCGAATTTGTTATGGAACTGCTGCTACCGCTAATGTTAAATACAGATGCCGTTGCCGTTACCGTACCAAGGTTACTGATTGTTGAATTGTTATAGCTGGTTACCGTTGCCGAACTAATGGTAACTGATGTATTTGTATCAAAATATATATTGCTTGCGGCATATGCATTAATTGCGGTATTAAGTGTAATAGCCCCTGTGCCCGTAAAAGTAAACGATGTTGGAAACAATACAGAAATGGCCCCGATATTTAACCCGTTGGAAACAGTTAGTGTTTTCCCGTTTGTGTCAAGCGTTACCCCGCCAATTAGCGAAAGCGTGCTGTTTACTGTTATGGACTTAACAGTTACTGCTGCCGACAGCTGGACTGTATATCCTATCGCAAGCTCATTAAAGATCACATCGTCGCCCGAGCCTGGTATACTGGCAGGCGACCAATTACCGCTACTATTCCAGTTTGTGCCAAGTCCCAAAAAACCACCCGTCCAGGTGATGGTAGTGGCAGCAGCCGGGTTGAATAGAAGCGATAGAATTGCGCCGCAAATGAGGATTTTAAATGCGTTATTTTTTTTTCGATAATAAGGTTTAAACGGCCACATAACCATATAAATATTTAACAATAAATATTTATTGATACGCCCTGTTCACAATAAAAGTTTCGTGATTAAACACATTAACCCTTGCGAAACAGATACAAAATTATGTACAACCAGCGGTTATGTCAACCCGTTAACAAACCCATCTTTTTGAGTAAAAACACCCGGCATTTTTGCGTAAAACTACGTGAGTTGTTGTGTGAAAACACCTGCTCGAAATTTTAAAAATATGGTTTTCGGGCCCGGATAGGCCATTTAATAATTTAGCAAATAAATACGTCGGGAAATGACCATGTTTATATATTAAATGTTTAAACTTTTAATATTCATACATATTATTTCATATTAGTAAAAAGTAAAAGCAGCTACCCGACAGTTTGAAAATAAATTATTAACAAATGCATGAAAAAACGTCGAATTATACCCATCGAGACTGTAACCGTCTGCGTTTATACCGATGCAGGCGACTTAATATCAACCGAAAAATTTGTAACGAATGCCCAAAAGACTGAAAGAGGATAAGTTCGGGATATAACCCAGGAAGGTGGGTTTGTTCCTGCTGCAATGGCTGAGCAATTTTGTCTCATCAGTCAAAAACAAAAATAGGGAACCTGATAATTATCAAATTCCCTATTTAAAATCCGAAATCAAAATTCCGGCCTCCGAAACTAATTACATGTGTATCGCCCTATTCTCCGTAGCTGCCAAACAAGCTTCACGCATGGCTTCGGTATAGGTCGGGTGGGCATGGCTCATGCGCGAGATATCCTCCGCAGATGCACGATATTCCATGGCAACTACAGCTTCCGCAATCATATCCGCAGCGCGGGGGCCAATCATGTGTACGCCTAATATCTCATCAGTTGTGGCATCTGCCAGTACTTTTACAAAACCGTCTAAATCGCCGCTGGCACGCGCGCGGCCGCTGGCCCTGAATGGGAACGAGCCTGTTTTATAGGCAACGCCTGCTGCTTTCAGTTGCTCTTCTGTCTGCCCGACGGCTGCAACTTCCGGCCATGTGTAAACTACGCCTGGTATCAGGTTATAATCAATATGAGGTTTCTGGCCGGCAATAATTTCGGCAACGAGGGTACCTTCATCTTCCGCTTTGTGAGCAAGCATGGCGCCTTTTATCACATCACCAATAGCATAAACGCCTTTCACACTTGTTTCAAGGTGTTTGTCAACAGTAATTTTCCGACCGCGCTCTTCAACAGTCAGGCCTATTTTATCTAACCCTAAACCGTCGGTATAAGCAATGCGGCCAACGGCTACCAGACAGTAATCACCTTTCAATTCTTTCTTCTCCCCTTTCGGGTCGTCAAAAGTTACGGTCACTTCCTTGCCTTTTACACTAGCGCCGGTTACTTTGTGTCCCAGGTAAAATTCCATCCCGAGTTTTTTCAAAACACGCTGCAATTCGCGGCCAAGGGCTTTATCCATAGTAGGGATAATGCCATCCATAAACTCTATTACCGATACCTTTGAACCTAAACGAGCGTATACAGAACCAAGCTCCAACCCTATAACCCCACCGCCAATTAGTACCAAATGCTTCGGTATTTCTTTAAGCGATAAGGCCTCAGTTGAAGTGATGATGCGTTTCTTATCTATTTTAAGAAACGGCAACGCCGACGGTTTTGAGCCGGTGGCTATAATAACATTGGTAGTGGTCAGTTCTGCAGCAGTGCCGTCTGCTTTGGTTACAATGATGGTGTTTTTGTCTTTAAACGAACCTACGCCGGTATGTACGTCGATTTTATTCTTTTTCATCAGGAAAGCGATACCGCTTGTATTAGCGTCCACCACTTCCTCTTTGCGTTTTATCATCTGTCCGAAATCGACCCCAAGGTTTTCCAATTTTATACCGTGTCCGGCAAATGCGTGAGCAGCATTATGGAAATGCTCGGACGAATCAAGCAAGGCCTTTGAGGGTATACAGCCTACATTAAGGCAGGTGCCACCTAAAGTATTGTATTTTTCAATTATAGCAGTTTTTAAACCCAGTTGGGCACAACGTATAGCGGCCACGTAGCCACCAGGGCCCGAACCGATTACGATAACATCATATTGCATAAGCTTTTAAATTGTTGCGAGGCGCAAAGTTAAACAATATTAAAGGCCTTGAAAACTGTAAATAAATAAAGTTGACATAAAGCTTATAGTTGATGGAGCACGACAGCGACATGAAATCGCACCGCGTAGTTAATACTACCTGCCACTACTTTTCCTCTCGGCTATGAACCGTGAACCATCAACCACAAATTCCTTGTAATAATATAATTACATTTACTCCTAAAACAATTTAAAGCCAAATAGTTATTCTAATTTTCCCCTGTTGAATAGCACGCCGCCATTTGCTTATAAACGTAACATTAAATTGAAACTAATGAAACTGTTTACCATTTCGCTTATCCTTTTTATCTCTCTAGTGGATGTCGCCCTTGCCCAAAACGACCCTTACGAAGGCATTATCCCTGCGCCCGTATCGCTGACAAAAGCGACAGGCACCTTTAATTTCGGCAAACTTACCGTTGTAAAGGCTGATAAACCGAAGGATAAAGCGGTTGAACTTTTTAAAGATTTTTTAGTAAACAACCGCGGCTTAGCCAACAAAGTGATAAAATATAACCCAAAAACAAAAAGCGGCGGTACTTCGGTTATACTTACTTCGCGCGGCGCTGAAAAACTCCCTGCCGAAGGATATAAGTTAACCATAACTCCGCGCAAAATAACCGTTATTGGCAAAGGCGCCGGCTTATTTTATGGGATACAAACGTTAATACAGCTTTTCCCGGTCGATAAAACTGTTGCAGCCAACCTGCCTTGCCTGGTAATAAATGACGAGCCACGTTTTGGCTATCGGGGTATGATGCTGGATGTGTCACGGCATTTTTTTAATGTGGCCCAGGTAAAAAAAGTTATCGATTTAATGGCGGCTTATAAGCTTAATAACTTTCACTGGCACCTGGTCGACGGCCAGGGCTGGCGTATCGAAATAAAAAAATATCCGAAGTTAACCGAGATAGGTGGCACCCGCCAGCAGACTATGTTCGGCACTAACCGTGATTGGCCCGACGGGCAGCCTTATACCGGCTTTTATACCCAGGACGAGATACGCGACGTGGTTAAATATGCCGCCGACAGATATATCAACATAGTACCTGAAATAGAAATGCCGGCCCACTCAGATGCTGCGCTGCGCGCTTACCCCGAACTGATGTGCACACCTGATACTTCCGTTAAAAATCCCGCGCGCACCACCGGGCTGTATTGCCCAACTGAAGAAACCTTCACTTTTTTAGAAAACGTGCTTACCGAAGTGATGGCGCTCTTCCCAAGTAAGTACATCCATATAGGTGGTGACGAAGCCAACAAACAGCCATGGAAAGAATCGGCTTTTTGCCAGGCTTTAATGAAACAGTTAAACCTTAAGGATGAAAAGGAACTGCAAAGCTATTTTATCCAGCGAATGGAGAAATTCATCAACTCGAAAGGTCGCAGTATTATTGGCTGGGACGAGATACTGGAAGGAGGGCTTGCACCAAACGCCACAGTAATGAGCTGGACCGGCGAACAGGGCGGGATAGCTGCAGCCCAGCAAAAGCACAATGTGATTATGACGCCCCAAACAACCGGTCTGTATTTCGATCATTACCAAAGCCGCTCGCCGTTGGAGCCTGTTTCGTTTGGCCGGTATGCTGAATTTTCTGAAACTTACAAATACGAGCCTATCCCCAAAGTATTAACCGCCGACGAGCGAAAGTATATCGTGGGTGTCCAGGGAAATTTATGGACGGAGTTTGTACCAACAGTGGCTAAACTACAGTACCAGATTTTGCCAAGAATTTTCGCGCTTTCGGAAATCGCCTGGAGCAAGCCCGAGAATAAGGACTACCAAAGTTTTTCGGAAGTACGCCTGGCCAAGCATTTTGAACGGCTTGATGCCATGCACTACAACTACCGTGTACCAACCGCATTTGAGGTTATTGATACCATGATGATAGGCGCACAATTTACCATGGCGCCGAAAACCGCAGTGCCCGGCGCGCGGATTTTTTATACACTTAACGGCCGCGATCCGCTTGATACCGACCTGGGATATGAGTCGCCAATTACATTTAATATCCCGGCCGGCGAAAAACGCGTTTTTAAAACTGTGGTAATTACTCCTTCGGGCCGGCGTAGCCTTCCAACCAGCACCGTTATGTATAACCAGGCCCCGGTTGCAGCCGCTAACTATACAGGCAACAGCGCGGGGTTAAAGTTCACACTAATAAAAGGCAATTTTACATCACCCGACCAGCTTGACTATGCAACTAAAGACAGTGCAGGCATAGCCAAAACTTTAGAGACTGGTGAATTTAGAAAAACCCGGCCTACATCGGGCGTAATTTATGAGGGCTATATTTCTATCCCGGCCGATGGTGTTTACAACTTCTCATCCGCAAGTTATAATGACACCCAATTATTTATCGACGACAATAAAATAACCGATAACGAAGGAGCCTTATCCCTGCTTAAAGGCTATCATAAAATAAAGATTAAAAACTTTTATGCCGCCCCCATGCCAGGTGCGCGCCGCAGGGGTAGCCCCGCAATACGTATTTATATGATTGCGCCGGGAACTATGGATAAAAAGTTAATTACTGCCGATATGCTATATAATTAAACAAAACTAAGATTCTTTGGATTCATGGGATTTTAAGGTTCCAAATCTTATTGATTATCAATCAAAATCAGCGAAATCAACGTAGTCACATAAATCAGCAGTTAATCTTAGTTTAAAAGCCAAGGGCCGCCTCACTTGGAGCAGCCCCGGCTTACCTCAGAATCCCTAATTATTGCTGAAGCTTTATCTTTAATACGATATACTTTATTCGATAAGGCGGCGCCTGTATGGCGCGGTATTGCTTATTATTCTGTTCCAAAAATCCGCTGATTAAATGACCTGGTCAATACCACATATGTAGTATTTTTAGTAAGTACAGGTACTGATAACAGCATCTATTTCTAGTAAAAAAAGGTATTGCATCAGGAACAGTCCGTTAATTCCAAACAAAAAACCCCGGCTAAGCGCCAGGGTTATTTATATACGTAATCACTTCGTCAAATCAATGAAGTCAAAAAACTATTCCTCCACCAAATGGTCGCCGGTAACAGTTTCTTTTATTTTACCTTCCAGTTCGTCCATCAGTTCGGGGTTGTCCAGTATTAGTTGCTTAACTGCATCGCGGCCCTGGCCCAGGCGGGTTTCGCCATAGCTAAACCATGAACCCGCTTTTTTGATGATGTTATGCTCAACGCCCAGGTCAATAATTTCACCGGCTTTGGAAATACCTTCGCCAAACATAATATCAAATTCTGCTACACGGAAAGGCGGAGCAACTTTGTTTTTTACAATTTTTACTTTAACACGGTTACCTGATACTTCATCAGTATCTTTTATTTGCGATATACGGCGCACATCCAAACGTACCGATGCATAAAATTTAAGGGCATTACCACCGGTAGTAGTTTCAGGGTTACCAAACATCACACCAATTTTATCGCGGAGCTGGTTGATGAAAATACAGCAGCAACCTGTTTTGCTGATGGTACCGGTAAGCTTACGCAATGCCTGCGACATTAAGCGTGCATGCAAACCCATTTTCGAATCGCCCATTTCGCCTTCAATTTCCGCCTTGGGAACAAGAGCGGCAACTGAGTCGATAACCAGGATATCAATAGCACCTGAACGGATTAGGTTGTCAGCAATTTCAAGGGCCTGCTCACCATTGTCAGGTTGTGATATCAGCAGATTCTCAACGTCAACACCTAATTTTTTAGCATAAAAGCGATCGAACGCATGTTCAGCATCAATAAAAGCGGCAATACCCCCTTTTTTCTGCGATTCGGCAATAGCATGTATAGCAAGAGTAGTTTTACCTGATGACTCAGGGCCATATATTTCAATCACACGGCCTTTTGGCAAACCGCCAACACCAAGTGCAATGTCAAGACCTAAAGAACCTGTTGAAATAACTTCAGTTGGCTCAATAACGGAATCGCCCAGTTTCATGATGGTGCCTTTTCCGTACGATTTTTCCAGTTTATCTAATGTTAACTGTAATGCTTTTAATTTATCTGAACTGCTCATCTTAAAAATTGTATGAAACAAATGTAAATGATATTTTTATTAAATGCTAATTTTTTTAGTAATTTATTTACTTTTTTTGTTGATTGGGTTAAGTGGTTGATTTTGTTGATTAAGTTAAGACGAATTAACGGAATATAAATATAAAACTTATTCAACCTAATCAACTTAATCCAACTCAGTCAACACTTCTTTTCTTCAGCTCTTTGCTAATTTTATTCAATGCATTTCTCTTTTTCAACTCCTTCGCTTTTTTAACCTTCAAAGCTTCCGCCTTTAATAAAGCCGTTTCGGTATGAGTGCTTTCATAATATTTGCAAAACCAACTGATGGGGCAAATCTCGCACTTGGGTGTGCGTGCCACGCATACATATCGGCCGTGCAATATAAGCCAGTGATGTGCCACGGCCAACGTTTCCCTCGGCAAAAACTCAACCAGTTGCTTTTCAACTGCCAAAGGAGTGCGGGCTTTATTGGTGAGCCCAATCCTCGCCGATACCCTAAACACGTGCGTATCCACAGCAATAGCCGGTGCATCAAACACCACCGACGAAATAACATTTGCTGTCTTCCGTCCAACGCCGGGCATTTTTTGCAAGTCTTCTATCGAAGATGGCACCTCACTGTTAAAAACCTCAACCAAAACTTTTGCCATACCTACCAAATGTTTGGCTTTATTATTAGGGTAGCTTACGCTGCGGATATAAGTAAAAACTTCGTCAGGAGTTGACGTAGCCAGCGATTCGGGCGTAGGGAAGCGTTCAAACAGCGCCGGCGTTACCTGGTTAATGCGCTTATCGGTGCATTGTGCAGAAAGTATAACCGCCATCAGCAACTGGAACGCATTGCCATAATGCAGCTCCGTTTCGGCATCAGGCTGGTTTTTCGAAAAATATTCTACGAAGTGATGATAACGTTCTTTCCTGGTCATTGTTTAGTTCATGGTTGATGGTTCATAGTTGATAGAAAAAACACTAAACTATGCTGCAAATAAGCACAAAATACCATGAACTATCAACCATGAACTATGAACTTGAAAAAAATAGAAAGGTTCACAAACCATAGACCATTTTGTAAAAAACAGCTATGGCCCGTGAACCAGTGAGGCAGACGGTGCTGCTAACGTAAACTCCTCGAATGGTCGAGAATATGGTGAATTGTTTGAACCTTAGGATTCTTTTTCAGCAGGTCCAAATCAGCACGAAGTGAATGATAAAACATTAACTCGTCGCCTTCCAGATTCTCCTGTAATTCCTCGTTCACCATGGCTTTGTCAGTCAGCAAATTTAAAGTCGTTGTAAAAGTTTCATCCATAAGCTTTCTTATATTTTTTTTGGTTTACAGATACTAAACGAAAGCTTAAATATAATATTTTATCAAGATGAAAATTAAATGAAATTTTTTTGTTACAAAGGCCGGAGAGGAAAATAAACAGTAGCAATTATTGCCAAAGCTCGGTTGCTTTTGTGGCTAATTTTAAAAATTAAGCGGTTTTTCTGCAGATTGAGGGCCAAACCAATCGTTCGCTATTATATTGTATCCTCCCTCGCCGACACATCAAAATATCCTTATTTACCTATTGCCCGCTCCGTGCAGACCCTCTGAAACTAATTTTCGGCACCCGATCACTCAAATTTGTCCCCCATTTGTCCACCCCGTATCGTCACCGAAACGCGCAAATGAGCGGTACATTAGCGTATCGTTAAACGAGTTTCGCATAACGGTGCAATAAACGATTGTTTTATTAAATTATTATACAAATCGATAAAAAAAATTAAACAACAACAATAAAAAAGTATATTTATCATCAGTTTCAATCTGAAAAATCACCCCTTTTTCGGGACCTATATTATTCAACCAACTTATTATCACCCTAATAAAAATGAGAACATATTTACCTTCATTGCAAAAGTCAATATCGGCAAACCGTCGCTTTGTTAAGCCCGGCTTACTGGCGGCTGTAGTCCTTTTGTGCGCTGGGATCGCGTTATTCGCAGCTTCGAAAAACGGCGAAAAATTAAACTTTGCCAATGACACCCATGACCATAAAATTACGCTTGTAAATGCAAAAAAGCCTGCAGATCACAATGCCCGGAGTAATATTGCACAAGGCGCTCCAATCAGTGTTAGTTACAGCAGTAGCAACTTCACTTTTCACGCAGGCACTACTATTTTGTTAACGCCGACCAGCAGTGGCGTGGCGGCACCTGCGCCGGGTATTTACACCAGCCCTGTAGTACTGGGTTCCGGGTTAAACTTCTCCCAAAACGGAGTTGCTATTGATGCTGCAGGTAATATGTATGTGAATGACCAGGATGCCGGTACCGGGAATGTTAAAAAAATAACTGCCGATGGCAGCAGCACCACTATTATAGGCTCGGGATTTTTAACACAAAGCGGGAACGTAGCGGTAGATAAAACCGGAAATGTTTACGTTGTGGACCAGGCAGCCGTATGGAAAATACCGGCAAGCGGCACTCCGGTAACGTATGGTACGCCGGTGGTTATCAATAACACTTTTAGCCGACCATTCGGTGTTGCAGCTGATACCCTGGGCAATATTTATGTAACCGATATAGGCGGCGGCGTATATAAAATGTCAAATGACGGAAATAATAAAGTTAGGATAGACGATGGGACAATTAATAATGGCTCCGGAATAACGGTGGACGCTGCAGGCAATGTGTACGTGGTTGATTTCGTTACCCTGGCCCTGTATAAGATACCTGCAAACGGCAGTCCTCAGGTGCAGCTGGCAACCGGGTTTAGCTTCCCCAGGGGCGTAGCAGTTGACGGCGGCGGAAACATTTATATTGACGATGAGGGCGCAAATACGATATACCAGGTTCCGCCTGGTGGCGGCACGCCCGTTGCAGCAGTGTCAGGTGTTACTAATGCTGTAGGCGTAGCTGTCGATGCAATGTATAATGTATACGTGGGTTTGCAGGGCTCGGCAGGCATAAACAAATTT
>Ga0209455_1001399_pt1 | contig 10952 bp, 13 predicted proteins | sample AraplaCol_mCL_r2_FD_184275 | JGI IMG/M metagenome (GOLD analysis project Ga0209455, IMG submission 184275) | Arabidopsis root microbial communities from North Carolina, USA - plate scrape CL_Col_mCL_r2 (SPAdes) (version 2) | ecosystem: Host-associated > Plants > Roots > Endosphere | place: USA...
CGTAGCTGCCGGCCGCGGAGTCGTCGACGATCGGCACCATCTTGACGCGGGAGTCGCGCGCACCCCAGGTGGCGGCGACGTTGCGGACCGCGGTCCGGAGGTACTCCGCGAAGCCCTGGCGCGGGCCGTTCCCGTTGCGTAGCGACGTCAGCACCTTGGCGAACGCCTCCTGCACGATGTCCTCCGCGTCGTAGCGGCTGGTGACGGTCCGGGCGACGTGATGGGCCCATCCCTGGTAGCGGCTCCAGAGCTCGCCGAAGACCGAGGACTCACCGGCGCGGACGCGGTCCAGCAGGTGCAGGTCGGTGGGGCGGGCGGTGGTGACGGTCATCGCGGTCTCCTCGGTCGTGCGGTCTGGATCGGGAGCTCCCCGATCCGTTGACTACAGACTCCGTCGGGTGGTCATCGCACCGGATCGGGAGGACTACGGAGCCGCTACCGAGACCGCCTCCGCAGTGTCCTCGGGAGAGAAGTCCCGGAGCCGGACGCCCCCCGCAAGCAGCGCGCCGAGCGCTGCGACCGTGCGCTCGGTGGCGTGACCGTCCCCGAAGGGGCTCGCGACCTGCGCCATGGCGGCGTGCCGGACGGGGTCGTCGAGCAGGGCCGCGGCCTCGTCGACGATGGTCTCGACGTTCGTGCCGACCAGCCGGGAGGTGCCGGCGAGCACGGCCTCCGGCCGCTCGGTGGTCTCGCGCAGGACGAGCACCGGGGTCGCCAGAGCGGGCGCCTCCTCCTGCACGCCCCCCGAGTCGGTGAGCACGAGGGTGGCGCGGTCGAGGAGGTGCACCATGTCGGTGAACGCGACCGGCTCGGTGACGAGGATGTTCGGCGCGGCGCCCAGCGCGGCGAGCAGGTGCGTGCGCACGGCGGGGTTCGGGTGGGCCGGGAGGACGAAGTCGTGGCCGGGGAACCGGCCGGCGAGCACGCGGACGGCCGAGCCGATGCGCTCCATGGGCGCGCCGTGGTTCTCGCGCCGGTGGGCGGTGACGAGCACCATCGGACGCTCGCCCTCGGCGACCTCGGCGACGCGCGCGTCCTCGAAGTCCGGCTCGCGCCTGAGCATCAGGTGCAGGGCGTCGATGACGGTGTTGCCGGTGACGGTGATGCGCGCCTCCGGGACGCCCGAGGCGAGCAGGTTGCGGCGGGCGTGCTCGGTGGGAGCGAGGTGGAGGCTCGCGATCTGGCCGATGATGCGGCGGTTCGCCTCCTCCGGGAAAGGGTCGAACAGGTCGCCGCTGCGCAGTCCCGCCTCCAGGTGAACGACGGGGATCTTGCGCTCGAACGCGGCGATCGCGGCGGCCATGGCCGAGGTGGTGTCGCCCTGGACGAGGACGGCGTCCGGCGCCTCGCTGTCGAACAGCGGCTGCAGGCCGGACATGGTGCGGACGGTGATGTCGTGGAGGGTCTGGTTCGGCGACATGATCGCGAGGTCGTGGTCGGCCTCCACCTCGAACACGGCGTTCACCTGGTCGAGGATGCTGCGGTGCTGTCCGGTCAGCACCACGACGGGGCGGAACAGCGGCGACTCCTGCAGCGCCCGCACGACGGGGGCCATCTTGATCGCTTCGGGTCGGGTGCCGTAGACGAGCATTACCGTGATCACCTGGGTCTCCTCCTGAAGGGGAGTTCGGGTGCCCCTTCATCTATAGAGACGTCGAGACCCGGTCGGACCTGACGCGATCGGGAGCGGTAGCGTGGCGTCATGACCACGACCCTGAGCGTCGAGAACCAGCCCGACCAGTCCCGCTACGCCCTCCTTCAGAACGGCGAGGTCATCGGTGTGGCCGAATACCACCTGCGCGACGACGCGATCGTCTTCACGCACACCGAGGTGGATCCGGCCAAGCGCGAGAAGGGCATGGCCTCGACTCTCGTGCAGACCGCTCTCGACGACGTGCGGGAGAACTCCGACCGCCGCGTGATCGCCTCATGCCCCTACGTGCGCAGCTGGCTCAGCGAGCATCCCGACTACGCGGACCTGCAGTCTCGGTAGCGCGGCCGTCCTCGCTGGGGTCGCGCCCCTCGGCGCGTTGGCCGTGTCCGCCGCGGCCCAGATCGATCGTGATCTTGCCGCCCTGCCAGCCGTCGTCGCCCCGGTCGCCGGGAAGCGGCGCGGGCGCAGGCAGCAGGGTCTGGCGGTCCATCTCCTGCTGCGCCTCGTGGCGCGTGGGCGCGAAGATCTCGTCGAACGATCCGCCGATGGCGCCGCTCACCGTGCCGGACCCGCGGCGCGATTTGTCGGACAGGTCAATCCAGCCGAGCTTGGCGGCGACGACGATCACGGCGACGAACGCCACGACGATCCCCACGACCCACCAATTCACGGCATCCAGGGTACCGGAGCGCCTGCGGGGCAGCTGAGGATACGGTGGGCGTCATGACGCCGCGCATCCTGATCGCGCCCGACTCGTTCAAGGGATCGGCCGACGCGGACGCCGTGTCCCGGGCCATCGCCGACGGCTGGAACGCCGTGCGACCTTCCGACGAGGTGCGCAGGCTCCCCCTCGCCGACGGCGGGGAGGGGACGGTGGACGCGTTCCTCGCCGGCGCCCCCTCCGCCGAGCACCGGACGGCGACCGTTGACGGACCGGACGGCAGCGCGGTGAGGGCGCGGTGGGCGTTTCTGCCGGAGGCCGAGGGCGGCACCGCGGTGGTCGAGGTCGCGGAGACGAGCGGGCTCGGGCTGCTCGATCCGCTGCTCCCGCTGGAGGCTCACACGCGCGGGCTCGGCCAGCTGATCGCGGCTGCAGTCCGCGCAGGTTCCAAGCGCGTCGTCGTCGGGCTGGGCGGGAGCGCGACCAGCGACGGCGGGTCCGGCGCCCTCGCAGCTCTCGGCGCGCGCTTCCTGGACGCGCACGGGAGGCCGGTTCCTCCGGGTAACGTCGGCCTGGGCGTCATCGCCCGGGTGGTGCTCGACGGCCTGCCGCCTGCTCCTCCTCGCGGCGTGACGCTGATGACGGATGTGCGCAGCCCCCTCCTCGGTCCGCGCGGCGCCGCTCGCGTCTTCGGGCCGCAGAAGGGCGCGACGCAGGCCCAGGTGAACACCCTGGAGGCGAACCTGGCCCGCTTCGTCGACCAGGTCGCGGCGGTCCGGCCCGGCGCCGTCGGCCTGGCCGAGCGGGAGGGGGCCGGCGCTGCAGGTGGAACCGGCTTCGGCCTGCTGCTGTGGGGCGCGGAGATCCGCCCGGGCGCCGACGAGATCGGCCGGCTGCTCGGCCTGCCGCAGGCCGTCCGCGCGGCGGATCTCGTGATCACGGGCGAAGGACGGTTCGACGAGCAGACCCACGAGGGCAAGGTCGTGTCGCACGTCGCCGCCCTCGCCCGGGCCGCCGGAAAACCGGTCTCGCTCGTGGCCGGTGTTCTCGGCATCGCACCCGACGGCTTCGCGGACGTGGTCGAACTGAGCGCACTCGCCCACTCGGCCCAGGCCTCCCGCGCCGACGCCGTCCGCTGGGCGCGTCAGGCGGGCGAGTTCCTCGCGTCCCGCTGGGGATGAGGCCGGCGTCCGGTCACGGGACGCGGTAGAGCCACTCCTCCGTGTCGAACTTCTCGGCGACCAGCTTCTCCGCCTCGGCGTACTCGGCGTCGGTGAGGTCGCCGTCCGTCGCGCCGTAGAGGTTCTTGAAGGTCAGCTTCATCTGCTCGATGATCTCCGCCCGGCTGAGGCCGGTCTGGCTCCGCAGCGGGTCGACGCGCTTGGCCGCGCTGGTGATCCCCTTGTCGCTGATCTTCTCGCGGCCGATGCGCAGCACCTCGGTCATCTTCTGGCCGTCCATGTCGTAGCTCATGGTGACGTGGTGGAGCACCGCGCCGGAGCCCAGCCGCTTCTGGGCGGCGCCACCGATCTTGCCCGACGGGCTCGTGATGTCGTTGAGCGGCTGATAGACCGCATCGATCCCGAGCGACTTCAACGCGATGATCGCCCACTCGTCCAGGAATGCGTAGCTGTCGGCGAAGCTCATGCCCTGCACGAGGTCGGCCGGCGCGTAGATGGAGTAGGTGACGACCGATCCGGCCTCCATGAACATGGCGCCGCCGCCGGAGATGCGGCGGACGACCTGGATGCCGTACTTCGCGGCGTTCTCGGGGTCGACCTCGTTCTTGACCGACTGGAAGCTTCCGATCACGACGGCCGGCTCGTCCCACTCCCAGATGCGGAGCGTCGGCCCGCGGCGCCCCTCCCCCACCTCGGTGGCGAGCACCTCGTCCAGCGCCAGGTGCATCTGCGGAGACACCGCCTTGGCGTGCACGATCTGCCAGTCGTAGTCGCGCCAGCTGGTCGCCTTGGCGAGCGCCCGGCGCACGGTCACTGCGACCGCCTCCGGTGAGAAGCCGAGCAGGCTCGCCCCCTCGGGGAGCGCATCCTTCACGGCAGCGGCGATCGTCTTCGCATCGGCCTCGGCGGGCAGGCCGTTCACGGCCGCGTTGATCGCCTCCAGGGCGGTGTCCGGCTCGAGGAAGAAGTCTCCGGCGAGCTGGAAGTCCGTGATCCGACCGTCGACCACCTCCAGGTCGACGACGACGAGCTTGCCACCCGGGACCTTGTACTCACCATGCATGCCTTCAGCCTACGACCGGGGCGGCGGTCCGTTCCTCGTCTTCCCCCACTCGTCGAGTTGCCGCTCCGGTTGGCGCAGCATGCTCACCGCCAGCCCGATGAGCACGAGCACGATCAGCATCCCCAGGATGAGCAGGATGGCGAAGCCCACCTCCTGGTGGTTCTGCACGGTCGCCGGATTGTCGACGGGCGCCAGCCGCAGCAGCCCGAGGGCGACGTCGAGTCCCATGGTGCACCTCCTCGGCACTCAGTCTGGGACGGCCGGGAGTCGTGTGGCTAGACAGCCGTGCGCGTTCAGTACGTGCGCGGCCGGGGCGGCACGCCGCTCGGCACGTTCACGTGAGATAGGGGGCGGGATGGATGGGGAACCGTCGCCGACGCGACGTTCGCCAGCGACTCGGTGCCCTTGTCGAGGTAACCGAAGCTCTGGCGGTGCTGGATGAACCGCGCCACCCGATCGACCACATCGCCGATCTTCGCCCACACGGAGGATTCGATCTTGTCATTCCACGCCGAGTGGAGGATGGGCGCGTGCCCGGTCACGGGCTTGAGCTTCTCGCCCTCGTCGCCGTCGCAGCCGAACACGGTCGCGCCGAACGTCGGAGCACGGGGGTCAGTTCGAGAGAAGCGGCCGAGCCTCGCCTGCGGATCCTTCGACGCCTCGCAGGCGTACACGACCCGTGCGCCCAGGTCGGCCGCGCCGCCGATCGTCTTCTCGACGCCGGCGGAGCCGAGGAACACGACCGAGTTCACGCCGAGTGCGTTGCTCGCCAGCGCGTTGGCCGTCACCGTGGTGCCGTACGAGTGGGCGACCACGTTCAACTGCACGTCGGCGAGGGTGCTCCCCCGCGTCGCCCGGAAGCCTGCGATGTCGCGCACCAGGTTGGGCGCCCCGTGCTCGGCGTAGTCGCCCCGGGCGGCCTCGATGCTGGGTGGCGGCGGAGGCGGACGACAGCCCATCCAGGCGATGACCGCGCGGTGCTTCGGTGCGCCGACCCTGCCCTGTTGCGCCCAGAGGTTGTGCGCGGCGAGCGACCACAGCTGCATGTCGGTCGTGTACGTGCCCATGCCGGGGACCTGCCAGGTGACGTCGTTCGCCTCGTCGAGATCGCCGATGCTGATCGCGGCGAGCGGAGGCTGGTCACCCGTGAGTGTGACGAGCTGGCGGCGGGGCTTGCCGGGCTTCAGCGCCTTGGCGATGGCTTGGTAGGCGGCAAGGGAGGTTTTCGCCACCTCGTCGTTCGGCGCCGCCCTCACTCGCTGGGCGGCGACCGACGTGCGTATGGCGAGCGCATTGCGATTCATGGCGTCGCGGAACGCGTACGGGAGGCCGTCGAGGTTGCCCGCCGCAGGTGGAAACGTGGCCCGGATCTCCTTCTGGCCTTCCGGGCCGGCGGAGGCCCAGGCCTCCGCGACCTCTGACGCCGAGACGGTGCGCAGATTCGCGATGAACCTCTCGACGAGAGGGTCGTCCGATCCGAGGCCCTCCTGCGAGAGCGGCGCGACGGCGGCCGTGATGACCGGCGCAGCGTGCGGGGGCGTGAAGATCGCGATGCCGATGACGGCCCCGACGGACAGCGCGAAGCCGAAGGCTCTCCGGGCGATCCGCGCTCCCCTGCCTGTTTTCACGCGCGCGGCCTCCCGTCAGGGCGGCGGCGCCGGCCCACCCGGATTTGTCCGCCCACTGATGAAGACGCGGTCCGAGCGGTATCGTGACGCGGCCCGCGAGGTCAGCTGCGACTGGGGAAGCGCTCGATCAGCCACTCCGCGAGGTCGGCGAACACCTCCGCCCTGTTGGTCTCGTTGAAGACCTCGTGCCGTGCGCCCTCGTAGACGATGGTCGTCACGTCGGACAGGCCGGAGCGGCCGCGGAAGGCGCGCTCCAGCTTGCGGGCGCTCGCGGTCCCGCCCAGCGGGTCGTCCGACCCCACCTGGATGAGCACCGGCAGGTCGTGGGCCAGGTGCCGGGCCGGGCGGCCGAGGAGCCGCGCCGCATCGAGCGTCCCGAAGAGCTTCTGCAGCGGGGTGAGCGTCGTCAGCGGGTCCTCGACGAACGCCCGCGCGACCTCCGGGTCGCGGCTCAGCCATTCCGCTCCGGTGGTGCCGAGGTGGGCATGCCGCTTGTTGAGGTCGCCGCTGTTCATCGACCCGGGCATCCGGTAGGCCGTTCCCGACAGCACCATCGCGTCGTACTCGTCGCTGTAGCGGTTGAGCAGCAGCTGCCCGATGAGCGATCCCCAGCTGTGCCCGACGTACGCGAGCGGCAGCTCCGGGTTCTCGGCGCGGATGAGGTCGCTGAACGCGTGGACGTCGCGAACCGCCGCCCGCAGCCCGCCGGGGCCGAGACGGCCGAGATGGCTCGCATCCCCGTGCCACTGGTCCATGCCCGTGCGACCGTGGCCGAGGTGGTCGTCGGCGTAGACGAGGAAACCGGCCGCCGCCAGGTGCTCGGCGAGCGCTCGGTAGCGTCCGGCGTGCTCCCCCACCCCGTGGGCGAGCTGCACGACCGCCGCCGGTCTCGAGCCCGCGGGATCCGGGGCGTACACGTCGAAGTGGATGTGGACGCCGTCCACGTCGTCGAAGGTCCTGTCCTGCTGGGTCTGCACGGGGTCATTCTGGCGTACGCCGTGGGCGGAAGGGGGCTTGTTTAGCCTTGCTAATTTGTTAGGCTAACTATGTATGAATGGACGACTCTCGACGCACGACCTGAGCAGTGTCCTCCGGATCGCGGTGGCACGGCTCTCCCGGCGCCTCCGCGCCGAGAAGGAGGACGACGAGCTGAGCGACGCGCAGACCGCGATCCTCGGGTACCTCGCGCGTGAGGGCTCCGGCACCATCGGCCGTCTGAGCGAGTTCGAGCGGGTCAAGCCGCCGTCCATGAACCGCACGGTCAACCGCCTCGAGGAGGCCGGCTACGTCGAGCGCACCGCCGACGCGGCGGACGGCCGGAAGGTGGTCGTCATCCCGACGCATCGCGGCATCGAGCTCGTCGCCGAGACCCGCCGCCGTCGCGATGCCTGGCTGCACCAGCGCCTCCGCACCCTGTCTGCGGAGCAGCGCGCGACGCTGGCCGAGGCCGCCGAGATCATGCGGGAGCTCGCCGACTCGTGAGTTCCATGTTCCGCTCCCTCGCCGGGGTCAACTACCGCATCTGGGCGGCCGGCGCGATCGTCTCCAACGTCGGAACATGGATGCAGCGCACCGCGCAGGACTGGATCGTCCTGACCCAGCTGACCCACAACAACGCGTCCGCCGTCGGCTTCGTCATGGCGTTGCAGTTCGGCCCGCAGCTCCTGCTGCTGCCCGTCACCGGATGGGCGGCCGACCACCTCAACCGCCGGAAGCTGCTCATGGCCACCCAGGGTGCGATGGGTCTCCTCGGGCTCGGACTCGGCATCCTCACCGTCACGGGCGCCGTGCAGCTCTGGCACGTCTACCTCTTCGCGCTCCTCCTCGGCGTAGTCGCCGCCTTCGACGCGCCGGCACGCCAGACCTTCGTCTCGGAGCTGGTCGCCGGCCCGAACCTCTCCAACGCCGTGGCGCTCAACTCGGCCTCCTTCAACGCCGCCCGGCTCATCGGTCCGGCTGTCGCCGGCCTGCTGACCGCGGTCGTCGGCGCCGGTTGGGTCTTCCTGATCAATGCCGCCACCTTCGGCGCAGTCCTGCTGTCGCTCGCGATGCTCCGACGCGAGCAGCTGTACCGCGCCGAGCGCGCAAAGCGGTCACGCAGCGGACTCGTCGACGGCTTCCGGTACGTGCGCCGCCGCCCCGACATCATCGTCATCCTGATCATGGTGTTCCTCATCGGGACGTTCGGGCTCAACTTCCCCATCTTCATCTCCACCATGTCCGTCAGCGTCTTCCACCAGGGCGCGGGCGAGTACGGCATCCTGTCGTCGATCATGGCCGTCGGCTCCGTCGCCGGCGCGCTGCTCTCCGCGCGCCGCGACCGGCCGCGCGTCTCGCTGCTGTTCGCGGGCGCCGCCTTCTTCGGCTTCGGCTGCGCGGTGGCCGCCGTCATGCCCACGTACTGGCTGTTCGCGATCGCGCTGATCGCGATCGGCGTCTCGTCGCAGACACTGATGACCACGGCGAACGGCACGGTGCAGATGACCACCGACCCGGTCCTCCGCGGCCGCGTCATGGCGATCTACATGGCGATCTTCATGGGCGGGACGCCGATCGGCGCACCGATCGTCGGCTGGGTCGCCGACACCTTCGGTCCGCGATGGGCCATGGGCGTCGGGGCCGCGAGCGGGTTCGCCGCGGCGCTGGTCGGCGTGTTCTACCTCGTGAAGTACCGCGGGCTCCGCCTCCGGTTCGAGGGGATGCGTCCCAGCTTCGTGCTCGCCCCCCGCGAGGTCGTGCGCGAAGAGCTGGAGGAGACCGAGGCGACGGCCACCCGCACCTCTTGACGGTGCGGTACGGTGCGGGGATGTTCCCCGTCATCGAGCCCTTCGCACACGGTCACGTCGAGAACCCGGACGGCGACAGCATCTACTGGGAGACCAGCGGCAACCCGGAGGGCATGCCCGTCCTGTGGCTCCACGGCGGCCCGGGCAGCGGCCTCGGCGCCGGCAACTATCGCAAGCGCTACGACCCCGAGGTGTTCCTGCTCGTGGGGATCGACCAGCGCGGCTGCGGGCGCAGCACGCCGCTCGTCGTGGATGCGCTCGACAGGCTTCCTGCGAACACCACCGAAGGGCTCATCGCCGACATCGAGCTCGTCCGCGAGCACCTCGGCATCGACAGCTGGGTCGTCACCGGCGGGTCGTGGGGCTCGACGCTCGCGCTGGCCTACGCTCTCGCGCATCCCGACCGGGTCCGCGGCATCGTGCTCGGCGCGGTCACGACGACCGGCCGGGACGAGGTGGACTGGATCACCGAGACCATGGGCCGTGTGTTCCCCGAGGCCTGGGAACGACTGGAACAGGCGTCGCACCGCCGCCCCGGCGAGCGCGTGGTCGAGGCGTACGCCCGGATGCTCGCGACCGGGACCTCCGAGGAGCGCACGGCCGCGGCGGACGCCTGGGACGCCTGGGAGTCCACCCACGTGTCGCTCGATCCCAACTACGTGGCCGGTCCTCTGCACGAGGATCCGGTGCAGCGCCAGGTGTTCGCGACCCTGGTCACCCACTACTGGGCCAACGACGCCTTCCTGCCCGGCGGCCGCGCCATCCTGAACCGCGTGGACGAGCTGGCGCACATCCCCGCGGTGCTCATCCACGGCCGTCACGACGTGAGCGGCCCGGTGATCACACCGTGGCTGCTGCACCGGCGGTGGCCGGCCAGCCGGCTGATCGTGGTCGAGGGCGAGGGACACGGCGGGCCCGAATCCTCGGAGCTGATGGCCGAGGCGATCAGCGGCTTCGCCGCGCGGGGAGAATAGGGACGTGACCCTCGACTTCACGGTGCTGGCCCAGCGGGCCCTCGCGCTCGTCCCCGACGGTGGCCGCGCCGTCCTCGGCATCGCTGGGAGCCCCGGCTCCGGCAAGACGACCCTCGCCCGCGCCGTCGCCGACCGCGCGAACGAGCTCGCCGGCGCGGGCGCGGCCGTGCACCTGCCGATGGACGGCTTCCACCTCGCCAACGCGACCCTGGACGCGCTCGGCCGCCACGACCGCAAGGGCGCGATCGACACCTTCGACGGCTGGGGCTTCGCCGCCCTGCTCGCGCGGGTGCTCGCCGAGCGGACCAACGTCGTCTACGCGCCCGCTTTCGAGCGGACGGTGGACGAGCCGGTCGCCGGTTCCATCGCGATCGCTCCGGAGACCCGGCTCGTGGTGGCCGAGGGCAACTACCTCCTGGTGGACCAGGACCCCTGGTCGCGCATTCCCTCGCTGCTGGCCGAGAGCTGGTTCGTCGTGACCCCGGAGGACGAGCGGATGCGCCGCCTCGTCGACCGGCACACCCGCCACGGCCGCAGTGTCGAGGCGGCGACGGCGTGGGCGCGAGACGTCGACGGCGCCAACGCCGTGCTGATCGAGGCCTCACGCCCGCGGGCGACTCTCGTGGTGGACGGCACCGCCGGACTCTCAGCCTGAGTTCCGTAGGGTGGAGGCATGACCTCCCCCGCCCGCGTGACCGTGTACGGCGCCGACTGGTGCCGCGACTGCATCCGCTCCAAGTCCCTCCTCGACCGCCTCGGCACCGACTACGAGTACATCGACCTCGTCGCGCGTCCGGAGGAGGCGGACCGCGCCCGCGAGATCAGCGGCCGCACGAACATCCCCGTCATCGTCCTCCCCGACGGCCGTCACCTGATCGAGCCGACGGACCCGGAGCTGGAGGCCGCACTCCGCGGCTGAGCGTCTTCTCAGTGACGCGTCATCCAGTTGGACATCCGCCCCTCTCAGGGGTTGGGTGGCGGTTATGGAGTACACACACCTCGGCC
>Ga0209455_1001401_pt1 | contig 10940 bp, 17 predicted proteins | sample AraplaCol_mCL_r2_FD_184275 | JGI IMG/M metagenome (GOLD analysis project Ga0209455, IMG submission 184275) | Arabidopsis root microbial communities from North Carolina, USA - plate scrape CL_Col_mCL_r2 (SPAdes) (version 2) | ecosystem: Host-associated > Plants > Roots > Endosphere | place: USA...
ACGGGCTCGCGCGGCCGGGTCAAATGCCCGATTACGTCGTCATCATCGTCAGGCGTTTGCGGCCCGCACAGCCGCAGCGCGACGCCACCGACGAACTGGACCCAACTGCCGTTACCCCGACGGGCACCATAGACGAGCGACCCATCGTCCAGCTCAAGCATGACATCCCCGCCGCCATAGGCGTCGATATTCGACCAGGCCGGATTGCTTTCTCGCGAGGCCGTCAGCCCGGCTGGAGGCTCAGGCAGCTTCATACCAAGCTCGGATTGCACGGTGCATGTCGTCGCCTTCGCAGACCAGCAGGGGGCCTGCACCCTTTGCGAGAAGCTTCCAGCTACCGCGAACCTTCACACCCAGGATGGTGCACGGATCTTCGGTGAGGACACCCTCAGCACGAGCATCTTCTACAAGCTCTCGCAACTGCTCAAGGCGAATCGACCATTCGACGGGCTTGTCGCCAGCATCCGTCGCCTCCTGGAGCTGGATGCGCATACCGTCCAGAACGCTCGGCATCACGCGGAGCAAAATATCGTTGATCGACTCGGGCATGGCTACCTCCTTACGAGGTAGCGTTTGTTCTACTTTTGTTCTTGCGGAGTCAAGGCCTGACCTCATTGATAGAGACCGCATACCCGATCTAGGATCGCTTCCCGCTCTCGTAATTTAGGTTAAAATTCTCCAACTTAGGCGCTTCCGATTGTAAACTGTGCAATCGAGGCGCAAGCATAACGATGATGCGGTTGGAAAGGCGCCTGATCGTGGCGATTATCGCCTCATCGTTCCTGCTGGCCGCGGCTGTCCTATGGATAGTCTACCATTTCGCCCAGCCTGCTTAGAGTGCCTTGTCAGACAACCTCGGGTGAACGCGTTCGCTATGGCCCGCAGATGTCCAAGCGTCATTGCCCTAACGGCTCAACGCCGCCGCGATGCTGGCGCTTGCAAGCCGGTACCTCGATGCCGCGCCACTGAAGCTCGGCTGCGATCGCGTCGCAATGCTCGTCGCCGACCTCATGGGCTTGGTCGTACATATCGAGAAGTGTGTCGTCGATCGGCGGCAGCTCTGGCGTTCCGTCATCGCTGCCACAATCGGACCCGGCAGCTGAAAGCCACAATTACCGTCGCGCAGTGTCCAGTAATCGAATGGCAAGATCCAACGCTGTCGACAGCGCGTCCCTGAACACGTGGGCGAAGGACACCCAATCGCCGGAGCGCGAAAGCTCCTGCAATCCTCCCACCACTTCTTCGGCGCGCGAATAAATGACCGCGCCAAGCGGTAGGAACGGTACGGCGCCCGCGAGGTCTGACGACAGTTGCAGCAACGCAAAGCTGCGCGCCAACCGACCGTTCCCGTCCGTATATGGGTGGCTTAGTATGGATTGAGCGTAACAGTATGCCGCTCGATCGAGGGGGCAGTCGAGCGCTGGTAGCCCTGCCAGCATCCGGCCCAGATAGCCGGCTGCCACAGCCGGTGCCGGATATTCAACATAGGCACCGCTCTCGTCGGGGACACTCGACGAAGCCCTCGCTCGTTTTGCCACCGCTATACCGACGAGGCACGAAACGAACCGATCTACTAATGCCTCGTCGCCCGGCACGACCTGCTTCAGGCGGTCGGCAAATGAAAACAATATCGGCTCAAAGGCCGGCCGCAAATACAGCTGACGTATTGGTGGCAGGACTTTGCCCCTCTGAAGCGCCTCGCGCTCGATTAGAAATACCGATCTGGCCTCAAGTCCAAAGCATAGGTACTCCAGGCCGCTGATTGATCGCATAAACAGCGACAGCGTTTCCAGGAGCGAACGCCCGTCTAAGCCCGTCGGCCGGGGCGGTGGGCACGACAAGTGCGTCACCAGAACGTCAGGGATACGTGAGTCCCTGCTTAGTCAACCTTAGCTTCGCCGAAGTGGGCACGCCGTCTTTGTAGGCCGCTGCGAAGATCAAATCCCCATCGCCGGAGCAGACACCAGACACATCTGCGAGCCGCCCCAGCGCGTGAAGCAGGGTGTTGGCGCGGGTTACCGCATCGCTAGATAGCGCGGCACTTTCAACGCTGACAGATTCCAATTCAAAGTCGCCCGAACGCAGGTGCCGAACGGAGATCTTTGTCTCTCCGTTTGGGCACATCCACGACGTGACTACCATACGCCAGGGCGGCGGCGTCAGATCGCGCACTACGATTGGCGGTGCAGCCGGTGGACTACCTTGGGAAGCATTGACGGGCATCGCCATTGGCAATGCAGCCAGAAACAGGCCCATTGTTCGCCGCATCAACACAGTCCCAAGTTGGATGAAAGATGTGCCCCCAACGTTGACACGTCCCGATCGTCGAAAGCGTATCCATAGGTGCCATACGAGCCAACACCGTTCTCGTCCGAGTATCCGACAATATATTGGCGAAAAAAGGATGATGCTTCGATGGCGTCGAGCGTTCCGCCGCTATTGAAGTGGGAGTTGTAAATCTGGTCACCTACCCAGTCGTTAAAGTCCCAGTCGCCGCTATTCGCGCTCGTGTGGGCACTCGGATAAAGAAGGTATTGTGTGTAAGTGGGGTCGTTTTCGTGACCGGCGGGCGGAGCGGTGAAGGCCGCCTCCGGATGACTGTGGATATAGCCGACCACGTTCGCATACCCTGAAGTAACGCCGGTCATATCGTAGGCAGACTGCGGAATGCTTGTGGAGCTGCCACGCGCCAACGCGGTGTGGTGCATATTGCCGTTGCCATCTTCGTAAATGAACGACCCATATTCCACGTTATCGTGGTCTGGCATCGCCAAAATGTCGCGAGCAACGTTGGCCGCCTCTACATTGACCTTATAATCATGCAGCTCTTGCGGCGTCATCGTGGCCGGGTTCTGGCAGTAGACATCGGGAGGGCTGGGACGGGGCCCCTCGGGCGGCTCTTGCTGATTTGAAGAGTAGCCCCCTTGTCCGCTCGACGGGTAAAAATCCCCCATCGATCCGTCAAACGTGTACGGGACGCCCGTTACGACGATGTCGCCTGGATCGTCGGCGTCGACGTGATCGACAGACATGGGCTTGAGCATCGGATGATCGAGCACACAGTACTCCCTGTTGTTTTAGCGCCGCTTCCCATCTCGCACCAACACGAGTGCAGGGATTGCCGGCCAAAACTTCGATTTGTCGGTTGTGGTCGTCAACGGCTTATGTGTCCGAAATGAAACGGCTTTTCGATGCATCCAATTGCCCTAGAAAGGTTGCCAAGTTCGGAACTGGCCTACTCGCTGCCTAGGTTAATCTCCCCGGAATGGAGCAGATGACCGTCGGCAGCATGCTCAAACCGCGAGGGCGGAACGCGCCCGGACGCGATCTTCAAGCTTACATTCAGTGGCGCGTTACGACGATCATCAACAGGGTATTCAAGGTCCCGCTGTTGGTGATCGTCACCCCCCACGGCAGCAATTTGGTGGATACCGGGGATAAAGCCAAACAACTGCTTGGGCGCCGAACTTCTCGCGCAGCGTCTCTGGCTCGCCCCTAGCCTGGCCCGATTCACATGGGTGATCTCACCACCTCCGAGAGGAGCGCCTACAACGTGGATCAGGATAGCACTATCTCCGACCCAGCCCCTCCCGGTCTGGATTAACGGCTTACCCGAGATGCTGGTTCACAAAGCATTGGGCGCAGCTGTCAGCACACCGTCAACGAATATTGGGCCACCTTTGTCCAGCCGGACGCCGTATGTCTTGGTCGGAGAAAATCCAGGACCGTGATCTAGCGCCGAGCAACGAGGATGAATGGATGGGCTATTGGGCGGGCTTGGACGTTGGCGAAAGCGAAACCCACGTTTGCGTCACAGACGAGGATGGCCAACCCTGCCTAGCTACTTCGTGTCAAAGCGACCCGGCGGTAATCAACAATGTCTTGCAGCGATTCAGCGCGGGCATGGCGCTTGTGGGGATCGAGGCTGGCAGCGGCGAGCACCTGACCCGTAAGCTTCGCGCTCTAGGCTGGCGCGTCGCGGTATTCGAAACTCGTCAGGTTCGGCGATTTGTTGCAATCCGCACGCATAAAACAGATCCGATCGATGCCCGCGGAATTGCTGATTTGGCCCGTCTCGGTCGGTCAGTGGTTTCCCAGGTGCATGTGAAAAGCGCCGAGATTCAACAGATCAAATCGCAGATCGCACTTCGAGATAGTCTGGTGAGACAGCGTGTTCGGGCAAATACGCTCTTGCTGAGCATGCTAGTGCTCCATGGTGGTAAAAGAATTTCCACCCAGAGCGTGAGCCGCTTCAGAGCCTTCGTTTTGGAGCAGCTTGCCGCGGTGGAGCAGCATGCGGGATTGACCCTGAACGAAGAGGTTTTGCCGCTGCTCGAACTGAGCGAAATGCTCGCTTCCCACGTCGCCAGCCTTACCAAAAAGCTGGAGCAGCTGGCGAACAAGAATGTCATCTGTGGAAAGCTAATGGAGATACCTGGCGTTGGACCGCTTTGCGCTCTGACGTTCTACGCAACTGTGGAAGAGCCTCATCGCTTCAGACGCGCCGCCCGCATAGGCGGTTATCTGGGACTTGTGCCGATGGTTTCACAGTCCGGAAATACGAGCAAAAAGGGGAGGATAACCAAGATGGGCAACAAGCGTGCACGCACGCTATTGGTGACCGCCGCGACTTGCTTGTTGCGAACCAGCACCAAGCCTTCCGCCCTTAAGGCTTGGGGGCAGGAACTTGTTGATCGTATTGGCATGCCGAAGGCGCGCGTTGCGGTCGCACGTAAGCTTGCAGTGATCATGATCGCGATTTGGAAGGCAGAAACAGTATTCGTACCCTTTCCGGCACAGGGTAGTGCATAGCCGCTTGAAGCTCCCTACGGGAGACAGGTCCGGACCCCGGCAAACTTATTCGCGCTATCGGGCGCAGTTCGATGACGTGGGGCCGGACCTGCTGCAATCACATAAAGGCCGGCATGCCAGGGCATGATGGGTGTCGGAAGCGGCCATGAAAAGCGCCGCCGAATCCTAAGACCCGACGGCGCTCCACGCACCCTTTGGGGGGATGAACTTATGCGAAGGTGACGGCAGACTTGCGGCGGCTGCGCATAGGCTCGTCCTGCGTGCAGCGATGTAGCTCGCGCAGCTCGTCGATTGTCTCTCTGGGCGCAAGGGACGTGGCGCTCGTGATACGGTCGAAGAATGCATCAACCGCCGCGTCCATTATTGCACCTCGCCTGCATCGGTTGGCGGACCAAAACCGCGCACGATCCATCGGCTTGTCACGCCGCAACAACGGGGCGCGGTTGTCATGCCCGAAGCCTCACGCCCGCGCCACCCGATAGCGAAGCCTCCCCTTCCCCGACGAATACAACTCCGCCAGCCTCCAATGCTGATTGCAGCTTGGCGATAGTGGAGGCGTAGGAATCTCCGCCCCGTTCGAAATGACTGATCGTGTTCGGTCGCACTTCGGCGCGCTCGGCCAGATCAGGAATTGACCACCCTAGGGCGGATCGAGCCATGCGGCTCTGCAACGGTGTCATTGGCATAGACCGATAAAATAGCACATCGGACCGGGTTGACAATACCTATCAGAACAGTCATTCTTTATCGGTCTTGGAAACCAAGGCGACCGAGGATCGAGGATTAGGCCCCTCTCTCCCCGGTCTGACTGCAACCCCTGGTACGAGGGCCACAGCTATGAATACCTTTAGCACTACCGTGCAGCGGAAGGGAGATCGCAAAGCCGCTCTCTACTTCTCCGCCGCCTTCCTCCTGATCGTCGGCATCCCGTCCGCCCTGGCGGCGCTTTCCAATGTGATCGCAACTCCGGCGCCCGCCGCTCTTTCGGTGGAGGGCTGACCCATGGAGAAGGCAACCACCCGTCGCGGGGCTCTTGTCAGCCTCGTCAAAGCAACCGCTGGCGTGTCCGCGCTCGGCATAGCCTGTTCGGTGTCGCAATGTACTGCTCCGGCTCACAGCGCCACCATCGAACGTGCGGCATGGGACCGGGCCATGCGCGTTCACAATGCCGCGAAGCAGGATCACGCCGCAGCTACCGCCCGGTGGGACCGCATCGACGACGCGTTTGAACGCATATGCACCAAGGCGGCAGATCGGATTGAGTGGAAGAAGCTCAGCGTCGCGATCTTTCAATCGGAGCGGCCAAACATTCTCACCAGGGCCGACCTGGACGAATTGGAGTCGCGGTTTCTCGCCGCGCAGGGCAAAACGTGGTGGTCCAACGATCCGGATACGCGGAAGGCGGAGTTTCGTCAGGCTACCGACCAAATCCGCGCATATCGAAAAGTGCGGCAAGAGGCCGATCGGCGCCTCGGGTACGCGGTAGCTTGCGAGCGGTGCGAGGCCGCTTGCGATGCGTATTCCGACGCCCAAGACGTGTTGATGGGAATGCCAGCGCCAGACGGCCCTGCTCTTCTTTGGAAGCTTGAGCTGCTCAATGAGGTCTCGGATGATTCAACGTCCGGTTGGAGCGCCGATTATGTTGCGCAGACGATGGCCGATGCACGTCGCCTCCTGTCGAAGGAGGCTTGAACGATGTCGGCACCAGCAACCCCAGCTCTCATCGCGAGAGCCGCAGGCCGCTTCATCGCCATTGGTGGGCGGCTTATGATCGATCCGATGGGCGAGTATTCCGCCCGCATCGACTTCGCCAAGTTGTTTGAGCGCACTTGGCCGAGCCCCGACGACCCGGCACCATTCGTGCGGAGGCGAGCGGTGGCCCAGCAATTCGACTTCATAGAGCGTGGCCGCGAAAGACAAATGGCAGAGCTCGTCCGCCAGCGCGGCAAGCCAACGGCAACCGGCTGGCTCGTGTGGGAGGCGTGCTGATGGCTACGCAGCCCAACATAACGGGAGGGGCTTCGGCCCCTTCCAACGTCGTACAACTTCCGACCGCCGCCCCCCGAAAGGTCGATAACTTCCGCTATGCCGAGCAACGCCGGGCGGTGATTGAGGCGCGCAAGGGCAACCGGTGGAACGCCGAAACCGAATTGGACGTGATCCGCGAAGCCGAGCGCAAACGTCGGGATGAGGCAACAGCCAATCTACAGCGCGATCCCGCCCTACTGCTGGTTATGGCGCTGATCGAGGCGGCAGACAGTGGAACGCGCGATCGGGTGTACTCCCGCGCGTTCCAGTCCTCCTTCCGCGATCCGGGATGCCTCGCGTCCTATAATGCCTACCTGATCGCGGCGCGGCTCACTGGCCGGCTGGTCGGAGATAGCCAATGACGGCGCGCTATCACCTGCAACCCCGCCACAGGCCGCGTCACGCGCACAAGAGAAAGCGACGGGACAGGCGGGACACACCGCCCAGAGTGAAGCTAGGCACGGCCCTGGCTCACCTTACCCGGCATCAGATCTCGAACTTACAACGATCCTGAATGTGCACGGCGCCCGGTCACCATAGGCCGGGCGCCCTCATTTTGGCTGTCAGGGTGCGCTCAATTAAGTCCGACGCTTCCAAAACCGCAAGACCAACACCAGCGGGAGGAGGACGCATAGCTCGATGATGTGGCCGCCAGCGTAATAGCTGCCTTCAATTTTTGGAGCGAATATAGCGAGCCCGATCAGAAGAGCGGCGAAAGCTGCAACAATCCAGGTGTCTCTGCTCACTCCGGTTTCACCATAGCCCCGGCCTCTTACTATTGTGCGAAGTAGATCACTAGCAGTGCGCCGACTATGCTAACACTGACGCGCCACCACGCGAGAGCCTTTTCCCGAAATGGGTCTTGGTCCAAAAGCATCGCAAGGCCGGTGGAAGACAGCCCACGCAAGGCCGACGCCATCAAAATTCCTCCTGCAATCTGCAACATAAGTTTCATGTGCCGCCCCTGGTTTCTTGGCCCAAGTAAAGCAATGCCAGCATAGGCAATCATGGCACTCGTCGCGTCGCTACTTGGCTAAGGTGCTTGCCGACCCCGCCGGGCCGGGCTGAGCCCCGGCAAATTGTACGGCTATGTCTTCAGCCAAAAAGGCGGTCACATGCGTGTGAGGGGCGATCCTTGCGCTCGTTCCTGTGACGAAGAACCCCGCAATCGGAAGGACAGCGATAGCACCAACGACGCCGGCGGTCCCTGTTTGTCCGTGCTCGTCGAAAGTGCCGTTCAGGCGGATCTGGCGCCCATTAGCCTCTGCATAGAGCACCTTGACATCAATACCGCCGGACTTGCCCCACATGCCCTTGTTACGGACTGCCGTTACTTCGCCGATTGCCCGCGATCCTGCCGGGATCACAACGTGCTCGTTGAGCATGACAGGTTGGATCACCTCCATCTCAACCTGGTGGCCGACCTTCAGAGCCTTGTGCTCCGTGGTCAGCTCGTCGCGTGTCTCAAGTTGGATCGGCAGTCCCGCATGCAGCGAACTGCTGTTATCCGGTGTAACGACCATGGCGGTTTGAGCTGTCGCGGGCGTCACGACCATGGCAGTGGGCTGAGCCGCTGGCTGTTGAGCAAGCGCAGGCACGGTTGCGAGCGCCAAAGCGGCGCCCGTCATCAGACGAATATTCATGAGCCTCCCCCTAAATCGGCCGGCCCCCGCCGGCTCGTTCGATGTCCGCGAAGATAGCGGCGCGGTCAACTAGGACTATCCGTTCCTTCACCGAAATGGTTGAAGATTTGCCTCGCCTAGTTCTCGCAGGCGCAGCCCGCCGGGGCCAGACACCCCATCCCTTTCCAGTGCGCCGATTGGCCCAGCCGCGTGATGATGTCGTTACACGAAGTCCGAAGTCGTGATCGTGTGTTCCCCTCGCAAGATGAGCGCCCGATCGAAGGTCGTTGATCCCGGCGTCTCCCACAATAGGACCGTGTCACCGTTTTGATGGAAAACGGCAACGTCGTAAGCCTGCCCACCGTGCGAGAGTTGGGTTTCCGCAAAAAAGCGCAACGCGGAAATTGGGTCGAGCATGATGCCATAGTCGTGAACAGCAGGGACCACCCGGCTCAGGGAAAGATGGTCGATTCCAGATTCATAGTCAGTGATGACGTCTGCATTATTGCCCAGGACACCAAAGTTGAGCTCTCCGAACTTGAATATGTCGTGACCGGCTCCTCCCGTCATCGTATTAAAGCCCAGGTCGCCCATAATGACATCATCACCAAAGCCACCGTCGATCACATCGTCGCCCTGGCCGCCGCGTAGGGAATCATTCCCGTCTCCGCCACTGATGGTGTCGTTGCCAAGATTGCCATTAACGGTGTCGTTGCCGGCACCGCCAGTGACAAGATCGTCATTGGCGCCGCCATTTATCCGGTCAGACCCAGCGCCGCCATCGAGCGTATCATTACCTGCATTGCCCTGAAGGTAATCAGCTCCGTCCCCGCCTGAAAGGCTATCGGCCCCGTCTGGGCCACCTTGTGCCGATTGCCCGTAAAGGTGGTCATTGCCGGCATCGCCCAAGATCGTATCCGCGCCGCTGCCCCCGGTGACGACGTCGTTGCCGTCAAAAGCTTCGAGATAATCATCAAAAGGCGTGCCGGTGAACGCGTCGTCCCCACCCAAAATTGTGTGGACGGCGGTAAAATTATCGTCGGTATCGACCCAATGTAGAAATTGCGACGCGCTCACGTTGAGATTGGTCAGCGAAAACGTCGTCTGACCTAAGTAGTCCTCCGAGATCCCTGTTATCGTGCCCGCGGCTGCCTCACCGAACGCATTGTAGAGTACGTCGTGACCGACGAAGTGGGCGGTGAACCCCCCGCCTTCATTGACGGTCAGTGATGTCGATGACTGCTCGGTTACCGTACCGTTCCAAAGCGCGCTAAGATCAAGGTTGCGAGTGTCGAGCGCGAACGCGCTGCCGCCAATGCCGACCGCCATGACTTTCCCCCATAGTGCACGGCGGACCCGACCTGGGCCTTAAACATTAACGACTGCGCCGAAACGACCTGATCCGCCATCGATAGCGCATGCGCAACGGTAGAATCATCCATTCGTGCTGAGATCGTCACCTGCCCCCCGTGTTGACGATGTTGAGCATCAATTGCTTGATCGCCCATCGAAGCGCTCGGCGTTCCTGAATTGCGGCCCGGGTGTGGTGCCCGTGCTTAAGCCCGTTCTGGTTTCCGATTGGTGCCCCGGCGTTCCCGCCGTGTAATCTGCATCGGTTCCGCCCCTTCCGAGCCGGGCACTGACACGGCGTTCCCCGTCGCGTCCGGGCTAGGCAGCGCGGAGCCAAATGCGCCTTGTCCATGGGATTGAGTGCCTGCGATCCTTCCATTTCCCGAAACCCCCGTGGTCATGTGTTCAGCAACGACGGTCTGCCCGCCGCGATTGTCGATATTGTAGTGCCGATGCTCCACGACCTGCTTGCCGCCAGAGCGGAGCCGGGTGAGCGCATCGAGCTGGGCCGTGAACGTCCGCGCCGCTTTCGTCGCCAGGTTGCCGTAATCGGTCATTCCCTTCACGGTGGGCGATTGTTGAGCGCGCATCGTGAGGCTAGCCGCAAGCTGATGGGTCATCGCGATCTGGACGGCTAGCGCGGCCTCCAGCTCGTTCTGAGGCTCGACAGCCCCGACTATGGCCAAGGCCGCGCCAATGTCGTTGCTCGTCGGCTGTGCTGCTCCACCCCCGCCCATACTGGCGAGGTTGCAGAGCTGGCGGTTCACGAACGCATCGCTGGTCGTGGCGAAGGTATCCATCAACGCGCAAGCCTGACCCGCCTTGTCGGAGTGAGGCGCATCGATCGTCCCGACTTCCCCGGAGATGCTAAGTACCGGCTCAACACGTCTCGGACGCTGCCCAATGCGGTGTTTCGCTTCGTCCATGTGGCGGCGTTCAACCGGATAAGGCTCGCGATCAGCCTTTGTGACCGCCTTCTTGTTGGGTTTCGTCATGGGGTATCCTCTAGGGTCAGGCCACAGCCCGGAGATGTCCGCGGCTGAGCGCAGCATCCCGGAGCCGTTCGCATTGCTCGATGGTCAGCGAACGCCGGCCAGTGGTGTCCGCGAGAAACCGCGACAACTTGGA
>Ga0209455_1001402_pt1 | contig 10939 bp, 11 predicted proteins | sample AraplaCol_mCL_r2_FD_184275 | JGI IMG/M metagenome (GOLD analysis project Ga0209455, IMG submission 184275) | Arabidopsis root microbial communities from North Carolina, USA - plate scrape CL_Col_mCL_r2 (SPAdes) (version 2) | ecosystem: Host-associated > Plants > Roots > Endosphere | place: USA...
GGTAACGGCCATGGTTTCGCCAAGTGCGCGGCCCAACGACAACAACACCCCTGCAAATAAGCCCGTGCGGGTATAAGGCATCACCACGCTGCGGATAACCTCGAAACGTGTTGCACCCAGTGCATAAGCCCCTTCTTTTAATGCCGAAGGCACCATGCGGATAAGCGTAATGCCTAACGAAGCCGCGTAAGGTATTATCATTACAGCTAGCACTAACGACGCTGTTAATACACCGATACCGTAAGGCGCAACACCTATTTTGGTCTCTATCTGCCTGATTATAGGCACCAGTACAAACAATCCCCAAAAACCGTAAATAATTGAGGGAACAGCCGCGATAAGCTCGATTGAGTTTTTCAACAGGTTTGATAACCAGCCTTTAGGGTTATACTCGCCCAGGTAAATTGATACCGCGTATGAAAATGGTATAGAGAGAATAAGGGCGATAAATGACGTTAGCAGCGTGCCTATTAAAAAAGGATAAGCGCCGTATATGTTTTGCACAGGGTCCCACACCTTGCTCCATAAATACCCGAAGCCTGAAGACTTAACAGATGGAATGGATTCTTTTATCAGTGTTATTAAAATGCCAACAACTATCAGCACCAGCACAACACCCATAAATATCAATAACCGCCTGAAGATGGTTTCCCACTTCATTTGGCTGTACGAGAGGTCTAATCTTTTATTCTTCACAAAATTGGGGATTTGTATTTAAGAGCCAAGAGTCAAGAATCAAGATTTAATCCTGTTTCTTTTCTCCCGACTCTTGTCTTGTTTCTTGACTCTTGATTTCTTGCTTCTATTTACAGAATTGCTTTACCATCATAAGTAGCCGATTTCAAAATTTTCTCAGCAACTTTTAAAGCCGATTTTGAAAGCGGTGCATAGTTCAAAGGCGCACAGTTTTTCTGGCCGTCATGAATGTTGTACCATAATAACTTTAACAGTTGTTTAGCACGGTCGGCACTGCGGTCGCTATATTTTTGCTCTTTGTAAATTAAAGCCCAGGTAAAGCTGGTGATAGGGTAACCTTTAGGGTTATCAGTATTTGTTAACGATACTTCAGCATTCGCTGGCAGCTCAACGTTACTTGATGCTGTAGTCGATTCCAAAGTTGGGGTAATAAATTTACCGGTCTTGTTAGCTATATCAGCAAAAGTCATTTTGTTTTGAAGAGCGTAAGCCAACTCGTTGTAGCCAATAGCGCCCGGAGTTTGTTTAACCAAACCGGCTACGCCTTCGTTACCTTTACCGCCTAAACCAGCTGGCCAGTTAACAGCAGATGCTTTACCTACTTTTGAAGCCCACTCAGGGTTAACTTTTGTTAAAAAGTCGGTGAAAATGAAAGAGGTACCGCTACCGTCAGAACGGTGGATAACTACTATACCTGTTTCAGGCAATTTAGTGCCTTTGTTAAGTGCAGCAATTTTAGGATCGTTCCAGGTAGTAATTTTACCAAGGTAAATATCACCTAACACGGCACCGTTCAAATTTAAGCCTGTTGTAAGGCCCGGTACGTTGTAGGTAATTACAACAGCGCCCGATGCCATTGGAATGTGCAATACAGGAGCTGCAATTTTTTTAGCCTGGTCTGCATTTAACGGAGCATCAGAGCCACCGAAATCAACAGTTTTGTTAGTCAGCTGTAAAATACCGCCGCCCGAACCAATAGACTGGTAATTAACTTTAACGTTTGTTTTAGCAGCATACTCGGCAAATATCTTAGAGAACAATGGGTACACGAATGTACTGCCTGCACCTAACAGGGTGTTGTCCTGTGCCGAAGCCGATAACGATAGTGCGCTTGCAGCAATTGCTACGGCAGCTACCTTTAAACTTTTAATTACTTTCATTTTGTTTTTGAGTTTTGAGTTTTTTGTTCCTTGGTTACCTATAAATTATTTACCGAATACGTAGTAAACTGTAGCTCTGTAAACCAGGTTGTGGTCAGGGGCAACGTAACCTGTGGTTGATGCATTTCTATTGTCTTTGTAATCAACTAACCAAATGTTTGGCTCAAAGTGAACGCCTTTAGCCGGTTGGTAATCTAAACCTAAAGTGTAGAAGTTTTCTTTAACAGTTGGGTTGTATGCACCGTAGTTAGTGTTAACAGTATAAGAAGCAGTTTTATCGAATTTAGTGTCAGGCTGGTAAGCATCGAAACGTGCGAAGTAATTCAAAGTACTTGAAATTGCGCCTCTTGCCCAAACTGAAAAGCCTTGAGCTGTAGCATCTTCAGGAACGCCTGCTTTGTTAACACCGTAACCAAATTTCTGAGTGTAAGCCTCTACGCCGATAGTAAGCGGTTTAGTTTGGTATGAAGCAAATGCTTTGAACATATTGTGCTCCTGGCCTGGGATAGCAGCAGTTGCCGGTGAAGTGCGTGCGTAATCGGCATACAAGTCAACATATAATTTTTTGTTTACAAATTTACCCCAGATATCGCCGTAGAAAATTTTGTAGAAACCAGTGTTGGCATTTGCAGCTGATAATAAGCTTGATGTGCTGTTGTTACCAACCATAAATACATAACCGTAGTTTTTGGTGGCAGGGTCAAATGTACCTTGCAAAGCAGCACCTAAATCATAAGAGTTATTCTTGTGAATATCAGTAATGGTTTTCTCGATTGAGCGGTAGCTCCAGGTTGCTTCTGATAATGAAACCGGACCGTTGGTTCCAGGCTCATTCAATGCAAAACCAGGGGTTGCCATTTCACCGATAACAAGGTCGGTACCATTCCAAAGATCTCTGATCCTTAAGTTTGCATTCTTGATCCAGAAAGCCATTTTACCGTCAACAAGGTTGTCGCCGTTTTGAATTGTATTAGTAGCACCGGCGAAAGAACCGGTGTTAGCATTAGGCTCGCTGGCAAGTAATAATTCTACTTTGAATTTTTTGGTTATTTCATAGTCATAACCTAAGTAAATACGACGGAACTGGAAAGCATTGCGGTATTGCGGAACACCATTGTACATATTTTCGCCGCCACGGTTGGTTTTGTCAGCATGTGCGTTATAATACAAATCGCCAAATACATAACCCCAAATTCTTCTTTGCGGTTTCCATGAAGTATCTTCAGCAGCTTTAGTAGTGTTCTTTACTTCGGCAGGTGCAGTAGTGCCTGCATCAGTAGTACTGGTTTTTGCGGCCGGAGCGGCGGCTAAAACCGGTGAGTTTGTTTGCGCTTTAACAGTAATAGCACCCAGTGTTAACGTTGCTACGGCTGCTATACTAAAAAGTCTTGTAAACATTGTTTTCATAATCAATTAAGGATTAAATAAATTTTGCCTCAAAAGTGGGGCAGCAGCATTATCTTAATGTTAACAGATCATTAATCTTTGATGATATTATTTAAATGTTAACTTAACCTTAAAAGCATCAAAAAACGCTATAAAAACGCGATTTTGAGGATTTTTAAAAATATTAAATTGCTGAATATTAAATACTTACACGGTGTTTTCGTTATACGAAAATTGATAACACAGATTTAACATTGCACATATTCTGTTTAATATCCACTTAACAATACAGCAGTATTTTTGGGTTTTCCTAATAATATAACTGTTTATGAGGGTTTTAATCCAGGATTTTCTGCCAAACCGCGAATTGTTCTACGGCCAGCTCGATATGGCTGCTAAAAACGCATACAACATGGCTACCCTGCTTGTTGGCGTGGTTAACACCGCAGAAGGCCCCGACCGCGATCAGCTGTTTAAACAGGTGGATAAACTGGAGCACCAGGGCGATGATATAACCCACAAAATTTACCTGGCGCTCGACAGGATTGTTTTTACACCGCTAAACCGTAACGATATACATGTATTGGCAGGCGCAATTGATGATGTTGCCGACATGATAAAGGAAGCAAGCACGCGCATAAACCTGTATAACATAACCGATATCAGTACCCCTATTAATGAACTTACCGCCCTCATACAAAAGGCCTGTACCGAAATACAAAACAGCGTTGCACTGCTAAGAAAACATCGTGCAGACAATGAAATACTTATAGCCCTGCGCCAGGTAAAACTCTACGAACGCCAGGCCGACCGGATTTACTACAACGCGGTAGCCAGCCTGTTTGCAAATGATAAGGACCCTATTAACGTAATTAAATACCGCGAGATACTGCAATCGTTAGAAAACACGGTAAACAAATGCAAAAGCGCAGCCGATGTATTGGAAGTGGTTTTAATAAACAGGTGATTTAAACAGGGGACGAAAATAACTCCCATCCCCTGTTTAGCAATCGTTACAACCTTAAATAATTAATGCGCTGCCAGCTCTTCAACACCATCCAGCTCATATATATAACCTAAATTATGCGGACCGCTGCTGCTCACCTTAATATCTTTAACAAGGCCGCTGCCCAAATCTATCACCCAGCCATGCACCTCAAGGTCGGCACGGTTCATCCAGGCGTTTTGGATGATGGATGTTTTGCATAGATTATACACCTGTTCAGATACATTCAGTTCAACCAACCGGTTAAGCTTTTGGGTTTCATCGGTAATACGGTCAAGCTCGTGGCTGTGCAGGCGGTAAACATCTTTAATATGCCTCAGCCAGTTATCAATTAAGCCAAACTGTTTGTTGCTTAATGCAGCAGCTACACCACCGCAACCGTAGTGCCCGGCAACTATAACGTGTTTTACCTTAAGTACGTTAACAGCATAATCCAGCACGCTTAGCATGTTCATATCTGAGTGTACGCATACGTTGGCAATGTTACGGTGTACAAAAACTTCGCCTGGCTTGGTACCGGTTACATCATTGGCAGGTACGCGGCTGTCCGAACAGCCTATCCAAAGCACTTGCGGGTTTTGGCCTTTTGCCAGTTTATTAAAATAATCGGGGTCGTCATTTAACCTGTCCTTAACCCAATCACTGTTGCCTTTTAAAAGGGCCTTATAGGTGTCCGACTGTGCAAGTTTTACACTGCTTAAATCTATCTGTGGCTTGTTGCCGTTCTTTTTATTTTCTGTAAGTGTCATGTTGTTTCTTAGTTAGCGTTATAAATTAATTCTTTTAAAGGCGGCACATCGTACCTTTCCTTTATGTCCTTCAGTTGCACAATAATCCCTTTGGTAAAGGCATTGTGCTTAAAATTGTGGATGATCTCCAGCACATCCGCATCAATATAGCGCGAGTTTGCGCCATCAATTATTACATCCGTACCTTTTGGCAGGCTGGTGAGTGTTATTTGTATAGCGGCCTTGTTTAAAAACGAAACCTCTTCGGCAAGCTGCAGCTTTATTATTTTTTTATCGCCATTTTTTATGATGTGATAAAAATACGGGTTGCGCATATTGGTGCGCAGTATGTAAAACACACCTACCAGCATCCCTATGCCTACGCCTATCAGCAAATCAGTAAGCACAACAGCAATAATTGTTACCGCAAATGGGATAAACTGATCGAGCCCTTTATGCCACATATGCTTAAATAACGATATGCGCGCCAGCTTATAACCGGTTACCAGCAATATGGCCGCCAGGCACGATAACGGGATCTGGTTTATTACCCATGGAATACATAATAGCGCAGCAAGCAATAGCAGGCCGTGTATAACCGCGCTGGCTTTTGTACGTGCACCCGCATTAACATTGGCCGATGAGCGCACTATTACTGCCGTCATAGGTAAGCCGCCAAGCAAACCGCTTACCAGGTTGCCGGCACCCTGGGCCACCAGCTCGCGGTTGGTGGGCGAGATCCTTTTTATCGGGTCAATTTTGTCAACGGCTTCAAGGCTCAGCAAACTTTCAAGACTGGCCACTACGGCAATGGTAAAGGCTACAATCCAAACCTGCTTGTTGCCAAGCTGGCCAAAGTCGGCGGTTTTAAACAGGGCGAAAAACTCGCTGCTGCTGTTTATTACCGGGATGCTTACAAACTGTTTTTCGAGCAAGGCAAAGCTACCGCCGGCAAACAAAGCGCTCAGGCTTACCCCGGCCACCACTACCAGCAATGGCGCAGGTACAATAGCAAGCTTTTTAAACCTCGGCCAAAATATCATTATTGCTAATGATACCATGCTGATAACTACGGCCCCGTAATTGATCATTGAAAATGCATTGGTTATAGCCGAAAAGGTGTTGTGATCGTCCGACTGGCTAAAGCCTTCATCGCCCTCAAAATTAGCATCGAAACCAACCGCATGCGGAAACTGCTTCATAATAAGGATGATCCCTATTGCCGCCAGCATCCCCTCAATAACCGCCGATGGGAAATAATTGGCAATAGTACCGGCCTTTATCAGACCCAATATCATCTGCAATATACCGGCAAGCACCAGTGCCAGTAAAAACGTCTCGTACGCTCCTAAACTGGTTATTGCGTTTAAAACAATTACCGTTAAGCCTGCAGCAGGCCCCGCCACACTTAGCTGCGAGCCGCTCAGACAGCCAACAACAATACCACCTATAATACCGGTTAATAATCCGGCAAAAAGCGGTGCGCCCGATGCAAGTGCAATGCCTAAACACAATGGCAGCGCCACTAAAAACACCACTAAACTGGCCGGGAGATCTTTTTTTAAATTTTTTGAAAGAAAGTATTTTTTTAGGTTGAGATTGCCCACAGCAAACCCACCTTGTTCATTTTGCATAGATTGAAATTTTGGATTAAATATTTAAATAAATTGCAGCGCGATGCGCTCCGGGCAGGTAATACCCGGTAAATTTATTTAAACGTTGGGAGGAGGCGTGGGGACCTGCGGATGATGTACCTGCTTATACAGGCAATGTTCAGAATTGTAAAGTACTTTTACCCCTTCGAGAAACGACTGATAGGCCAAAACGTGCATATAGGTTTCATCAAAAACCTTTTTTTCCTTGGCTGTATCCTTTTCAGGGCTGTCTTTATCAGCCTTTGATTCAAGCTCAAGCTGAAGGATAACTGCACTTACGGTTTTGTTATCAAGATACAAAAATGCAGGGGCAAGCGAGATGACCATCTTAATTAAAAAGATACTCAAAAACAACATTGCTACCAGTATTTTAAATTTCCTGACCTTCATTTATTTTGCAATAATAAATATAAATAACCACCAAAACATGCTTTGGTTTCATTTTTAACAAGGTTTTAACAATTGAATGATAAAGAAACTTATCAGGAAACGATGGCTTTTATAGCCTTACAGCCTGGTTTTCAAGCCCCTAGCAATTAACCCTAGCGAAAGAAACTATCCGGCCTTTTGCTCCCCTACCAGGCCCTGATCTTTTAAGTCTTTCAACTCAAGTTCGTAGGCGCGCATGCGGGCGTGCAATATATCAAGCTCGGTGCGCATCATCTGTATTTCGGTAATCAGCTTGGCCGATTCGGGTTTGTTGATTTTCTTTTCGCCGGTACCAAGTATGAGCCACTCGGGCGAGTATTTGAGCTGGAAACACAGCTTGCGAATAAGGTAATAGCTAACGTCCTGCTTTTTGTTTATCACTTTGCTGATAAACCCCTGGTCGACACCAATTGCACCTGCAAGTGCAAGCTGGCCGCCATGCTCTTTTACAATTACCTTTAACCGTTTTACTATTGCTTCGTCAGACATTTGATTGCAATAATAAACAAAGATGCGGAATAGTCAAGGGTTAGTTTTAAGAAGTTGTAAAGGTTGTAAAAGTTGCAGTGGTTGTAAAAGTTGATATGCAAAAAAGGCTGTAAGATTTGCAATGCTACTCCTAACATTTACAACGTTTATAACCCTTACAACATTTGCAACAAAGTTCAAAACTAAAATCAAAAAGGCCGCAAGTTATTTTAAAACCCGCGGCCTTCACCTAAAAAACCCAATCAACTCAATTTAACATAACCAACTAAAAACTATTATCCTGCCATCACAAATTCGCTGCTGTGCTGATGTACCAGGTCAAGCAATTCATCAAGCCTTACATTGTAAGCCTCAATTGAAATTTGCCCGTTATTATATTTTGCTGAAAGCACTTTAAGCTCCTGTACTTTCGACAGCCTTAAGCTTTCTGATTTGTTATTATAAAGATTTGCCATTGTTGATGCGGCCGCCATATTTACCGGCGCATCGTCATAACGCAAAATGGCTTTTAACGATTCTATTTTTTGTTCTGTGGCCTTTAAAAGGAACATTGGAGGAATGCTTCTGTTCTCGCGCAAAACCGCTTTAACTTTTACAGTTTGTTTTTTGTCGAACTTTAAAATCATTACTATGATTGTTACCCCTGCAATTAGAAAGAAAAAAAATACGTCCATCGTTTTAAGATTTATCAATTACCAAGCCAAAACATTTGGTGTTTGATGTTCTTTTACGATAGTGAGGTTTAAGTAGTTACGTTTATTTAAAAAAAAGTTCATAGTTGATAGTTCATGGTTCATGGCAGCTGCAATTGGCAATTACCTCTTATCTTGATTCTTGGTTCTTGACTCTTGGTTCTCCACCTCTTCCGGCTATGAACTATGAACCATCAACTATGAACCAAAAGAACTACAACTCCTTCTCATAACACAAAAACCGCATCCCCGGCCTAAAGCCCAGGCCTATTTCACCGGCGTACCGGTAACCAAGCTTCGGAAAAAGCTTTTGGGTAGCCTGGTTATTGGTGTTAGTGTCTACACGCAGCTTATTTATGCCCTTATTTATAGCCACCTGTTCGGCCTGCAGCATCAGCGCCGCGGCTACGCCCTTGCCTTGGTACCGCGGACTAACAGCCAATCTGTGCGTAACAATGGCCGTTTCGTTAATGTCCCAGCCAACTTCGGCATATTCTGGCTCCTGGTCGGTCGTAATGGCGCTTATGCCAGCAATATCGCCGTCAATTTCGGCAAGCCAAAGCTGGTTCAGCGCAATATCTTTCTCGAAAACAGCGGGATTTGGGTAAGTATTGTCCCACTGCATGTTGCCGGCCGCATTCATTAATGGCACAACTTCGGCAATCAGCAGCATTATTGGGGGGATATCGGTAAGAGTGGCGAGGCGTATGTACACGATTTAAGGATTAAAAGATTTAACGATTGATGGGTTTATCATCGATTACAAATTGCAACGAAAATAGCCAATGCAAATATATTTATGATTAATAAAAACAGGTACGCCTTACCTTTCGAAATCACTTTAAACAAGCTGTAAACTATAAGGCTAAAAAGGCTTATCACACCATATAAGCCAGCAAGTATATCAAAGCCAGGCGTGCAGGGGCCGCTTTTGAACTCACCGGATAAAATAACATAAGCTATAATTGGTAACGATATAAGGTGATAAACGAGGGTGTTCAGCACGTGGTGCCGTTTCAAATATTCAATTGTCCCGGCGGGACTATCAGGGTCATCCGTAAAAATTAATTTTATAGATTAGAATAGACTTATAACGAATAGTGGTAGTTACGAAAAAACTGCATTGGTAATCAGCTGGATTATTGAGGGAATATCAATAACGATGGGCAGGGCGGAAAAGCATAAAGAATTATTAATTATCTTCCAATATAGGGTATATCTTCTCAAACATTGTTTTGGCTTTTTCCAATATCTCTGTTACCGACTTATTTCTATTGTTAACCATTAAATACGTGCTATGTAATTCATCCATGCTATGGTGGAATAATTGCGTTCCCACCAAATTTTCCATGGCTGTTTTGTATATTCTGAAACGCTTAGTATTTTGCTTGCCTTCAATAAAGCCGGATTCTGCATTTATCGTATTAGCACCAATAAAGCCAAAACTAGCTCTCGGGTAATCTTTTAAAACCGACAATAAAATTTGAATGCAGGTAAGAACAATTCGGGTACAATTGTTCTCGTTGGTTATAATGTTAAACTTATTTTTATTCTTTTTATCCTTTGTTCGATAGAATTTTATGATAAAAATGTCGTGATGATAACGTTCCAGTTCGGCTGTATACCTTGCTACAGGCGTTTCAAATCTAAAAATTGTGGTATCGTATAGAAAACTCTTATTATACGCCTGATTTTTACAAACCTTGGTAAATTCGTAAAAACTATCAAACATTAAGGAATTAAATAAGAATAGGCTGCACACCTTGACTTATCAAGATCTGCCGTGGAACGGAATACAAGATTAGATTTTACCGTGACAACCTTATTAGGATTAACATTTCCTGATTGAGGTTTTACGTGTGCACAGGCCGCACTTGCTTTTTCCGAAGTAAATATATTGCGATTATTGCCCATGTTAATTAATTTTTATTTGTAACGCTTACCAGGCGAAAAAGTTTAATGAACTGGTTATAAATCCGTTCAATATTTTACTACAAAGATAAAACATTGTTAATAACTTTTGCCCATGGAATTAATTTTCCTCAAATTTTTACACTCAATACGTAAAATCAGATTAAATTCATGTAAGATAGATTATGTATTCAAAGATACCCAATCTTAACAAAATAAATGCTGACACTATTTTGTCAGTCATCTTCAACCTGCCTCCCCCACCACAATCTTCACCCTGCTATCCTCATGCAAAGCCTTAATAATCCTTGCCGGGTTTTTCCATTCAAACAGGTGGATGAGCCAAACCGTAAAGCGCATAAAGCCCTCCATATGGATCAGGCCACCGGCAAGTTTGGTAATGGTTTGGTCGCGCTGGGTTATGCAGGTGGTGTAGTCGGCGCCTTGTTTTTTTACCAGTTCTTCGGCAAAGCACCAGGCGCCATCGCGGGCATTATCAATGCTGAACTGTATTAATATTGATGTTTGGTTATTATAATGCAGCCCCAGCAGCGATAACAGGGGCGACATCCGGTCGATATCATTCACCACCTGGTAAGTCAGGGCCGATATAATGGTGTTAATGCCGTCAAAATCGCCTTGTACCCCATCCATTTGCCCGCCCGATACCTCGGCAGCGGCAATACCAAGATCGAGGTTAATATGTGCATTCATCCCCAGCAAAAGCTGCTGCAGCACCAGGGCCGATGAACTTTTGGTAGCCTCGAACGCTACCTGCCACGATCCT
>Ga0209455_1001405_pt1 | contig 10933 bp, 8 predicted proteins | sample AraplaCol_mCL_r2_FD_184275 | JGI IMG/M metagenome (GOLD analysis project Ga0209455, IMG submission 184275) | Arabidopsis root microbial communities from North Carolina, USA - plate scrape CL_Col_mCL_r2 (SPAdes) (version 2) | ecosystem: Host-associated > Plants > Roots > Endosphere | place: USA...
ACGAAGACCGATACGACCCTGCGCATCGCACCCCTCCACGATCCAGCTGTGCGGATTGCCGCCGCGCACGCGTTCGAGCGCCACCTGCCAACGCGGGCGCCCAAGGCTCGGAACGCCGAGTGCCTCGCTTGGCGCGGCCGCGATCCGCCAGCGCTTGACCGCGGCCGTGCCCTCTGCCGTCGCGTCGTGTTTCGCCGCTCGGCGGAAGATGAATGCGGGCACGCCCGAGCCTTCGGCGGCGAGCTGCAGCCGCTTCGAAGCGGTCGTCGAATATTTGCCGATCTCACCGACAACGCCCGCAAGGCCGGCATGGCGCAGGCACTCCTCCATCGCGAGCAGGACGTTGGCGTCGCTGCCGGCTTCGACGTGGATCACGCGATCGGGATGCAGCCCGGCAAGATGGAGCGCGGGCGCGAACAGATCGCGCCAGCGCATGCACCAGAACACCGGCCCTTCGAGACGGGCGAGAATGCCGGTCAGGAAGATCGTCGCGCTGGCATCGTCGGCGAGGTCGGGGCCACCCAGGATTTCGTGCAGCGCCCCCAACTTCATGCCCCCGCCAGGCAGCCGCCCGTCGATGTCGGCGATGCCGAAGGGCAGGGCGGCATGCCGGTCATTGACGCCTTCGACCTCGGCGATGCGGGCGCGCAATTCGGCAATGACGGCTTGGTGGCGCATGGCATCGGACCGACTCGGATGCGGGTAAGATGTTCCCTTTTTGTTCTTTTGACTCCGAGTCTGTCAAGGCGCTCTCCTGCCAATCTTTCAGCGAAAGGCAGCTCCGAACGATGTGTCCGAAATGGCCGGGCTTTTCCACTTTGTAGAGGTTTGGAGGACGTATGTTTGGCTTGGGCGAGCGTCCGCGCTCGCCCCGGCCCGGGTGGCCGCCGCGTATGTTCAGGCCGTAAGGCTAAAGGCGGCGGCGCATGTCCAGTCATGCTCCCACGCCCGGCGCCGCTCGCAAGCCGGTGCGACAAACAATCGAATTATAACCTTCTTATAACTTGGCTTGCCCCTATCCTCGCTCCGTCATGGCCATGACGTCATCCAATGGAGTGAAGCCATGAAACAGGAAAGCGAAGCCACCGACGTTTGCGATCTCGGCTGCGTCAGCACCGACACCAAGGGTGGGCACTGGATCCAGCTCGACACGGAGAATTCGCTGTCGATGGTGGCCGGACTCGCCGACGACTGACGGGGGACGCGCGCCCAAACGGGCGCGCGTTTCTCACACCGCGGCCGCCACCGTACGGCCTGTCTGTCAGCCACGCTCTGCTTTTCGTTTCAACGTGATGCCTGGTCCGGGCGGCCGCCGCGTATGTCCAGGCCGCAAGGCTAAAGGCGGCGGCGCATGTCCAGACATGTTCCCAAGCCCGGCACCACAAACTAAGTGGCTATAATCGCATTATAATCTTCTTATAGTTTCCGCCTCCGCTACGGTGAAGTCGTCATGGCCATGGCGTTCATCCCACGGAGAGAAGTCATGAACAAGGAACTCGAAACCGAAGCCGTCGAACTGGGCAGCGTGAGCACCGACACCAAGGGTGGCGCGTTCACGGTTCTCGACCTGGAGGGCGGCAAGAGCATCCAGGCCGGTCTGACCGACGACTGATCTGGCGCGCGCGCCTCTCACGAGGCGCGCGCTGCTTCTCTGGGGATCATGATGCATTACCGCATGCGCGATAGCCTCAGCTGGTGTGCCAGCAATGGTCAGGCCGTCTTCCTGGATCTCGCCTCCGACCGCTATTTTCGCCTGCGCCCGGAAGATGACCAGAAATTCCAGTCATGGGCGGCCACGGGTGAGACATCCGGCTTCGATCCTGCCGATCTGGTTCGCGCGGGCGTCCTCGTCCAGTGCGACAGGCAGCAACCGCCGCGCCCAAAAACCGAAACGACGATGCCGGCCATCGATTTCGGCGAAGAGGCGGGTCCGCCGCCACGCTTGGTTGACATCGTGCGCGCGCTTGCCGCGCAGCGCCGGGCGGCACGGGACATTGGTCGGGGCAAGCTCGCGTTTCTGATCGAGGCGGTGAAGGCGGATGGCACTCCCCGGTCCGGGGCCGACAGCGAGGCCGCGGCGCGCAGGATTGCGGCCGTTTTCGCTTCCACGCCGCTTTCGTTTCGCAAGGCCGACCGGTGCCTTCCGCGCGCGCTCGCGGCGCAGGCCATGTGCCGGAAGATGGGCGTGCGGCCAACGCTCGTGTTCGGTGTCCGCCTCCAGCCCTTTGCCGCCCACTGCTGGCTGCAGCTTGGTCCCCATGTCATCGTCGGGGATCTCGAACAGGCGCGCATGTTCGTCCCGATCCTCGCCGTGCCATGAGACCCCGCTATCTTGTATTTCTCCGCGACCGCGCCGCCGCTTTGCTCGACGGCCCGGCGCTCGCGGCAAAGCTCGGATTGGCGCTGGCGGAGGAGCGGCCCGGCTTCACCGCTTTCATAGCCGGCAGTGCCCGCAGCTATGCTCTCGGTGACGCGAGAGTCCTCGGCACCCTCTTTCCCCGCTTCGGACCTGCCAAGCCGATAGAGCCGCATGCGCTCGAGGACGGGGGCGAAGCCGATGAACGGGTCGTGGAGGAGCGCCTCCTCACGCGCTTTTATGGAGGCTATATTGCCTTCCTGCCTTCCGCGCGGGGCTTCCGGATCCTCCGCGATCCGTCCGGCGCTTTACCCTGCTATTTCACGGAGGCGTCGGGCGGCTTCGTGCTGGCGTCCGATGTCGACCTGTTGCTTGCCGCGGGCCTCCCTTTGCCGTCGGTCAATTGGGGCGGGCTCCTGCGCTTCCACTATCTGCGCGGCCTCCCGACGCCCGAAACCTGTCTGGACCGCGTCGAAGAACTTCTGCCCGGTTATGCTATCGATATTTCGAAGGGCGCCGTCGACCAGCGCATCCGCTGGTCTCCCTGGGAGCATGTCGCGCAGGACGGCGAGCAAAATGGGCTGTCCCGCCCCGCGCATCTCAGGCGTGTCGTTCAGGCCAGCGTCGACGCGCTCACATCGTCCTGCGAGCGCATGCTTGTGAGCGTCTCCGGCGGCGTCGATTCCTCGATCGTGGCCGCTTGCCTCGCCAAAGCCGGACGAGACGTGCGCTGTGTCACGATGTTCACCGAGGATCCGGCGGGCGACGAGCGCTTCTATGCGCGTTCGCTCTGTGATCACCTTGGCCTGCCGCTATTCGAACGACCCTATCGCGTCGAGTTGGTCGATATCGACGCGCCGATCAGCCCGCACCTTCCCCGTCCGGTCGGGCGCTCGCTGACGCAAGCCTACGACCACGAGCATCTCCACATCGCGCAGGAGATGGGCGCCGACGCCTTCGTCACCGGCAATGGCGGTGACAATGTCTTCGGCTTCTCGCAATCCGCTGCGGCGCTCGTCGATCTCTACATGCGGCGCGGACTCACGTCCGCGCTGATCGGCGCCTTGCGCGACATCTGCCGGCAAACCGGGAGCGGGCCGACCGCCGTGTTGCGCGCCGCGCTCCGGGCGAGACGCCGCGGCTATCGCTGGACGCCGGGACCGATGTTCCTCAACCCCGCGATGATTGCGGCGGTCGCGCCGCATTATCTGCATCAGCCGTGGCTCGATCCGCCGCCTGGAACCGGACCTGCCAAAGCGGCGCATGTTGCCGCGGTGTTGCGGGTGCAGCAGCTGCTCGAGCCCGCGCGCCAATGGCACGCCCCCGTGATAACGCCCTTGATCGCGCAGCCGGTGCTGGAGACTTGCCTGGCAATCCCCAGCTGGCAGTGGCGCGCGGGCGGCCGTGACCGCGCGGTAGCCCGCGACGCCTTTGCCAGTGACCTTCCCGCCGCGGTGACGCGTCGTCGGACCAAAGGCGGACCCGACGGTTTCGCGGCCATTGTCATGGACCGCTACCGCGACGCCATCCGCGATCGCCTGTTGGACGGCCATCTTGCGCGGAACGGCGTGACCGATCGCAGCGCGCTCGAGGCGAGATTCCGAAGCGACCTTCCCTTCTCAGGCGAAGAGGCGGCGTGCCTGCTCAATCTCGCTGACACCGAAGCCTGGATTGGGGCATGGCGCGGCCGTTCTAGTGCGACCCCGCGCCAGACGGACGCCGCGGTTTGACCGACCAGGCCTCCCATCTCTTGACGTCGGCAAGCCGCCTTGGATCGGTCGGTTCCTCGTCCTTCAGCCAGTAATCGAACCAGTCCAGTGATCGCTCGTACATCGCGAGGCGATGCGCCGGCTGCCATTTGTAATGATGCTCTCCGGGCAACACGAACAGGTCGATCGGCGCGCCGACTTCGCGCAGCGCGGTGACGGTCGGGAGCGTGCTCAGCAGCTCTTCGTCGGCCACCTGGACCAGCATCGGCCTGGTGAGGCTCCGGGCATGCCGCATCAGGGAAATCTGGTCCCAGAACGCGTCGGCCTGCTGTGACCGGTCCGACAATTTCGGATAGCCGATGTCGGCGAAAAGCCGCGCCGCGGCGGGCCCGATGCGCGACGGGAAGGTCTCGTCGAAGCAGCAATTGGTCGTGGCGAAGGCGGCAAACATGTTGCTGTGCAGGACGGCATAATCCGAGACCGAAGCGCCATCGCTCATGCCCGTGATCCCGACCCGCGCCGGATCGGCGACGCCGCGGTCGATCGCAAGTTGGACAGCAGTTTCGACCGCCGACAGCTCGCTCCTGCGATTGGCGAACGCATCGAGATTTTTGCGCTCGATCGCCGTCACGTCGCTTTGCTTGTCGAGGCCGGGGGACAGATTTGGGCGGCTCACGCTGAGGACCGCATAGCCGGCGTTCGCGTAGACCTGGATCGGGAAGGCGTCACCCGTCCCGCCGCGGAGGAACCCCCGCGTGTCATATTGGACCACGATCAGCGGATAGCGGCGGGCTGCCGTATAGCCGACCGGCAGCACGAAGTCGGCGAGCACGGGCAGCTTGAACGCATTGACCAGATGCAGTCGCTCCGACGCGCCGAGCAGGCGATCCTGAAACTCGGGATTGGGGTCGAAGACGATTTCATGCCGTCCGGTATCGGGGTCGATACGTTCGAGGCGGCGCGGGGTCAGCGAACTTTCCCGAAGGCACAGCAGCCCCGCGCCGTCCGGCGCGCAATCGGCCAGCACGTCGTCGGTCTGGTAGATCCGGCGCGGCGCGGCCTTGTCCGGAATCCAGTCGTAGACAGCGGTCGATCCGTTGGCCCAGCCCTCGCGATGGAGAAAGCGGACATGGCCCGACGGCGTCCACCACGGTCGGAAGGCGTCCGCGCACGCTTGCGCGTCGCACAGGATCGCACGCTGATGCCGGTCGTCCGCTTCCAGTCGACCCCGCGTCACATAGGATGCGCCATCCGGTACCATGACGCGGGCAAGCCGGTTTTTCGGACCCCGCATTTCGGTCCACGCCGCTTCATAGATCGGTGCGGACGGAAACAAGGCTGCCTCCGCGTCGGTCGCGCGCCGGACCTTCCCGGTTGCGAGATCCTGCGCGCTGACCAGCCGCGGCACCGGTGCCGACGGAAATGGGGAGCTTCGTGTCGCGGGTACGAACCGGTCGTCGAAATGATATCCTGTCAGACCTTCCCGCGCGATCGCCTGATAGGTGGCCGCCAGCGCCGGCCGGCTTGTGTACAACAAGGTCAGGCCATCCGCGCTGAGCCGGAAATCCTCGACATCGACCGCGCTCGTGCTGATCGGCCGGCTGCCTGTTCCATCGGCCTCGGCGCGCCAGACCTGCGTCCTGCCATTGACGCGTTTCAGGAATGCGATCCAGCGCCCGTCGGGCGACCAGCGCGGCGTGATCGTGCGCGCGACGCCCATGGCCGTATCGGCGGCCGCGTGCAGGTCGAAGTGGATTCGGATGAATTCGCCGCCCTGATCCACCAGCACCGGATGAGCGCCGGGCTGCAACGACAGCACGACCACGCCGAGGCAATAATCGTTTCGCGCCGGATCGGCCCGCCGCAGCTGAAACGCCACGCGGCCGCCGTCCGGCGATCGCGTGAAATAATGCGCCTCCATGCCCGCGGACTCGATCGGACCGATATCGCGTACCCGCACGAGGTCGTCGGACGTGAGCGCGCGCTTTGGCGAGAGGGGCGCCGTAGCGGGGGGCGGCAGCAAGTCGCTGCACGCCCCCGCTACCTCTGCGTGCCCGGCCTGGGGGAGACCGAGCAGGAAGAGACCAACCAAAAGGGACCGCATCGCGCTCACCAGGCCTTGCTGACAGAGAGGCTGACGAAGCGTCCGATGGCGGATTGGTTGGTGGAATCGAACGGGATGAAATAGGGGCTGGAGGTGAAGATGTGCTGCGGATTTCGGTCCAACAGATTGAGCGCCGAAAGCCGAAATTGCACATTGTTAGTCAGGGCCCTGCCCGGCGCGGTGCGCACGCTTGCACTGACATCGACCGTCGCGAAGCCGGACAAGCGCCCGATCGAACCGAGCCGGTTGTCGCGCACCATGCCCGTATAATTGACGTAGCCGGCCAGCTGCAGCCGATCATGATCCCAGCTCGCGCCCGCGCGGCCTCGCCAATGGGGGGCGGTGAAGATCACGCCGCTATTGTCGAGGAAGGCCTGGCCGGCGATCAGCTCCCGGTCATCGTCGAGATAACTGGCCGTGCCCGTTACCAGCACATCATCCTGCGGCGAGACCGCGATCCTGTAGTCCGCGGACAGGTCGATGCCCCGCACGCGGTCGCGCGCGCCGTTGCGCAGGCTTTCGTCGATGATGGCGCCGACCTGGCTCGGGTCGAAGGGCCGTCCGGTCGCATTGACGATCGGCTGTGGCAGGCTCGCGATGAGGGCGAGGACCTGGGCCGTGGTCGGTGCGATCTGCACGAAGTTCGTCAGAGCGGGATTGACGAGCGCGCCGAGCACGTCGCTGATCGGATTAGCGATCCGGTCTCGGTAATTGGTGTGGAAGAAGGTGCCGGTCAGGGTGAGCCCTTCGAGGACCTGGGGCTTGAGTTCGATCGTGCCCGTCCAGGTCGTTGCGCGCTCCGAGCGCAGGCCGGGGTTGCCGCCGCTCAGCAGGAAGACCGTACCGTCGGGGCCGATCGGCGGCGTCGGTTGCGGCTGGAAATAGAAAGCGGGAATGACGCCGCCGGACTCGACCTGATTGGCCTGATTCAGGGTCGGAATCTTGAACGACCGCCCCCAGGTCGCCTTGAGCGTGACGTCGCGCACCGGGGCGTAGATCAGGCCGAGCTTCGGCGTCGCGACGTGCTGGAAGCCGTGATAATCCTCGTAACGAACCGCCCCGCTCAGTTCGAGCTGCTCGACCAGCGGCATGCGATTGGCTGCGCCGACCAGGGGGACATCGAGTTCGCCATAACCAAACAGGCTTGTCCGCTTCTCATGCCCCTCGCGCTGCACCACGCGCGTACCGCCGGAAACCTGGTCGAGCAGAAGGTCGAGCTTGAACATCCGATAGCCGGCGCCGATCGCGAGCCGGACCGCGCCGCCGGGAAGATCGAACAGCGCGCCGTTCGCCGCGGCTTCGGCATTGTCGAGCTTATTGTCGTAGCGCGCGCGGCCGGGCGTCACGACGCCCGCATTGGCGTTGTAGGTGTGGAGCAGGGTCAGGCTGTCCGAATGGGTCCCGGACAAGGTCGCCTCCCAGCCCGCCGGCAGCGCCCACCGAAGCGAGGGGGTGACGGCGTAGGACCGCACGCTGGGGTGCGTGATCGAGCCGGTTACGCTCGCCGGCGCGGTAGCCGTGAACGGGCTGGCCTTGTACATCGTCCGGTGCGTGAATTCGGCATCGAGATCGAACGAGAGCGGGTCCGCGATCTGCTGATGCCCCGTTAGGATCACGCTCTCCTGCGACACTTTCGCGATCAGCGTCTGCGATCCGTCGAGTTGCTTTGTGATCGCGCGATCGGCGGCGTTGATCGGCGAATTATGGGTGTAGTTGCCCGCGATCATGAAGCCGCCGCCCGCCCAGCGCGCGCCGGTTACCGCGTCATATTGCTGCTGGACGTCCCCGCCCTGCGTGGCGCCACCGAGACGGGCGCTGGTCTCCAGCCCGCTATAGTCACGCCGCAGCCGGAAGTTGACGACGCCGGCGACGGCGTCGGAGCCGTAGAGGGCCGAAGCGCCATCGGCGATCACCTCGACCCGCTCGATCGCGGCCAGGGGGATGGCGGAAATGTCGACGCCCTGGACCGCGCCGTCATACGCGACCCGGTGCCCGTTGATCAGCGTGAGCGTGGCGTCCGCGCCCAGCCCGCGCAGGTTCAGCGTCGTGCTGTTGTTGATATTGCTGTAGCCGGCCTGGTCGCTGCTGCCCGCGACCCCGGGATTTTGCCCGCCCGCAAAGTTCTGCGTGAGCACGCGCGAGAATTGCGCCATGTCGCTGATCCCGGCGTCCACCAGCGATTGCCGGGTCGTCACCGTCAGCGGCGAGGCGATGCCCGCGCCGCGGATATGCGTGCCCGTGATCGTCACCTCGTCCGCCTGGTCGGTCGATGCGATTTTGGCGCCGGGCCGAACCCGCACCAAGATGGCGCCGTCGCGCCGTTCGGCGTTCAGTCCGCTGCCCGCGAGTGCGGCCTCCACCGCCTGATCGGGGGCGAGTTCGCCGCGTACGACCGGCGCGCGGCGCCCGCGCACCGTCTCATCCGCGAAAATGATCTCGCTCCGCGATTGCTGCGCGATCGCGCGCAGCGTCGTCCCCAGATCCTCCGCGGGCAGGTTGTACGTGGCCGCGGTTTGCGCCTGAGCCGCCGCCGGCGTTGCGGCTCCGCTGATCGCGATCGCGACCAGCGCCAGCCAGCTCGCGGTCATGGTGGTGTTGCGCTTCGTCATAATCCTGTCCCCCTTGTTGTGGGCCGGGCGTTCGGCCCGGCGATGGGAGGTGTGACGCAGCGTTCCGGCCGACTACGGGGTCGCCATCGCAAATAAATTCAGGGGCGCAGCACGATCTCCTTCGGATCGCGCAGATCGACGGACCAGCCGAAGAGCCCAGACAGACGGCGCGCCAGCGTCTCGGTATCGTCGATGCGCAGTCGGCCGGAGACCCGCTCGGAGCCGAGGTCGCCGCCGGCCAGCCGGATCGGTCGTGCCGCCGATCGATTGGCTTCGGCGACGAGCTGGGCGACGGGCACCGATGCAAGATTGTGCGCGTCGGCTTCGATCCCGATCGGGGCGGTTAGCGTCTGCGCGAGGTGCGGCGCCGCCGGGCGAGGCGCCACGACAAAGGCAATGCTCTCGCCGGCCACGAGCCGGCGGACGGGCGCGGTCCGATCGAGGCGAGGGCGGGGCAATTGGACATCGATCACGCCGCGGATCAGGCGCACTTCGACCTGGCCTGGCTTCGTCAGGGTGACATCGAACATCGTGCCGCGGGCGGTCACGCTGCCGCCGCCCGCCATGACAATGAAGGGGCGGCTTTCATGATGGACATCGAACCGCGCCGACCCTTTTTCCAGGATCAGCAGGCGCCGCGATGCGCCGAAGGCGATGGCCAGTTTGCTGTCGCTGGCGAGCCGCGCCGTCGAACCATCCTGCAGCTGGGCCAAACGCTCCTCGCCGGCTACCGTCGTGAGCCATTGTCTGGCTGCAGCGCTGGCGGTCGGCGCGACGGCGGGATGCGACGTATGGTCACGCACCCCGATCCAGACGATTGCGGTCAGACAGCACGCCATGACCGCCGCCGCCGGCGCGCGCCACCGTGCCTCGGCGCGCTCGGGCAATGCGGTCGGTTCGTCGGCCATGAGCTTGCCCCAGGCGAACACTTCGCCCGCGCGATTGTAAGCGGCGCGATGCTGCGGGCCGCGCGCGAGCCAGGCGTCGAAGTCGGCGCGGCGTGCGTCCGCGTCCGGGCCCCGCATGCAGGCGAACCAGCGCGCGGCCTCGCGCGCAAGCTCGTCGGGCGCGATGGCGTCGGGATCGGTCATGGGCGCAAATCCCGTCCGATCCGTACGATCGCTTCGGCGACATGCCATTCGACCGTGCGCACGCTGATCTCCAGCAGGGTGGCGATCTCCTTGTACGCCATCCCGTCGAGCCGGTGCAGCAGGAACACTTCGCGGGTCCGCTTGGGCAAGGCGTTCACCGACGCGCGATACAGCGCACGCGTCTGTTCGAGCTCGATCGCCTCGCTCTGCGTCGCTTCGGTCCAGGGCTCGTCGCGCGTGGTCAACGGGACTTCGGGGCCGCGCGCGGTCTGGCGCCGCGCGCGATCGATCATCAGGTTGCGCACGATCCGGTTGAGGAAGGCGGCCGGCTCGCGCGGCAGGGTGCGCGCGCCGAGCAGCCGCGCGAAAGCATCCTGCACCAGGTCGCGCGCGTCGTCGGCCGAGCGTAGCTTGAGGCGCAGGCGGCGCTGCAGGCGGGGGGCCTGTTCGCGGTACAGCAGGTCGAACCGCGTCTCGGCGGTCTCGCTTTCCGCGCCGGGTCGCGCGGCGCGTCTGCCTTTGTCCGGCGGCGCCATCGCGTCACGCGCGCGCCGGGCGCTGTCCGCAAGGTGCGGGCGCAGCAAGGATCGATCGCACGGTTGTTACCCCGTGCCGGGCTGTGCCTTGGGAATGTCGTCCGACCGTCTGGACGGACGCGTGTGATGCCTGGCGGTATTAGTCCGCAGCGTGTCGCCGGCCTGTGCCTCGCTGCCCGTATAATCTGCGCGCAATTCGCGCGGCTTGCAAATCCCGATCTCTATACCCTTTAGGGCATATATTTGGTTTATACCCTACGGGGTATATAATGCCATTATACCCTTAAAGGTATATTGCGGCGATATACCCTTTGGGGTATGGCGCGGTTGAAAGGCCTCGCATGACCCAGTTGATCCGCTCCCCCAAACAGATCGGCACGCTGATCCACAATGCCCGCGTCGCGCGCAACCTCACCCAGCAGGCGCTCGCCGATCTCGCCGGCACCGGACAGAAAACCGTCTCCAAGATCGAGAGCGGCTATCCCGGCACGCGGCTCGACACGATCTTTGGCCTCCTCGCCGCGCTCG
>Ga0209455_1001407_pt1 | contig 10910 bp, 9 predicted proteins | sample AraplaCol_mCL_r2_FD_184275 | JGI IMG/M metagenome (GOLD analysis project Ga0209455, IMG submission 184275) | Arabidopsis root microbial communities from North Carolina, USA - plate scrape CL_Col_mCL_r2 (SPAdes) (version 2) | ecosystem: Host-associated > Plants > Roots > Endosphere | place: USA...
AGGATATGCGCCGCAAATCGGGCGAGCCCTATATTTATCACCCGATAGCTGTTGCGCAGATAGCTGCCGAAGAAATTGGCTTGGGTACAACTTCGATAGTTTGTGCGTTGTTGCACGATGTTGTGGAAGATACCGACATGACCCTTGATGATATTGAAAGGGAATTTGGTAAAAAGGTTGCCATGATAATTGACGGCCTTACCAAAATATCGGGTGTATTTGATACCAATAGCTCGTTACAGGCCGAAAACTTCCGTAAAATGCTGCTGACCCTGGCCGATGATGTCAGGGTGATTTTGATAAAACTTGCCGACCGTCTGCATAACATGCGCACCATGGAGTTTATGCCGCGCGATAAGCAGCTAAAACTATCATCGGAAACCGTTTATTTATACGCGCCGCTTGCACACCGCCTGGGGCTTTATGCCATAAAATCGGAACTGGAAGACCTGTCCATGAAATATATGGAGCGGGAAACCTACCAGTTTATTAAAAACAAGCTGAACGAGAAAAAGGCCGAGCGGGAAAAATTCATTCGGGATTTTATCGAGCCGGTAAAAAAAGTATTGGAAGGTCAGGATTTGCATGCCGATTTGTTTGGCAGGCCAAAATCAATCCATTCCATATGGAATAAAATGAAGAAGAAGGCCATTCCTTTTGAGGAAGTGTATGACCTTTTTGCCATAAGGATAATTTTAGACAGCACGCCTGAAAGTGAAAAAGCTGATTGCTGGAAAGCATACTCAATAGTTACCGATCTGTACCGGCCTAACCCGGACAGGCTGCGCGACTGGATATCATCGCCGAAGGCAAATGGCTATGAGTCGCTGCATACTACTGTAATGGGACCGCGCGGACAGTGGGTTGAAGTGCAGATACGCACCAAGCGGATGAACGAAATTGCCGAAAAGGGCTTTGCCGCGCATTGGAAATACAAGGAATCATCAACAGACAGCGGTCTTGATTTGTGGGTGCAAAAGGTTAGGGATATGCTGAAAAATCCTGACTCAAACGCGCTCGACTTTTTGGATGATTTTAAAATGAACCTGTTTAGCGACGAGATTTTCATTTTTACACCTAAAGGTGCATTGATACAACTCCCGCTAAATGCTACTGCTCTCGATTTTGCTTTTGAAATACATACCGATGTTGGCGCAAGCTGTATCGGTGCTAAGGTGAACCATAAGTTGGTGCCCTTGAGCCATAAGTTGCAAAACGGCGACCAGGTTGAGGTTATTACATCCAGCAAGCAAACGCCGAAGGAAGATTGGCTGAATATTGTTGTCACTGCAAAGGCAAAAGCCAAAATAAAATCGGCCTTAAAAGAAGAAAAACGCAAGATAGCTGAAGACGGCAAGGAGATTTTGGAGCGTAAGATGAAATCGTTAAAAATTACTTACAACTCCGAGAATATACATAAGATAAGTTACTTTTTTAAGCTGCCATCGACGCAGGACCTGTTTTACAATATTGCCAAAGGCATTATTGATATGAAGGACCTGAAAGAGTACCAGGCCTCGGAAAAAGTAATTGAAAACAAACCGCAGGATAAGATAGAAGCGGAACAGGTAGCTGGTTTGCTGCGTAGCATAAAAGCCAAGGACAGCGACATGCTGCTGATTGGCGAGGATATGCAGAAGATTGACTATAAGCTGGCCAACTGCTGTAACCCCATACCCGGCGATGATGTGTTTGGCTTTGTTACCGTTAGCGACGGCATAAAAATACACCGGACCAATTGCCCCAATGCTGCCAAATTAATGGCCAACTACGGCTACCGTATTGTAAAAGCCAAATGGACAAACCAGCAGGAACTTGCATTTTTAACGGGATTGAGAATTACCGGTATTGACGAGGTAGGGTTAATAAACCAATTAACTACAGTAATATCGAACGACTTCAAGGTAAATATCCGCTCGATTACTGTGGATAGTGATAATGGTATTTTTGAAGGCCAGATTATGGTTTACGTAAATGATACCGATCACCTTGAAAACCTGATACGGAAACTCAAACAAGTTAAGGGCATAACCGGGGTAAACCGCTTTGATTCGGTGATTGAGAAAGCATCCTAATTAGTTGACTAAGTGAGTTGTTGATTGGGTTGATTAGTTTTTTTCAACTTAAACAACCTAATAAACATTATCAACTCCAAACTAAATTTATAACTTTGTCCTTTAATAGATAAAAATGTCTCAACAGGAAACCATAGCCATGGTTAAAAAGATTTTCGAGGCCTACCTTGAAAATAAAAACCTCAGGAAAACCCCCGAGCGTTTTGCAATACTTGAAGAAATATACTCACGCTCGGATCATTTTGATGTGGAATCATTATACATCCACATGAAAAATAAAAAATACCGTGTTAGCCGGGCAACGGTTTACAATACCCTCGAACTGTTGGTATCGTGCGACCTGGTGACCAAACACCAATTTGGCAAAAATATGGCCCAGTTCGAAAAATCGTACGGCTATAAGCAGCACGACCATATTATTTGCATTGATTGCGGCAAGGTTGTTGAATTTTGCGACCCGCGCATACAGCAAATACAAAGCATGATGGGCGGCTTGCTAAAATTTGAGATAAAACACCACTCACTTAACCTATATGGTAACTGCGAAAAACTGCGTGCAGGTTTTTGCGACCGAAAAGCCCAGTAAAAAAACTTTTTAGCTTTATCGTTATAACGCGCTTATGATGATACCTTTGCGGGGTTTGTTTATTTGGCTTAGCATTTTGACGATTATTATAGAAACGATAAAAAGAAATTAATGGCTGTTGACGTATTATTAGGCCTCCAGTGGGGCGATGAAGGAAAAGGAAAAATTGTTGATGTATTGAGCGCAGGTTACGACCTTATTGCGCGTTTCCAGGGTGGACCGAATGCCGGCCATACGCTTGAGTTTGACGGCAAAAAATTTGTGCTGAACACGATACCATCAGGTATATTTTTTGAAAATACCATGAACCTGATTGGTAATGGTGTTGTGATCGATCCGATAACCCTTAAAAGGGAAATTGATAAATTGAAAGACGCCGGGCACGATTTATTGGCCAAAGGCAACCTGATGATAGCCAAAAAAGCACACCTGATATTACCAACCCATCAACTGCTCGACGCTGCTTCTGAAAAAAGAATGGGCGAAGGGAAAATCGGTTCGACATTAAAAGGTATTGGACCGACTTATATGGACAAAACCGGCCGTAATGGTTTGCGCGTTGGTGATACCACTTTACCTGATTTTAAAGAACGCTACCAAAAACTGGTTGATAAGCACGTATCGATGCTAACCTCGCTTTATGGCGAAGTAGCCGATTTTAGCGAGCGCGAAGCCGCTTTCTTTGAAGCTGTTGAACTGATTAACAAATTCCAACTGGTTGATTCGGAGCATTTGGTGAACAGCTACCTGAAACAAGGCAAAAAAGTTTTGGCCGAAGGCGCACAAGGCACTATGCTGGATATTGACTTTGGCTCGTACCCGTTTGTAACTTCATCAAATACAACAACTGCCGGTGCTTGTACCGGTCTTGGTATTGCGCCGAACAAAATAGGCGAGGTGATAGGCATTTTTAAAGCTTATTGCACACGCGTAGGCGGCGGCCCTTTTCCTACTGAATTGAATGACGAAACAGGCGAAGAATTGCGCCGTATCGGTCATGAGTTTGGTGCTACAACCGGTAGGCCACGCCGCACAGGCTGGATTGATTTGCCGGCTTTAAAATATGCCATTATGCTTAACGGCGTTACCCAAATGGTGATGACGAAAGCTGACGTGTTAAGCGGTTTTGATAAAATATACGCTTGTACGCATTATAATTATTTAGGCGAGAAGATAGATTACATGCCTTACGATATTTGCTGCGTTGAAGCCGTACCTGTTTTAAAAGAAATTGACGGATGGAATGAAGATTTGACGGGGATAACAGAACTATCTGAAATACCGGCCAAGCTCCAATCATATATCGACTACCTGGAAAAGGAACTGGAAGTGCCGATTAAATATTTATCGGTAGGGCCCGACAGGAAGCAAACGCTGACTTTGCATCCATAAACGATATTTTTTTAAATTAAGATACGGGCCCCTAAATGGGGCCTTTTCATTTTTTGATTCTATTTTTGCGGTGTGATTCAATACCTTTCAAGTCCGGCGGAATATAAGAGAAAAGCGTTGCAGTGGGCGTCGGGTTTTGATGTTTGCTGCTACCTGGATTCGAACGATTTTGACGACAATTATGGTAAGTTTGACACCTTGATTGCCGTTGGTGTTAAAGACGAAATTACCGCGGAAACTGGTTCCGCGTTTGAGCAATTGCAGAGTTTCAGAGATCAACACCAGGGTTTGATGACCGGCTTTTTTACCTACGACCTCAAGAACGAAATCGAAGACTTAACCTCTGAAAATCCTGACGGTCTTGGATTCCCTGGCCTGTATTTTTTTGTGCCGAAATACCTGCTGATCTTTCAAAAAAACAAAGTTGAGATAATTGCAGATGACCCGGCCGGTATTTTCAAAAGCATTGCAGGGCAGGTGCTTTCCTGCGAGTCGGGCGAAGCAGTGGTGGATATCCGGTCGCGTTTAAGCAAAGCGGGCTATATAGAAGCCGTTGGAAAGATACAAGGGCATATAAACCGGGGGGATATTTATGTAACCAATTTTTGCCAGGAATTTTTTGCAGAAAACGCTGTTATCGACCCGCTGTCGGTTTTTACCAAGCTGAACGAGGTATCGCCAAATCCCTTTTCTGCCTTTTTTAAACTGCGGGATAAATACGTGCTATGCGCCACACCAGAACGATTCCTGGCCAAAAGAGGCGACAAATTAATATCGCAACCTATTAAAGGCACAGCAAAACGCGGCGCCACGGCGGCAGAAGATGAGGCACTGATCAATGAGCTCAGGAACCACACAAAAGAATTGCAGGAAAACGTTATGATAGTAGATCTTGTACGTAATGACCTCACCTTATCAGCTAAACCCGGAACTGTTAAAACAGAGGAGTTATTTGGTATCTACAGTTTCGCGCATGTGCACCAAATGATATCGACAGTAGTGTGCGAGCTTGCAGAAGATGTTGGCGCCGTACAGGCCATCAAAAACTCTTTCCCCATGGGAAGTATGACCGGTGCGCCCAAGATAAATGCTATGCGGCTAATGGAGCAATATGAGCAAAGCCGGCGCGGTGTTTACTCAGGGGCGATAGGTTATTTTAGTCCTGACGGCGATTTTGATTTTAACGTGGTGATACGGACGCTGCTTTATAACGAAACCAACAAATATCTTTCCTTTCACGCAGGCAGCGCCATAACTTATTATGCGGATGCAGAAAAAGAGTATGAGGAGTGTTTGCTTAAAGCGCAGGCGATACTGGAGGTGCTAGGTCACTCACAATCTTTTCCCCAATCCTCACATTAACCTCCGAACCATTCGCAAAAAAAGCCGACAAGGGCTTTTTGCTTAAAAAAGGCACAAACTTTTTGCCGTACAATTCAGCAATGTCAGCATCAAAAACAGGGTTGGTTACTTCGGCAATTTGCCATGATATATGCTCAACCTGGTATTGCATGGTTTTAGTAGCTGTTAGTTTGTTGTAACCCCAGTAATGCTCAAAAATAAACTCTTCCGGGCTGCCAGGCTGTATATCCTCAAAATGGTTGCTTACGGTTGCGCCAAGCTTATTCCAGTTGCCTTTCAATTTCCATTCATATAAAAATCTGGTAGCGTTATCCCCTGCAGGTAATTCGGAATGCCTCATGGGCAACGCGCGGTAATGCTCTTTATATAAATTGTTGGCCATTAACGCAATTATGCTTTTGGGCACAATTTCGCTGATGAAAACTGCTCCTCTTTTCCATTGTTTGCCATCAAAATGTTTTACGTAAAAGCGCAGGTTAACTTCTTCGAAATTTACATGGAATGGCCATTTAACGCCAAGAACGCGGGTATCGTAAAACATAAAGCCAACCATGCTCACCAATGCTTTGCCTTCCCATAGGTCCAGCACTGTGTATGGCGGTAAATAAGGCGTTAACACCTCGGGGGTAACCTCGTAGTTCAGCATTAGCAGGTTGTTCCAGCGTGCTTCTAAAAATTTACGTTTTCCCATAAATAAAAAATCCCGCATAAAGCGGGACGAATTTTAGTGTCTGTAATAATTCATAGCTTCTGGTATCCGTTTCTGGATATCGGCAATCCTGGTTGCATCGGCAGGGTGGGTGCTTAGCAATTCGGGCGGCGCACCGCCTATGTTTTGTGCCGCCATGTTTTGCCAAAAGCTGAGGGCTGCATGTGGGTCGTAGCCCGCAAGGGCCATAAATGTCAGACCTAAACGATCGGCTTCCGATTCCTGGTCGCGCGAATATTTTAGCAATGCCAGCTGCCCGCCAACGCCGTATAATGAATTGATGATGTTTTGAGTGCCCTCGCTTTTTGTCGACGAAGCAACACTAACGGCACCGCCTATACCCTGTACAGCCATTTGCTGCGAAATGCGTTCAGCAGAATGGCGGGCTATGGCGTGGCCAATTTCGTGGCCCATAACGGTAGCAAGTTCAGCATCAGTTTTGGCAAGTGGCATAAGCCCGCTATAAACCGCAACTTTTCCGCCGGGCATGCACCATGCGTTTACTTCGCTGCTCTTTATAAGGTTAAATTCCCACTTAAAGCTATATTGATCGCCAAAGCCGTTTGTTTTTAAATACCCTTCAATGGCTTTAGCAAGCTGTCCGCCCACACGTTTTACCCGTTGAGCATCGGTGCCGCTGCTCACCACTACAGTTTTGGGGTCTGACAGCAATTGGCTATAGCTTTGGGCTGCCGATTGGTTTATTTGGGTATCGTCAACCAGTGATAATTGCTTACGCCCGGTTAGCGGGACTGTAGCACATGAATAAACAGCCAATAAAATGGCTCCAAGTACAAGTTTCTTTTTCATACGGCGGTTTTTTTCTTAAATAGATTTACTCTTGATTCTTTTCCTTTTAATAGCCGCTCAATATTTTTTTGGTGGGTAACCAGTATCAGCAGGCAAATTAGCATGCCGAAAATTACTACCAGGTTACTTGTATATTTGTTAAAAATAAAAGTAACACCAACAAGGTAAGCAAAGCCCGCCGTTATTGAACTGAGCGATACGTACCTGGTAACTAATAAAACTACAATAAATACCGATACGCAAAATAAGGCTGCATCGAGGTTTACAGCCAATACCATGCCGAATAAAGTTGCAATGCCTTTGCCGCCCCTAAAACCAGCAAATACCGGGAATAAATGGCCCATTACTGCTGCAATACCCAGGGCCAATTGGTAACTGATATAATTTGAATGTGGCCCGCCCGTGGTTGAAACGCCTATAAAATAGGCCAGGCTTGTAGCTGTCCACCCCTTTAAAATATCAATTAGCATTACCGGGATACCTGCTTTTTTGCCCAACACCCTGAATGTGTTGGTTGCCCCGGCATTGCCGCTGCCGTACTCGCGCACATCAACTCCGTAAAAGGCCTGACCGATCCAAACAGCCGTGGGGATGGAGCCGCAAAAATAAGCCAGAATAAGTGCTGAAACAGAGTAGCCAGTTATCATTTCACGGCAATATTAATAAATTAAGTCCGGAAAGTTCGAAAGTCCGAAAGTCCGAAAGAAAAAAATGTCGGATAGTTTTTAGTCATTTTTGGTCATGTTCATTATTGTTCAACCGCCATTTACAACTAATCTCTAATCGCCAGTCTCTAATCTCTAGTCGACCGCCTTCAGGCTCAAATCTAAGCTTTTTACTGAATGGGTTAAAGCGCCTACAGAAATATAATCAACTCCGCAAGCGGCATATTCCCGTATGTTGTCGATTGTTATACCGCCCGATGCCTCCGTGATAAATCTCCCGTTAATGATTTTAACCGCTTCGCGCAGTGTGTCAAAATCAAAGTTATCCAGCAGTATGCGGTTAACACCGCCGGTTTCTAAAACCTGCTGTAATTCTTCCATGTTTCTTACCTCAATCTCAATTGCCAGCTTTTTGTTTTGATTGATGAGGTATTGTTGCGTATTTTCGATAGCCTGCCTTATTCCGCCCGAATAGTCAACATGATTATCCTTTATTAATATCATGTCGTACAATCCAAACCGGTGGTTTACACCGCCGCCTATTCTTACCGCCCATTTTTCGAGATAACGCAAGCCCGGGGTGGTTTTCCGGGTATCTAATACTTTGGTATTGGTGCCCTCCAAAATGTCCACAATTTCGCGGGTTTTGGTGGCTATGCCGCTCATGCGCTGCATGCAGTTCAGCACCAGGCGTTCGGCAGTTAAAATATTACGGGCGTCGCCTTCAACTTCAAAGGCTACATCTTTTGGTTTTATCTTTGCCCCGTCGTTTAAAAATATAGTTACTTTAAGGCCGGGGTCAACAATGTGGAATATCTCGAGCGCAAGTTCAACACCTGCCAAAATGCCTTCATCTTTTACTAAAAGTTTTGCTTTGCCTTGCTTGCCCGCTGGTATAGTGGCTAACGAAGTATGGTCCCCATCACCAACGTCCTCATGTAATGAGTCGGAAATAAATTTATCAATAAGTAGTTTGTCCAAACCTGTGTGCTTTGTTTATGGGGCAAAAGTAAGAATAGTTCATGGTTGATGGTTCATAGTTCATAGAAAAAGTGAGAATGGAGTTCATGGTTGATGGTTAATAGTTCATGGCAGCGGTCGCTGCAAATTAGCGACAGTAGGTCCAACTTTCGATATTATAAAATGCCAATAACTGCTACTGCTACTAACCACTGCTACCGATTTCTCTCCGGCTATGAACTATGAACTATGAACCATTAACTATGCACTACTTCACCTTCTCCGGCTCTATGCGCAGTTCAATCAACACAAGAGTGCCGTCTGTGTCTTTTAAAGTATAAGTTATGCGGAAAGGCCCTTTTTGCGTGTTAAGGATAACAACGGCAAACTGGTATTTAGGGTTGGAGTTTACTTTATGGAATATTTTTACCGATATGGGTTTATTTTGGCTGAAAAATTTATCGAGTATAAGCCCTGCCTGAACTTTTGAATAAACATTGTCCTCACTTTGCATGCTGATCTCAACGTTAGCGGCAAACATTTTAGATAGTTCGCTTACGTTTCCCTGGCGTATTAATTCCGCGACCTTTTCAATTGGCCCGGCTGCAGTTGGTATCACATAAAAAATAACAAGCAACGGCAGGTAAAGTAGTTTCATGGCTTTGCAAGTTTATGGGTTGAATAAGTTGATCAGTTTTCCAGCGGCAAATGTCCTAACTTAATAACCACTCATCCAATCAACCAAAAAATATTATACAACTAACAACGTTGCCTTTATATTTGCATTGTGGAAAAACAAAAAAAAATCGCACTAATAATTCTCGACGGCTGGGGTTTCGGCCGTAATGATGCATCGAATGCTATCCTGGCGGCTAATACGCCTTTTTTCGATTCAATGTTAAAAAAATATCCAAACTCCAAACTGGAAGCATCGGGTGTTGCTGTTGGATTGCCTGCCGGACAGATGGGTAACTCCGAAGTTGGGCACATGAACCTTGGCGCAGGCCGCGTTGTTTACCAGGAGCTTGGCCGCATACACAAGGCTGTAGACGATAACGAATTTCCGACGAATCCGGTTATAAAGGAAGCTTTTGAATACGCAAAGCAAAACAATAAGGATGTGCATTTCATCGGCCTGGTATCTGATGGTGGTGTACACTCGCATATAAAACATGTAAAGGGACTGTGCGATGCTGCCGGTGCCTATGATTTAGATAAAGTATTTATCCATGCCTTTTTAGATGGCAGGGACACTGACCCAAAATCGGGCGAAGGCTTTATTACTGAGCTCGAGGACTATATTGAAAATACTAATGTTAAGCTCGCCTCGGCCATTGGCAGGTATTATGCCATGGATAGGGACAACCGTTGGGAACGCGTAAAACTGGCGTACGACCTGATGGTGAACGGCGAAGGCCAGCATACTAATGATGTTATACAGGCTATAAAAGAATCGTACCTGAAGGGGGTTACCGACGAATTTATTAAACCTATTGTGAAAACCGGCGCGGACGGACAGCCGCTGGCGGTAATAAAAGAAGGTGATGTGGTACTTTGCTTCAACTTCCGGACCGACAGGGGGCGCGAGATCACGCTTGCATTAACCCAAAAGGCGTTCCCGGAGTATAATATGCACCCGTTAAACTTGCATTATATCACTATGACCACCTATGATGAAACGTTTAAAAACGTAAAGGTGGTATTTACCAAGGATGACTTGTCTAAAACCCTGGGCGAGGTGTTGGAAGACGCCGGGAAAAACCAAATTCGCATTGCCGAAACTGAGAAATACCCGCACGTTACCTTCTTTTTCTCAGGAGGCCGCGAAAAGGAATTTATTAATGAGAAGCGCTTGTTAGTGCCATCGCCAAAGGTTGCAACATATGACCTGCAGCCGGAAATGAGCGCTGAAGGCATACGCGATGCCATTATCCCCGAATTAAAAAGCGGTTGGGCTGATTTCATCGTCCTGAATTTTGCCAATACTGATATGGTGGGCCACACTGGCATTTTCAGTGCGGTAGTTAAGGCTGCTGAAACTGTTGACGCCTGCACCCGCGAGGTAGTTGAAACTGGAATTGCCAGCGGCTACTCATTTATAATAATAGCCGACCACGGCAATGCCGATTATATGATAAATGACGATGGCACGCCAAATACGGCCCATACCACTAACCTGGTGCCCTGCATTGTAATTGATGATGACGTAAAACAGGTTAAGGATGGTAAACTGGGCGATATTGCGCCAACCATATTGAAAATTTTAGGGATAGCAATTCCTGAACAAATGGGTGGCAATGTATTGGTGTAGGTTAAAATTACTTACTGTTACTGCTTTGGCCGGTTGCCTG
>Ga0209455_1001408_pt1 | contig 10906 bp, 6 predicted proteins | sample AraplaCol_mCL_r2_FD_184275 | JGI IMG/M metagenome (GOLD analysis project Ga0209455, IMG submission 184275) | Arabidopsis root microbial communities from North Carolina, USA - plate scrape CL_Col_mCL_r2 (SPAdes) (version 2) | ecosystem: Host-associated > Plants > Roots > Endosphere | place: USA...
AGCGTGGCGCCGTCGGGGATGTCGGCGACCGCCTCCGCGGCCGTCGCCACCGTCTTGTCGATCATCCGTCCTCCTCCTCGTCGAGTGTCTGGCCGTTGCGGTCCAGGCTAGGCGTCGAAGCCCAGCGCGCGGGAGATGATCATGAGCTGCACCTCGCTGGTGCCCTCCCCGATCTCCAGGATCTTCGAGTCGCGGTAGTGGCGGGCGACCGGGTTCTCGTTGAGGAAGCCGTAGCCGCCGAAGATCTGGGTCGCGTCGCGTGCGTTGTCCATGGCCGCCTCGCTGCCGACCAGCTTCGCGATCGACGCCTCCAGCTTGAACGGCTTCCCGGCCATCAGCTTGAAGCACGCGTCGTAGTAGGCGAGCCGCGCCGCGTGCACCCGGGCCTGCATCCGCGCGATCTTGAAGGCGATGTACTGGTTGGAGCCGATGGGCCGCCCGAAGACGTTCCGGGACTTCGCGTAGCGGAGCGCCTCCTCCAGGCAGCCCTGCGCGGCGCCGGTGCAGAGCGCGGCGAACGCGACGCGGCCCTCGTCGAGCGTCAGGAGGAAATTCGCGTACCCGCGGCCGCGCTCGCCCAGCAGGTTCGCCTCGGGCACGTGGACGTCGGTGAGCGTCAGCGGGTGGGTGTCCGAGGTGTGCCATCCGACCTTGTCGTAGACCGGCTCGGCGACGAAGCCGGGGGTGCCGGTCGGGACGATGATCGCCGACAGCTCCTTCTTGACCGAACCGTCGGCGCGGCGCTCCTCGCCGGTCACGGCGGTGATCGTGACGAGCTTGGTGATGTCGGAGCCGGAGTTGGTGATGAACTGCTTGGTGCCGTTGATCACCCACTCGCCGTCGCGGAGCACCGCGGTGGTCTTGGTTCCGCCCGCGTCGGATCCCGCGTCCGCCTCGGTCAGGCCGAACCCGGCGAGCGCCTCGCCGCGGGCGAGCATCGGCAGCCACTCCTGCTTCTGCTCCTCGGTGCCGTTGCGGTAGATGGGCATGGCGCCGAGGCCGATGCCCGCCTCCAGGGTGACGCCGATGGACTGGTCCACGCGTCCCAGCTGCTCGACGGCGAGGCACAGCGACAGGTAGTCCTTGCCCTGGCCGCCGTACTCGACCGGGAAGGGGAGGCCGAACAGGCCCATCCGGCCCATCTCGGCGATGATGCCGTACGGGAGGCTGCGCTTGGTGTCGTACTCGTAGGCGGCCGGGGCGACGACGTTGTCGGCGAAGTCGCGCACCTCGTCGCGGAGGCGGCGCTGGTCGTCGGTGAGCTCGAAGCCGGCGACCTCGGTGTCGGCGGGCCGGTCCATCTGCATGGTCATGGGGTTCCTGTCTGTCTCGGAAGGCTCTCGTGGGGCCTATCGCTGGGCGGCGGCCGGGGGTGCCGGCGCCGCGTCCGCCTCGAGGGGCGGCACATCGGTGGGGAGGTCGGGCTCGTCGGCGTCGGTCTCGTCGGCGTCGACGCGCGCGACGAGCTGGTCCAGCCGGACGAGGTCGCCCGGCTGCACGTGCACGGTGACGGCGCCCGCGACCGGGGCGAGGAGGCGGTGCTCCATCTTCATCGCCTCGACCACGACGACCGTGTCGCCGGCGTCGACCCGGGCGCCGGATTCGACCGGGACCGCGACGACGGTGCCCGGCATGGGCGACCGGAGCTCGGGATGCGCGGCCAGGTCGCCGTGGTCGAGCGCGGCGAGCCGGTCGGCGAGCCGCGCGGCGCGGTCGCGCAACCGCAGCGGGCGGGCCCGCCCCTCGCGGGCGAGCCAGACGGTGTCGCCGTCGCGGGCGACGTCGAAGCGCAGGGTGCGGCCGTCGACGTCGACCAGGGCGACCGCGGGCTCGCCGGGGCGCCCGGGGTCGCGCAGACGCAGGGACGCCGCGCGGGCGTCCCCTTCCGCGACGGCCACCTGCGCCGCCGACGGCTCGCCGGTCACGGTCACCGTCACGCCGTCCACGTCGTACCGCGTGGGCCGTGCGCGACCGAGCCGCCATCCGGTCGGCGCCGCCCACAGCGTCCCGACCGCCGCCGGAGGTTGCTGCCACCGATCGAGGTGGGCGACCAGCGCCGCGGCGACCAGCTCGTCCTCCCCGGCCGGGGTCGGTGTCAGCTCCGAGTAGCGCCGGTCGATCAGCGTGGTGTCCATCCGCCCGGCGACGACGTCCTCGTCGGCGGCCAGCTCGGCGAGCCACGCGACGTTCGACACCGCCCCGAGGATGCTCGTGCGGCCGAGCGCCCCGCACAGCCGTGCGAGCGCCTCCGACCGGTCCGACCCCCAGGCGATCACCTTCGACAGCATCGGGTCGTAGTCGGTCACGATCGGGATGCCCGCCGCAAGACCGCTGTCGACCCGGACGCCCTCCCCCGTCGGCTCGCGCAGCGCCAGCACGCGGCCCGCGGCGGGCAGGAAGCCCCGCTCCGGGTCCTCGGCGTACACGCGCGCCTCCACGGCGTGCCCGGTCAGCGTGACGTCGTCCTGCTCGAACGCCAGCGGCTCCCCCGCCGCGATGCGGAGCTGCTGCTCCACCAGGTCCAGCCCGGTCACCAGCTCGGTCACCGGATGCTCGACCTGCAGCCGCGTGTTCATCTCCATGAAGAAGAACTCGTCCGGCGCCTCCGCCGACACCAGGAACTCGACCGTCCCCGCCCCGACGTACCCGACCGACGCGGCGACCCGGCAGGCGGCGTCGCCGATCCGGGCGCGCGTGGACGCGTCCAGCAGCGGCGACGGAGCCTCCTCGATCACCTTCTGGTGGCGGCGCTGCAGCGAGCACTCGCGCTCGCCGAGGTGCACGATCCCGCCGTGGCGGTCAGCGAGCACCTGCACCTCGATGTGACGTGGGGACGACACCAGCCGCTCCAGGAACAGCGTGTCGTCTCCGAAGGCGGCCGCGGCCACGCGCCGGGCCGCACGCAGCGCCTCCGGGAGCTCGGCCGCCGAGCGCACGGCCTGCATCCCCTTGCCGCCGCCGCCCGCCGACGGCTTCACCAGCACCGGGAAGCCGATGCGCTCGGCGGCGGCGATCAGGTCGTCGTCGGAGAGCCCCGGCTCGGCGATGCCGGGGATGGTCGGCACGTCGTGCTCGGCGACGGCCTGCTTGGCGGTGATCTTGTCGCCCATCACCTCGAGCGCGTGCACGCCCGGTCCGACGAAGACGATGCCGGCGCGTTCGCACGCCTCGGCGAGCGCAGGGTTCTCCGACAGGAAGCCGTACCCGGGATGGACCGCCTCGGCGCCCGTGCGGCGCGCGGCCTCCACGATCGCGTCGACGTTCAAGTAGCTGTCGCGCGCCGGGGCCGGCCCGAGCCGGACGGCGATGTCGGCGAGCGCGACGTGCGGCGCATCCCGGTCGGCGTCGCTGTAGACGGCGACCGAGCGGATGCCGAGCGTCTGGAGAGTGCGGATGACGCGGCAGGCGATCTCGCCGCGGTTGGCGACGAGCACGGTGCCGAAGGGAGTGGAGGTCATCGTCGTCACATCCGGAAGAGGCCGAAGGCCGTGTCGGGGAGCGGGGTGCGCGCGATCACGTCGAGCGCGAGGCCCAGCACGGTGCGGGTCTCGGCCGGGTCGATCACGCCGTCGTCCCACAGCCGGGCGGTCGAGTAGTACGGGTTGCCCTGCTCCTCGTACTGCGCCGCGATCGGCGCCCGGAAGGCTGCCTCGTCGTCCGGCGACCACTCCTCGCCGCGGGCCTCCAGCTGGTCGCGCTTCACGGTCGCCAGGACGCTCGACGCCTGCTGGCCGCCCATCACCGAGATGCGGGCCGCGGGCCACATCCACAGGAAGCGCGGTGAGTACGCCCGGCCGCACATCGAGTAGTTGCCGGCGCCGAACGAGCCGCCGATCACGACGGTGAGCTTCGGCACGCGGGTGGTGGCGACCGCGGTCACCATCTTGGCGCCGTTCTTCGCGATGCCGCCGGCCTCGTAGTCCCGGCCGACCATGAAGCCCGAGATGTTCTGCAGGAACAGCAGCGGAATCCCGCGCTGGTCGCACAGCTCGATGAAGTGCGCGCCCTTGAGCGCGGACTCGCTGAACAGCACGCCGTTGTTCGCGACGATGCCGACGGGATGGCCGTGAATGCGCGCGAAGCCGGTCACGAGCGTCGTGCCGTACTCGGGCTTGAACTCCTCGAACCCGCTGCCGTCGACGATCCGCGCGATGACCTCGTGCACGTCGTACGGCGCCTGCACGTCGACCGGGACGACACCGTACAGCTCGGCCGGGTCGGCGGCCGGGTCGACGACGTCGACGACGGGCCAGGCCGGTTCGAGCGGCGGCGGGAGGGTCGCGACGATGTCGCGGACGATCGCCAGCGCGTGCTCGTCGTCCTCGGCCAGGTGGTCGACGACGCCGGAGGTGCGGGCGTGCAGGTCGCCGCCGCCGAGCTCCTCCGCGGTGACGACCTCGCCGATCGCCGCCTTCACCAGCGGCGGGCCGCCGAGGAAGATCGTGCCCTGGTTGCGCACGATGACCGTCTCGTCGCTCATCGCGGGCACGTACGCGCCGCCCGCGGTGCAGGAGCCGAGCACGGCCGCGATCTGCGGGATCTTCGCCGCGGACAACCGGGCCTGGTTGTAGAAGATGCGGCCGAAGTGGTCGCGGTCGGGGAAGACCTCGTCCTGCATCGGCAGGAACGCGCCGCCGGAGTCCACCAGGTAGATGCACGGCAGCCGGTTCTCGAGCGCGACCTCCTGCGCCCGGAGGTGCTTCTTGACCGTCATCGGGTAGTACGTGCCGCCCTTCACCGTGGCGTCGTTGCAGACGATCATCACGTGGCGGCCGGCGACCAGGCCGATCCCCGCGATGACGCCCGCCGCGGGGCTCTCGTCGTCGTACATCCCCGTCGCCGCGAGGGGCGCGAGCTCGAGGAAGGGGCTGCCCTCGTCGAGCAGCGCGTCGATGCGGTCGCGCGGCAGCAGCTTGCCGCGGGCGACGTGGCGCTCGCGGGCGCGCTCCGGTCCCCCGGCCGCGGCCGTCGCCAGCCGCCGTCGCAGGTCGGCCACCAGCTCGCGCTGGGCGGCGTCGTTCTGCTCGAACCGCGCATCCGTGGCGGACGCCTCGCTGATCAGGGTCGGCATGCTGCTCCGTTGTCGTCGTCGACAGTCGGTTAGTGGTCACTAACTCGTTTTTTAGGTTAGTGTTCACTAACCGAAATGTCCAGCACCGGCGGAGAACGATGACCCAGCTCGATCCCACCACTCCCGTGGAGCGCCCCACGCAGCGCAGCCAGGCCAAGGCCGACCGCCGCGCCGCCCTGCTCGACGCCGCCGCCGGCCTGTTCGCCGACCGCGGTTTCAACGGCGTGTCGATCGAGGACCTCGGCGCGGCGGCGGGCGTGAGCGGCCCGGCGGTCTACCGGCACTTCGCATCGAAGCAGGCCGTGCTCGAGGCGCTGCTCGTCGGCGTCAGCGAGCGCCTGCTCGCCGGCGGCCAGGAGGTCTCGGACGACGCAGCCGACGCCGAGGCCGCCCTCCACGCCCTGATCGGCTTCCACATCGACTTCGCGCTCGGCGAGCCCGACACCATCCGCGTCCAGGACCGCGACCTCGACGCCCTCCCCGACACGCCGCGCCGCGAGGTCCGCCGCCTCCAGCGCCGCTACGTGGAGGTGTGGATGCGCGTGCTCGGCCAGCTGCACCCCGGCCTGACCGACGACGAGCTCCGGGTGCGGGTGCAGGGCACCTTCGGCCTCCTCAATTCGACGCCGCACACCGCGCGCATCGGCGGCGCGCCCGTCGCGGCGGCGCAGGTGCGGCCGGTGCTGGAGCGGATGGCCTGGGCCGCGCTCACCTCCGACTGAGTCGGCCCCGCCCCATAGGGCTTCGCGTCCGAAACGGAGGAGAACTCGCCGCGGCCGGCCCTCAGCCACCTCCCTTTCGCGTCAGCGACCGGCGTGTCGGGATAGATCTCCTCCCTTTTCGACGGCCGGTGGATGAGTGGGCGGTTCGCGCGAAAGGGAGGAGATCCATCCCGACACGCGGGTCGGATTCGCAGAACGGAGGAGTCGGCCGGCGGCCGGTCGCGCGAATTCCTCCGTTTTGCGCTGATGGCAGACGGCGAGGCCCAGCCCGCGCGGCAGACTCAGCCCGCGCGGCAGACTCAGCCCGCGCGGCCGGCTCAGCCTGCGGGCCGCAGGGTCAGCGTCTGGTCCGCCGCCTTCTTGACTGCGGCGGCCGAGAACGGCCACGGCCGCGTCCTCCCCGCCGCCCAGAGGTCCGTCTGGTCCGTGTAGTGCGCGTCGAAGGCGTGCCCGGAGGCGCCGGTCAGGTTGATCCACGTGCTCCTGTCGAAGTCGGACAGGTCGACGACCATCCGCATCGACGGCACCCGGTCGACCTGGTAGCCGACGGTGGTGTCCCACCCGGTCGCGTCGACGATGCTGGAGCCACCGCCGACGTGCCACGGTCCGCGGTTGAACAGCCACTCGATGGGCGCGACGCCGGACTCTCCGAAGCTCGCGTTCGTCAGCGTGAGCGTGTGGAGGCGGTCCCAGCGCCACGACGACGGGTCGCCGCCCAGCAGGCGGCGCGCCTCGGCCCACGCCTGGCCGGCCGTGTAGGCGATCATCGAGTCGCGGTCGGAGGTGCCCAGGTCGGAGTCCGCCCACCACGACGAGTCGGGCTGATCGAGCAGCGACTGCACGGCCGAGAACCAGCGGTCTCCGCCGGCGGGCGCGGTGCCCGACGGCAGCTTGCGGGCGAACGTGTTGTGCAGCAGCTCCTTCCAGAACACCGCGAAGTAGGCGGCCTGGGCGCTGTCGGCGTTGTCGCGGTAGTCCCAGCCGTCCAGCAGTCGCGCGGCCTGCTGCACCTCCGACGAAGCATCCGGCTTCGCCGCGACAGCGCGCAGCACCGGCACAAGGTTCGCCGCGTTCGCGTCGTAGGTGTCGGATTGGATGGCCGACATGTCCTTCGCCGTCACCTTCTTCCCGCCGGCGAAGAGCTTCGCCAGCCGCAGTTCGATCTGGTTGGCGCGGTAGCCCTGGTCCCAGTCGGCGGTGATGAGCACGGGATAGCCGGGACCGACGGCCGCGTTGTTCGCCGTCACGATGTAGCCGGAGGGCGGGTCGAACACCGACGGAAGCTGGTCGAACGGGACGGTGCCCGTCCAGCTGTACCGGCTCTCCCATCCCGGAACCGGCAGCGTCCCGTCGCCCGCGGACCGGACGGGGATGAGGCCTGGCGCTTGATAGCCGATGTTGCCGTCGATGTCGGCGTAGACGAGGTTCTGCGACGGCACCTGGAACCGCTGCGCGGCGGCTCGGAAGCTCGGCCAGTCCCACGCGGTGTCGAAGGCGAAGATCGCGTCTGCGGTCGTTCCCGGCGTGAGCGCGGTCCAGCCGAGCGAGAGCTGGAACTGCTGCGCCGGGACGCCGAGCTTGCCCGCCTGATCCTTGGCGATGACCGCATACGCGTCGCCGATGTCGGTGACGATCGGACCGTGCCCGGTCGAGCGCACGGTGATCGTGACATCCTTCCCGCCCGCGACCTTGATCCGCTCGGTGCGCTTGAGGAGCGGCAGCTGGCGGCCGTCGTACTCGTACGTGTCGCCCGACACCTTCTCGACGAACAGGTCAGCGACATCCGGGCCGAGGTTGGTGAAGCCCCACGAGATCTTGTTGTTGTGCCCGATGATCACCCCCGGGAAACCGGAGAAGCTGAAGCCCTCCACGTCGAACGGGCAGGCCGCGTCCACCGTCCGGCAGTGCAGCCCCATCTGGTACCAGACCGACGGCAGGGCTGCACCGAGGTGCGGGTCGTTGGCGAGCAGCGGCTTGCCGCTCGCGGTGTGCGACCCGGCGACGACCCAGGAGTTCGACCCGATGTCGTCCCCGGCCGGACCCATCAGCTGCGGCAGCGCCTCCACGCTCGCCGCCACCTGGCGCAGCTGCGCGGCGTACGCGGAGGGATCGAGGGAGGATGCGGCTCCGGCCGCCGACGACGCCACGGCCTGCGGGTCGGCGTCCGGCGTGACGGTGCGCGGGGAGCCGCCGCCCTGGTCGGTGATGGTGGGATGCGCGGTGTACGGGTAGCCGGGATGCAGCTCGGCGACCTGCTCGGGCTTCAGCTTCGTCGCGAGCAGCGCCCGGTCGATCTCGTCCTCGAGGTTGGACCGGAGGTCCCACGCCATCGCCTTCAGCCACGCCACCGAGTCCGCCGGGGTCCACGGTTCGGGCTTGTAGGAGGGGTTCTGGAGGCCGAGCACCGCGTACTCCAGTGACAGCTCGGCGCCCGAGTGCTGCTTCAGGTAGGCGTTCACGCCGTCCGCGTAGTCCTGGTAGTACTTCAGCGAGGTCGGATCGAGGAGCTTCACCTCCTGCTCGGCGACCCGACGCCAGCCGAGGGTGCGGATGAAGGTGTCGGTGGGCACCTGGCTCGCACCGAACAGCTCCGACAGCCGCCCGGAGGTGACATGCCGGCGGAAATCCATCTCCCAGAACCGGTCCTGCGCGTGCACGTACCCCTGCGCCCGGAAGAGGTCGTCCGGGGTGGAGGCGTACAGCTGCGGGACGCCCGCGTCGTCGCGATACACCGTGACCGGCTGCGACAGCCCGGGGACGTCGACGCTGCCGGACGTCTGCGGGAACGACCGTGTGACCGTCCACACCGCGACCCCGCCGGCGATCACCACCAGCACGAGGAGCACCGCCAGCACGCCGCCGACGATCCGCAGCACCCGATGGTGCAGCCTCAGCCGCGGGGTGTCGTCGCCCACGTCGCTCCTTCGTCCGGCCGGTGCCGCCCTCCCTTCGGACTGTAGCTCATCCGGGTGACGGGCAGGTCCGCGCGTTCGTGGGGCGGATCAGCGGCAGGCACGGGCGCGCTCAGCGACCGAGATCGCGCTCCGGCGAGCCGACGTAGAGCTGCTGCGGGCGGCCGATCTTCGTCTGCGGGTCGAGGTTCATCTCGCGCCAGTGGGCGATCCAGCCGGGCAGCCGGCCGATCGCGAACAGGACGGTGAACATCCGGGTCGGGAAGCCCATGGCCTTGTAGATGACGCCCGTGTAGAAGTCGACGTTCGGGTACAGCTTCCGGTCGATGAAGTACTGGTCGGCGAGCGCGACCTCCTCCAGCTCCTTCGCGATGTCGAGCAGCGGGTCGTGCACGCCGAGCGCCTCGAGGACCTCGTCGGCGGACTGCTTGACGAGCTTGGCGCGCGGGTCGAAGTTCTTGTAGACGCGGTGCCCGAAGCCCATGAGCTTGACGCCGGACTCCTTGTTCTTGACCCGCTCCACGAACTTCTGGACGCTCTCCCCCGAGTCGCGGATGCCGGCGAGCATCTGCAGCACGGCCTCGTTGGCGCCGCCGTGCAGCGGGCCGTAGAGGGCGTTGATGCCGGCGGAGACCGAGGCGAACAGGTTCGCCTGCGTCGAGCCGACCAGCCGGACGGTCGAGGTGGACGCGTTCTGCTCGTGGTCCTCGTGCAGGATGAGCAGGCGCTCGAGCGCGCGCGAGAGCACGGGATTGATCTCGTACGGCTCCGCCATCGTGCCGAAGTTGAGACGCAGGAAGTTGTCGACGAAGCTCAGCGAGTTGTCCGGGTAGAGGAACGCCTGGCCGAGGCTCTTCTTGTGCGCGTACGCGGCGATCACCGGCAGCTTCGCCAGCAGGCGGATGGTGGAAAGCTCGACCTGCTCGGGGTCGCTCACGCTCAGCGAGTCCTGGTAGAAGGTCGACAGCGCGGAGACGGCGCTCGAGAGCACCGACATCGGGTGCGCGTCGTGCGGGAGCGCGTCGAAGAAGCGGCGCAGGTCCTCGTGCAGGAGGGTGTGGCGGCGGATGCGGTCGTCGAACTCGGCCAGCTCGCTCTCGCTCGGCAGCTCGCCGTGGATGAGCAGCCAGGCGACCTCGAGGAACGTCGAGTGCTCGGCGAGCTGCTCGATGGGGTAGCCGCGGTAGCGCAGGATGCCCTGCTCGCCGTCGATGTAGGTGATCGACGAGCGCGTGGCCGCCGTATTGACGAAGCCGTAGTCGAGGCTGGTGAGCCCGGTCTGCTTCGTGAGCGACGAGAAGTCGATGCTCGAGGCGCCGTCGACGCTCGGGCGGATCGGGAACTCGGCCACACCGCCGGGGTAGGTCAGCGACGCCGTCGCCAGTTCGGCGTCGGCCGCGGCCGCCCCCTTCTCGGTGCCCGTGCTCTCGGTGCCGAGTCCGCTCACAACGCCTCCTGGTGGGATAGTCGGGGTTCCATACGCCGATCGTGGCGGCGCTGCAGAATGAATCCGTGCCGATACAGCCTAGCGAACGCACGCAACAACTGCCGCATCGGGCAAACGACAGCCCGACTCGTTAGAGAGAATCTCCAAAGGCCCGGAGGCGCGCCGCCGCCGCCTCCACCCGCTCGTCCGTCGCCGTCAGGGACAGGCGCACGTGCTGCGGGTAGTGGATGCCGTAGAAGTGCCCGGGCCCGGCCAGGATGCCGAGGTCGGCCAGCCGGCCGATGCTCTCCCACGCGTCGCGGCCCTCGGTCGCCCAGAGGTAGAGGCCGCCCTCACTGCGGTCGATGCGGAAGCCCGCCGCCTCGAGCGCCGGCTTGAGCAGGTCGCGCCGGACGCGATACCGCTGCTTCTGCGCCTCCACGTGCCCCTCGTCGCCGAGGGCGGTCACCATCGCGGCCTGCAGCGGCGCGGGCAGCATCAGCCCGGCGTGCTTGCGAACGTTGACCAGCCGCGCGATCACGGTGCGGCAGCCGGCGACGAACGCGGCCCGATAGCCGGCGAGGTTCGACTGCTTGCTCAGCGAGTAGACCGCGAGGATGTTGCGGCGGTCGTCCCCGATCACCCGCGGGTCGAGAACGCTCGGCACGCGCTCCGCATCCCACGGCGCCTCCCAGCCGAGCTCGGCGTAGCACTCGTCGCTCGCCAGGTAGGCGCCCAGCTCGCGGGCGCGGGCGACGGCGGCGCGCAGCTCCTC
>Ga0209455_1001411_pt1 | contig 10891 bp, 12 predicted proteins | sample AraplaCol_mCL_r2_FD_184275 | JGI IMG/M metagenome (GOLD analysis project Ga0209455, IMG submission 184275) | Arabidopsis root microbial communities from North Carolina, USA - plate scrape CL_Col_mCL_r2 (SPAdes) (version 2) | ecosystem: Host-associated > Plants > Roots > Endosphere | place: USA...
TGGTGCCGTCACTGCTGCTGTGGCTCGTCATTGCCTACGTCCTCTCCGCGCTGCTGCGTGCGCAATTGCGCCGTCTCGGCTTCTACCGGCTGGTCTGGCATCGCGCCTTGTTCGACTTCGCCATCTTCGTCTGCCTGCTCGGCGGCGTCGTCTATCTCTCCCGGAGTATCTTAACGTGAAAAGCACCTTCAGCCTGATGGGCCGCGTGGCCCTCACCGTCATCGCGGTCGCTGCCGCGGCCTGGGTCGGATATTATCTCTGGGGCTACTACATGAAGGCGCCGTGGACGCGTGACGGCCGCGTGCGCGCCGATATCGTGCAGATCGCGCCCGACGTCTCCGGCTTCGTCACCGACGTTCTGGTCCGCGACAATCAATCCGTGAAGCGCGGCGACGTCATCTTCCGCATCGATCGGGAGCGATTTGCACTAGCGCTGCGGCAGGCCGATGCGGCGGTTGCAGGCCGCCTCGCCACGCTGAACGAAGCCGAAGCCGATCTGAAGCGTTATCAGTCGCTGACCACGGACGCAGTGTCGCAGCAGCGGCAGGAGCAGGTGCTGGCGACGCAGCAGCAGGCCAAGGCGGCCTATGACCAGGCGCTGGCTGACCAGGCCGTGGCCCGGCTCAATCTCGAGCGCAGCGAGGTGCGCGCACCGGTGAATGGCATCATCACCAACATGGATCTGCGTCCGGGCAGCTATGTCACCGCGGGCAAAGGCGTGATGGCGCTGGTCGATACCGACACGCTGCATGTCGAGGGCTATTTCGAGGAAACCAAGCTGCCGCGCATCCGGATCGGCGCGCCCGCCAGGATCCGGCTAATGGGCGATTCCCGCGAGCTCACCGGCCATGTCGAAAGCATTGCGGCCGGTATCGAGGACCGCGATCGTGGCCAGGGCGCAAGCCTGCTCGCCAACGTCAACCCGACCTTCAACTGGGTGCGCCTGGCGCAGCGCGTGCCGGTGCGCATCGCACTCGACGAGGCCTCACGCGAGGCCGAGCTGGTGGCCGGTCGTTCGGCGACGGTCGAAATTCTGGACTGACCTCGACTTTGCGGCCTTCACCCGATGGACTATTCTCGCGACCCACACAGCCGGAGCCGTTCTCATGTCGCAACCCGCCATCAGCCGCTTTCCCGTTCCCGCGATCGCCGACATGCCGGAGGACATTCGCAGCCGGCTGCTGGCCGTGCAGGAAAAATCGGGGTTCGTGCCGAACGTGTTCCTGACGCTGGCGCACCGGCCGGACGAATTCCGCGCCTTCTTCGCCTACCACGATGCGCTGATGGACAAGGAGGGCGGGCTGACCAAGGCCGAGCGCGAGATGATCGTGGTGGCGACGTCGAGCGCCAACCAGTGCCAATATTGCGTGATCGCTCACGGCGCGATCCTGCGCATCCGCGCCAAGAACCCACTGATCGCAGATCAGGTCGCGGCCAACTATCGTAAGGCCGACATCACGCCGCGCCAGAAGGCGATGCTCGACTTCGCGATGACGGTCTCGCTCGAGGCGCAGACGGTGGGAGATGACGATTTCGCCGCGCTCAGGGAGCACGGCTTCAGCGACGACGACATCTGGGACATCGCCGCGATCGCGGCGTTCTTTGGACTGTCGAATCGGATCGCGAACATCACATCCATGCGGCCGAACGATGAATTCTACCTGATGGGCCGGCTGCCGAAAGAGGCATGAGCCTCGGCCGGCGTCAGTCGTCCGAGGCTGGACCGCACCAGCCGGGCAGATAAACGGCATCGTGTCCCTTCGCGAAGGCCAGCGCCTTTTCCATCGCCCCCGCAAAATTGTCCTCTGCCATCTTCCGTGCGATCTTTCGGCGCAAGAAGTCGGCCCACAGGAATTCGCTGAACGGCGTGGTGTCCTTGGCGAAGCCGCCGGCGCGGCGCAGCTCGCCTGCCAGGCTGCGGAATGGATCGTCCTTGAGATCGGCGATCGATTTCGGCAGGTCCTTGAAATGCCGGCGCTCGCCTTTGGTGTCGTAGGGATAGACCCACCGCTTGTTGTCCATCACGCCCCAGAACGCATCGCGATCGACCATGGTGAGGTCGCCGATGATGGTGACCAGAATGTCCTCGACGCCTTCGTCGTGCAGCGCGCGCGCCAGATGGTGATGGTCCACCACATAGTAGCGCTGATCGGGTCCGAGCACGACGGGGATCATGTGCTTGCCGAGCAGCTCCGCGCGCTTCTTGTCCGATTTGTGCTCGCGCCAGCGCTTACGCTTCTCCTTCACCTCGCGCATCCCCACCGTCATCTGCGTCGGCCGCAGTGACAGGATCGGGATTGGATGCAGGATCGGCTCGCGCGTGTTGGCCATGGCGTTCGGCTCCGCTCATCGCGCAACGATTTTGCGCGTTCACTCCAGCGATTATGGCATGATAGGACCGCCGTTCAAGGCGCCTTGCGGATGTGCGAGATCGTCTTGCGGGATAACGATGGTGATGATTGACGGAATGCTGAAGAAAGCTGCGAATGGGCATCATGACTGGATCGCGCGGCAGCGCGTGATCCGGCTCGGCGGGCGCGAGATCGTGACCGAGGGACTGCGCCTCAACTTCTGGACTGATATCAGCCACCGCTGCATGACGGCGTCATGGCCGGCCTTTATTGCCGGTGCGGGCGCCCTGTTTCTCGTCTTCAACGCGGCGTTCGGCCTGCTCTACTGGCTTGGCAATCTCTGGTTCGCGAACCAGCCGATCTCCAACGTACCGGGCGGAGACTATATCGATTATTTCTACTTCAGCATCGAGACGATCTCGACCGCCGGCTATGGCGACATGCATCCGCAGACGCACTACGGCCATTTCGTCGCGACTATCGAGCTCTTCACCGGCATCTTCTCGATGTCATTGATGACCGGGCTGATCTTCGCCCGTTTCTCGCGCCCGCAAGCGCGCCTGCTGTTTGCCAAGCATCCTGTGATCTCAGGCCATGAAGGGCAGCCGACGCTGATGATCCGCCTGGCCAACGAGCGCCAGAACCTGATCGGCAATGCCAGCGCCAAGCTCTGGTTTTTCAAGAACGTCGTCACCCAGGACGGCATGCCGTTGCGCCGTTTCTACGAGTTGCCGCTCCTGCGCAACGAAATGCCTGCGCTCGCGTTGAGCTGGACGATCTATCACGTGATTGACGAGGCGAGCCCGCTCTACGGCATGAGCGCCGAGCAGCTCGCAGCCGCCAGAGCATCGTTTGTTGTCGTGGTCACGGGATATGACGTTGTTGCAGCGCAAACCGTTCATGCCCGCCAAAGCTACGACCATCCCGATATCCGCTTCGGCCACCGCTACGCCGACATCCTCGACGCATCTCATCCCGACGGCCGGGTCAGGATCGACTACGGCCGGTTCCATGAGACCTACGAGACCGGATAGACGGGCTCGCGCATCCCAAGGTCGAACTGCGGCACCTATGCACCTCTGCCATGACAAAGTTTTTTGATGAGGCTTTCGGCGCACATGCTAGAAATAGAGCGGCGGAGTCGCAGTCCATGAAGACCCAGAGGCCCATTGCAGCGGAGGACGACCACCGCGTCGTACCGTTCAGGCCGCGCAGTGCGCTGCAACGCCGGGTCGTTACCGGTGGTGCCCCTCCGGTGCCGCTACACCGGCGCGACGAGGTCCAGCCCGATATTCTGGACCTGGCGCATTATGAGCAACGACGGCGGCGGCCTGATGATTTCCGGCACCGCATCCTCGCCAACATCGCGGCCTTCGCCTTCACGGTGGCGCTCACGGCAATCGGGATCTGGCTCGCGATGAGCATCGCCGACATGCGCAAGACACAGGATTGCGTGCTCACTGGCCGGCGCGACTGCGCGCGCGTCATCACCGAGCCTTACATGCCGTGACCGGCGACGCCGGATCGGCATCCCCGCTCGATCCAAGGCGCTCAGCTCACCACAATCCGGCCATATCGTCAGCCTTCCGCCTCCATTGAACTCACCGCGGCGCTCCGATATACGGGCACTCGACTCCCGGGCGACGGGACCAGGGTACGACACCGGACACTCGCGCCGCGATGCCCCCTCGTCGCGCCAAACCGGAATTAGCTCCAAATATATCAAAGGCTTAGTGATGTCCTCCACATTCGATCAGGTCGCCACGATCATCGCTGAAACCTGCGACATCCCGCGCGACACGATCACCCCGGAAAGCCACGCCATCGACGATCTGGGCATCGACAGCCTCGATTTCCTCGATATCGCGTTCGCGATCGACAAGGCGTTCGGCATCAAGCTGCCGCTGGAAAAGTGGACCCAGGAAGTCAATGACGGCAAGGCGAGCACCGAGCAGTATTTCGTGCTGAAGAACCTCTGCGCCCGCATCGACGAGCTGGTCGCCGCTAAGGGCGCCTGAGCGCCCGCCATGCACATCGAATATTTCATGCTGATCGACCGGATTCTCGACCTCAAGCTGGACGAGAAGACGATCACGGTCGAGGCGACGGTTCCCACGCAGAGCACGATCTTCGAGGGTCATTTCCCGGGCTATCCGATTATGCCCGGCGTGCTCCTGATCGAGTCGATGGCGCAGACCTCGGGCTGGCTGCTGCTGGCCCTGATGAAGTTCGAGCGCATGCCGTTCCTGGCCGCGGTCAAGGAAGCCAAGATGCGCGGCTTCGTGAGCCCCGGCGAGGTGCTGACGGTCGAGGCGAACGTGCTGCACGAGGGTTCCGGCTACGCGATCACCGAAGCGCGGGTGAAGGTCGGCGGCAAGCTGCGCTCCAATGCGACGATTACGTTCAGCCACGTCCCCTTCCCCAATCCTGAGCTGCGCGGGCACATGGATGCTGTCGCCAAGCGCGTCGGCTTTCCGCAACAGGCCCTGCTGCCATGATCGAGACAACTTCCGCGATGCCAGAACCGGTCGAGGTCTGGATCACCGGCATTGGACTGGCGACGTCGCTCGGCGAGGGGTTGGACGCCAATTGGGAAGCCCTCAACGCCGGCCGCATCAATGTCGATGAGACGCGCCTGGCGCCCTACGTCGTGCATCCCTGGGCGCCGGTCAATCTGGAGACGCAGATCCCCAAAAAGGAGCAGCGTCAGATGGAGGCCTGGCAGCGCATCGGCACTTACGCCGCCGGTCTCGCGCTGGATTCCGCCGGCCTGAAGGGCAATAAGGAGATCCTGTCGCGGATGGATATGATCGTCGCCGCCGGCGGTGGCGAGCGCGACATCTCCGTCGATACCAACGTGCTCAATGCCGAGGCCAAGGGTAATTTCTCGCCGGGCTTTCTCAACGAGCGGCTGATGAGCGATTTGCGCCCGACCCTGTTCCTGGCGCAGCTTTCCAATCTTTTGGCCGGCAATATCGCCATCTCGCACGGCGTCTGCGGCACCTCGCGCACCTTCATGGGTGAAGAGGTCTCGGGCGTCGATGCCGCGCGCATTGCCCTGGCGCGGATCGCTGGCGGCCAAAGCGACATCGCCCTGGTCGGCGGCTCGCATAATGGCGAGCGGAAGGATCTCCTGGTCCTCTACGAATTCGGCGACTACAATCTCAAGGACAAGTTCGCACCCGTATGGGCGCGCAAGGAGGACCCCGGCTTCGCGCTCGGCTCCGCCGGCGCTTTCCTGGTGATCGAATCCAAGGCGCATGCGCTGGCGCGCGGCGCCAAGCCATTTGCGCGCCTGACCAGCGTCGTTGCCGATCGCGCCAAGCGCGGCGAGCGCGGCGCGGTGGCGGCGACGCTGGAAAAACTGTGGTCGTCCGTCGGAATGCATGGCGGCCACACCGCCATCATTACCGGCGCGACCGGTGCCGAGCCCGTCACCACGGAAGAGCGTGCGTTTCTGCAGCAGCACAAGGAGGTGCCGGTGCGCGCCAGCGGCACTCGCTTCGGCCACACCATGGAGACGCAGTTCGCACTCGGCCTCGCGCTGGCGGCGCTCTCGATATCCCGTGGTGCGCTGTTCCCCGCAGGCGATTCCAGCGGTGTCGAGATTGAAATGACGCAGGCGCCCACCCAGATTGTCGTGGTTGGGGCTGGACACTACCGCGGCGAAGGCATGGCCTTGGTCGAAGCGATCTAAGCAACTCGACCATTACGCGACGGGGGACATCATGACTGCTGCACGCGACAAGTTTGGGCGCCCGATCGTGGTCGTCACCGGCATGGGCGTCACCACCTCCCTCGGCGCCGGCAGGGCTGACAACTGGAGCAAGCTGGTTGCCGGAGAATCCGGCATCCGTACCATCACCCGCTTCCCGATCGATGGACTCAAGACGACGATGGCCGGCACGATCGATTTCGTGCCGGTGGAGCAGCCATTCACCTCGACCGGTCTTGCCGAGCGCCTTGCGCACATGGTGGTCGAGGAAGCGATCGAACAATCCGGCGTCGGCACCAAGGGCGATTTCCCCGGCCCGCTGTTCCTGGCTGTCGCGCCGGTCGAGATCGAATGGCCGCAGCGGCTCGAGCTCGCGCGCGAGGTCGGCGGCACCGAGTTCACCTATGACGACCTGCTGAAGGTCTGCGGCGGCGGCAAGTTCTTGCCCTATCACCACCGCTTCCAGTTCGGCTCGGTCGCGGATTATCTGACCGAGACTTTCGGCACCAAAGGCTCGCCGATCTCGCTGTCGACTGCTTGCGCTTCCGGCGCCACCGCGATCCAGCTCGGCGTCGAGGCGATCCGCCGCGGCGAGACCGATGTCGCGCTGTGTGCGGCGACCGAAGGTTCGGTCAACCCGGAAGGCCTGGTCCGCTTCTCGCTGCTCTCGGCCCTCTCCACCCAGAACGATCCGCCGCAAGGCGCCTCGAAGCCGTTCTCGAAGAACCGCGACGGCTTCGTGATGGCTGAAGGGGCCGGTGCGCTGGTGCTCGAAAGCTATGACGCGGCGGTCGCGCGCGGCGCCAATATCCTCGGTGTCATTGCCGGCTGCGGCGAGCTCACCGACTCCTTCCATCGCACCCGCTCTTCGCCGGACGGCAAGCCGATCATCGGCTGCATCCGCAAGGCGCTGGCGGATGCGGGCATGGCGCCGGAGCAGATCGACCACATCAACGCCCACGGCACCGCGACCCCCGAGAACGACAAGATGGAATATATCGGGGCGTCTGCCGTGTTCGGCGAGCACACCAGCAAGATCCCGGTCTCCTCGAACAAATCGATGGTCGGGCATACCATTTCCGCCGCCGGTGCGATCGAGGCGATCTTCTCGCTGCTGACGCTGGAGCATCAGCGGATTCCGCCGACCATCAACTACGAGGTGCCGGATCCGGCGATCCTGTTCGACGTGGTCGGCAACAAGGCCCGCGATGCGCGCGTCACCGCCGTGATGTCGAACTCGTTCGGCTTCGGCGGCCAGAACGCCTCGCTGATCCTGACCCGCGAACCGGCCTGATCGCCCTTCATCGATCGACATGACTCTACTGGCCCGGACCAAGGCCCGATTTCGCCAGGCCTCGAAGTCGCTGGGCGCGTCCGCCGTGGGCGCGCTGACGGTCGGCATGCTGCGCACCACGCGCTATTTCGATCCGATCAAGACCGCCGACCTGTTCGGGCGGATCGCCCAGCTGATCGGCCCGCGGCTGCGCGAGCAGAAGATCGGCCGCGACAATCTCGCCGCGGCCTTCCCCGAGAAATCTCCGCAAGAGATCGAAGCCATCCTCGCCGGCGTCTGGGACAATCTCGGCCGGGTCGGTGCCGAGTTCGCCCATATCGACAAGATCTGGGACTATGTCGAGGAGCATCCCGAGACCAGCCGGATCGAGCTGCCGGATCGCACCTACGAGCTGTTCCACCAGCTGCGGCTGGACGGCAAGCCGGCGCTGATCTTTGCGAGTCACCTTGCGAATTGGGAGATGCCGGCGCTCGCCGCGGTCGCCCATGGGCTCGACACCGCGATCCTCTACCGCAGGCCGAACATCGCTTCCGCCGACCGCATCATCCAAGAGATGCGGCAGGTGAAGATGGGCACCCTGATCCCGGCCGGCCGCGATGCGCCGCTGCGCCTTGCCGAAGCGCTGAGAAATGGCCGGCACGTTGCGATGCTGGTCGATCAATGGTGGAGCAACGGCGTCGAGGTCACCTTCTTCGGCCGCAAGACCCGCGCCAATCCGACGTTGGCCCGACTGCTCCGGCAGGTCGACTGCCCCGTGCACGGCGTGCGCATCATCCGCCTGCCGGGCCACCGCTTCCGCGCCGAGTTGTCGGAGGAAGTGAAGCCGGTGCGCGACGCGAACGGCGAGATCGACATCCAGGGCACCATGCAGGCCGTCACCTCGGTCATCGAGGGCTGGATTCGCGAATATCCGGAGCAATGGCTCTGGCTGCACCGGCGGTGGCGATAAAGAGCGGTAGAAAATCGCTCCGCAAGAAACGAGCCAGAGAGTATGTTCTGCTCCTGACTTGCGATTTCGCACAATACAATACTTACACGGCCCCCAAGCTGTCGCTAGGTTAGGCGGCGCTGCGCGGCCGGCCGGCCAACGCAGACGCGCATGGCGATGCTGCGCAAGAAGACGGAAATGTCGCTTCGGTTGCGGAGACATAGAGGAGGAAGTGCGGGATGTTTTCACATGTCATGGTTGGGACCAACGACCTCGACAAGGCCAAGGTGTTCTACGACAGCCTGCTTGGAACGCTCGGCGTCAGGCCGGCCAAGGTCGATGGCCACCGCATCTTCTATTTGACACGGACCGGCATCTTCGGGGTCTCCAGGCCGATCAACGGCCAGCCGGCCACGCCCGCCAATGGCGGCACGATCGGCTTCGCGTCGAGTTCGCCGGAGCAAGTTGATGCCTGGCATGCGGCCGGTGTCGCCGGCGGCGGCATCAGTTGCGAGGAGCCGCCCGGCGTGCGCGAAGGCTCTGCCGGCAAGCTGTACCTCGCCTATCTGCGGGACCTCGACGGCAACAAGCTCTGCGCAATGCATCGGATGGCCAGCTAACCGGAACCGTCATTGCGAGCGAAGCGAAGCAATCCAGGGCTGCGCTATGATTCCGGATTGCTTCGTCGCTTCGCTCCTCGCAATGACGAAGGAACTACCGCCCCGTCTTCACGCGTGTCCACAGCCGGTTGATGATGCGCTGGGTCGCCGGATCGCGCGCGGTGATGTCGAACAGTTTCGAAAGCGTCGCCTCGTCCGGATAGATGTTCTTGTCGTTCAGAATCTTCGGATCGATCAGCTTCTGGCTCGCCAGATTGCCATTGGCATAGGACAGAAAATCAGAATTCTTGGCGGCGACCTCGGGCCGGTAGAGATAGTTGATCAGCTCATAGGCTTCCGCGACATGCTGCGCATCGGCGGGGATCGCGAGATTGTCGAAGAACAGTTGCGCGCCCTCTTTCGGGATCGTGTAGCCGATCTCGATGCCGTTCTTGGCCTCAGCCGCACGGCTGCGCGCCTGCATGACGTCGCCCGAATAACCGACCACAAGACAGATCTCGCCGGTCGCGAGCGCGCTCAGATATTCTGATGAGTGAAACTTGCGAATGTAGGGTGCAATCTTGCTAATGAGATCGGCCGCCTTCTCGAGGTCCGCCTGATTGGTCGAGTTGGGATCGAGCTTGAGATAGTTGAGCGCCGCCGGGAAGACATCGTCGGCGGCATCCACCATATGGACACCGCAATCCCTGAACTTGGCGAGATTTTCCGGCTTGAAGATAATATCCCAGCTATCGATCTTGGCGCCGGGGCCGAGAACCTTCTCGATCGCCTTGACGTTGTAGCCGATGCCGGTGGTGCCCCACATGTAATTGGCTGCGTAGAGATTGCCGGGATCGTAGGTGGCGAGATGCTGCACCACGAACGGCCAGGCATTGGCAAGGTTCGGCAGCTTCGACTTGTCGAGCTTCTGGAACACCTTCGCCTTGATCTGACGCTGCAGGAAATAGGCCGTGGGCACGACGACGTCGTAGCCCGACTTGCCGGCCAGCAACCGCGTCTCAAGGGTCTCGTTGGCGTCGAAAGTGTCGTAGACCACCTTGATGCCGGTCTCCTTGGTGAAGTCCTCGAGGACTCCAGGCGCCATGTAGTTCGACCAGTTGTAGAAATTGACTACCCGCTCTTCGGCGCTCGAAGCCTGCGCGAGCAGCGTCAGCGCGGCAACCAGAGCGATCGAAAGCCATTTGCCGCCGGGGGTCATATCAACGAATCCTCTAACGCCGGTGGATCGCGTCGGAGAGACGCTCGAGCGCCGTATCCAGCGTCGCATCCTTCTTGGCGAAGCAGAAGCGCACCACCGAGGTCACCGGGTTCTGCTCATAGAAAGCGGAGACCGGGATCGCCGCAACCTTGTAGTCGGTGGTGATACGGCGGCAGAATGCTTCGTCGGTCTCATTCAGCCCGAGCGGCGACAGATCGACCGTGAGGAAATAGGTCCCCTGCGCCTTCAGCACAGGAAAGCCGAGGCTCTCGAGCCCGGCGGTCAGGCGGTCGCGGCTCCGGGCAAGCTCTGCGCGCATATTGAGGAAATAGTGATCGGGCTTCGACAGCCCGTAGGCCACCGCGACCTGCAGGTTGGGCGCGGTGGTGAAGGTGAGGAACTGATGCACCTTGGCGGCGACCCGCAGCAAATGCGGCGCGGCGCAGACGAAGCCGATCTTCCAGCCCGTCAGCGAAAAGATCTTGCCGGCCGAGCCGACCTTGATGGTGCGGTCGCGCATGCCGGGAATCGTGATCAGCGGAATGTGCTCGCGCCCGTCGAAGGTCACGTGCTCCCAGACCTCGTCGCAGATCGCGACCGCATCGAATTCCTGGCAGTAGCGCGCCAAGAGCTCGAGGTCCTCGCGGGGATAGACCACGGCGGCCGGATTGAGCGGATTGTTGAACAGCACCGCCTTGGTCTTGTGGCTGAAAGCCGAGCGCAGCATCTCCTCGGTCAGCCGCCAATGCGGTGGCTCCAGCCGCAGCAGCTTCGGAATGCCGCCG
>Ga0209455_1001415_pt1 | contig 10876 bp, 11 predicted proteins | sample AraplaCol_mCL_r2_FD_184275 | JGI IMG/M metagenome (GOLD analysis project Ga0209455, IMG submission 184275) | Arabidopsis root microbial communities from North Carolina, USA - plate scrape CL_Col_mCL_r2 (SPAdes) (version 2) | ecosystem: Host-associated > Plants > Roots > Endosphere | place: USA...
CGGCCGCGACGGAGCGGAGCGCGCGTTCGATGTCCTCGGCGGACGAGTCTTTGGTGAGGTAGCCGCGGGCGCCCGCGCGGAGTGCCCGGAATACCCAGGCGTCGTCGTCGTAGGTGGTCATCACGACGACGCGGATGTGCGGCAGCTCGGCGAGGATCTGCGCGGTCGCCTCGACGCCATCGAGGTGGGGCATGTTGAGGTCCATCAGGACCAGATCCGGTTGGCTGGTTCGAGCTTGGCGCACGGCGTCGTCGCCGTCGATGGCGGTGCCGACGACGGTGATGCCCTCGATGAGCCCGAGCAGCAAGGCGACGCCGTCGCGCACGATCTTCTGGTCATCGGCGACCAGCACGCGGAGCTCATTCACGCGGGCACTTCCGTTCGCGACAGGGGCAGGGAACAGCTGGTCTCGAAGCCGTCCTCGGTGGGTCCGCCAGTGAACTCGCCTCCGAGGGCCTGGGCGCGCTCGGCCAGGCCGGAGAGGCCGAACCCGGTGGCGAGCATTTCCGACGGGGCACTGCCGGCGTTTCGGACACTGACGACGACCTCGTCGGGTGACCACCGCAGTTCGATGGCCACGGATCGGCTGTCGGCGGCGTGCTTGCGGACATTGCTCAGTGACTCCTGGACGGTGCGGAACACCGCGAGACCGATATCGCCGTCCACGGCCACCGGCTCGCCCGATTGGTGCAATCGAGCGGGGATCCCCGTGTCCCGGGAGAAGGAGGTCACCAGAGTCGGAAGGTCAGCGAGATTCGCGAGCGCCTCGCCGCGCAGCGCTGCGATGGCCCGCCTGCCCTCGGCGACCCCGTCGCGGGCCGACTTCTGCGCCAGCGCGAGTTGCTCCAGGACGCGCGGGTCCGTGTGCGTCCGCTCGCCCAGCAGGCGGGCGGCTTCCAGCTGCAGGCTCAGGCCCGACAGCGTGTGCGCGAGGACGTCGTGCAGTTCTCGCGCGAGGCGGGCCCGCTCGCCGAGCGCTGCCGCGTCGTCGCGCGCCTTGCGGGTCTCCGCCTCCTGCCGCAGCAGCTGCTCGGCGCGCACCGTGGCGTCGCGCTTGAGGGCCGCGAAAGAGGAGGCCGCGAAGAAGAACAGGAGGCCCAGCACGATGTTGAGCAGCGCGTTCCAGGGGTGGTCGCTGGTGACCGCCTCAGCCGCGGCGACTAGAACGAGCACCGGGATCGACGCGAGCAACGCCGGTCGCGGCGGCATGCTCAGCGCGATGGCGGACACGGCGACGAATCCGGCGACGAAGCCAGGGCCCCACGGTTGCCAGAGGTCGAGGACGGCGCCGGCCAGGCCGTACAGCGCGAACCCCGCAACGCGCCAGCGCATCAGCGAGGTGGGGAGGAGCAGGGCAGGGGTCCAGATCCCCGCGGATAGGAGGACGACGAGCACAAACAGCTCGCGCGGCACGGACTGCGGCGGTTCCGAGAGCAGGCACACGGCGGCGACGACGCCTGCCACCGCCGCACCCAGCTGCGTGAAGGAGAAGGTCAGGTATCGCCTCATGCTCCAACACTAGAAGAGTCGGAATACGCCGGATCGGCCCGAGGTAGGAGAACTTTGGCACGCGGAATCCAACTCTGGGCCGAGGACCCTCGGGCCCGGCACAGACACGATCGACTCATGACGACCCCGGAACGCTTCGAAGGTGCGCACGCACGCCTTATTCACCGTCAAGGAAAGACACTATGACCGTCGACCAATATCTCCTGAACATCGGGCTTCTCGCCTTCATTTTGATCTCCAACCTTGGCGCGCGAAAAGTGTCGTCGCTCCGGCTTCTCCTTCCCGTGCTGATCGCCGCAGTGTGCGGTGGTTTGTTCCTCACCGACGTCCCCACTGCTGGCAACGATGTTCTGCTCGAGGCCATCGGAATTGGCGCGGGGATGGCTTTAGGAGTCGCCGCAGGGTTCTTCATGCGAGCGGACGTGCGTGACGGTGTGACCGTGCTGCGTGCGGGGTGGTCATATGCGCTGCTGTGGATAGTCGTCATCGGCGGACGAATGCTTTTCGCCTACGGTGCGGACCATTGGTTCCCCGCACAGATCGCCGATTTCTCGATGTCTGCGCGAATTACAGGTGCGCCAGCATGGGCGGCTACCTTCATTCTGATGGCCTTGGCGATGGTCGTGGCGAGGGTCGCGACCACCACTCTGCGCACATGGCCCCTTAGGCCGTGGCGCGCGACGACCCGATGAGCGCTGACATGAGACAGAACACCGCGCGAAGCGCGCCACTGAGGAGGGCCCGGGAACTGTTCACCTCGACGCATCTCGTGCGCGGAGGGACCGTTGGTCAAGACAGCGGGCTGACATGGTTCCGTACGGACGCTCCTCACGAAGAGCTGAACGCGGTGCTTGCGGTGACCGGCGACCGCATCGACGATGCCGTCCGGGCGATGGGCGATGCTCCGGCGCTCTGGCATTCCTGGCCAGGCGACCCGCGCTTCGACGTCGAAGCTCGCCTCCGGCAGCGTGGCTTCCGGTTCGTCGAAGAGGAACCGGTGATGGTGCTTTCACTGGACGACGGCCACGCGTTGCCGCCTGTCCGGTCTGTGCCGGGGCTGCGAATCCAACTGGTCGCAGACAGGGAGTCCCTCGCGGAGTGGGTTCGCGTCTGGACGGGCCGCACTGATCCCGATCTCGTGGCCGCCCTCGCTGATACGGGTCTCGGACGCCCCGCAGCCGTCCACCACCTTCTCGCTCGGTTGAACGGGGAACCGATCGGCTGCGCAGCGGCCGTCGTCACCGACTCCGTCGTCGGGGTCGAGCATGTGATCACCTCCGAGGCACACCGCGGGAAAGGGGTCGGAACGGCGCTCACCATCGCCGCGGTCGAGGAAGGAACCACGCGCGGCGCGATCGCGGCGGTGTTGACCGCCTCTCCCGATGGGCTCGGGATCTATCGGCGACTCGGATTCGAGGAACATGCAGCTGTGCGCCGACTCGCTCTGTGAACTGGTGTGTCAGCTGACTCCCCCGTGGTCAAGATGGCGGGTTCCGCAGACAAGTCCCAGAGGCCGCGCTTGGAACTTCCGAGATTCCCCAAATCCGAGGAGAGCAGCCTTGGTCGTTTCAGCAAGCCAAGGGGTCGGCGGGAAGCCCGAGCCGGGATTGGAGACGCTGTGACGCTGCGGCGGCTGCGTCGTTGGGCGCGAACGCGACCTGCATCGCCGCTTCCCAGGTCGGTGCGGCGACCATCTGGGTGAGCGTCGCCGGGGCCCGTTCGCCCCGGTGAACTAGAGGGGAATCGGCGACTCGGTCGTCGCTGTCCCCGCTGGCGCAGAAGCAATCATAGTCATCGCCAGCCATCAGGGTTCCACCTTCGTCCTCAAGGTCATCGACGCGAGAAGAAGAGCGCACGCACCTCAGCGCCGCCAAAGATCTATGTCTGTGGCGGGAAGGGGCTCGGGCGGGACGGGAAGCTCCACTGGAACACGATCGGCTGACGCCCCCTACACTCGCCCCGGAATGGGGGCACATCGCAGGATGAGGATGTGTCAGGATTATGCCGCCGGCTCAGTTGAGATGGAAGGCCGCTCCATGAATCGACGCACCCCGCTCCTCCTCATCTCTGTAGCCGTCCTAGCATGCATGATCGTTTCGGGGTGCTCGAGAGATGCCTCCCGGCTCGACACGTCGGGCGGCGGCACCGACATCTCTCGGGTTGACCTGTGCGGCTGGGTGAACGCATCGACAGCGGCAATGGGTGGGACCTTTGGCGTCGCCGGGCCTGCAGCTGCGGCAACAGCGCAGACCATCCGCCGTTCAGGGGACGTGACCGCCGTGACATGCGAGGTCCGCAGCCTCGGAACCGGCGGCATCGGCCAAGACGAGACGCTCGGCGAGGTGACCCTTATCCGTGGCGGCGAGGCGGTGAAGGACGCCAATCCGCGAGGAGTCGCGAAGAAGTACTCCCACGGGTCATACGAAGGGCTCTCCGCCGAGGCGGACTACCCGCCGGCCGCGCTGGTAGCCGTGCAGCTCGAGGACGGCCTCGTTCTCAACGTCGAAGGCTTCCGCGCCGGTAGCAACGTCGACATGTCGACAACCTCAGCGGCCGGCACCGAACCGCTTATGGCTCAGCTGCTCGACCAGCGCGACAGCCACCACATCGGCGAAATCCCGAAGGACTCGATGGCAGATGCCTGGGCCTTCTGCGACTCGCTCGGTATCCCGTCCTCACGCGACAACTTGGGCGTCTCTGCCGGCGACAAGCTCGTAATCAGCGCGACCGGCGAGCCGAACACAAACGGTTCAACCCTCGGCGGCGTGGTGGACCGCGGCCGGCGTGACTGCAAGATGACGCTCGTCGACCCCAACCCAGGCTCGGCGGACATCTGGCCTTGGAATTCGCCATTCGGCCAGGAGCGAGAGGTCGTAGACATCGAGTTCTTCGGCTTCGGCAGCGATGACGACGCAGCCTCGGCCGCCGCCGGAGCGTCGACCTTCCCTCCAGGTAAGGTAGCAGCCGGCAAATGGGCGTACGGGGCAAGCCCGTTGGTGCAGAACCCGGGAACCCAAGAACTCTTGCAGCAGCTCAGCGAGAAGGTCGCCGCTGCTGCGGTGCCGGAAGCCCCAGCCGCTGGCGACTAACTGGCCGATCCGCCGCATATCCCTTTCCGCCCAGGAAGGACCCGCGGGATACCCGAGCTCACCTTCCCGGACGGTGTAGCTGAGGTCTGAAAGCGCTAGCTGGCTTAACAGGTCTCCGACGTTCACGAGGGGCTTTCCTGGCGTTCCTTGAGGAGACTTCGCATCACGTCGGCGAGGACTTGCCGAGGCGCCGCTACAGGCGGCGTCGGGATTCAATGCGTGTTGGCCGAGTCACGCCCTTCGATGTGCGCGGCGCGTCAGCGAAACGCGTGAAGCATCTCCTCCAACGCTGTCACGCCAGCGTCCGCTTCCCGAGGGTCTAGCGACAGCGCTAGGTCAGCAGCGACTGCAGCTGGAAGCGGTTCCACAAGCGGCACAGGCGACGTGTTCTCCCGAATGACGTCCGGCCCGTCGGGATCTTCGACCAGCAGGAACCGCTGAGCCAACTGCTCGAACCTCACACTCGGACGGAGGTAACCGTCCACCCGGCGGAGGTCCTCGATGAGGTCTGACGAGATCACTGAAGCAGCAGCCCTCCCAGACGCCACCAGCTCAGACTGCACTGCCGCGCCATCGGCATGAACCCGCCACGTCCTCGAACGCGAACCGACAGCGCGGTAGAGAACGCCAGCGGAGACATCACGAAGACGGGCGTGAAGACGCGAACGGGTCCGCGAGGTGAGCCAGGTAGGGGTCACGCCGGAAAGCTCGTACAGGGCCGCCCACGCGACGGGAATGCTGAGAGGACGACCCGCCGGCATCCGACGACGCTGGTACTCGTGGACGGAGTCGGAGGACACCAGGTACACGCCGGACAACTTCCGGCTGGCGAGGACTCCGGTGGTGACGAGGTCGTTCGCGTGGCGGCGTGAGATGCCGAGCAGGTCGGCGGCGTCAGCGACGGAGATGTCCACGACGCCACAATACCCCCAAGAGTGGAGGTCATGTGGCCCATAAAGCGAGAACCGCCCGGGGGCGGACCAACGACACCCTAGGCGGTTCTCGGACGGATTCGGGCCCGTCTCTACCCCTATGCGCGGCAGTCAACGTCGGCTGTCGCTCCGGTTGAAAGCCCCCAAGCTCAACCGTTCAACAACGTAAATGCGGCGATTCTTGCTGATAGGTTCACGTCAGGCCGGCAAAGGGGGCAATCGTGACATCACTGCGCGCTGACAGCAACCCAGCTAAAGCCGTGGACGCGCTTCGTATGGCCCTGGGGCGATTCGAGTACGCGCAGCGCATCGCAAACGTTCAGGAGCGATACGACTCCTACTTGCGTACCGCGGTCGAAGCGGAAGCCTCGTTGTTGAAGTACTACAGCCCCGCAGAAGTAGATCGCCTGGTGCTGGGTCCGACCTTCCAGCAGTTCAGCGACTCAAACCTCGCAGCCTTCGGCTGGACGCACCAGCGGCTCGACAACGAGCTCGAGCGCCGGGTGGAAACCCTGACAAACGAAATCACTGACCTTCAAGAAGAGATTGCGCGATGGGCGTACCAGGTGCCCGAAGGCGCCTTCGCTGACCACCGGCTACATGCGCTGGTGATTGACACTGGCGTACTCGAAGAGCACCCCGACCGCGCCGAACTGGCAGACCTGGCTCCCAAGTGGCTGGAGCAGGCGAGGCGTCCGTCAGGAGGGATAGCTCTCGCGTTCGCCTCAGTAACCCTTGATGAGATCGATCGCCACAAGACGGTCGCTCAGAAGATGCACGGTGGGGACAAACTCCTCAAGACGGAGGCGCGTCGGGCTCAGAAGCTACTGGGCTCGCTCTTCGATGGTGGTGTGCAACGATCAGAAATCGACAGCTCGTGGCACGGCATCTACGGGTTCCTCCAAGCGCGCCCACTCGGGCACGTCCCGTTTGCGATCGCCGACAACGAGATCATCTCCTATGCCCTCGACCTGGTGCCGTTCGCCGCGAGTGTCACTTTCGTTACCTACGACCTGGGTCCCTCGATCACTGCCGAGCAGCAGAATCTTCGCGCTCTACGTCTGGATTACGCAGACTAAATCCGTGGGGCCTCAGGGACTCGAACCCTGGACCTGACCAGTTATGAGCTGGCTGCTCTAACCTGCTGAGCTAAGACCCCGAAGCGGTTTTTACCCTACAGGACGGACACCGCTGATCCCGGCCAAAGGGACGCTTTCCGGGCACCATGTGTACCCTTGCGTGTACCCTGCGGCCAGAAATTCCGCTAAAACACTGGGATGTGACTCTTGATCCAGAGAGTTATGAGTTCCCTGCTCTGACCAGCTGAGCTACCGCCCCGAGCGTGCCGGCACCGTCACTCCGGGGCGGGCACGCTGGAGGCCGCGTCCGTCACCGGGTCGGCCACCGGCTCACCACGATACAGGCTCTCGAAGGTGCTGATCGTCGTCTGGATGTCGTGCGCGGCCACGATGCGCAGCGAGGCGCGCTTGAGCACGTCGAGCTCGTCCTGCGGCAGGCGGAGGACGCTCTCCAGCTTGTCCGCGAGGTCCTGCGCGTCGCCCGGGCGGAACAGGTGACCGTTCTCGCCGTCGTGCACCAGGTGCGGAAGCGCCATGGCGTTCGCGGCGACGACCGGCAGACCCGAGGCCATCGCCTCCATGGTCGCGATCGACTGCAGCTCGGCGATCGACGGCATCGCGAACACAGTCGCGCGCGTGTACGCTTCCCGCAGCTCCTGGTCGCTCACGTAGCCGAGGAACTCGACGCGGTCCGCGATCCCGAGCGTCTCGGCCATCGACTGAAGGTTCTTCAGCTGGTCGCCGCCGCCGACGATCTGCAGGCGCGCATCCAGGTCGGCGGGGAGCAGCTTGATGGCGTTGAGGAGCACGTCGATGTGCTTCTCGCCGGTGACGCGGCCCACGAACAGAATGCGGTTCGCCGTGCGCGGGGTGAAGTCGGGCGTGTAGTTCTGGGCCTCGATGCCACAGGAGATCGCGTGCACGCCGCGCAGGCCTGTGGCGTTCTCGAGGAAGTCGGCGGCCTTGCGCGTGGGCGTCGTGACGGCCTCGGCGCGGTCGAAGCTCTTGCGGGCGTCTCGCCACTCGATCGCGATGAGCGCCTTCTGAAGGAACTTGGGGATGACCGTGAACTCCATGATGTTCTCGGGCATGACGTGGTTGGTGGCGACGATGCGGATGCCACGCTTCTGCGCCTCGTACGCGAGCCCCCGGCCGACGACGATGTGCGACTGGAAGTGGACCACGTCCGGCTTCACCTCGTCGAGCACCCGGCGCGCGTTGGCCTTGCTCATCCACGGCAGGGCGAAGCGGAGCCAGTCGTGCGGGTACCAGCGCCAGCTGCGCAGGCGGTGGGCCGTCATCTTCTGGCCCTCGTGCTCCTCGATCCAGGTGCCGTGCGTGCGGCTGGCCGCCGGAGCGACGATGTGGACGTCGTGGCCGCGCTCGACAAGACCGGCGGCGAGGCGTTCGGCGAAGCGCGCCGCTCCGTTGACGTCGGGGGCGAAGGTGTCGCAGCCCATGACGATGGTCAGCGGCTTCTTGGCTGCCGGGGCGGGCGGGGTCTGATGCGGTCCGCTCGTATCAGGCACGTGGTTCGTTCCCTACGGTCGAAGTGTTCGGATGGCGAACGGGCACAGCGCTCGCGGTCCGGGCCGCAGGTGGGCCCGGTCGATTCAACGGCCTAGTCTAGGCGGCTTTCGCCCGCCACGTCCGCAATGCGGTCGGCGACCGGCGCGTCCGACGCCGACTGCGGATGGTACTTCGCGAGCTGGAACACGCCCAGGATGGCGACCGCGCCGGTGATCGCGAAACCGACCATCGCCCACCACGGAGCCCCCGCGGCCTCGTTGAGGACGACGATGCCGATGGTGACCGCCACCAGCGGGTCGATGACCGTCAGACCGGCGATCACGAGGTCCGGAGGTCCGGACGAGTAGGCGTTCTGGACGAAGTACGCGCCGAGCACGGCGGCCAGCAGGAGGGCCACGATGCAGGCGACGAGCAGCCAGTCCCACTCCTGGTTCGAGATGCGGTCGATGGCGACCTTCGCGAGCGTGGCGACGAAACCGTAGAGGACCCCGGCGCCGACGATGTACATGATCGCCTTGAACCGGTGCCGCAGGAACGCGAACAGGAGCCCGAAGGCGATCAGCACGACGGCCAGGATGATGAGGATGACGACCAGGGCACGGCTCGTCACCGGCAGGTCGCGCGCGAAGACGGCGGCCAGCAGCACGAACGCGCCGACCCCGCTGACGCAGAGGGTCACGGCGATCACCGACTGGTGGTTCAGCTTCACCCCGCTGACCCGGGCGTTCAGGATGCTCGTGATGACGAGACCGACGACGCCGAGGGGCTGGACCAGGATGATCGGCGACAGCTTCAGGCTGACGAGCTGGAAGACGATGGCGAGGCCGAGCAGCAGCGTCCCGATGACCCAGGACGGGCGAGCGAGCAGCAGACCGAGTTGGCGCACGTTGAGTCCGCTCTCGGCATGCCCGGCGTTCGCCTCGACCTTCGTGACGCCGTGGTGCTGCAGCTGGGCTCCGACGGAGAGGAAGACGGCACCGACGAGCGCGACCGGGATGCCCAGGAGCTGGCTGGGCTGATACGACAGGTCGAACGCGTCCATCAGTTCCGTACCCACCTGAACGACCCTACCGGGAATGATCCGGATAGTCTTGCCGAATGGCCGTCCTCCCGATCCGGATCACCGGTGACCCCGTCCTCCACTCCCCCGCACGCCCCGTCGAGCAGATCGACGACGAGCTGCGCACCCTGGTTGCCGACATGTTCGAGACGATGGATGAGGCTCCGGGCGTCGGTCTGGCGGGGCCCCAGGTGGGCGTGCCGCTGCGCCTCTTCGTCTACGGCTGGACCGACGACGACGACGTCCAGCACCGCGGCGTCGCGATCAACCCGACGCTCTGGCTCAGTCCCGCCGCGGTAGGCGAGCTGGATGAGGACACCGAGTCCGAGGGCTGCCTCTCGTTCCCGGGCGAGCGCTTCCCCCTCCGCCGGTCCGACCGTGCCATCCTGCAGGCGACCGACCTCGAGGGGAACGAGTACGAGGTGCGTGCGGAGGGCTGGCTGGCCCGGATCTTCCAGCACGAGTACGACCACCTCGACGGCGTGCTCTACGTGGACCGGCTGACGCATCCCTTCGGCAAGTCGGCGCAGAAGGTACAGCGCAAGAACAGCTGGGGCGTCCCCGGGCTGAGCTGGCTGCCCGGCCGCGACCACCTCGAGGACTGATCCATCGCGCCCTAGCGGCGCAGGTCGACCCCGTGCACGCCGTTGTGGTGGCGCAGCGCGGGGAACACGACCGACAGGGTGAAGCCGACCCCCGGCACGGTCCGGGCGTGCAAGGTGCCGCCGAACAGCGCCGCGCGATCCCGCATCTCGATGATGCCCGCACCCTCGTAGTGCTCGGTCAGCGCGCGCACGTCGTCGGCGATGGAGTACGCGGTCGCCTGGTCGACTCCGTCGCGGTCGAGACCCAGACGGCGAGCGGCGGCGCGGATGCCGTCGTCCTCGACGCTGACCTGCAGGCCGTCGGCCGTCCAGGCGAAGGCCACAGACGCGTTGGTGCCCGGGCCGCCGTGCTTGAGGGCGTTCTCCAGGCTGGTCTGCAGGATGCGGAACACGGCCAGCTCGGCGCCCTGCCGCAGTTCGAACCGCTCCCCCGTCTCGGTGAAGGAGACCGCGAGTCCGGCATCCCGCAGCACCCGGAACAGGTCGCGTGCGGAATGGAGGCTCGGCTGCGGGAGGGACGCGTCCTGGGCCTCGCGCGCGACCGCCTGCAGCCGGCGCAGGTCGCCAAGCGCATCGCGGGCGGACGTCTCGAGCGCGCCGGCGGACCGGACGGCCGCGGCGGGGTCGGCGTCGGCGGCGTACCGCACGCCCTCGGCCTGCGACACCAGCCGCGACACGGACTGGATGGCGACGTCGCCCAGGTCGCCGATGATCCGGAAGCGACCGGCCTGCTCGGCGAGGTCGAGTTCACGGTCGATGCGGTCCCACTCGGATTCCTGGCGGGCGTCGCGCAGCCGGCGGTGCCGGGCGCGTTCGGTCAGCCACAGCACGAGGAGGATCAGGGCGGCGACCACCGCGATCGCGGCGATCACTGCGGCGGCGTCCATCCCGTGCTCCTTCCGGCCGCACGCTCGCGCGGCCCCGTCGATCGTACCGGGGCCGCGCGAGGGTCGTCTCTCCGTGCGGATCAGGCGGTGCTGTCGCGGTTCGCGCGCAGCACCTCGAGCCGGGCGCGGTACTCCTGCTCGTCGATGTCGCCGTTCGCGTAACGCTGAGCCAGGGTCTGCTCCGC
>Ga0209455_1001417_pt1 | contig 10857 bp, 14 predicted proteins | sample AraplaCol_mCL_r2_FD_184275 | JGI IMG/M metagenome (GOLD analysis project Ga0209455, IMG submission 184275) | Arabidopsis root microbial communities from North Carolina, USA - plate scrape CL_Col_mCL_r2 (SPAdes) (version 2) | ecosystem: Host-associated > Plants > Roots > Endosphere | place: USA...
ACAGAATAACGCGGGGTGGAGCAGCCCGGTAGCTCGTCAGGCTCATAACCTGAAGGTCGTCAGTTCAAATCTGGCCCCCGCAACCAACAAATCTAAAGCCCCTGGAGCACAACTCCGGGGGCTTTAAATTTATGGTCAAGTGGGGTCCTAATGCGAGCTGACTGTTCGGACCAAGCTCGCGAAGCGAGCGCAGTGTCAACGCACAGGCGCATAGCGCCGAAGCGGTAAATCTGCCAACCGAAACCAACATAAAAAGGCCCCGTTCGCAAGAGCGAGGCCTTTCTTATTGATGGCTACCGTCCTTTGGATTGGTAGCCAGAAGTCGGACCGTCCTCCAGCCCCGAGGGACTGGAGGCCAACTGATCTCTAGAGGGTCGGATGGAGATTTCGGACGGGGCTCACGCTTTCGAGACGTGAGGCCACATCAAACATCGTCGATTCCGCCAACCAGGAAGCGACGATTTGAACGCCGAGAGTACCATCCTCGCCACTGGCAGCGGTGGGGCAGGCGGCCGATGCGGAGATGAGCGAGCCCTTGCAGAGCGATGCTGGCACCCGATTGCGTCCGGTGGCGGGGAATGGCTCATGTGGATGGGAGCAATGAGGGCGGCGACGCTAGCATCACTTCATAACAAGTCTCGAGCCGTTTCACGGAGCAGACGGGGGCATCGGCCGGGAAGGCTGCGATATTGTGCGCGAGCCGGTCGGGCGCTAGCGCGCTGTCCGCATCGGTCGTCAGCTCGCCTCCCTCATTTGGGTCGGCAAGATTGAGACAGGCGACACCCATTGCCATCCGTGGCACCGGCATGTACGCGGCTCGGCGCCAGATCGACCTCGCAGCCATCTAGGCGAAAGCAAAGATGCGGCCGGTGGCGACGCGCGATCGCGGCTATCGCGTCGCTGCGGTTGTTGACCAGCCGGAGAACGGTCAACTTTTTGAGAAGCCGCCCCGGCTGATGATCTATCGCAAGCGGGCAACGCTCGATCCGCAGGGCTTCGTCCTTCGCAGGAATGCCAACGGCGTATTCGGCGAAAAGAGCTGTGACACGTCGGCAATCTTTCGAACGGAACTCGTAGAAAACGAAAGCAGGCAAAGGGTAATCGGCCTGTCCGTTGTTCGTTTTTCATGCGGGGCGTGCCACGTTTTATCGCTTGGACTGCATCCAGTACTGCGTCTGGGCGGCCTGTATGGGCCGCATAGCTAAGGCTCTGCGGCAAGTCATGGTTGCCCACCGATAAGGACCGACCCGTATCACGATGCACCGACTGCAATGAGCCTCAATAGACAAGGAACTCCCCCCATCCTTGTCGCTTAGCCAAGAAGCTGAGCTATCAAAAAGGACATCGCCATGTCATCGAGAGTGCACAAGGAATCGCCCACCCGCAAAGATCCACCACGTCCGCCGATGCCATCTCAGCGCCAGGAGATGCCAGGCCGGACCGATCAAATGCAGCCCCATCCGGATCACGGCGAGGACTCCTATAAAGGCAGCGGCCGGCTCACTGGACGGGCCGCCATCATCACTGGTGGAGACTCAGGCATCGGCCGGGCCGTCGCGATCGCCTTTGCCCGCGAGGGTGCCGACGTGCTCATTTCTTATTTCAGCGAGCATGAGGATGCCAGGGAGACCGCGCGCTGGGTTGAGGAAGTGGGGCGGACAGCCATTCCCATCTCCGGTGACATCAAGGAGGAGGATCATTGCCGGCTGCTCGTCGAGCGCGCGATGGAGAAATTCGGCCGGCTCGATATCCTCGTCAATAACGCAGCCCACCAAAAGAGCTTTGCCAGTATAGAGGATATCACCGCCGAAGAGCTGGATGTCACCTTCCGAACCAACATCTATAGCATGTTCTTTCTCTGCAAGGCGGCGATCCCGCATATGAAGCCGGGTGCCAGCATCATTAATACAAGCTCGATTAACGCTAAAGATCCCTCGCCGCACCTTCTCGCTTATGCGACCACCAAGGGCGCCATTGCCAATTTCACCGCGGGGCTCGCCGGGATGGTTGCGGAAAAAGGTATTAGGGTAAACGCGGTGGCACCCGGCCCAATCTGGACACCGCTCATTCCGTCGACCATGCCCGTTGATCAGATCGAGAACTTCGGTCGCAACACCCCGCTCGGTCGCCCCGGACAACCTGCAGAATTGGCCACCGCTTACGTCATGCTGGCGAGTGACGAGGCGAGCTATATGACGGGAGCGCTCATCCCGGTGACGGGCGGCAGGCCGATGCTGTGATGGCTGATATGCTCGGTCGGAGCGGTGATATCCCTCTCTCTATAGCACGTCACGCCGCTCGCGAATTTAGGCGCGTGACGCGGAACACCTCGCGATCCGGCGCCTTCCTTCTTAGAAATCTCGAATGCCAAACCGACGCTCATCACCCATCGGGAGGCTATTCAATGCCGGCCCAACGCAAAGTCACAAAGGGAACCACCACACCCCAGACCAATCATCAATCTGTCACTGTCGATGCCATCGCGCTCCTGACTGCGGACCATCGGACCGTGGAGCAGCTCTTTAAACAATTTGAGGCGGCGACGGAGGCAGCGGAGAAGAAGCGCATTTCCAGCGAGGTCTACCGCGAGCTTGCCATACATACGATTCTTGAAGAGGAAATCTTCTATCCAGCCTGCCGCGGAAACGACGTGGAGGAGAGTTCTCTCGATGAAGCGCAGATCGAGCATGATACCGTGAAGATCCTTGTCTAGGACATCCAATCGGGTGATCCAGATTCGGAGATGTTCACCGCCAAAGTAAAAGTTCTCTCCGAATATGTGAAACACCATGTCAGTGAAGAAGAGAAGCCGCATTCCGGCATCTTCGCACGGGCAAAAAAGGCCGACGTGGACATGGCAGATTTGGGCTCCCGCATCCAGACACGGAAAGAGGAGCTCAAGAAGCGGGCGCAATCGGTCACGCGGTTCGCCCTTCCGCTGAGAGCGATCCAAGCGGACGCTCTCAACCCCAATCACCCCCGTCAGGAGCAGAACACGGTGCCCAGGGAGTCGAATTATCGTGATCGCGACGAGCGCGACCGGTTTGTCGATGAAGACGACCGTCGCTACAGCAGCCAGGCGAGCAGTCGGGGTCGATATAATAGTCGCGATGACGATGACGACCGGCGCTATGGCAGCTACTCCAGCGGTCAATCCCGCAACAGCTATGGCCGCTTCGCGGATGATGATGACGGTTACCGTCATCGCAACCAGGCAAGCGACCGCGGCCGCGATGAACGCGGTCGTTTCACCGACGATGACGACGACAATCGTGGACGGGGTGGCAGTCGCGGCCACGGCGGTTGGTTCGGCGATCCGGAAGGCCATTCCAGGGCGGCGCGGAGCCGTTCTTCCGGCCGTTATGCCGGAGACCACGATGACTATCGCGGTCGCGGCGGCGATGACTACAGCGGTCGGAGTGGTAATGAAGGGCGCGGCTGGTATGGTGATCCCCAGGGTCATTCGGAGGCGTCGCGCCGCGGTTGGGAGGAACGTGGCGGCTATCCCAGCCGTTCCTCCGGCCGCGACTATGACGATGAGCGCGGCAGTAGCCGCGGTCACAGTGGCTGGTTTGGTGACCCGGAAGGTCATTCCGAAGCGTCACACCGCGGCTGGCGAAATCGCTAGATGATACCGGAGGGAAAAGGGGCTAGACCCTCTCTTCCCTCCCGCCCTTCTTCCGGAGGTTCCTCAAGTGCTGGGAAGAGTGGGAACGCTGGGACAGGGTGCTCGGTTACTCGTCAGACGACAAAAGGCGAGGCGGGAAATTGTCCACCACAGATGGCGAGTTGAAGACGGACCATCCTCGCGGACCTAACTGGTTGCGCAAATTGGGCCCCGGCCTCATCACCGGGGCTTCCGATGACGATCCCAGTGGCATTGCAACCTATTCCCAGGTCGGCGCTAAGTTCGGTTACGGACTTGGCTGGACTCTGATCCTCAGCTACCCGCTGATGAGTGCCATCCAGGAAGCTTGCGCCATGATCGGCAGGGTAACGGGAGAAGGGCTCGCCACCAATATCGACAAGACCTATCCGCGCTGGATTTCCTGGATGGTCTGCCTCGCCTTACTAATAGCAAATACCATCAATGTCGCTGCCGATCTCGCCGCCATGGCAGCGGCGGTAAAGCTCCTGATCGGCGGGGAACAGATCATCTATGCGGCGATCCTGTCTGTCATCAGCGCTACCCTCTTCATCTTCGTTTCCTATGAGCGTTACGCCGCCTATCTCAAATGGTTGTGCCTGTCGCTCTTTGCTTATGTGGGAACGGTCTTTGTCGTTGATCTGAATTGGGCCTCCGCGGCGCGGGAACTTTTCCTGCCGCACGTCACCCTCAATAAGGACTATGTGACTGCCGTGGTTGCCGTCTTCGGCACGACGATCAGCCCCTATCTCTTTTTCTGGCAGGCGTCCCAGGAGGCTGAGCGGCAGCTGGAAGATCCGAAACTGGCACCGCTGAAAGACAAACCGCAGCAGTCGCGTCACGAATTGCCTCGGATCAAGCTCGACACCTATCTCGGCATGGCTCTTTCCAACATCATCGGCCTTTTCATTGTTTTCACGACATCGGCGACCCTGCATGCCCATGGTCATACTGATATCCAGACATCCTCGGAGGCAGCCGAAGCGCTTCGGCCGATCGCCGGCGATTTCGCCTTTTGGGTCTTCGCTGCCGGTATCATTGGCACCGGCATGCTAGGGGTGCCGGTGCTCGCGGGATCAGCCGCTTTCGTCCTATCGGGCGTGCTGAAATGGCCGGCCGGCCTGGCGAAAAAGCCGCGTGAAGCGCCGCTGTTCTACGGTGCGATTGTGGGTATTTTTGCCATCTCCCTCGCGATGACGCTGATTGGAATCGATCCCATGAAGGCGCTGTTCTGGAGCGCTGTGATCAATGCACTTGCGGCCGTCCCGATCATGACGCTCGTGATGCTGCTTTCAAGGAAGAAGGACATCATGGGCGCGTTCACTTTACCGCCCCTAACGGCCGGGCTCGGCTGGATCGCGACCGGTTTTATGGCGCTCGTCTCACTTGCCATGGTCGCAACCTGGATCGTTTGATGAGAGCAGGCTGACATCCGGCGGCACCCTGCCAACGGCCGGATAGTGCGAGCGGATATCCCATACGGGTATTACATCGGCTAAAGGTTCCATCGCATATATGTGACTTTTCATGGCCGTATCTCGCGGTTACGTGACTTCGCTGTGAGGCGGCTATGGCTATTCTGTGATCTCACCTATCACATCAAGCTTATCGACCAAACCAAAGAGAAGGAGCAATCAATGGCTCGTATCGATGGTCCTATTGACGGCCGTACTTGCTGCACGCGAGAGGAAATTGGCGCTCTCGTGGTCGAATACCTTCGTGACCTTCGTGCTTTTTCCCGATCTCTCACCAAAGAATCGGCGGCAGCCGATGATCTGGTCCAGGAGGCGATCGTCAAAGCGCTGACGTCGGCGCATCATTTCGAACGTGGCACCAATTTCAAAGCATGGATGTTCACCATCCTCCGTAACGCCTTCTATAATCAGAGCAGGCTCAATAACCGATACATTACGGTCGCCGAGCCGATCGAAACGGCTGTCGAAGAGGAACAGGACGGCTTGCTGGAAATGGCGGATTTCAAACGGGCCTTCTGGCAGTTGAATCCCGACCACCGCGAAGTGCTGATTCTCATCGGTCCATCTGGCCTCAGCTACGAGGAAGTGGCGCAGGTCTGCAACTGTGCCATTGGGACAGTCAAGAGCCGGACCAGTCGTGCTCGCCAGGAATTGCGGCGCATTCTGGAGAGCGACAAGACCGCGATTTCTCGGCGCGACGTAGCACCCGCTGCAGCAATCCTGCAGGACCAGATGCTGGCCTTGCCGGATTGGCTGGAGCGGCTGGACTTTCATACCCGTTAGAATTGGGCATAAGAAAAGAGCCCGGCGACGGTTGCCGGGCCAGTCTAGTCAAGGAGACGCCGACGCGGAGGGAAAAGCGCCGTACCAAAAGGGAGAAATCTTGGCTCTCCGTAGAAGGAAGATCCGTTGCATCATTCCGTTCCGCCGGATCTCCCACTTCTTCCCCGCTATCTCCTTTTGAGCGCGGGTCATCCTATATCATCTGAGGGGCGATCAGGCGGATAGGTCATCAACATCGATCCTGCCTGATCACATTTGTTAGTGTCGCCTGGCCAACAGCAAACCGAGGAGAAGGCCGATCCCGCCTGCGACGGACAGTGTGGACCAGGGATTTTCGTGGACATACTCATTGGAGGCCGCGGCTGCGTAACGGACTGCTTTGGCGGTACCATATCCCGCCCTCGCCGTTGCATCGCCCACGATGCCCTTGGCCTCGCTGATCCTAGAGGTCGCTTCTTCTTTGAGTTCGCGCAATTCGTCAAGCGAAGCATTTCCTGACTTCACGAGATCGTCGAACTTATTCGTAAGCTCCCGGAAGTCATCAACGACCTTGTCGAAGGCTTCCTTCGCTGCCTCGCGTCCGGCATTCATTTCTGAAATTTGAGCCAAGATATCCTCCTCGCTTGGTTTGTTGGGTAAGAAACAGCCGTCCCCCTGACTACAAATCGGGGGTGGCGTCCGCAGAAAAAAGTGCCCGCAAGGCCATCTGTTCCTCCAACCGCAAAGGAGTAGCGCGCCACGACTTCACATCTCCTTGAGGGCACGCCGTCGCGGCGCCAGCAGGGAACAGGGCATCGCGGCCGTCGCTTACCTTGCCGACAAGATCAACCAAGGAGGCAATCATGGGACGTGGCATTCTGCTTTGGCTGTTGGGGGTTCCCATTCCCGTCATCATCATCCTTGCCTTGTTCTGGCACTAATCTCTCTCGGATTGAGGAAACATCATGGCACTCGAACATTCAGCGGATCCGACATTCGGGACACCTGGATATGGGACGGCAGCGCGCGGCGCTGAATCTTCCTTTTCCGCGGTTTCCTGGGGCGCCATCATTGCCGGCGGCGTCGTGGCCGCGGCGATGGCGCTGATCCTGACCAGCCTCGGTGCTGGATTAGGCCTCCTGGCCCTCTCACCTTGGAAAGTCGATCAATCGCGCATTGCCGCGCTCGGCATCGGCACCATCATCTGGTCGGTCATCATCGAGGTGGTTGCCTTCGGTATCGGCGGCTATGTCGCGGGACGGCTCCGCACCAAATGGGCGCAGCTGCATGGCGATGAGGTATATTTCCGCGACACTGCCCATGGCTTCGTTGTCTGGGCGCTGGGTACGTTGATTTCAGCCTCCCTGGTGACCTCGGCGATTGGTGCCGTGGGCCATGGCGCGGCAGCGACCGCCGGCGCCGGACTGGAAGCCGCCGGAGCTGGGGCGGGTGCCGCCGGGATGATGGCCGCACGTGGGGCCGAGGGTGACGATGGCGGACGTCAAGGTGGCGTCAACAGCGGCCCGATCGGCTACTTTACCGATATGATGCTGCGCTCTGGCGGAACGCCGGCCACCGGTACTGCATCCGGCGCGGCGGCGAGCCCTAATACGGCATCGAGTACCAACGCGCCTGCGGGCACAACTGCAAACGGTATGACGGCCGCTAGTCCACAGAACGACGAGCAAACTCGCGCCGAGGTTTCGCGCATCTTCATGCAAAGCATCGCCGCGGGTAATCTCAGCGATCCCGACAAAGCCTATCTGGCCCAACTGGTCTCAGCCAGGACCGGGCTCAGCCAGCAGGATGCACAAAAGCGAGTGGACGACGTGACCGGTCAGTTCAAAGCGGCGATTGACACGGCAAAGGAGAAGGCCAAGGACGCTGCCGATGTCGCCCGCAAGACTCTGGCAGGCCTGGCGCTTTGGGGCTTCATTTCGATGCTGATCGGCGCCTTCAGTGCCAGCCTGTTTGCCAGTCTCGGCGGTCGGGCGCGGGACAAGTACTGAAGGTAAAAGGCAATACTCCTACCTCCGTTATAGATGGAGCCGATGTCCCGCTTCGTACAATGAAGAGTATCCACTGTCGAAGAGGCCCGCATGGAATCGGGAAGGAGCATTGCCGTCCTGGTCGGTAGTTTGCGGCATGGCTCGTGTAATCGGTTGCTGTCGGAGCGTCTGATCTCGCTGTTGCCGTCGGACTATATACCGCAGCGCTGCGAGATCGGCGACTTGCCGCTCTACAACCAGGATGACGATCATCATCAGGCGCCCGCGGTCCAGCGCCTCCGCGGCGAAGTTGGCGCCGCGACTGGGGTGATCTTCGTGACACCTGAATATAACCGCTCGGTACCCGGCGTGTTGAAGAACGCGATTGATCACGCATCCCGGCCCTATGGCGCGAGTGCCTAGACAGGAAAGCCGGCCGGCGTCATCGGGGTGTCTGAAGGCGCGCTGGGGACGGCGCTGGCACAGCAGCATCTGCGCAACATCCTGGCCTCACTCAATATGCCGACACTTGCCTTACCGGAAGTGTTCATCCACGCCGATGGAAGGATGTTTGATGACGTGGAGCACGGGGAAGCGCAATTGCTGCCGCTGCTCAAGGACTGGATGGAACGGTACATAGCTTGGGTTAAGTTATTTTCAGAAGGCTGAGGAGGTCCTTACGTGTCGATCAGCTTTGTGAGCATGCCCACTGTGTCGGCCTCGGCGACCGGTTTATCCCAGCGGATGCGGTGGATGCGGGGGAAACGCAAGGCAACGCCCGATTTATGGCGGGTCGAGCGTTGGACGGCATCGAAAGCCAGTTCAACCACGAGGCCAGGCCTGACCTCGCGTACAGGGCCGAAGCGGTTCACGGTATGGTCACGCACCCATTTATCAAGAAGGCGCAGCTCGTCATCCGTGTAACCCGAATAAGCCTTGCCGACCGGTACCAGCACGGGTTCGGGGCCTTCGGCTGGTCTCAGCCAGCAGCCGAAGGTGTAGTCGGAATAGAACGACGACCGCTTGCCATGGCCACGCTGCGCATACATCAAGACAGCATCTACCGTGAGGGGATCGCGTTTCCATTTGAACCATCGCCCTTTGACCCGGCCGCCAAGATAGGGGCTATCCGCCCGTTTCAGCATCAACCCCTCGATCGAGGCGGCCCGCGCGCCGGCCCGGATTGCAGCGAGCTCTGACCAATCTCTGAATGGGATCAGGGGCGAAAGATCAAAGCGCGGGCGCGGCTGGGCCTGGTACCACGCCTCCAGGCGCATACGCCGCATCTCGAAGGGCAAGGGGCGGGTGTCCAGCTCGCTTTCCTGCAGGATATCGTAGAGCCGGATATGGGCGGGCCAGTCGTCGAGCATTCTCGTGGTCACGGTCTTGCGGTTGAGACGCTGCTGCAGGTCGTTGAAGGGCGCAATCTCGATCGGGAAACCGGTCTGCTGGCCCGGCCGGGCCACCAGCAGCTCGCCGTCCAGCACGGCATCGAATTGCATCGCCTCCAAAATATCGGGAAAGGATTTGCCGATATCCTCGCCGGCGCGCGAATAGAGGCGCTTCTGCCCATCGACGGCGATCACCTGGACGCGGATGCCATCCCATTTCCACTCGGCCCGAAACTCATCCGGCGCCAGCGAAGGCAGCTCCGCTTCATCGAGTGGATGCGCCAGCATCAGCGGGCGGAATGACAGGCTATGGCGATCTGGCCGCACACCCGTACCGCTGAGCCAGGCGAAAAGCGCGGTGAAAGGCGGCACCATGCCATGCCAGACCTCCTCGATCTCATCCACCGGCACATTGCCGAGCTGTGCCAGCGCGGTCTTGGCGAGGCGGGCGGAGACACCGACCCGAAGGGCGCCGGTGATCAGTTTGAGAAGGGCCCATCTGCCAGTGGGATCCAGGAGGTCGAGCCAGCCGGCGACAAGGACGGGAATCGCCGTGGCGGTGCTTGACCGCAGTTCTTCGACCACCTCAGCAAGGGATGGGGCCGGGACATTGCGCTGCGTCTTCGCAGTCCAGATCAGTGCCAGGGTCTCGGCGAGATCGCCGACATAGTCATAGGAGAGGGCGAAGAGAGTCTCATCCGTCTGGGCGATGCCGAGGGATCTCAACATCGCAGGCTTGGCATTGGGTAGATCGAGCGATCCAGTGAGCACCGCCAAAGCGTAACCGCGATCGGGATCAGGTGTTGTCGCCAAGTAATCCTCGATCAGCCGCAGCTTTGCATTACGTGCGGGCTGAAAGGACAAGGCGTCGAGAAGACGGGCGAAATGCTGCATGGGATCAGCATTCCGGAGCCAGCGCAGATGCGCCGGCGATGTGATGCGCTGTCACTCGTTCTCCTCCTCGTCACGGCCGATAAGCGAGAGGGCGCGGGCTTGCCGCCCGTGCGCGCCGAGGGCATGAAGCAGCCCGTCCTCGCGGCCATGAGTTATCCAGACCTCCGGCGCGTCGACATCCTCCACTGTCTGGAGTAATTCGTCCCAATCGGCATGGTCAGAGATGATCAGCGGCAGCTCGGCGTTACCCTGGCGAGCTCGGGCACGGACCCGCATCCAGCCGGAAGCAGCCGCCGGCAGGGGATCCGGCAGGCGACGCGTCCAGCGGTCGGCGAGCGCCGAAGGTGGGCACAACACGATCTCGCCCTTCAATTGATCGGCCGTCATATCGGCGATCGGCCTGAACGCGCCGAGCTCGATTCCGTGCGTTGCATAGAACTCTGTCAGGGCCAGCAAGGCGCCATGCAGGTAGATCGGCCGCTCATAGCCGATCGCCCGCAGCCGCGCCATTACCCTCTGGCATTTGCCGAGCGCATAAACGCCGACCAGATGGCAGCGTTCGGGAAAGAGTCTTTGTGAGTGCAACAGCCGGCCGAGTTCTCCTTCATCCGGCGGGTGGCGGAAAACCGGCAGACCAAAGGTCGCCTCGGTGATGAAGACATCGCAAGGGACCGGCTCGAATGGCAGACAGGTGGGGTCGT
>Ga0209455_1001419_pt1 | contig 10854 bp, 12 predicted proteins | sample AraplaCol_mCL_r2_FD_184275 | JGI IMG/M metagenome (GOLD analysis project Ga0209455, IMG submission 184275) | Arabidopsis root microbial communities from North Carolina, USA - plate scrape CL_Col_mCL_r2 (SPAdes) (version 2) | ecosystem: Host-associated > Plants > Roots > Endosphere | place: USA...
CGGCTGGACGGTGCGGCCGAGGCCTACTTCATCGACATGGCCTTCTGCGCCTTCATATAGTGCATGCAGCCGCTCTTCATCTTGCCCATGCTCATGTCCGTGTTGGCCATGGCCATTTCCTTGTTCGCCGCCATCTTGGCGGGCGTGTCGGCGGGGCCCGTCATCGCGGCCGTCGACTTCATCAGATTATCGCTGGTGCACGCCATCATCGCGGCGGACGCGGGCGAAAAGGCGAACGCGACAAAGGCTGCGGCGGTGAGCAAAGTCTTCATCGAGAAGTCTCCTTAAGTAAAAACGAAACCGGCGTCATGCCGGCATTCGCAGTTACGCATTCTCTGGCGAGAACGTTTCCGGGAGAAGACATTTTTCTTGCTGCAATGCGAACTGAAAAGACCTCAGCGGCCGTTCCTCGGCGCCTTGGACTGATTACCGACACTGCCGGTGGCGATGTCGGGCTCGCAATTGGCCTTGCCGCGCCCCTCCGATTGACAGCGATAGACGGTGCCAGTGAGGCGGTCGACCAGCCACATGTTCTCGTCGGTCGGAGCTTCGAAGCCGACATAGCGGCTGGTCAGCCCCGTGATCAGGGTCGAGAGCAGGATTGCCACCGCAATCATCGCCGCACCGATGTAGATGGGCATGGCGTTCAGAGACACAGTCCGATCAGGCGGGCCGCTGCGATAGATTTGATAGTCACTTGGCCTCGGCACTGGACGGAACTCGGCTCCCCTCATCTGCAATGTCGGACGAAGTTGCTTGCTAGGCGCGCATCTGGCCGAAAGCTTGTCCGCGAGCGGACCATGCCGCGACCGCTTTGCGACGAACGGCGTACAGCGGTTTCAGCAATGCTCTCCCGCGTCTGCATGGCGCCGGGAGCAAAAGCACGGGTTCCCCGGGGGAGGCAGCGTAAGCCGGAAGCCCCGACGACGAACGTGAGGAAGATCACATCCGAGCCTTTGAACCTTCCCTATGCTCGTCGCATCAAATTGCCATCAGGCGTTACAGCGAGGATACGACAATGACCCATTTCAGTAAGTCTTTTGGACTGAAGGCGATCACGCTCACCGCCGTGCTGTCGCTGACGGCCGGCCTGGCATTCGCCGGCGACAGCAATGTCTCCACCAGCCAGATCCTGGATGCGTTGAAGCCCAAGCCGGTCACCCGCGGTCTGTCCGCCGGTCCCCAGGCCGATCCGACGGCGCAAGCCAAGGAAGCGACCTTCCTGAACACCGTGCGCAACCGGCCCACCCGTTCTCTCTCGATGGGTGAGCGTGACCAGATCGCGGAGCTCGCGGCGACCAAGCCGAAAATCGATCTGGAGATCCAGTTCGACTACAACTCGGCCGATATCGCCAAGACCTCGGTGCCCTCGGTGCAGGCGCTCGGCAAGGCGCTGTCCGACCCGTCGCTGAAGGGCTCGACCTTCGTGGTCGCCGGCCATACCGATGCGATCGGCACGGAAGAGTACAATCAGGGCCTGTCGGAGCGCCGCGCCGACACCATCAAGAAGTACCTGGTGCAGAACTACGGCCTCAATGGCAACGATCTCGTCACCGTCGGCTATGGCAAGACCAAGCTGAAGGACGCCGCCAACGGCGCCGACCCGATCAACCGCCGCGTTCAGGTCGTGAATATGGACACCAAGACGGCTTCGAAATAATTGCAACAGCCGACAAACCGCCTGCCGCGAGAGTCGCAGGCGGCTTTTCCGTTGTCAGATCCAGCTCTGAAACAGCATCAGCCGGTTGAACGTCTGCATCGATGTGCCGATGAAGGCCGCCGAGATCGGCAGCATCGCGGCAAAGCCGATGGCAGCCATGCCGGCATAGGCCCATAGCAGCCAGTGCGGCAGCCCCTCTCGACGCAGCGCATAGACCAGCGCAAGCGAGGCGACCGTTGCCGCCGGGAGGTAGTAGTAGATGAATCCCAGCGTGCGTGGCAGCAAGGCCCAGGCGAGCCAGCAGCCGAAATAGAATGCCGCGATCAGGAACGCGTCCCAACGACGCGCGACGATGACGTCGCGCAACACGACAGCGAGCGCGAGCAGCGCCGGCCACGCGACCAGCGGATTGCCGAGGAAGACGATTGCTGCAACGTTGTCGTCCGCAACCTTGTCGAACAGGAACCACACCGGGCGCGCGAGCAACGGCCAGGACGGCCATGAGCTCATATAGGTGTGGCCGGCGATCGCAGTGGTGGTGTTGTCGGCGAAGATCCGGCGCTGCGCCTCGACCAGATCCGATAGCGACAGGCCGTAGAGCGGAACGAAGGCGGCGACATAGGTCACCGCCGGCAACAGCGCAAAGCAGAGCGCGGCGTGATGCGCCCTGAATGTGGGCCAGAGATCGGGCCGGTACCAGTCGGTTGGCCTCGCATCGGCAAACAGGGTATGCCAGCCCTGCATCAGGCGGATCACCGCAACGATCGCAATGCAGACGGCAAGCGGAAACAAGCCACTCCACTTGCACGCGGCTGCAAAACCGAACAACGCACCCGCAATCGCGAACAACGCCTGTGGCCGCTCTCGTCGAAAGCCGTGCATGAAGGCGGCAATGGCGAGCAAGGCGAGGCCCAGCGCAAAGATGTCGAGCATCGCGATGCGCGCCTGCACGTAAAGCATCTGGTTGAAGGCCGCGATCAGCGCTGTCGCAATCGCGGGTCCCTGCGCCCCGAACAGCGCGAGCCCGCAGAGATAGATCGCAACGACAGCGAGCGCGCCGAACACGGTTGCCGGATAGCGCCAGCCGAGCGCATTGTCGCCGAAGGCCGCGATCGATGCCGCGATCAGCTCTTTCGCCAGCGGCGGATGCATCGGATTGAGCATCGGCTGCGGCGCGGTGAGGCCCAGCATCTGGCGCGCTGCGGGCACGTAGTGCACCTCGTCGAACACGAACTTGTCTGGAGTCGTCAGCCCGATCAGCAGCGCGACATGCGCCGCTAGGAAGATCGCGACAGCGATCACTGCGCTTCGCGACGTCATCGGCACCGCATGTGCTTCCGGCGACTGCTGTAGGGCTATTTTGCGTGGCAAATCTGCGTCACCGCGAATAAAAAATAACTCAGCCGATCCATTGAACGCATTCTGCCGCAACTGTCACTAAGCTAACGCTCGTCTCGCGCCGCCTGTGATAATTCTGCCACAACACTGGCGCGCGCGATCCAGTACGATCAGGGACCTCGATCGGTTGCGATATGAATTTACGTTTTCTGGTTTTCCCAACACTACTGTCAGTCGCACTGTGCGCTGCGCCTTCTGTGCAGGCTCAGACGCGCGTCGGCGAAGCCGTCCTCGTCCAGAACGAAGTGGTTCGTGTCGCCGCTAGCACGACGCCTATCAGCGTCGGTGACAGCATGCTGCGCGACGAGACCGTGCGCACAGGGGCCGACAGCGCGGCGCGCTTTGTCATGGCCGACAGCACCAATCTGTCGCTCGGGCCGAGTGCGACGTTGAAGCTCGACCGCACCGTGTTCAACGACGAGCACAGCTACCGCGACGTCGCGATCCGAATGGCGACCGGCGCATTCCGCTTCGTCACCGGACATTCGGAGAAGACCGCCTACAAGATCACGACGCCGCTCGCGACCATCGGCGTTCGCGGCACGATCCTCGACATCCTCTCGCAGCGCGGCCGCTCGGTGGTCGTGCTTCAAGAGGGAGCGGCGAACGTCTGCACGCTGAGCTTCCAGTGCATTCAACTTACCCAGCCGGGCGACACCGCGATCATCACCTCGACCGGTGGCAAGGTCACGATCACCAAGACCAACTCGCCGCCCTGGACCTTCGCAGCCAACTGCGCCGCCAATGCCGGGCTGTGCGCCGTCAATCAATATGCCGATGCCACGCCGACCATACCCGCCGTCCATGACGACGGCATGCTGTGCGGGCGCTGATGATGGCAAAGCCCGGCTCCAAGAGGCTTGTCCTGGCCTGCACGCTCGGCGCGGCCGCAGCGCTGACGCTGTTCGCGCTCGACGCTCGTCCAGCGACAGCCGCGACCTTCTGCGAATCCGAGTGCGGCAAGCCGACGCCCTCCCCGTCACCGACATATTCGCCATCCCCGACGCCAGGCGCATCGCCCTCCCCGAGCCCGTCTCCGTCGCCAAGCCCGTCTCCCTCGCCGATCCAGACTCCGTCGCCGACCCCGACGCCAACCCCGACCGGCTCCGATTCGAGCGGCAACTCGATCAACGGCCTTGCCAATCAGCGCTTCAATCAGATGATCACCAACCGCGTGCTCGGCACGGTGCTGCTTGGTGTCAACGAGCAGATCAATTGCAGCGACTGCATCAGCGCGTTCGGCTCGGCCGGCTCGTTCTCGGCCGGCATCCACGGCCGCAAGGAGCTGACGCCCAACCTCTCACTGCTTGCCGGCATCGCCTACACGCAATACAGCGAGGGCGGCTATAACATCACCAGCGCGCCGATCGGCGCCTTTGCGCTGCGTTATGACTTCACGGATTGGGGCTCATCGCGTCCGTTCTTCGACGTCGGCACGATCCTGACGCCTTGGGAGAAGGCGCGCTACACCCGCAGTTACAATACCAGCCTCGGTCCGGTCAGCGTGACGAGTTCGACCGACGCATCCAATTATGCGGTCTATGGCCGCGCCGGATGGATCAGCCGGCTGTCACCGCGCGATGAGGTCGCGGCCTCGATCGAGGTCTGGCAGCTCTGGCAGCGCGTATCGGGCTACGCGGACAACACGGTCGCGTTCAATCCGTTCGATGCCACCATCGCAACCGGCACCGACCGCACCAGCCTGGTCAAGATCGGTGGCCAGTGGACCCATCTCTTCGCCGACAATATCGAGACCAACATCAACGGCGGCTGGGTGCAGTCCTTCGCGAGCCACAGCGGCATCGTCGCCACCGTCACCGGCGACGGCGTGGTGGTGCCGACGATGGGCAATCAGGGCTGGTTCGAATATGGTGGCCGCCTCGGCTTCCGCGTGCAGAAGGGCTGGGTCGTTGACCTCTTCGCCAACGGCACGCTGGGCCCGCAGCCGGTGGGCAACACGATCCATGGCGGCGTGGGGCTCAGGATCAACTACTAGCATACGAGCAAGGTCTCGTAGTCTCGTAGGATGGGCAAAGCGCAAGCGTGCCCACCACCTCTCGCGAGCGGATAAAGATCGTGGGCACGGCGCTCGCGCGCCTTTGCCCACCCTAGGGCACTACGGATTTCGTCACGCCGCCGACTTGCCCTCGAACGCTCGCTGCAAGACCTCCACATCCAGCTTCACCATCTTCATCATGGCCTGCCAGGCGCGGGCGGCGGCCGCCTTGTCGGGGCTCGTGAGGAACTCGAACATCACCTTTGGGACGATCTGCCAGGCCACGCCCCAGCGATCCCTGAGCCAGCCGCACTGCTCTTCCTTGGCACCATGAGCGAGGAACGCATTCCAGACACTGTCGACCTGAGCCTGGTCGTCGCAATGGATCATCAGTGAGATCGCGTGCGTGTATTCCATCTTCATGCCGCCGTTGAGCGCGACCAGGGGCTGCCCGGCCACCGTGAACTCGACGACCAGCACCGAGCCCTCCTTGCCGGACGGGCCATCCGAAACGTTGTGCTGGATGTGCGTGATCTCCGAATTCGGAACGAGCGAGACGTAGAATCTGGCCGCTTCCATGGCATCGCCGTTGAACCACATGCAGGGCACGAGCTTGGACATTGCGGATGCTCCTTTTCAGGCTTCGATCAGGCGTTCGCCATGGCGGGCTTCGGGGGGACGGCCGCCATGTCCAACCAGTTCACGCCCCACATGTGGCCGTCAGGATCCTCAAAGCTGCGGCCATACATGAAATCATATTCGTCGACAGGACTGGGATCGGCGATTCCGCCGGCTGCCTTGGCCCGACCGACGATATCGTCGACCTCCTTCCGGCTCTCGGCGGACAGGCAGAACAGCGCCTGGTTCGAGGTCTTTGCGTCGGCGATCGGCTTCGGCGTGAAGTGACGGAATTTGTCGTGGGTGGTCAGCATGACGTAGATGGTCTCGGAAAAGACCATGCAGCTTCCCGTGTCGTCACTGAATTGCGGGTTCCTGGTCGCGCCGATCGCCTCATAAAAGGCGGTCGAACGCTTGAGGTCGGTCACCGGCAGATTGATGAAAATCATCCTGGGCATTGGAAGCTCCTTGGGTGGGATTCAGCCCGAGGACGGATGGCTGGGCCGCCATCCGACATCGCTTCCGATTTTTTTTGCGAACGCCTGCGGGGCTCTGTCGCCCCGCGGGTCTTCGACGAGCCTTACTTCTTCTCGTTCGGATCCCGATGCACGGGGTCGATCCACAGCACGGTCTCTGGCTTCTCGACCGGCTCGATGTCGAGATTGATCGCGACCGCCTCACCGTCGCTGCGCACCAGCACGCATTCCAGCACCTCGTCGGGGCTGGCGTTGATCTCCTGGTGCGGCACGTAGGGCGGCACGAAGATGAAATCTCCGGGGCCGGCCTCGGCCGTGAATTGCAGGCTCTCGCCCCAACGCATCCGCGCCTTGCCCTTCACCACATAAATGACGCTCTCGAGATGGCCGTGGTGATGCGCGCCGGTCTTGGCATCGGGCTTGATGCTGACGGTTCCCGCCCACAATTTCTGCGCACCGACCCGCGCGAAATTGATCGCGGCCGCACGGTCCATTCCCGCAGTCGACGGCACGTTGGTGTCGAGTTGGTTACCGGGAATGACGCGCACACCGTCATGCTTCCAGCGATCATCGTGATGATCGTGGTCATGGTGCGAATGGCTGTGGTCATGGCCGGTCATGGTTCTTACTTTCTGTTGGTTCCGTGCGGGCGAACCTAACCAAAGGCGCGACATCAAGCCATACCAAATTCGGAACTCTCATAGCCGCCAGATGTTGTCCTTGCGAGCAAACCGGAAGGAGAGTTTCATGGGTAGCACGAGCGACAAGATCAAGGGCACCGCCAACGAAGCGATCGGCAAGGCCAAGCAGGGCATCGGTGAAGCCACCGGTTCCGAGCGTCTGCAAGGTGAAGGCGTGGTCCAGGAAGTGAAAGGCAAGGGCCAGAAGGCCATGGGCGACGCCAAGGACAGCGCGAAGGAAGCGATCGACCGCGCCGCTGCAGCGGCACGTCGCGCGGCGGAGTAGCACGCGCAAGATCATGATAGAAATGAAAAGACCGGCCGAAAGGCCGGTCTTTTTGTCTATACGTTATTTCACGCCGAGCAATTCCACGTCGAACATCAGCGTCGCGTTCGGCGGGATCACCCCGCCGGCGCCCCGCGCGCCGTAGCCGAGCTGCGGCGGGATGATCAGCGTGCGCTTGCCGCCGACCTTCATGGTGGCAACCCCCTCGTCCCAGCCGGCGATGACGCGGCCCTTGCCGATGGGGAATTCGAACGGCTCGTTGCGATCGACGGACGAGTCGAATTTCTTGCCCTTCTGGCCGTTCTCATAGAGCCAGCCGGTATAGTGCATCACGCAAATCTGGCCGGGCTTCGGCGAGGCGCCGGTGCCGACGACGCTATCGGTGATCTGCAATCCTGAAGCTGTGGTCATGGTCTTTCCTGCGGTCTGGGCCGAGGCCGTGGTGGAAACGAATGTCGACACGCCGCCGATAAAAATGATCGCGAATGCCGACATGATGGCGAGGAGCACGCGCTGGAAACGCTGCATAAAGCACCTTCCGTTTGAGGCGGGAGGTGTCTAGCGCAACGAGCCTGCCGTTTCCACCCCTTTAGACCTCGATATTTTCCAGCCGCACCGGCAGCTTGCGGATGCGCTGGCCGGTGGCGTGGTAGATCGCGTTGCAGATCGCCGCATTGGTGCCGACATTGGCCAGCTCGCCAAGGCCCTTCGCACCGGCCGGGTTGATGTGATCGTCCTGCTCGGAGAGCAAGATCACCTCGACGCCGGGGACGTCTGCATTCACAGGCACGAGATAATCGGCAAAATTATCGTTGACGTAGCGTGCGGTGCGCTCGTCGATCTCGGTGGCCTCCAGCAGCGCCGAGGACATGCCCCAGATCAGGCCGCCCATCAGCTGGCTGCGAGCGGTGCGCGGATTCATGATACGGCCCGCGGCAAACGCTCCCACCAGGCGCGGCGCGCGGATCTCGTGCGTGAAGCGATTGACCCGGACCTCGACGAACTCGGCACCGAAGGCATAGGCGATCTTGTCCTTCATGGCTGCACCACCGACGAGCCGCGCGTGTCCGCTGTGCATCGCCTTGAAGGAATCCAGCGGCGCGCCTTCCGGCTTCCACTCGCCATATTCCTCGACCACGCCGGCACCGAGGGCGTCGAACGCTTTCTCGAGATCGAGAGGGCGATCGCTCTTCGCCGCCTGTGTCGATGGGGTCTGCCCGATGCCAACGGTTTCCTTGGCCTTGTCCGTGAGGCTCTCGTTCGGCATCAGCGCCTTGAACAGCCGCTGACGAACCTGGTCACACACCATCATCACAGCGGAGCAGGTACTGGCCGTCGAGTTCGATCCGCCAGCGACCGGACCCGGCGGCAGGTCGCTGTCACCAATGAAGACCGTGACCTTCTCAAGCGGCACGCCAAGCCGCTCGGCAGCCGTCTGCGCAAGGATCGTATAGGCGCCCGTGCCGATCTCATGGCCGGCGATCTCGACGCGGGTACGGCCGTCGCGTTGCAGGCGAACGCGCGCTGCTGCCGGAGCCATTTGCGTCGGATAGCAGGTGGCCGCGCAACCATAACCGATCAGCCAGTCGCCGTCGGACATCGATTTCGGCGCCGCCGAGCGCTGGGCCCAGCCGAAAGCTTTGGCGGCTTCGTCGAAGCACACCATCAGCGACCGCGACGTGTAGGGCTTGCCGCCGATCGGCTCATTGGTGGTGTCATTGACGCGGCGGAGCTCGACCGGATCCATGTTCAGCTTGACCGCCAGCTCATCTATCGCGCTCTCCAGCGCGAACAGATAAGGCACCTCAGGCGGCGAGCGCATGAAGCCGGGCGTGTTGCGGTCGGCGCGCACGATCGACACCAGACTGTCGACATTCGGGCAGGCATAGAGCCGCGTCGTGGTCTTGGTGCCGCCGACGCAATAGGGGTCGGCGCGCGAGGAGACCTCGGCGCCTTCATGCCTGAGCGCGACCAGTTTGCCGTTGCGGCTGGCGCCAAGCTTGATCTCGTGGCGGGTCTCGGCGCGATAGGTTGCAATCGTAAAGCCCTGGTCGCGGGTCGGCACCAGCTTGATCGGCCGGTTCAGCCGCTTCGCGATGCCGGCGATGATCGCAGTGCGCGGCGTCATCGAGCCACGCGAACCGAAGCCGCCGCCGACATAGGGATTGACCACCCTCACCTTGTCGGCGTCGATGCCGAGCTGTTCGGCGACGCCGTTCTTCAGGCCGTAGACGTATTGGCTGGGCTCATAGATGACGAGAGTGTCGCCCATCCAGACGCAACTTGTCGAAAACAGCTCCATCGGATTGTGGTGCTGCGTCGGCGTCTCGTAGGACGCGGTGAGCTGGACCTCGGCCTCGTCGAACGCCTTGGCAAAGTCGCCAACCTTCGGGTCTTCCTTGAATTGCGCGTTCTGGCCTTTCGCCGCGGCCTTCGTCGTTCCCGGCGAGTCGAAGCTCGCACTCGGGGTTGCGGCCGAGTAGCTGACCTTGACGCGGTTGGCGGCCTCGCGCGCAGCCTCGTAGCTCTCGGCTAATACCACTGCGATGATCTCGCCGTCGTGGGTGATGTCGGCCGATTTCAGGGGCTGAATCGTCGTGCCGGCATAGCCCCCATTGCTGAAGAGCTTTGACTCCTTCAGATCAGGCGCATTCTCATGTGTGACGATGTCGATCACGCCGCGGACGCGTCTGGCATCGTCGAGATCAAAACTGTCGATGCGGCCCCTGGCGATCGCACTGGTCACCAAAAAGGCATAGGCGGGATTGTCCAGCGGCATGTCGGACCCATAGGTCGCATGCCCTGTAACCTTTGCAACCGCATCATATCTCGGCACGGGGTGGCCCATATTCGCCTTGGGCTCGGGAGCAGCAGCGGTCATGGTCAGATCTCCATCGTTGCGGCCTGCTGGAGCGCGCGAGCCATCACGCGCTTGCCGAGCGCAATCTTGAAGCTGTTGTGCTGGCGTCCCCTCGCATCCGCGAATGCGGCATCGGCGGCGCGCTGCGCCAGACCGTCGTCGAATTTTTGCCCCTTGAGCTGCGCCTCTGCCTCGCGGGCGCGCCAGGGCACGGTCGCGACGCCGCCCAGTGCCACGCGCGCGTCCCGGATCGTCCCATCCTGCACGTCCAGCGCAACCGCAGCCGAGGATAGCGCGAACTCATAGGATTGCCGGTCCCGCGCCTTCAGATATACGGAGCGCGGCCAGCGCCCGGAGATGAGAAAGGCCGAGATCAGCTCGCCCGGCTGAAGCGTCGTCTCGATCTCAGGCGCATTGCCGGGGGCCTTGTGCAGTTCCGCAAATGGCATGCTGCGGGTGCCAGACTTGCCGGTCACCTCGACCGTCGCATCCAGCGCGATCAGCGCCTGGGCGAAATCGCCGGGATAGGTCGCAATGCACTGATCGGAGGTGCCGAGCACCGCATGCATGCGATTGACACCGTCCATCGCGGCACAGCCGGAGCCTGGATTGCGTTTGTTGCAATTCCCGTAGGAGACATCGCGAAAATAGCTGCAACGGGTCCGCTGCATCACGTTGCCGCCGAGCGTTGCCATGTTGCGGAGCTGGGCACTGGCGGCGAGTTTCAGGGAATGGGCGATGACCGGGTAGTCGCGCAGGATCTCGTCATGCGCGGCGACATCGGACATCTTTGCGAGCGCACCGAGCCGCAGGTTCTCGCTGCGAGGCTCGATCGCCGACCAGCCATGCGCGAGTGGATTGATGTCGACGATCACGGCGG
>Ga0209455_1001420_pt1 | contig 10852 bp, 11 predicted proteins | sample AraplaCol_mCL_r2_FD_184275 | JGI IMG/M metagenome (GOLD analysis project Ga0209455, IMG submission 184275) | Arabidopsis root microbial communities from North Carolina, USA - plate scrape CL_Col_mCL_r2 (SPAdes) (version 2) | ecosystem: Host-associated > Plants > Roots > Endosphere | place: USA...
GGAGAAGATCACCGCGACCGTGCTCGCGATCAACTCGGCCGATGACGAACGCAACCCGCCGGAGACCGGCGTGACCGCGGAGGCGCTGAAGCGGATCAAGAATGCGCGGCTCTATCTGATCCCGGCTTCGACCGAGACCCGCGGCCATCTCACCACCGGCAACGCGGCCTTCTATGCCACGCCGCTGCGCGAGCTGCTGGCGACCGCGCCGCAACACGGCATGTAGTCATCAGATGCAGCCAAATTGGCCTTTGCGGATCACTGATACTGGGAGAGCAGCTTGACCAGCCATGCAACCGTCGACCTCGATGCGATCTATGCCAAGCCCAGTCCGCGCGTGATCGCCAAGGTGCGGCCCGCGCTCGACGTCCACAGCAAGAGGTTCATTGCGCTGTCACCGTTCTGCGTGCTTGCGACCTCGGGAGCTGATGGCAGCGTCGATGCCTCGCCGCGCGGCGGCAATCCCGGGTTCGTTCATGTCGAAGGCGACGACCGGCTCTTGATGCCGGACCGTCCGGGCAACAACAGGATCGACAGCTTCAAGAACGTCGCAGAGGGCAGCGGCGTCGTGCAGTTGATCTTTTTCGTGCCAGGGATCAACGAGACGCTGCGGATCAGCGGCAAGGGCACGCTGACCGACGCGCCCGAGCTGCTCGCGACAATGGTGGAGTTCGGCAAGCCGCCGCGGCTGGTGCTCAGCGTCGACGTGCAGGAGGCCTATTTCCACTGCGGCAAGGCGATCATGCGCTCGAAGCTATGGCTGGCCGAGGCTCAGGTCGAGCGCTCGGCGATGCCGAGCATCGCCGAGATCATCCATGACCAGACCAGGCTGGGCGAGCCCGAGTCGCAGGAAGCTGTCGACGCCCGCTATCGGGCGCAGCTTTAGCCCCGTCGCTCCCGGATAAGGATCAGCTCTCGCTCTCGAGCCCGCCGACATGCTTCTGGGTGTAGAGCTCAAGCCCGATGCGGCCGATCAGATCGAGCTGGGTCTCGAGGAAGTCGATGTGATGTTCCTCGTCCTTCATCAGTTCCTCGAACAGGTCGCGCGAGACGTAGTCCTTGACGCCGTGGCAGTAGGTCGCCGCTTCCTGGTAGAGCGTCCGGGCACCGATCTCGGCGGCCAGATCGCACTCGATGATCTCCTTGACGTTCTGGCCGATCCGCAAGGGGTCGAGCACCTGCATGTTCGGGAAGCCGTCGAGGAACAGGATCCGGTCGGTGAACCGGTCGGCATGGTTCATCTCTTCGATGGATTCCTTGCGCCAGACCTTGGCCATGTTCAGCAGGCCCCAATTGTTCAACAGGCGGTAGTGCAGCCAATACTGATTGATCGCGGTCAGCTCGCTGCGCAGCCCCTTGTTGAGATATTCGATGACCTTCGGGTCGCCCTGCATGATGTGCTCCAAGAATTGAACCGCGACCGGCTCAATATCAGCTTCGAGGAGCAAAGACGACCCCGAACAGCCGTCTTCCAAAGCTTAGGGAGCCGCCAAATTCAGGCCGAGACGGGATTAGCAGGCAGCCAGCGCGAATTCGCTGACGATCTCCGCCTCATCAGAGGCGCAAGCATGGGAATCGACATGCGCGGCGCTGTGCTGACACCCGGATTGACAGGCGCGGGCACAGGGGCCCAGCGCTTCGTCGATAATGGTCTTGATGGTCCGTGCGCAGCGTCCGCATTCGGCGCTGCAGCCAAGACAGCCGTAGAGCTGCTTGGGACTGCGCGGCAGCTCCTCAGCCGAGCTGACGGCATTGCGGACATCGCGATCGCTAATGACGTTGCAGGAACACACAATCATAGAACGGACCAGCCTTCGGAAGATCGTGATCTCTGGAATAGTGATGCAGGCGCGGGTTCGCAAAAGAAAAACACGCCTTTTGAAGCGATTCCAAACTGCCCTTCGACCTGGAATAAATCTAAGCAGAGGTGCTTGAGGGAGATCAAACGGCACCCGAAAAATGGCTTGCCGTCATATGCCGGCACCCGTCAGGCCATACGCTTGGCCGTTGGATGCGCCCGCCCCCTTTTTGTACATTGTGCACCGCAACATCCGCATCAAACGAGCCGGTCACGCGGGGGCCCCGTTCATTGATCATTCAAGCGGATTGTGGGATTTTGCACGGGGAACTTTGCGATCTGCTGTTTCTCAGAAAGGTACTGGTCATGAAGAAGATGCTCATAGCACTAGCGGCCGTCGCCACTCTCGCCACCTCCGCAATGGCGCCGGCGCAGGCGGGAGGCGGCCGCGTTGCCGCCGGTGTCGCCGCCGGCCTGCTCGGCGGTGCCCTGGTGGGCGGAGCTATCGCGGCCGGCAGCCCCTATGGTTATGGACCGGGTTATTACGCGCCGGGTCCCGGCCCGTATTATTATGGCGGCGGCCCGGCCTACGTCGCCGAGCCCGAAGATGCCTGCTACTGGCAGCGCCAACGGTTCTGGGACGGCTATGGCTGGCGCATTCGCCGCGTACGGGTGTGCGAGTAACCATTCACCTTCATTAAATCCACGCAGCCGTGTTGGATTTCGCAAAACCGATCGTTGGCCAGGCCAGAAAAAACCGTTTTTGCGGGGCACCTGACCGGCCAGCGTTTGTAGCGTTTACGAAGGGTTGACGGATTTGCGTGTTTTCTCACGCGGCTGGCAGTCCGGAAGCGAGTGAGTAGCCCAAACCCGGCGCCTGCGAAGGCGCCTTCTCCAGGAGAGTTCCCAATATGAAGAAAATCCTGACCGCAGCGGTTGCGGTTGCGACGATCGCGGGTTCGATCACCGTCAGTGCACCGGCGGCGAAGGCCCATGATGGCCTGGGCGTTGGCATCGCGGCCGGCCTGCTCGGCGGCGCTATCATTGGCGGAGCCATCGCATCCAGCCGTCCTGCCTATGCCGCACCCGCCTACGTCGAAGGTGCGCCGCCCCCGGGTGGTTGCTTCTGGCGCCGTGAGCGCTATTGGGATGGCTATGGCTACGTGGTCCGTCCGGTCCGCGTCTGCTACTAAGCCTCAGGCAACGCATTGCGATGCGTGCAGAGCCCGGCCCTCGCGGCCGGGCTTTTTGCTGGCGCCAAGTCTCCCGCTGTCACCGTGCCGCGTTGATCGCCTGCAGCACGCTCGCGCTCGGCCAGCAATCGACCTTGAGCCCCGCCGATTTCTGGAACGTTCCGAGCGCCGCCCGGGTCTGCATGCCGGCCTTGCCGTCGAGCTTGTCCTTGTAGAGGCCGAGCCGGGTCAGCCCCTTCTGCATCGCCTCGACATCGAGCGTGCGCAGTTGCCTGGACGCCGACCACGGCGTCGCAAAGGGCAACGGGCTCGTCATGCGGTCAGCGAGATGGCCGACGAACAGCACGTAAAGGTCGGAGAAATTGTATTCCTTGATCACGAAGTAGTTCTTGGTGGTCAGGAAGGCCGGACCATAGATGCCCTCGGGCTGCAGCAGCGAGGCCGACTGCGCCTGCTCGGCCTTACTGATCCGCTGCCCGCGCAGCGGCACGAAGCCGGCGCGCAGCCATTCGCCGATCGGCTTCGTCACTTCCGGCACGCCCAACGTGCAGTCGACATTGGCCGGCGCTTTGACCTCATAGGCCCAGCGCAGGCCGCTCTGCCAGCCCTTGTCGGCGAGTTGCCGCGCGGCTGAGCCCAGCGCGTCCGGCACCGAATGCCAAAGATCGACCTTGCCGTCGCCGTCGATATCGACACCGTGCTTGTAGTATTCCGACGGCAGGAACTGCGTGAGCCCGACAGCGCCGCCCCAGGACGCACGCAAGTCCTTGCGGGTTACGACGCCGTCGCTCAGCATCTTCAGCGCCAGGATGAGCTCGGTGCGGTACTGGTCTTTGCGGCGGCCGACATAGGCCTGCGTCGCAAGGACGCGCAATCCGTCATAGGGCAGCGTATAGCGGCCGAAATCGGTCTCACGCCCCCAGATCGCGAGCACGATCGGAGCAGGGACGCCGAAGCGCTTTTCGATCTCATCCAACGCCGGGCGGTATTGCTGCATCAGCCTCTCGCCGTAGGCGGCGAGCCGCGCGATCGAGGCTTCCTTGACGTAATCGGCTGGCACCTGCACGAACTCTGCCTGCGCAGGCGCGCCTGTGGCGGGCCGCCCAGGCAGCAGGAGGTCAGGCAGCTTGTAGTCGGGATCGAGCCCGCGCGTCTCGGCCTCGAACGTGGCGCGTGAGACGCCCTGCTCTTTTGCTTCGGGCCACAGCGAGGCGATGAACTGCACGAAGGCGGTGTCGGCGGCGCGCGCGGAAGTCGCCCCGCACAACACGGCAATCAGCGCCGCAATGAGCGTGACACGCCGCATCCACATTCCTACCGCGTCAGCTTCTTGTACTTCACCCGGTGCGGGATGATGCTGTCCTGGCCGAGCCGGCGCATCTTGTCCTTCTCATAGTCCTGGAAGTTGCCTTCGAACCATTCGACATGGCTGTCGCCTTCGAACGCCAGCATGTGGGTGGCGATTCGATCGAGGAACCAGCGGTCATGGCTGATGATGACGGCGCAACCGGCGAAATCCTCCAGCGCCTCCTCGAGCGCGCGCAGGGTATCAACATCGAGATCGTTGGTTGGCTCGTCGAGCAGCAACACGTTGGAGCCTGACTTCAGCATCTTGGCGAGATGCACGCGGTTGCGCTCGCCGCCCGAGAGCGCACCAACCTTCTTCTGCTGGTCGGCGCCCTTGAAGTTGAATGACGAACAATAGCCGCGCGAATTGACTTCTTTCTTGCCCAGCAGGATCAGCTCGTTACCGCCGGAAATCTCCTCCCACACGGTCTTCTTGCCGTCGAGCGCGTCGCGGGACTGGTCGACATAACCGAGATGCACGGACTCCCCGACGGTGATGGTTCCCGCATCCGGCTTCTCCTGTCCCGTGATCATCCGGAACAGCGTGGTCTTGCCGGCGCCGTTTGCACCGATCACACCGACGATGCCGCCGGGCGGCAGCTTGAAGGTGAGATCGTCGATCAGCAGCCGATCGCCGAAGCTTTTATTCAGACCGTCGAAATCGATGACATTCTGGCCGAGCCGCTCGGCGACGGGAATGATGATCTGTGCGGCCTGGGTCTGCTTCTCGCTAGCCTGCTTCAACAGTTCCTCGTAGCGCTGGTAGCGCGCCTTAGATTTGGCCTGGCGCGCTTTCGGCGAGGCCGCGATCCACTCTTGCTCGCGCACCAAGGTGCGCTGATGCGCGGCGTCCTCGCGGCCCTCCTGCTCGAGCCGCTTCTGCTTCTGGACCAGCCAGGACGAATAGTTGCCTTCGTAGGGAATGCCCTTGCCGCGGTCGAGCTCGAGAATCCAGCTGGTGACGTTGTCGAGGAAGTAGCGGTCATGGGTCACGATCAGGATCGCACCGGGATAGTTGCGCAGATGCCCTTCGAGCCACGACACCGACTCGGCGTCGAGATGGTTGGTCGGTTCGTCCAGCAGCAACAGCTCCGGCTGGTCCAGCAGGAGCTTGCACAACGCCACGCGGCGGCGCTCACCGCCGGAAAGCTTGGTGACGTCGGCATCGTCGGGCGGACAACGCAGCGCATCCATCGCCTGGTCGACCTTGCTGTCGAGATCCCACAGGCCCTGGGCCTCGATCTCGTCCTGCAGCCGGGTCATCTCATCTGCCGTCTCTTCCGAATAATTGACGGCAAGCTCGTTGTACCGGTCGAGGATCGCCTTCTGCTTGGCGACGCCCTGCATCACGTTCTCGCGTACCGAAAGCTTCGGATCGAGCTGCGGTTCCTGCTCCAGATAGCCGACACGCGCGCCCTCGGCGACCCAGGCTTCGCCGGTGTAGTCCTTGTCGAGGCCGGCCATGATCTTGAGCAGGGTCGACTTACCGGAGCCGTTGACGCCGAGCACGCCGATCTTGGCGTCGGGGTAGAACGACAGATGGATGTTATCGAGCACCTTGCGGGTCGGATAGGTCTTGGACAGACCCTGCATGAAATAGACGAATTGGCGCGCCATCGCGGTCCCTTCGAAAATCGTCAGATTTGCGGAAAATGTTGCCGCTGATGTAGCTGCGCCGTCTGCAAAGGGCAACCGAAGAGCCGATTTTCCGGCAGGGCAATTACGGGCTCGGGCGGCAGGTCGCGATCCGTTCACCACGGATGACTACGGGATCGACACCATCTGTGCGGTCCATCACGACAATTGAAACCATCTTTTAATTAACTGGGGCGGAAACTTGCTTCGGGCGTCGAAAAGCACGTCCTTCGACAAAAATGCGCCGAGAACGGCCAACAGCGAGAGCCCCGTCATGACGACCATTACGTCAATCACCTTGCCCTCACCCGCGCTGAAGCGCGGCGAGTCCTCCGGCGTGATCGCCGAGGTCAAGAGCTTCTGGCGCGAGTTTTTCGCCCGGGCGTTCATTCCCTACCGGCCGGAATTGCACTACATGCGCGGCCCCGGCCCTGCTTGGCACGCGAAATACGGCGCACAGGCCAGCTTCCGGGTGAAGACCGGCCTGAACTGAATGCTGCCGATCCGGCGCCCGCCCTCGCCGCAAATTAAAGGCCGGGCGCTTGCGCTGCCCTGATTTGCGCGCAACGATGGCGTCCATTCGCGAGGCGGCGTTCCCTGTCGCTGTTCCCGCCATGAATGGACCTGCCGATGACGCGGCTGCGCTGTGCAATCCTCGATGACTATTACGATACGGCCCTGGCGCTCGCCGATTGGCCCGAACTCGCCGATCGCGTCGACGTGGCTCCGTTCACGCATCCTTTCGGGTCGGAGCAGGCGGCGCAAAGCGCACTGGCCGATTTCGACATCATCTGCGCGATGCGCGAGCGCACTGCATTCCCGCGCTCCCTGATCGAGGCGCTGCCCAAGCTGAAGCTCTTGCTCACCTCCGGCATGCGCAATGCCTCGATCGACATGGAAGCGGCCAAGGCGTGCAACATCGTGGTCTGCGGCACCCAATATGGACGCGACCCGACCGCGCACTTGGCCATCGGCCTGATACTGGAGCTGACCCGGAAGATCGGCCAGGAGAACGCGCGCATGCACACGGGCGAGCCGTGGCAGAAGCTCGGCGGCATCGAGATCGAGGGCAAGACGCTGGGCGTGGTCGGGCTCGGCAAGCTCGGCACCAAGGTCTCCGGCCTTGCCAAGGCGTTCGGCATGAACGCGATCGCCTGGAGCCCGAACCTGACGCCGGAGCGCTGCGCGGCGGCCGATGTCGGCTATGCGACCAAGGAAGAGCTGTTTTCGACCGCCGACATCATCAGCATCCATGTGGTGCTGAGCGAGCGCTCGCGCGGGCTGGTCGGCCACGACGACCTCGCGCGGATGAGACCCTCCGCCTACCTCGTCAACACCTCGCGCGGGCCGATCGTCGACGAGCCCGCGCTGCTGGAGGCGCTGCGGCAAAAGAAGATCGCGGGCGCAGCGCTCGACGTCTTCTCGGTCGAGCCGCTACCGGTCGATCATCCGTTCCGCAAGCTCGACAATCTCGTGCTGACCCCGCATCTCGGCTACGTCACGGAGGAAAGCTTTCGGGCGCATTACGGCCAGATGGTCGAATGCATTGCGGCCTGGGTCGCGGGTCGGGAGCCGCCGCGCCGGCTGGCTTGACCGACAACGCCGGTCAGGCCGCCGATCGCGCCGCAGACAGTGGCAAGGCCTGCGAAAATCCCTCGCGCCAGCTCGGATACGCCGGACGCCAGCCAAGCTCGCGCTTGGCTCTCTCATTGGCACTGCCGCTCACCTGCGTCATCATCACGACCATGTGCTCGCCTGCGAGCAAGCGGCCGATCCAGGCGGGCACGTGCAGCGGCGGCTTGGCGCCGACCATCTGCGCCAGCGCCGAAAGCCAGTCCTTCACCTGGGCGGGCTCGTCGTCAACGATGTCGTACATCTGGCCGGGCTGTCCGCGCTCGATGGCAGCAACCGTGGCGGATGCGGCATCCGCAACATGGATGAAGGACCACCAACCGGCGCCATCGCCGATGACGGGCACGCGACGATGGCGCAACTGATTGATCATCGCCGGTGCGAGAATTCCGGTGTTCTCGCTGTAGAACGATCCGTAGCGCAGCACGATGCCCTCGGGCGCCGACGAGGCGGTGACGGTTTGCTCGAGATATCGCATCGCGTCCAGCGTGCGACGCAGCTCCATCGGTGGATTTAAATCGAGCGGATCGGCTTCCGACTTGATCGGAGCCGCGGTGCGGCCAACAGTCCAGCCACAGAAGCTTTGCGCGATGAACCGCCGGACGCCGGCGGCGCGGGCGGCCGCGAGAAGAATGTCGGTGCCCTCGGTACGCAGCCGGTTGGTCAAGGCGAACCCGCGATCGAAATGCCGGAAATCCGCCAATCCGCTGAGATCCGTCAATTCGTGGACCAACACCTCGGGGTCGGCTGCGCGAAGCGCCCTCGTCATCGCCGCCGCGTCGAGCGCGTCAGCGACGGTGGGCTGTGCACCCATCCGCATGATCATGTCGGCCTTGGCCGAACTACGCGTCAATCCGGTGACCTGATGCCCCCCAGCAATGAGGGCGGGAACAAGCTCGCGACCGACGGCGCCTGTGGCGCCTGCAACAAAGATCCGCATGATCCAAATCTCCATGCCGCAGCGACGGCCGGCAGATAGTCAGGCGGAGCGGAAGATCAAGCGAACAAAACAAAATCGGGCGACGGCCGAAGCCGTCGCCCGATTTGGGAAAGAGCACCGAGCGCGTTTAGCGGATCGTCACCGGCGGCGGCAGTGGCTGCACCGAAGCCGGCTGGGCACCGGGAACGCTGGCCTGCTGCATCGGGGCTGCGTTCGGCACCGGCGCCGCCGACGCAGTCGCAGTGTTGCCACCCGGAGGCGGACCGCCCGGCATCACCACCACACGGGTGCCAACCTTGACGCGATCAAACAGGTCGGAGACGTCGTCGTTTAGCATGCCGATGCAGCCGGACGAGACGAACTTGCCGATGGTCGAGGGCTGGTTGGTGCCGTGGATCCGATAGACCGTCGAGCCGAGATACATCGCGCGCGCGCCAAGTGGATTGCCCGGGCCGCCGGCCATGAAGCGCGGCAGATAGGGCTGGCGCTCGATCATTTCGCTCGGCGGATACCAATCCGGCCATTCCTTCTTGCGCGAAATCTTCTGCACGCCGGTCCAGGTGAAGCCGTCGCGACCGACGCGGACGCCGTAGCGCATCGCTTTGCCGTTGCCGAGCACGAGATAGAGATAGGTGTGGGGCGTATCGACGACGATGGTGCCCGGCGGCTCCTTGGTGACGAAGTCGACCTCCTGGCGGCGCAGGTTCGCCGGCAGCTCGGCCGGAGCAGCGTCAGGCTGTTCCTCCGGCGGCAATGCAGCCACCGTCATGGGCCGGCCGGCGGAATCGGTCGCAGCCGGGGCAGCCTGAGCGTCTGCGGCACCACCGACAGCGCCCGGCGGCCGCATCGCGCTGGGGTCGCCCGCAGGCGCGCCATAGGCCGCGTTGCCATAGGTCTGCTGTGCTCCGGCCGGACGGTCGGCATAGATCACCGGCGGCGGACCGGCCGGACGACCATAGCGCGGGTCATCCGGCGACATCACCGGTCCTTGCGGCGCTGCGCTGTAGACCGGCGCATTGGCCGGGCGGCCATAGCGCGGATCGTCCGGCGACATCACCGGGCCCTGCGGCGCTGCGCCGTAGACCGGCGCGTTAGCCGGGCGGCCATAACGCGGATCGTCCGGGGACATCACCGGTCCTTGCGGCGCCGAGCCATACACAGGAGCGCCGGCCGGGCGGCCATAGCGCGGATCATCGGGGGACATGGCCGGTCCTGGCGGCGGCAAGGCAGTCGAGTTGACGGCATTGTCCTCATCGTCGGCTGCGTCGAAGTCGGGTCCCTGGCCGTCACGTGCGTCGACGGGATAGGGGCGGGGCGCCGCGGAGTACGCACCGGGCGCACTCTGGTAGACCTGCTGTGCATCGACATGCGAACACACCGCCGCGCTCGCCGCCGCGACAGTGCAAACCGTCAAAAACTGTCGGATCATCATCGCTCTTGTCTGTTCCCCAAGCCGACTTCGGATCATTGTGCGCCAGATGGCCGAAGATCGCGGCGCATTCAAGACAATTCGGCCGGCGCCGGGGTATTTCGGCAATTTGTGATCTTGCTCCCGTCGTTGCACGGAAGTCTCAGCGGCCCAAAAAGCGTTTCCCGGGCTTCACCGGCCGTCAAATTAACAAGTTCCGCCACCCGCTTGCGCTATCCTGAATCGAGCCTGATTCGCGCCAGGCGGCCAGTGCTGGCTGCGCTCGCGAACGCGGCCATTCCCAGTGGTCACCGCGTTCCCCGTTCCGCTCGAATGCCCGAGGCAGCCGTGCTGCCGAGGCGAAAGTTCCCGTCAATGCTTCCCGGCTTTCGTTTTCTGGTCGCCGCGATCGTCTTCTCCCTTTCCGTGCTCGTCTTTGGCCTAGGAGCCGCCGCGCTGTTCCGCGCGGCCCACGAACAGTTCGCCAGCAGCTCCGCATGGCGCGCGACGCCTGAGGGCAGCTACACCAGCTTCCTGCCGCCGGCCGAGCCGCTGCGGCCGATGATCGCCATGCTCCGCGTCGAAGCGCCGGCGGTAGGCGTACCGGTGCCGCCGTCCGAGCGGCACATCGACCTTCCGCCGACCGCGATGCCCGCCGAGACCTCTGCAGCATCCACCGACACTCCGGACACTGCGCCTTCCATCGTTGCTGCCGCGCCGATCGAGCCGGCCCCCGCCGCGACCGCCCCGCAGGCCGACGCCCCGCCCGCCGACACCGCGCCTGCCCAGGAGGCTGTCGCCGTCACTCCGGCCGCCCCATCGGCCACCGCCACAGACACGCGCGGAACCGATATTGCGACGACCGAGATCGCCGCTACCGTTCCGCCAGCTCCAGCACC
>Ga0209455_1001421_pt1 | contig 10848 bp, 7 predicted proteins | sample AraplaCol_mCL_r2_FD_184275 | JGI IMG/M metagenome (GOLD analysis project Ga0209455, IMG submission 184275) | Arabidopsis root microbial communities from North Carolina, USA - plate scrape CL_Col_mCL_r2 (SPAdes) (version 2) | ecosystem: Host-associated > Plants > Roots > Endosphere | place: USA...
CGGTGATCGACTCGATATAGGCCGTCACCACCGAGGTCCCGAGGAGGGGACCCACGATCGAGGCGGTCGCGTCGGTCGTGAACACCGCCGTGGCGTTCGGGATCGAGCCGTCGGGCCGTCTGAGATTGGCCGTGCCCGTCACGCCGATCAGCGTGCCCAAGGTGGAGAAGAACTCGGCGCACAGAAAATAGAACAGCAGCGGCAGGGCAACCAGGATATGGCTGACGAGATAGCCGACATCCATCGCCATGAAGGTGCTGCTCGGCCAGCGCGGCCAGGCCAGAAAGGCCGATGGAAGTGAGGTGACCATCTTGCCGTTGGCGCCGGGCACCACCAGGCCGACCAGGGTCAGCGCCGCGATCGAGATGATCAGCGCGCCCGGAACGCGGCGCGCGACCAGGACCGGGGTGAGCAGGAGACCGGCCAGCGTCAGCAGCACGGGAGGGCTGCGCAGCGAGCCCATGGCGATATAGGTCGATTGGTTCGACACCACGAAGCCGGCCCCACGCAGCGCGATGAACACGATCAGTGTCCCGACTGCGGCCTGGATGCCGACCTTCAGCGTCTCCGGCACGTCCTTGGCCACGCGCTCGCGCAGCTTCGACAGGCTGAGGGCCAGGAACAGCACGCCGGTGACGGCGACCATGGCGAGCGCGCCCTGCCAGGGCATGCCCATCTGCTTGACGATCACATAGGTGAAGATGACGTTGGAGCCCATCGCGGGGGCGACGGCGAGCGGCAGATTGGCCGACAGCCCCATCATCACAGAGCCGAAGATCGCCGCGAGCGCAGTGGCGCTGACGAGGTCGGCCCGGTCCATGCCGGCATTCGACATGATCGCCGGATTGACCGCGATGATATAGGCCATCGCGGCGAAGGTGGTGGCGCCGGCCATCATTTCGCGCCCGGCATTGGTGCCGCGCTCGGTCAGATGGAAGAAGCGGTCCAGCGGGCCGGGCGAGGGGGCCGTCGTTGCGGAGGCCGGTTGCGCTGGGGTCACGTCCTGCATTGCGAACTCTCCGCCTGCCTCACCAGACCACCGGATGGGTCTCGCCGGTCTGCACGTTGATGAAGCCGAGCGGGGCCTGCTCGCAGGGCGCGACCAGCACCCAGCTCCAGGGCGCGCAGGTCAGGGTCGCAAACATCAGCCGCTCGGGAAATCCGGGATACCAGCGCGGCCGGAAGGTCGGCTCGTACATCCAGTCGACCTTGCGTCCTTCGGCGTAGAGCGCCTGCATCTCCGCGTCGAGCGCCTCGGCCGGGCGGCAGCTCATCAGGCCGCCGACCTCGAAGCGGACGGTTGCCGCGAGCTCGCCCTCGCGCACCAGGGCCCAGCCGCCCTGTTGCGCGACCAGCGCATTGACCGCCTTGGCCATCGCCGCATCGGAGGAGCCGACCACCCAGATGTTGTGCTTGTCATGGGCGACCGAGCAGGCGAGCGCGGTGTCCGGCGTGCGCGGCCCGCAGCCCTTCCAGAACATCTTCGACACGCGGCCGTCGCCGGAGAAGCGATCGACGATCGCGAACTTGGTGATCGCGTGGCTTTCGTCGCGCTGCACCGCGCCGTCGGCGACCTGCAGCTCGAAAGTGTAGAACTCGGGATGCCAGTGAAAGGGGCGGATCACCGCCGCCTGCATGCTGGTGCGTCCGGGCTCGGCCGGCAGCGCAAAGTCTTCGCGCGCGATTGTCCGCTTGATGTTGATGGTCTGCGTCGCCCAGTCCGGCCAGCGGATCTCGGGGACCTTGCCGAGATAGCGCGTGCCCTCAGAGACCTGGGCGCCATCGGCCCAGACTTCCGCAATTTCGAGCTTGCCGACGTCTGACAGCAGCACGACGTCGCCGAAGCGTCCGGGCGCGAGGCTGCCCACGAACGGCGTCAGCCGCATGTGGCGGGCCGGATTGATGGTAAGGCACTGGATCGCGATCTCAGGCGCGAGGCCCGCCTCGATGGCGACACGCGCATTATGGTCGCTGGCGCCGAGCGCGAGCGTATGGCTGGCGCTGCGGTCGTCCGTGGTGAAGGCGATCTGCGACCAGTCCTGCAGGCCTTTCTTGATCAGCCAGGCGATGATCTCAGGCATGGCATAGATGCGCAACTCGACGAACAGGCCGCGCGTCAGCTTGTCCCAGGTTTCCTCCGGCGTCTGCACCTCGTGGTCGGAGGCGAGCCCGGCGGCAGCGAAAGCGTTGATCGAGGGCAGGTCGCGCAGGCCGGAGGCGTGGCCTTCGACCACGCCTCGCGCCCCAAAGGTGGCTTCGATCATGCCCCACAACCGGTCGTAGGAAGGGTTGTCGGGATTCCACACCGCGGGCCAGTCCATCACCTCGTCGAGGCCGGTGACCATCAGGCTCTCGCGCATGAAGCGCGCCTGCTCCTCACGACCGTACCAGCCGCCGCCCCATTCGTACGCCGTCGGCGGCACAGCCGAGCCGGGCTGCGGAAAGATCTTCAAGGGCGAGCCGCGACGGCGCGCCTCGAACCAGAATTCGAGATTGCGCTCGCCGTTGACGTTGGAGAATTCGTGGCTCGCCTCACAGGTCCAGGTATTGCCCCGCGGCAGCACCAGCGCTGCCTCCCATTCCGGCGTCAGATGCGAGCTCTCGATGTGCTTGTGCACTTCGCCGAAGCCCGGCACCGCTGCAAGATCCGGCCGGTGCACGCGCTCGCGCACCTCGCCCGGATAACTGCCCGCAGGTCCCACCCATGCGATGCGTCGGCCCTTCAAGATGATTTCCTGATCATGGCTCCAGCTGCGGCTGTGCACATCGAGGAGCCGACCGACGCGAAGAGCACGACAGGCGGGCCGACGGCCGAGCGCGGTCAGCACCAGATCCTGCCGGATGCGGACTTCGTCGGCAGCACTGATCATGAGGTCGTCAGGCAAGGGGCTTGCGATGTCCATGGTCGGTCCTTGGCGGGCGTGGAATCACAACGATCGCCGGACGGGAGGTCACGTGGTGACACTGGCATCGGCCGCGCGAGCGCTTCAAGGCGATTTTGCAAGCAGGATCGATACAAAATGATGCTGACCGCAAAAGGCGCCGGCTGTGCCGGCTGTCAGCGTCCTTTGAACACCGGCTTGCGCTTCTCCATGAAGGCGCGGCGGCCTTCGCGGAAATCCTCCGAATCCATGCAGGCGATGCCGGCCTGCCTGATCGCCTCCATGTCGCGGCGGCTTTCGTCCTTCAGCACCTCGGCGATCGTCAGCTTTGCAGCGTGAACGGCGAGCGGCGCATTGCCGGCGATGGAGCGGGCGATCTCCAATGTGGTGGGCATCACTTCGTCATTGGCCATCACGCGGTCGACGAGCCCGATCCGCAGCGCCTCCGCCGATCCGATCCGCAATCCCGTGTACATCAGAAATCGCGCCTGCGACGGGCCGACCAGCGACACCAGGTGCTTCAGGCCGTCATAGCCGTAGGCGATGCCGAGCTTTGCCGCGGGGATGCCGAACTGGCTGTCGTGGGCGGAAAAGCGCATGTCGGCGAGCATCGCGATCTGCAAGCCGCCGCCGAGGCAGAAGCCGCGGATGCAGGCAATCGTCGGCTTCGGATAGTCGGCCAGCAAGGCGCGCTGCGCCGCGCTCCGTTTCGAATACTCTTCAGACGCCGCCGCGTTGTGACGGTTCTTCTCGAACTGGCTGATGTCGGCGCCCGAGACGAACGCCTTGTCACCGGCGCCGGTTAGCACGACTACGCGGACATCATGGTCGTCGCGCAGCTCGGTCAGCGCATGTCCAACTCCCTCCCACATGTCGAGCGAGATCGCATTGCGCTTTTCGGGATTATTGAAAGTGACGATGCCGACCCCACCGGTGGCACGCTTGAGGATCTTGCCATCGGCGAAAGAGGTTTCGGTCTCGGACATGTGCGACATGGCAATGCTTGGGTCTGCGGGGGGATCGGAAAATCCCTCGCATCGTTCACGGCCCCGGAGCTGCCGTCAACGGATCACGGATCATTGTCATCCGATGGGACGAGGCTTGCCGCGGACACCCGCCGGATCCCCGGGTGGCTTCAACAAAAGCGGCTTCAAAATTGTGTCAACAGAACGTGATGTGATTTGTGCTGGGACCCGCACCAGTTGTGCCGTGAGCAGACGACCGATGTCGAGGACGAACGGAGGAGCAGGGCAGGAATGCCGCCAGTTGCTATGACGGCAGGGAATGAGCGCCGCGGCGATGCCAGTGCGAACCACCGGATCGATGCTGGCCGGAACATCCGGCCCTAAGTGATCGATCGGCGCGGCGGCAACAGGGTGGTCTCGCCCGAGTCGGCAAAATACCTGGCGCCCCAAGATGCGCCCTCGAGCGAAGATGTTGCACTTTTGACAGGCGGCGTGTCTGACAAGGCGAAAGCTGCGAGGTCAGACGTGCACGATCCTATTCTTCGTTGGCTGCAATCGATTCCATCAAGGACACCAGCTGACGCTGTACGGTCTGGTCCTTGATCTTGCTGTAGGCGCGCAGCAACCGCAGGCTGAAAGCGCTATCGAGGAAGAGCAGGCTCTCGACTTCACGCGCCTTGTTGTCGCCGTCGTAAAAGAAGGTCACCGGCACGTCGAGTGCGGTGGCAATCTGCTGCAGACGAGCAGCGCCGACGCGATTGACGCCCTTCTCGTACTTCTGAACCTGCTGGAAGCTGACGCCGAGCTTCTCGCCGAGCTCTGCCTGCGAGATCTTCTGTTCGACGCGCCGCAGACGGATGCGCTTGCCAAGCTCGATGTCGGGCTTGCCGGCGCTGCGCTGCTTCATCTTCTTTGCTGCTGATTTGTTCATCCTAGTCCTTACCGTTCTTCGGTCGAAAATCCCCCGAACAGATGGGTCAGGGGTTCACCCATATATACTGTTTTAAGTTGCTGTGGATGAATGAATTCGTCTTTAAACCAGGGGTATTTCCCAGGGTTAAAAGCTTCCACCAGCCAGTCAATCATGTGCCGCACCCTAGGGATGCGGCCGCTGGTCGCATGATAGGACAGCCAAATATCGTATGACCAGCGCAAATCAACCTCAAGAGGTATAATCTTCCCTCCTAACGCACAAGCGTAAGTTGGAAATACACCGATTCCGGCTCCATGCGCGACCGCCCAGTAGTTTGCGCTCGAAACATTGGTCCGCATGGCCACCAGATCGCGTTGATCATGGCCGGGGAAGAAGCTTGCGAACGCCTCGTTGGCGGCGGCCTCGTCAGCGACCTGCATCACCAGGCGATGCTTCGCGACATCCTCGACCGTCTTCGGCGTGCCATGCATGTCGAGATATTTCTGGCTGGCGAAGAACATCAGGTGCATGCGGCCGAGACGCACCAGCTTCACGTCGAGCGCTGCGGGCCGCGACAGGTGGATCGCGACGTCTGCTTCATGCCGCGACACGTCAGCCGAGCGCATCGCGCAATAGAGGTCGATGAGGATATTCGGAAACGATTGCTGGAATTCCACCAGACGTGGTGCCAGCCAGAACGTGCCGAGGCCTTCGGTCACGGCAACCCTGACTTCTCCGGAGGCGGCATTGGCCAGTCCATCACCAGCGCGCAGCAACTCGAAGGACGCCGCCTCCATGCGCTCGACCGCGGAGACGACGAGCGCGCCTTCATCGGTGAGGCGTGCGCCGTGAACGTCGCGCGTGAATAATGTCGTCCCGACCTGACGTTCGAAATCATCGATCCGCCGGCGCACCGCATTGATCGAGAGGCTGAGCCGCTCGGCCGCCGAGCGAAAGCTTCCCGAGCGCACCACCTCGAGAAAGATGCGCGCTGAATCCCAGTCCGTCAGGTTGGCGAGCGCCGGCTTGGCCGCGGCGACCTTGCCGGCCGCCGGTTTCGTTGGCGCGGCGTGGCCGAGCGTCGCTTTACCGGCTGGCGGCGAGCTCACCGGAACCGCCTCGGGGCGTTCCTCCTGAGGAACGCCCTGTTCCACCGCAACACGCATACAAGCCCTTTCCGCCTGCTAATGTATCACCGTCAAATTACGGCCGCGGCGGATTCGGCGCCACGGAATTTCACAGCTATGCCTATCGATACCACAATGTGTCTTACGCAACCCAGCTATCTAAGGTCGCAGGCGGTTCCACGGACTGAGCTGCCCACGGGCTTTTTTGGCCCGACCAGGATCAAATGGTATTCGAAGATGGCTGCAGCTCGTGCTATTCTGGTGGGTGGTTCGTCGCGCCGGCAGATGGGGATGGTGCTGAGCAAGACCGGCGCGGCCGGCAGCCAGCAATGGGGATGGCGGACCCGTGTGTCCGCCGGAGCTAGGTGTGACGGATGGGGGGAAACGACATGATGCATCTGCAAGCCATGCGCGCGCCGGGACCGTCCCGTCCGCACTTCGTCGCAAGCTAGAACGGAATGACGCCTGTGGCCAATTCAGACGATCAGATGCTTGCGGTTCTTGCCACCCTGGAGCAGTGCCGGGCAGCACTGCTGGCGGCCGGCAACAAGGAGACGGCGCAGCTGATCTCAGTTGCCGTGCTCGAGCTGCGCATGAAGCTCAATCACATCGATGATGACGATCTGAAGACCCTTTGCGACGAGATGCTGCACGCCGACAATCCGGAGCGGCTCCGCGACGCCAAGGTGCAGCCGGGACAGCGGCGGCCGCCGCTGCTCCGACTGGTCAAGTAGGCTCCTCCGAGCCGCTTCTCTCAGATCTTCGTGCGCAGCCTGCGCAGCACGATGGCGCATTTGTGATCGGCGCCGTCACGGCAAACTCCCGAACGCACAACGTAACTTATCTGCGCTCCATTGCGTATTGCCGTCATCCGCTGCAAGAAGCGGATAGGGCGACCTCCGCGGCCGGCCGGGCGGATCGACATTCTTCGCCGGCGCCGCGAGTTTCTCCTGGCGAATGCCAGATCCAGTGGTGCACCGGAATGCCTTATCTGCCGGTGTCGTGCGGTGCTGGTATCCGCGATTTGCCTCGAAAGGTACGCGCTTCAGAACCAGGGATATTGGCGGTCAAGCTTCATGATTCAGAATGTGTCGATACCGGCAGCGCTGATCGCCGGCCTGGTCAGTTTCCTGTCGCCCTGCGTGTTGCCGCTGGTCCCGCCCTACCTGGTCTACCTCACTGGCGCTACCATCGAACACATCGAGAGCGAGGAGAAGCTCTCCTCGTCGCGGCGCGCGGTGATGCTCTCGGCGCTATTGTTCGTGCTCGGCTTCTCCACCGTGTTCGTGATGCTGGGCGCCAGCGCCTCGCTGATCGGCGGGCTCATCCGCGCCTGGTCCGAGCAGCTCTCGATCCTGGCCGGCATCGTCATCATTATCATGGGCCTGCACTTCCTCGGCCTGACGCGGATCAGCCTGTTGATGCGCGAGGGGCGGCTGCCGATTCCAAAGCCGGTCGGGCTCTGGGGCGCCTATGCCATGGGCCTTGCATTCGCCTTCGGCTGGACGCCGTGCATCGGTCCGATCCTGGCGGCGATCCTGTCGATCGCCGCAGCGGAGGCGACCGTCGCCAAGGGCGCCGGCCTGCTTGCGGTCTATTCCGCCGGGCTCGGCATTCCCTTTCTGATCGCCGCTCTCATGATCGAGCAGTTCTCCGCGCTGCTGAAGCGGATGCGCGGCCATCTGGTTAATGTCGAGCGTGCAATGGGAGTGTTGATGATCGCAACCGGCATCGGCTTTCTCACCGGTGCAGTTTCGACGTTCTCGATCTGGCTGCTCGAGACCTTCCCCTCGCTGCAGTCGTTCGGCTGATGTTGCCGATCAGCTCGGCTCCTCCAGCGCGCAGGTGATGCTGTAGACCACGCCGCGCGGCAGGAAGTCGACGGTGGCCTCGCCGCCGAGCTGGTCACGGGCGCTACGCTCGATCAGGCGCGAGCCGAAGCCGCGCCGGATCGGCGCCGTCACGACCGGGCCGCCGCTCTCCTGCCAGACCATCCTCAGCTTGGCCACCCGCAGCTTGGCGCCCTGGTCCTCGGTGATCACGCTCCAGACCAGATCGACGGTGCCGGTGTCGTTGGATAGCGCGCCATATTTGGCGGCATTGGTTGCCATCTCGTGCACGATCATTGACAGCACGACGGCAAGCCGCGGCGACAGCGGCACCTTCGGTCCGGACATCCTGATGCGATCCGGCGCGTTCAGCCGGTAAGGCTCGAGCACGCGCGCGATCACGTCGTCGAGCTCCGAGCCGCGCCATTTCTCCTTGCTGAGCAGATTGTGTGCCTCGGCCAGCGCGCCGAGCCGTCCCTCGAACTTCTCGCGCTCGAGCCGGCTTGCGCTCTTGAAGGTCTGCGCCGCGATCGCCTGCAGGATCGCCAGCGTGTTCTTGACGCGGTGGTTGAGCTCCTCGATCAGGAGATCGTGCAGCATCTCGCCGCGCGCGATCGTGGTCGCCATCCTGACCGCGAAGGCGAGGCCGATGGCCAGCAGGATGCCGCCGATCAGGCTGGTGATTGCGAGGTTTCGCCATAGCGGCGCCACCAGCGAGTTTTCGGCAATGCCCGCCGCGACAATCCAGCCGGTGAGCTCCGAATGCGTGAAGCTCGACATCAGCGGCACGCCATCCAGCGACACAGTCGACAGGATCGCTTCATCCTGCCGCATCATCTCATCATAGATGGAGGGGGAAGCACGCTTGCTGATAGTGTCTTCCGGGTTGGGCACGCGCGCGAACACGATGCCGTTGCGGTCCAGCACGGAGAGCGTCCAGTCCGCACTCGGCCGCTGCTTCTCCAACATGGTCTGGAACATCGCCATTGGCGGGCTGAAGCAGATCTCGTAGGTCACCTCGCCATTGCGAAACACCGGCGCCTCGACGGTGACGATCAGGCGGTTTTTCAGGACGCCGATAAAGAGGTCGGAATATTGCGGTTGTCGGGTCCGAAACACCCGATCGACGATCTCGCGATTGTTGCGCAGCGGCAGGCTGGCGGTATCGGTCGAGTTTGAGGAGAACACCAGGTGGCCGTCACGATCGGCGACCAGGACCGTTCCGTCTTTGCCGTACTGGTCAAGAAAGCCGAGCGCGATCGGCCGGAAGCGTTCGAAGTCGCCGGCCTTGAGCGCGTCGGTCAGCGCCATCACCTGCAGCCCTCCGGTCATGCGCTGCATTTCGGCATCCAGCGTCAGGCGGACGCTGCGCACGGTGTCGATGACGCGCTGTCGCGCCTCACGACGATCCTGCATGTAGTAGTGAAAGACGATGCCGACCGCGAAGACGATCAGCGGCAGCATCGTTCCCGCGACCAGAAGGGCGAGCCGCACCGGCAGGGAGAGTCTCAGTGACTGCCGCTCCTGTTCGGTCGCTCGATTCATCACTCAATCTTCGGACGCGGAGGTCCGAACCAAAGGCACTACTGCTCCGGCGTGAACATTCGGCCCGTCTGGGAGCCACTTCAGCGAATGTTGATGCCGGAACAATAGGTGTCGGGAAGACCGGCACGGAGCACCATACCGGCGATAGTGGATATGTCGGGCTAGCGCGGCCGTCTCCGCAAGACGGATTTGGCCGCACCCGTTCACATCGCCGTCAGCATCGGTGACGCCGGCGATCTTCACCAAGCCACTTGGAACTATGCCCTTTGGGAATTCGCATGACGGTTCCGGCCGCTGCGCTGCGGCAAAACCGGGGCGCCGCGTGCGCAGCTATAGGCGCCTCAAAGGTTGCTTTCGGTGATCGCCGAATAAACCATGGTGCGCAGCTCGCGGCGGACCGGGTAGGTGCTCGACGGCATCACCTGTGTCATGAAGATCATGATCAGCTCTTCCGCCGGATCGATGAAGAATGAGGTCGAGGCCGCGCCGCCCCAGGCGTATTCGCCGGCGCTACCGGCAATCAGCGTCTTGGCCGGATCAAGGGTGACGGAGAATCCGAGCCCGAAGCCGACGCCGTGATAGGCGACTTCCGAGAACATTGAGCGCGACATCGCCGGCAAATCGACGCCGCCGGGCAGATGGTTCGACGTCATCAGCTTGAGCGTCTTCGGCCCGATCAGGCGGACGCCGCCGAGCTCGCCGCCATTGATCAGCGCCCGGCAGAAGGTGAGGTAGTCCGCCGTGGTCGAGCACAACCCGCCGCCGCCCGAGACGAAGTCCGGTGGTGCCAGGAAGCTGCTGATCGCCGGATCGTCCTGCAAAGCGAGGCCGGGCTTGCGGTCGGTGGCAAGGAAGTTCAGGGCACCCCCGGCCTCGACCGAGTAGCACGCCGCGAGCCGCTGCGCCTTGGCCGCCGGCACGTGGAAATCGGTGTCGTTCATTCCGAGCGGCTCGAAGATGCGCTCTTTAAGAAACTCCTCGAACGGCTTGCCCGAGATCTTGCCGATCAGATAGCCGAGCACGTCGGTGGAAACCGAGTAATTCCAGGCCTCTCCGGGCGAAAATTCCAGCGGGATATTCGCCAGATCGTCGATCATCGACTGCAGCGTGCCGGCCTTCTCCACCGCGCCAATCTTGGCCTCGCGATAGGCGGCATCGACATTGGAGCGCTGCTGGAAGCCGTAGGTAAGCCCGGACGTATGGCGCAAGAGGTCGACGATCAGCATCGGCCGCGCCGGCGGTCGGGTCAGGAACAGGGGCGCGGTGCCGGCCACGAAAACGCCGAGGTTCTTCCACTCCGGAATGTACTTGGCGACGGGCTCGTCGAGCGCGATCTTGCCTTCCTCGACCAGCATCATGAAGGCGACCGACGTGATCGGCTTGGTCATCGAATAGATGCGGTAGATCGTGTCGTCCTTGACCGGAACCTTGCGTTCGACGTCGGCAAGCCCGAGCGAGCTTGCATGCACGACCTTGCCGCGGCGATAGATCATGAGCTGGGTGCCGGGAAAGCGGCCCGAATCGATGTAGCGGTGCTTGAGATGCGCATCGATGCGTTGGAGCGCGGCCTTGGACATGCCGACGGAG
>Ga0209455_1001422_pt1 | contig 10845 bp, 8 predicted proteins | sample AraplaCol_mCL_r2_FD_184275 | JGI IMG/M metagenome (GOLD analysis project Ga0209455, IMG submission 184275) | Arabidopsis root microbial communities from North Carolina, USA - plate scrape CL_Col_mCL_r2 (SPAdes) (version 2) | ecosystem: Host-associated > Plants > Roots > Endosphere | place: USA...
CGTGCAGGAACTGAAGATCGACAAGAGCTTCGTGCAGGGCATCGGCACCAGCGCCATGGCCGAGTCCTTGACGCAGACGATCATGAACATCGGCCACGCGCTCAAGCTCAGCATCGTGGCCGAAGGCGTGGAAACGGTGGCGCAGCGCGATTTCCTGAGCCGCCACGGCTGCCGGATCTACCAGGGATATCTGTATTCGCCGCCGCTGGCGCCGCAAGACTTCGCCCAGTGGGCCAGGTCGCGCAAGCAGGCTTGAAGGACGGTCGCCGAAGGCTGGGCCGGACTCAGAGATACAGGCCGTCGAGCGACAGCTGCGCATCGCAGCCGGGAAACAGGGCCTGCAGCCTTTCGTGCGTCGGAAACTCGCCGCGCTCGACGCACTCGGCAACTTCCAGCAGCGAACCGAGCCAGCCGCGGTATCCGATGATGGCCTCGCGGATTTCCGGGCTCACGGCGATGCCGCTGATGAAGCTCTCGGCATCCACGCCCAGCGGAATGTGCGCCAGCGACAGCAGCGCGGAAAGATAAGCCTCCTGCTGCAGGCGATCGTCCTCGGGGGCGACGCGCTGCGCCAGGCGCTCCATGAAGTCCGCGCGGTGCAGGACCAGTTGCGCGAGCGGGTCCACCTTGCTCTCGGAGTCGGCGCTGTACAGCATGAAGCAGCACCAGCGGGCCAGCTGCTTTAGCCCGACCAGGACCAGCGCCTGCCGGATCGAGACGATCTCGGACAGCTGCGTGCGCCAGCGCGTGCTGCTGTTGGCCAGGCGCAGCAGTTGCACGGTCAGCGACGGCGCGGCCTTCAGCGCGTTCTCGATGTCGTCCATATAGGCCTCGTGCAGGACGAGGTCGAGCACGCCCAGCAGCGCCTCGGAATTCACCGTCGGAGCAGTGCCCCTGACCAGTTGCGGCCGCGTGAAATAGAAGCCTTGGAACAGGTCGCAGCCGATTTCCATCGCCCGATCGTAGTCTTCGCGCGTCTCGACTTTCTCGGCCAGCACCTTGACTCCCGCCGCGTGGGCCGCGGCGGTGATCCGCGCCACCATCTCCAGCCCCACGAAGGGCCAGTCGATCTTGACCAGATCGGTATAGGGCAGGAAGGCCTGGATTTCCGGCGTGAGCTCGCGCACGTCGTCCAGCGCGATGCGAAATCCGCTTTCCCGCAGCGAACGGCAGCGCTGCGCAAGCGTCTCGTTCAATTCGGTGTCTTCGAGAATTTCCAGGACCATCTGCTGCGCGGGCAGGATATCGACGATGTCCGAGGCCAGGAACTCGCTGGAGCAGTTCAGAAAGCCGTCTTCCTCGCCCAATACATTATCCACGCCGATCATGCCCAGCATGTTCTGCACGACGGTCAGCGTGCAGGCGAAATCGTCGTCGATTTCGGCCGCGTCCAGGCGGCGTCCGCGAAACAGCAATTCATGGCCCACGCAGATGCCCTGCCGATTCACGATCGACTGGCGCGCGAGAAGAACTTCGGCACTTTCTTCAACGGTCATTGACTGGCCTATTTTGAAGCTGCCTCGGGTTCGGGGTTCATGTCCCGTCGGGCTTACATCCCGTTTGGGGTTTTATCCCGCTGGGGGTTTATTTCCCGTACCCTGGTTTCGTGTGGTGGTGCGAGGGAGGGGACTCGAACCCCTACACCTGTTACGGCGTCAGGACCTAAACCTGGTGCGTCTACCAATTTCGCCACCCTCGCAAAGGCCAAGCCCGGCATTGTAGCTTGCTTGGTAAAATCCCGCCCCATGAATTCCCGATTGGATCTCCTGCATCCCTACCCCTTCCAGAAACTGCGCGCCCTCCTGGGCTCGGCGGGCACGCCGCCGCAGAATCTCGCGCCCATCAACATGTCGATAGGCGAGCCCCGGCACGCCGCGCCCGAGTGCGTGCTCGACGCGCTGCGCGACAATCTGCAGGGCCTGTCCGTCTACCCCGCCACGCAGGGCGACGCCGCGCTGCGCGAGGCCATTTCGCAGTGGCTGGCGCGTCGCTACGGCATCCCTGCCCCCGACGCCGGCACCCAGGTGCTGCCGGTGCTCGGTTCGCGCGAGGCGCTGTTCGCCTTCGCGCAGGTGGTGCTGGATCCGGCCCGCGGGGGCAAGGTGGTGTGCCCCAACCCCTTCTACCAGATCTACGAAGGCGCGACGCTCCTGGCCGGCGGCGAACCCTATTACGTCAATGCCGATCCGGCCCGCAACTTCGGCTGCGACTGGCTGGCCGTGCCCGAGGCCGTCTGGCGCGACACCCGGCTGGTGTTCGTCTGCTCGCCCGGCAACCCGGCGGGCAACGTCATGTCGCTCGAAGACTGGCGCGTCCTGTTCGAGCTTTCCGAGCGCCACGGCTTCGTGATCGCCTCGGACGAATGCTATTCCGAGATCTACCTGGACGAAGCCGCCCCGCCGCTGGGCGCCCTGCAGGCCGCGCATGAGCTCGGCCGCGACTATGCCCGGCTGATGGCGTTCTCGAGCCTGTCCAAGCGCTCCAACGTGCCCGGCCTGCGCTCGGGCTTCGTGGCGGGCGACGCCGCGCTCATCGCGCCCTTTCTGCGCTACCGCACCTATCACGGCAGCGCCATGAGCGCGGTGGTGTCGGCCGCCAGCATCGCCGCCTGGTCCGACGAGGCGCACGTGCGCGACAATCGCCGTCAATACCGCGAGAAATTCGATACCGTCCTGCCCCTGTTGCAGCCCGTGCTGGACGTGCAGGCGCCGCAGGCCTCGTTCTATCTGTGGGCCCGCGTGCCCGGCTCCGATGCCGAGTTCGCGGCCCGGCTCTATGCCGCGACCGGCGTGACGGTCTTGCCCGGCAGCTTCCTGGCGCGCGAGGCGGGCGGCGTCAACCCCGGACAGGGCCGGCTGCGCCTGGCCCTGGTGGCCGAGCCCGAGCAATGCAGGCAGGCCGCCGAACGCATCGCCGGGTACGCGGCGGCGCTTTGATTTATCGGCAGTCCAATTAATTTTTGTCCATTCGTTTTTTGTCCATCACCATCCGACCAGAGTCCATAATCATGACCCTTGATCTGCAAACCGCCATCGACGGCGCCTGGGAAAACCGCGCCTTCCTGACGCCCACCGACGCCCCCTCCGAAACCCGCGAGGCCGTCGAGCACACGCTGGACGCGCTGGACAGCGGCCGGCTGCGCGTGGCCGAGAAAATCGACGGCGAATGGATCACGCACCAGTGGATCAAGAAGGCCGTGCTGCTGTCCTTCCGCCTGCAGGAAAACACGCTGATGGGCCAGTCGCCCCAGGTGTACTGGGACAAGGTGCCCCTCAAATTCGACGGCTACGGCGAGAACGCCTTCAAGGCCGGCGGCTACCGCGTGGTGCCGCCCGCCGTGGCGCGACGCGGCTGCTACATCGCCAGGAACGTCGTGATGATGCCGTCCTACATCAATATCGGCGCCTACGTCGACGAAGGCACCATGGTCGACACCTGGGTCACCGTGGCTTCGTGCGCGCAGATCGGCAAGAACGTGCACCTGTCGGGCGGCGTGGGCATCGGCGGCGTGCTCGAGCCCCTGCAGGCCAACCCCACCATCATCGAAGACAACTGCTTCATCGGTGCGCGCTCCGAAGTGGTCGAAGGCGTGATCGTCGAAGAGAACTCGGTGCTGGCCATGGGCGTGTTCATCTCGCAAAGCACCAAGATCTACGACCGCACCACCGGCAAGATCACCTACGGCCGCGTGCCCTCCGGCTCGGTCGTGGTGCCCGGCTCGCTGCCTTCTGCCGACGGTTCGCACAGCCTGGCCTGCGCCGTGATCGTCAAGCGCGTGGACGCGCAGACCCGATCCAAGACCAGCATCAACGAACTGCTCCGGGCTTGATCCGAAATGGCTGCATCCGCCGTACGCGACCTGGTCCGCGACCTCATTGCCCGTCCTTCGGTCACGCCGGACGACATCGACTGCCAGCAGTTGATCGCCCGGCGCCTAACCCCGATGGGCTTTCACTGCGAGACCATCGCCCGCGGCGGGGTCACCAACCTGTGGGCGCGGCGCGGCGACAGCGGCCCGCTGATCGTGTTCGCCGGGCACACCGACGTGGTGCCGCCCGGCCCGCGCGAGAAATGGGAAAGCGATCCTTTCGTGCCTGCCGAGCGCGACGGCTATCTGTACGGCCGCGGCGCGGCCGACATGAAGAGCTCGATCGCCGCGTTCATCGTGGCCTGCGAAGAATTCGCGGCGGCCCATCCTCGGCATGAAGGCTCCATCGCGCTGCTGTTGACGTCCGACGAAGAAGGCCCGGCCGTCGACGGCACCGTGATCGTCTGCGACGAGCTCGAGCGCCGCGGCGTGAAGCTGGACTACTGCATCGTGGGCGAGCCGACGTCGGGCGAAAAGCTGGGCGACATCTGCAAGAACGGCCGCCGCGGCTCGCTGTCGGGGCGCCTTGCCGTCAAGGGCGTGCAAGGCCACGTGGCCTATCCGCACCTGGCGCGCAACCCCATTCATTTGCTGGCCCCGGCGCTGACCGAACTCGTCGCGCAGGAATGGGACCAGGGCAATGAATACTTCCCGCCCACGACCTTCCAGGTTTCCAATCTGAACTCGGGCACGGGCGCCACCAACGTCGTGCCGGGCGAGGCGGTGGCGCTGTTCAATTTCCGCTTTTCCACGGCCAGCACGCCCGAAGGCCTGAAGGCCCGCGTGCACGCCATCCTGGACAAGCACGGCCTGGAATACGAGCTGGACTGGGAGCAAGGCGGCGAGCCCTTCCTCACGCCGCGCGGTTCGCTGACCGATGCCCTGACGCGCGCGATTGCCGACGAGACCGGCGTGACGGCCGAGCTCTCGACCACGGGCGGCACGTCCGACGGGCGTTTCATCGCCAAGATCTGCCCGCAAGTGATCGAGTTCGGCCCTGGCAACGCCACCATCCACAAAATCAACGAACGCATTCTGCTCGACGACCTGGTGCCGCTGAAGAACATCTATCGCCGCACCCTGGAAAACCTGCTGCTAAAGAGCTGAACAACGTGGCCTCCATTACCGAAAATCGCGATGCGCTGCTGACGGTGCGCGACCTGGCGCGCTACGGCGTGTCGCGCCTGAACGCCGCGCAGGTGGCCCTGGGCCACGGCTCGGACAACGCCTGGGACGAGGCGGTGTATCTGGTGCTGCACGCGCTGCACCTGCCGCCGGACACGCTCGACCCCTTCCTGGACGCCCGCGTGCTCGACAGCGAGCGCGCCGCGGTGCTCGACCTCATCGACCGGCGCGTGGACGAGCGCGTGCCGGCGGCCTATCTCACCCACGAGGCCTGGCTGCGCGGGCATCGCTTCTATGTCGACGAACGCGTCATCGTGCCGCGCTCGCCCATCGCCGAACTGCTCGACGAAGGCCTTGCGCCTTGGGTGGCGGACCCCGATGGCGTCGAATACGTGCTGGACATGTGCACCGGGTCGGGGTGCCTGGCCATACTCGCCTCGCTGGCCTTTCCCAATGCCTATGTCGACGCGGTCGATCTTTCATCCGATGCGCTGGAAGTCGCGCAGCGCAACGTGGGCGACTACGACCTGCGGGACCAGCTGACCCTGCATCGAAGCAATCTGTTCGACGCCCTGCCCTCGCGCGCCTACGACGTGATCGTCTGCAATCCGCCGTACGTGAACCAGACGTCCATGGATGCGCTGCCGCCCGAGTACCGCCACGAGCCCAAGATGGCCCTGGGCGGCGGAAACGACGGCATGGACCTGGTGCGCCGCATTATCGAAACGGCGCCGCATTACCTCGCGCCGCATGGCGTGCTGGTGCTGGAGATCGGCCACGAGTACGACAATTTCGTCGCGGCCTTCCCGCAGCTCGAACCCATGTGGCTGGAGACCGCGGCCACGTCCGACCAGATCCTGCTGCTCACGCGAGAGCAACTAGTCTCGTGATACGCGCATCGGGATTGACCCTGCGCCGCGGCGTCAAGGTGCTGCTCGACGGCGCCGATTTCGTGGTGCACCCCGGCGAACGGGTAGGCATCGTGGGCAAGAACGGCGCGGGCAAGTCCACGCTGTTCGCGCTGCTGCACGGCGAGCTCGACGCCGACGCCGGCTCGCTGGACCTGCCCGCGGGCTGGCGCATCGCCAGCGTGGAGCAGGAAATCGCCGCGGACGACCGCCCTGCCCGCGAATTCGTCATCGACGGCGACACGCACCTGCGCGACCTGCAGGCGCGGCGCGCGGTGCTGGACGCAGCCCATGGGGCCGACGATCACGGCACGCGGATCGCCGAACTGGAAGCCGAGCTGGCCGACGCCGGCGCCTGGGACGCGGCATCGCGCGCCGAACAGTTGCTGGCCGGCCTGGGCTTCAAGCCCGGCGAGTGGATGAACCCGGTGACGAGCTTCTCGGGCGGCTGGCGCATGCGTCTGGCCCTGGCTCGGGCGCTCATGGCGCCTTCCGACCTGCTGCTGCTGGACGAGCCGACCAACCACCTGGACCTGGACGCCATGCTGTGGCTGGAAAAGTGGCTGGCCGCCTATCCGGGCACCGTGCTGCTGATCTCGCACGACACGGAGTTCCTCGACGCCGTGGCGCGCGCCATCCTGCACTTCGACCACGGCAAGCTCATCCGCTACAAGGGCGGCTACGAGGACTTCATCACGCAGCGCGCCGAGCGTCTGCGCCAGGTCAGCATCGCGCACGAGCGCCAGGCCCGCGAGACGGCCCGGCTGCAAGGCTTCATCGACCGCTTCAAGGCCAAGGCGTCCAAGGCCAAGCAGGCGCAAAGCCGCGTCAAGGCCCTGGCCCGCATGCAGACCCTGGCCCCGCTGCACGCCGAAGCCGGCATCGACATCCGCATCCCCTCGCCCGACCATATGCCCGATCCCTTGCTGGTGATGGAGCATATGGACGCGGGCTATGAGGGAAGCGAGCAGCCTATTCTGTGCGACGTGACCCTGATGGTGCGCGGCGGCAGCCGCGTGGGCGTGCTGGGCGTGAACGGCGCGGGCAAGAGCACGCTGATCAAGACCCTGGCCGAAGAGCTCGCGCCGCTGGGCGGCGAACGCCGCGCCTCGCGCGGGCTGGCCATCGGCTACTTCCACCAGCACCAGCTCGACATGCTGGACCTGGACGGCACGCCCTTGCAGCACCTGGCGCGCCTGGCGCCCGACGCGCGCGAACAGGAGCTGCGCAATTATCTGGGCGGCTTCGGTTTCTCCGGCGATACGGTATCGAGCAAGGTCGGCCCCATGTCGGGCGGCGAGAAGGCCCGCCTGGCCCTCTCGCTCATCGTCTGGCAAAAACCCAACCTGCTGCTGCTGGACGAACCCAGCAACCACCTGGACGTGGAAACCCGCGAGGCCCTGGCCGCGGCACTGGCCGAGTTTTCCGGCAGCATGCTGCTGGTCTCGCACGACCGGCACCTGCTGCGCACCACGGTCGACAGCTTCTGGATCGTGGCCGACGGCCGCGTGCAGGAATTCGAGGGCGATCTGGAGGACTACCGCGAATGGCTGGCCGCGCGCAATACCGCGCAGAAGGCGGCTGAGCGCTCCGAGACCGCGGCGGCCAAGGCCGCGGCATCGGGCTCTTCGCAAGCCGGCGATGCCCCTGCGATGGACCGCAAGACGCAGAAGCGCCTGGACGCCGAAGAACGCCAGCGCCTGGCCGCCTTGCGCAAGCCGCTGGAAAAGCGCCTGGCGCAGATCGAGGCCGCCATGGAGAAGACCCGCCTGCGTCTGGCCGAACTGGACGCGCTGATCGCGGATCCGGGCTTCTACGCCGACGAGTCGCGCCGCGCGCAGCGCAAGCAAGTCATGACCGAGCATGGTGAGTTGAGCAAGCACGCCGGCGAACTGGACGAGCAATGGCTCGCGCTTCAGGAAGAGCTCGAAGCACTGGTATGACCACTGTTACCAGCGGATTGGGCGCTGGAGAGCAAGTTCCCGCTTTCTCTGGTTGACATTCCGTAGCGTTCGGAGCAATTTAGTTCAGATTTCAAGCATGGGGATCGGTTTTTCTTTTAGGTAGTGCGCCGGCAAGATCTGTTCAGCAAGCACTGACGGACACGGCGCACACCGGCGTGTCACACAACGGAGGAGCTTCTAATGGACGACAAAGGCAGTTCGAAGGGAATCAGCCGCCGCACCATCCTGAAAATGGCGGCGACGACGGGAGCGGCGGCGATCGTGTCGCCGCGCATCGTTCTGGCGGCCGGCGAGCAGCCCGTGAAATTCGGCATAGACAACCCCCTCACGGGAACCTACGCGATCACCGGCAGAAACGAATTGCATGGCATGGAACTGGCCATCCAGACGATCAATGCCAAGGGCGGCATCCTTGGGCGCGAAGCCAAGCTGATCGTCGAAGACTCGACCAGCGGCGATGCCGGGGTGGCGGTGCAGAAAGCGCACAAGCTCATCGAACGCGACAAGGTCGACTTCCTCATCGGCAACGTGAACTCGGGCCTGACCGAAGCCATTTCCCAGGTGGCCTACGCGAAGGGCGTGTTCCTGCTCGACCCGGGCGGCCACGCCGACCCCATCACCGGCACGGAATGCCATTGGGACGTCTTCCAGACCTGCCCATCCACCACCCTGCTGGTCAACGCGATCGCCCCGTCGCTCATCAAGCGCTTCGGCAAGAAGTTCTACTTCCTCGTTCCCGACTACGCGTTCGGCCATGGGCTGCTGGACGCCTATAACGTCAACCTGAAGAAGTACGGCGCCATCAACGTCGGGGCCGACCTGATCCCCCTGGGCACCAACGACTACTCCTCCTACCTCATCAAGGCGCAGGCGGCGAGCCCGGACGTGATCGTCATCCTGCAGAACGGCGAGGACCAGACCAACGTGCTCAAGCAGACCGTGCAGTTCGGCCTGGACAAGCGCTTCCATATCGCGGGCGCGAACATCGAGCTCGAAACGCTCGAGGCGCTGCCGCCCGAGGCCCGCATCGGCAACTGGGTGATCGAGTGGTACTGGAACCAGCCCGGCGTGGCGCATGTGCAAGAGTTCGTCGACGCCATCAAGAAAAAGACCGGCCGCGTGCCGACAGCGCGCACCTGGTTCGGCCACACCTCGATCCACGCCTGCGCGCTGGCGGCCAACAAGGCCAAGTCGCTCGAGCCGCTGAAGATGGCTCGCGCGCTCGACGGCCTGGTGCTGCCGCCCGAGGTTTCCCTGCAATCGGGTCCCGCGGCATACCGGGCCAATCAGCACGGGCTCATCGGAACGCTGTGGGCCGGCCACGCCCAGGCCCAGGGCAGCGCGCCCGACGACCTGTTCCACGTCGACGTCACCATCGATAGCAACACCATCGCGCCTTCCGTCGCCGAGACGGGCTGCAAGATGGTCTGGCCGTCCTGACGGTCGCCCTAGCCGGTCGCCGGTGCCGGCAAGCCGGGCCATCCGCGCCGTCGCGGATGGCCCGATCCTGTTTCAATGGAGGAATGGCGTGACCCAGTTGGTCCTTTTCAACATATTCAACGGACTGGTCATCGGCGCGTTCTATGCGCTCATGGCCTTGGGCCTGTCCCTGATCATCAACCTCACCAACGTCATCAACTTCGCCCACGGCGGCTTTCTCGCGCTGGGAGCCTACTTCGCCTATACGCTCGACCCCTACATCGGGTTCTGGGGCGCGCTGATCGTCTCGCCCTTCCTCGCGGCGATCGTGGGCCTGGTCGTCGAACGCGTGCTCATCCGGCCCATGTACAACCGCGACCCGCTGTACAGCCTGCTGCTCACGTTCGGCCTCGCCTTCGTGCTGCAGGATTCCGTGCGCTTCATCTGGGGCGCGCAGGGCCTGCCGGTCAACACGCCCGCCATCCTGAACTCGCCGCTCAGCGCCTCGCTGTTTTTCCTGACGGGCTACCGGGTCTTCATGGTGGCCCTGGTCGCCGTGGCGGTGGCCGTGCTGTTCTACGTGCTGAAGAAAACCCGCGTGGGCATGCGCATCCGCGCCGGCACGCTCGATCTCGAAATGGTGTCCGCACTGGGAGTCGACGTGCGCATCCTGCGCAACCTCAACTTCGGCCTGGGCATTTTCTTCGCGGGCCTGGCCGGCGTGCTGGCTGCCGGGATGCTGGGGCTGACGCCCACCATCGGCGAAGGGCTGATCATGCCCAGCTTCGTGGCGGTCATCGTAGGCGGCCTGGGCAGCCTGGTCGGCACGCTCCTGGGCGGACTGCTGATCGGCGTGGCGGCCGGCGTCGTGACGGTGTTCTACCCGTCGGCTTCCGAAGCTTGCATCTACGTGATCATGGCGATCGTGCTGCTGTTCCGGCCGTACGGTCTGCTTGGCGAAAAAGGCGGAACGAAACTGTGAATCACCGCATGAACATACAAAAAAGCTACCAGTGGGCGCTGTGGATCGCCCTGCTGACCATGCCCTACTGGATCACGCCCCTGGGCGGATATACGGATCTCGCCACGCGCCTCTTGGTCATCGGACTGGCGGCGATGGCGACCAATCTGCTGATCGGCCATACCGGGGTCATGTCGTTCGGCCACGCCGCCTACTTCGGCCTGGGGGCCTACGCCACGGGCCTGACCCTCAAGTACCTGATGCCGAGCACGCCCGCGGCCTTCGTCATGGGCACCGTGGTCGGCACGCTGGGAGGCATGCTGATCGGCTACCTGATCGTCAGGCTGCGCGGGATCTACTTCGCCCTGGCCACCATCGCATTCGGCCAGGTGTTCTACTTCATCGCCTTCCGCTGGAACGCGGTCACGGGTGGAGACAACGGCCTGCGGGGCTTCGAGCGCCTGCCCATCGATCTGGGCTTCATGAAGTTCGACATCACCTCCAGCCTGTCCTTCTATTATCTCGTGCTGGCCATCCTGGCTGTCTGCGCACTCGCCATGGCCACGATCCTGCGCTCGCCGTTCGGGCACACGCTGCAGG
>Ga0209455_1001423_pt1 | contig 10841 bp, 5 predicted proteins | sample AraplaCol_mCL_r2_FD_184275 | JGI IMG/M metagenome (GOLD analysis project Ga0209455, IMG submission 184275) | Arabidopsis root microbial communities from North Carolina, USA - plate scrape CL_Col_mCL_r2 (SPAdes) (version 2) | ecosystem: Host-associated > Plants > Roots > Endosphere | place: USA...
CGGGGAAGCGCTCGAAATAGCGCTTGATGTAGGCCGAAGCCTCCTCGCGCGCGATGCCGAGCTGGTTCGCGAGCCCGAACGCCGAGATGCCGTAGATGATGCCGAAGTTGATCGCCTTGGCCCGACGCCGCACCTCGCTCGGCATGTCCTTGATCGGCACGCCGAACATCTCCGAGGCCGTCATCGCGTGAATGTCGAGCCCATCGCGGAAGGCATCGCGCAGCACCGGGACATCGGCGATCTCGGCGAGCAGGCGCAGCTCGATCTGCGAGTAGTCGGCCGACACCAGCTTATGACCCGGCGTCGCGATGAAGGCGCGGCGGATCTTGCGGCCGTCCTCGGTCCGCACCGGGATGTTCTGCAAATTCGGCTCGTTCGACGATAGCCGGCCCGTGGTGGTCGCAGCCAGCGCGTAGGTGGTATGCACGCGATGGGTCTGCGGATTGACATAGGTCGGCAGCGCATCGGTGTAGGTCGATTTCAGCTTCGAGACCTGGCGCCATTCCAGAATCTTTCGCGCGAAATCGTGGCCCTGTTCGGCGAGGTCGTCAAGAATCGAGGCGGAGGTCGACCACGCGCCGGTCTTGGTCTTGGTGCCGCCGGGAAGCCCCATCTTGCCGAACAGGATGTCGCCGATCTGCTTGGGGCTGCCGACATTGATCGGCTCGCCGGCCAATTCCTGCAGCTCGGCTTCGACCCGTGCCGCGGTTTGGGCGAAATCGCCCGACAAGCGCGACAGCACCTGGCGATCGATCGAGATGCCGCGCCGCTCCATGCGAGCCAGCACCGAGACCAGCGGCCGCTCCAGCGTCTCGTAGACCGCGCTCATGCGCTCGGCGACCAGCCGCGGCCTCAACACATGCCAGAGCCGCAAGGCGACGTCGGCATCCTCGGCGGAATAGGCCGTGGCGCGATCGATCGCGACCTGGCCGAAGGTCAGCTTGTTCTTGCCGCTGCCGATCAGCTCGCCATGGCTGATGATGGCATGGCCGAGCGCATGCTCGGCGAGCGAGTCCAGCTTCTGCGAGCCGCGGCCGGCGTCGAGCGCGTAAGACATCAGCTGCACATCGTCATAGTTCGCAAGCGTGATGCCGGATTGCGCCAGCAGCACCGCGCCGAATTTGATGTTGAAGCCGATCTTGCGGATGCCCGCCGATTCCAGGATCGGCTTCAGGACCGCGAGCGCATCGCCCTCCTCGATCTGGTCCGGCGCGAGGCCGGCATCGAACAGGCCGGCGCCATCGCCGGATTGCCGGTGCGCCAGCGGGATGTAGCAGGCGTCATTGGGGGCGAGCGCCAGCGCAACGCCGCACAGCTCCGCTTGCAGCGGATCGATCGAATTGGCCTTGGTCTCGACAGCGAGATGGCCGACGTCATGGACGCGGGCGAGCCACGTCTTGAGCTGATCGAGGCTGCGGATGGTCTGGTACTTGGTGCGGTCGATGGGCGTGGACTTCGCGGCTTCCGCGCGTGCGGCGGCAAGCGCTGCCGGCGTACCCTTGCCGCTGGCGGTCTTGTCAGTCCTGGTATCGCCGCTTCGTTTTATGGGAGGCGAAGGGGTGGCGAAGCGCTCGGCAAACAGGCCCTCACCCGGATCGCTTTGGCGCGCTGTTGCGCCGCCAAGCGATCCGTTCTCCCCCGCGGGCGGGGGAGGTGAACCGCCACTCTTCAATTGTCCATCGGCGGCGACATCCGCGGGATCGATCTGCGCATACTCCGCGACTCGCCGGGTCAGGGTCGAGAACTCCATCGCCTTCAGGAAGGCAATCAGCTTGCGCGAATCGGGCTCATGCACGGCGAGGTCTTCGAGCGGGACGTCCAGCGCGACCTTGTCATCGAGCAGCACCAGCTTGCGCGAGACCCGCGCCTTCTCGGCATTCTCGATCAGCGCCTCGCGCCGCTTCGGCTGCTTGATCTCGCCGGCGCGGTTGAGCAGCCCTTCGAGATCGCCATAATCGTTGATGAGCTGCGCGGCGGTCTTGATGCCGATGCCGGGCACGCCCGGCACGTTGTCGGTGGAATCGCCCGCCAGCGCCTGCACCTCGACCACCTTCTCCGGCGGCACGCCGAATTTTTCGATCACCTCCGGGATGCCGATCCGGCGGTCCTTCATGGTGTCGTACATCGTGACGCAGTCGTTGACGAGCTGCATCAGGTCCTTGTCGGAGGAGACGATGGTTGTGGTGGCGCCGCGCTCGCAAGCGAGCCGGGCATAGGTCGCGATCAGGTCGTCGGCCTCGAAGCCGGCCTGCTCCAGGCAGGGCAGCTCGAAGGCGTGCACGGCCTGCCGGATCAGGGCGAATTGCGGGATCAGGTCGTCGGGCGCCGGCGGCCGGTGCGCCTTGTAATCCGGATAGATCGCGTTGCGGAACGTGGTTTCGGACTTGTCGAACACGATGGCCAGATGGGTCGGCCGGTCGTCCGCGGGCATGTCGCGAAGCAGCTTCCACAGCATGTTGCAGAAGCCGAGCACGGCGTTGACCTGGAGCCCGTCGGATTTGCGGTTCAGCGGCGGCAGCGCGTGATAGGCGCGGAAAATGTAGGAGGAGCCATCGACCAGGAACACATGGTCGCCCTTGCTGGCGCCGGTTGCAGCGGCGGGCACAGGGGGGGCGGGCTGAGCGACGGCTTTCTGGGGAGCTTTGGGCATGGACGCAATTTAAGAATTTTTGGCGCAAATGACAGCCTGGCAACGGATTTTTACCCGACTTGCACCGCAAATTCAGCTGTCGTCATCCGCCAAGGCGGATGATCCAGTATCCCAGAGGCGGTCATGATCAACCGAGAGGCTGCGGCATCCCGGGTCGCCCGGTCAAGCCGGGCGATGACGAGTGCCCTTCATTCCGCCGGCTGCAGCGCCGGCTGTTTCTTCGGCGCGATCCAGAACGCATCGGGTCGCTCGAACAGGAAATCGGCACGCAAAGCGCGGGCGGCGCGCCAGACGGCAAGCGCGCCGAGCACGCCCGCGATGGTTACGATCAGCGAGATCGTGCCGATGTCGGCAATGAGCCCGGTCTTGAGCAGCAGCGTGCGGGTTGCTGCCATCGGTAGGAAGAAGGCAAGATAGATCACGATCGAATGCTCGCCGCAGAAGCGCAACGCGGTCAGGACATGCGTACGCGCGAACAGGGTGCCGATCGTGATGATGGCACAGGCGCCGGCGAGCCCGAGTGCCAGCGAGATCACAGGCCATTCGCTGACGCCCGATACGACCAGCCCGGCATTGATCAGCGCCCAGGCGGTCAAGCCGGCGATCGCAGCCCACGGCCTGGCGCGTGCGCCGTTCGACAGCGCGAATACGTAATTCGCGAACAGATAGCCGCAATAGATGTAGACGAAACGATTGCAGAACTCGTCGATCACGGTCCAGCCGGTGACGACATGCGCGGCCTCCAGCACCGCGGCGACCGCGAGGATCATCGGCGTCGGCACCTTGCGTGTCAGCTTGATGACGACGAAGAAGATCGGCAACAGATAGATGAACCACAGCGTGCCGAACGGCTCGATGAAGGATTCGAGATACATGGTGCCGGCATGCTGCCAACCGGTCTCAGCGGCAAAGGCCGGCGCCTTGAAGCCGAACTGGATCGTGACCCACAGGACGTAGAAGTAAGCGAAGTGGACCACCTTGCGGTCGAGATAGGTGCGCCAGGGCCGGTCAATCACCAGCGGCAGGAACAGCCCCGAAATCAGGAAGAAGTCCGGCATCCGGAACGGCTTTGCAAAGGCGACGACCGCATGCATAAAGCCGGTCCCGCCGGCGGCGGCCTCGACGCCAAGCACCGAATGCATCATCACGACCATGACGATACAGATGCCCTTGGCATAGTCGACCCAGTCGACGCGCTCGCTCGCCGAGGCGCGGCCTGTGGCCGGAGATGTGCCGTTTGCGGTCATGCTGTTTCTCTCTGGTGCGCAGCCGGCGCATTTTGGATCGATACGGTTGCGAACTCATTATCGTCGTCCAAACGTCATGCCGTTTTCTAAATTCCCCTTTGTCCGCAAATGCATTAAGACGCGGATGCGTTAACCATAGAGGATCGGGTTTCATGCGCATTGCCATGATCGGCACGGGTTATGTGGGACTGGTGTCCGGCGCCTGCTTTGCGGATTTCGGTCATCAGGTTACCTGCGTGGACAAGGATGGGGCTAAGATCGCCGCGCTGCATCGGGGCGAAATCCCGATCTTCGAGCCCGGCCTCGACGCGCTGGTGGAATCCAACGTCAAGGCGAAGCGGCTCGATTTCACTACCGACCTAAAGGAGCCGGTGGCGGAGGCCGACGCCGTATTCATCGCAGTCGGCACGCCGTCGCGTCGCGGCGACGGCCATGCCGACCTCAGTTATGTCTATGCCGCCGCCCGGGAGATCGCCGCTGCGTTGAAAGGTTTTACCGTCGTCGTCACCAAGTCGACCGTGCCGGTCGGCACCGGCGACGAGGTCGAGCGCATCATCCGCGAGACCAACCCGGGCGCCGATATCGTGGTGGCATCGAATCCGGAATTCCTGCGCGAGGGCGCTGCGATCCGCGATTTCAAATGGCCCGACCGCATCGTGGTCGGCACCTCGGACGAGCGCGGCCGCAAGGTCATGGGCGACATCTATCGCCCGTTATCGCTCAACCAGGCGCCGATGATGTACACCGAACGCCGCACCGCCGAGCTGATCAAGTATGCCGCCAACGCGTTTCTCGCGACCAAGATCACCTTCATCAACGAGGTCGCCGATCTCGCAGAAAAGGTCGGCGCCGATGTGCAGGAGGTGGCGCGTGGCATTGGGCTGGACAACCGCATCGGCTCGAAATTCCTGCATGCCGGTCCGGGCTTCGGCGGCTCCTGCTTTCCGAAGGACACCCGCGCGCTGATCAAGATCGCGCAGGACTACGACACCCAGCTTCGCATCGTCGAGGCGGTGATGAACGTCAACGACAATCGCAAGCGCGCGATGGCGCGCAAGGTGATGAACGCGGTCGGCGGCAGCCTGCGCGGCAAGACGGTCGCGGTGCTCGGCCTGACCTTCAAGCCGGAGACCGACGACATGCGCGACGCGCCGTCGATCCCGCTGGTCACAGGCTTGCTCGACATGGGCGCCAAGGTCCGCGCGCATGATCCGGTCGGCATCGAGCAGGCCAAGAAGGAGCTGCCGGAGATCACCTATTGCGATGATCCCTACGAGTGCGCGCAAGGCGCCGACGCGATGGTGCTGGTCACCGAATGGGTGCAGTACCGCGCGATGGATCTGGGCCGGCTGAAGGAGGTCATGGCGCAGCCGGTCGTGGTCGATTTGCGCAACGTCTACCGTCCCGAGGACATGGCAGCTCACGGCTTTGTCTATGAGAGCGTCGGCCGGCCGGGGGTGAAGGGGGCGTAGGGTTGTTGTCATACCCCGCGCAGGCGGGGTATCCAGTACTCACGATCTTCGTCATCCGCGAGGTCTGAGTCTACTGGATCGCCCGCCTTCGTGGGCGATGACGGATTGTTGTATTTGCCCCTTCGCTTCGACACACCATTGCCCATCGACGCCGTGCTGGACGAATTGTCCGGGGCGCTCGAACGCCGCAACACCGCCGTGCTGGTGGCGCCGCCCGGGGCCGGCAAGACCACGCGGGTGCCGCTGGCGCTGCTCGATGCGCCCTGGGCTAGAGCTAAGAAGATCATCGTCTTGGAGCCGCGGCGGATCGCGGCGCGCGCCAGCGCCGACCGCATGGCCAAGACGCTCGGTGAGCGAACTGGGGAGACCGTCGGTTATCGCGTCCGCTTCGGCTCGAAAGTGTCACGGGCGACGCGCATCGAAGTGGTCACCGAGGGCATTTTCGCCCGCCAGATTCTGGATGACCCCGAGCTAGATGGCGTCGCCGCCGTGCTATTCGACGAATTCCATGAGCGCTCGCTCGATGCCGATCTCGGGCTGGCGCTGGCGCGCGATGCGCAAACGGGCCTCCGGGAGGATTTGCGCCTGCTAGTGATGTCGGCGACGCTCGATGGTGCTCGTGTCGGCAAGCTGCTCGGCGACGCACCGGTGGTTGCAAGCGAGGGCCGGGCCTTTCCTGTCGAGACGCGCTATCTCGGCCGTAAGGTCGATGCGCAGCTCGAACGGCAAATGGCGGATGCGATCGCGGCTGCGCTGCGTGCCGACAGCGGCTCGGTGCTGGCGTTCTTGCCGGGAGCCGCCGAGATCCGCCGCACCGAGGCCTTCCTGAAGGAGCGCGTCCATGATGCCTCTGTCGAGATCGTGCCGCTGTTCGGTGCGCTCGACGCTGCCGTGCAGGATCGTGCCATCTCGCCACCCCCGAAGGGCTGCCGTAAAGTCGTGCTGGCGACCTCGATCGCCGAGACCTCGCTGACCATCGAGGGCGTGCGCATCGTGGTCGATTCCGGTCTGGCGCGGGTGCCGCGTTACGAGCCGGATATCGCCCTGACCCGGCTGGAGACGGTGCGCGCCTCGCGCGCCGCGGTCGATCAGCGCCGCGGTCGTGCCGGCCGCACCGAGCCCGGCATCTGCTACCGGCTCTGGGATGAACCGCAGACTGCGTCGCTGCCGGCCTATACCCAGCCTGAAATCCTCAGCGCCGATCTGTCTTCGCTGCTGCTCGATTGCGCGCAATGGGGCGTGAGCGATCCGGCGAGCTTGAGCTTCCTCGATCCGCCGCCGCAGCCCGCGCTGAAGGAGGCGCGCGAGCTTCTGCGTGAGCTCGGTGCGCTCGATGCCGACGGGCGCATCACCGAAGAGGGCAAGCGGCTGCGCGCGCTGGCCCTGCCGCCGCGGCTCGCCCGCATGATCGTGGATTCTGAAAGCTACGGCATGGCCGAGGCGGCGGCCGAGATAGCCGCCATCCTGACCGAGCGCGGCCTCGGCGGTGACAGCGTCGATCTCGAGGCGAGGTGCGATCAGTTCCGCCGCGACCGCTCGCAGCGCGCCCAGAGCGCGCGCGACATGGCGCGGCGCTGGGCGCAGCAGGTGACGTCTTCTTCCTCTCCGCAAGGGGGAGGGGGACTCACGGCCGGCGTGATGCTCGCCTTCGCCTTTCCGGATCGCGTTGCGCGCAACCGCGGCAATGGCGGCTTCGTGCTCGCCAACGGCCGGGGCGCGGCAGTCGAGCAGACCTCCCCGCTGGCACGTGCGCCGTTCATCGCGGTTGGCGAACTCACGGGCACCGCCGCGAACGGCCGCATCCTGTTGGCGGCGGCGCTGGCGATCGAGGACATCGAGCGCCACTTCGCCGACCAGATCGAGGACAAGGACGAGATCAGCTTCGATCGCGGCGCGATGGGCTTGCGCGGACGCCGCAGGCGCAGCCTGCATGCGGTGACGCTCTCTGAGGCGCCGCTGGCGATCAGGCCATCCGAGCACACCGCGCGTGTCCTGGCCGACGATCTGGTCGCGGTCGGCCTGGACCGGTTGCCATGGTCGAAGGCCGCAAAACAGTGGCGAGATCGCGTGATGTTCCTGCGCAAGGCTGAAGGCGACAGCTGGCCGGATCTGTCGGACATCGGGCTCGCCGCGACGTGCGAGGACTGGTTGGTCCCCATGCTTGCCGACAAGCTTTCGCTGAAGGATATCTCGGCGGGCGATCTGTCGGACGCCGTGATGGCGCTGCTGCCTTGGGAGCTGCGTGCGCGGCTCGAGCGCGAAGCGCCGACCCATTTCGAGGCGCCGACCGGCACCATGCTGGCGATCGACTACGACGCGGAGCAGGGGCCGACCATTGCGGTCCGGCTGCAGGAGCTGTTCGGGCTCAACGTCCATCCATCGATCGCCCGGGGCGCGGTGCCGCTGGTGTTGGAGTTGCTGTCGCCGGCGCAGCGGCCGGTGCAGGTGACGCGCGATCTGCCGGGATTTTGGCGGGGCAGCTACGCAGCCGTGCGAACGGACTTGCGCGGGCGCTATCCCCGCCATCCCTGGCCGGACGATCCCGCCAATGCAGCGCCGACGCGGCGGGCCAAGCCGCGCGGTACCTGACGGCCGCTATTTCTTGCGCCCGCGCTGCCCGATTAACCTTTCGCTCATCCTTTTCGCCAAAATGGCGGCCGTGGCCCGCCCTGCCTCATCGCGCACGAGCGGCTTTGGTGGTGAGATCGGTTTCGGCGAAAAGTTGAGCGTTGTGTATGCGTAACATAATGATTTTTGCGGCGGTCCTAGTCGGGCTCGGCACCTTCATGGCGCAGCTCGCCGACCGGCTCACGCCGACGCCGGCTGCGGCATCCGCCCGGGTTGCCACGATCGATCCTCCGGCATCCCAGCGCAGCCTCAGCATCCCAACCGACCGCCGCGGTCATTTCCGCACCGAGGGCCGCATCGATGGCCAGCGCATCGCCTTCATGGTCGACACCGGCGCCTCGATGGTGGCGCTGAACGAGAGCTCGGCCGCCCGGTTCGGCCTGCGCCCCTCGCGCGCCGACTACAACGCCACCGTGACCACGGCCAACGGCACCGTAAAGGGCGCTCATGCCAGGCTGGCGATGGTTGAGCTGGGTGAGCTCACGGTGCGCGATGTCGATGCGCTGGTGCTGCCGGACGAGGCGCTGTCGGAGAATCTGCTCGGCCTCTCCTTCCTGTCGAAGCTGAAGCGCTTCGCCTACGCCAATGGCCAGATGGTGCTGGAGCAGTAAAACTTCTTTTCCGCGTCTTGTCTCTGTTGTATTCGCGGGTCCTCGCACCGCGCGGTGGACGCCTGTTCCAAGCGCGAGAATTGGTGCGATACTAATTGAATGAAGCGCTCCGAAGTGTGCAGCAGCACTTCCGACGCTGCGCTGCGCAATCGAGACCGAAACAGCTCTCTTGAAGCCTTGATGGGCCGAGGCCGTCCGGAGCGCCTTACCGGCGCTCGACAAATCTTCGCCTTCTGCCTTCCGCTTCCGCTCCGCTTTGGCTATGGCTGCGTGGTCTGCGCTCCCGCCAAGAGGCCACGCCCCATATGTTCCCGAAGCCGAAAGCCGTTCTGGTCCCCAACACCTACGCCTTCGAATCCGAGCCGATGGTGAAGCCGACCGGCTTTCGCGAATATGACGCGCGCTGGCTGTTCAACAAGGAAATCAACCTGATGGGCGTGCAGGCGCTCGGCCAGGGGCTGGGCGCGCTGATATCAGAGCTCGGCGTGAAACAGGAGATCGTGGTCGGTCACGATTTCCGCGGCTATTCCGCCTCGATCAAATATGCGCTGATCGCGGGTCTGATGGCATCAGGCTGCAAGGTGCACGACATCGGCCTTGCGATGACGCCGATGGCCTATTTCGCGCAGTTCGAGCTCGACGTGCCGTGCGTGGCGATGGTGACGGCCTCGCATAACGACAATGGCTGGACCGGGGTCAAGATGGGTGCCAACCGTCCGCTGACCTTCGGTCCGGAGGAGATGACGCGCCTGAAGCAGATCGTGCTGAACGCGGAGTTCAACGGCAAAGGCGGCGGCTCCTATCAGTTTCATGAGAACTTCCCGGCGCGCTATATTGCCGATCTCACCAATCGTCCGAAGCTGAAGCGGAAGTTGAAAGTGGTCGCGGCCTGCGGCAATGGCACCGCGGGCGCGTTCGCGCCGCAGGTCTTGGAGGCCATCGGGTGCGAGGTGGTGCCGCTCGATACCGAGCTCGACCACACCTTCCCACGCTACAATCCGAATCCCGAAGACATGAAGATGCTGCACGCGATCCGCGACGCGGTGCTGGCGAACAAGGCCGATGTCGGCCTCGGCTTCGACGGCGATGGCGACCGTTGCGGCGTCGTCGACAACAGCGGCGAGGAGATCTTCGCCGACAAGGTCGGCGTGATGCTGGCGCGCGACATGTCGGCGATCCACAAGGATGCGCAGTTCGTGGTCGACGTGAAATCGACCGGCCTGTTCGTCACCGATCCGGTGCTGCGAGCGCAGGGCGCGAAAGTGGACTACTGGAAGACCGGGCACTCCTACATGAAGCGCCGCACCCACGAGCTCGGCGCGCTCGCGGGCTTCGAGAAGTCGGGACATTTCTTCTTCAACGCGCCGTTCGGCCGCGGCTATGATGACGGCCTGATATCGGCAATCGCGATCTGCGACATGCTCGATCGCAGTCCGGGCAAGTCGATGGCCGACCTGAAGGATGCGCTGCCCAAGACTTGGTCGTCCCCGACCATGTCGCCGCACTGCGCCGACGAGACCAAATATGGCGTGGCCGCTGCCGTGGTGACGCATTTCGAGGCGTTGCTGCAGCAAGGCGGCAAGGTTGCGGGGCAGCCGATCCGCGATCTCGTCACCGTCAACGGCGTGCGCGTCACGGTCGCGGATGGAAGCTGGGGCCTGATCCGGGCTTCATCGAACAAGCCCGAACTGGTCGTGGTGGTCGAGAGCCCGGTGTCCGAGCAGCGCATGCGCGACATGTTCGCCGCGATGGATGCCGTCCTGCGCACCCATCCCGAGGTCGGCGCCTACAATCAGACGATCTGAACGTCAAAGACACGGCTGCGCGGCCGGGCGTGTCGAGACGCGGCTGCGCGACGTGCTGTCGCGCTACGCCGCGGTCAGCGAACGCAGGAACTGGCCGACTTCGGCTTTCAGTCGCTCCGATTCCGACGACAATCCGATCGCGCCGTCATGCAGCCGGCCTGCGGCATTGCCGGCGTCGCCCGAGGTGCGGGTGACGCTTTCCATGTTGGAGCTGACCTGTCGCGTGCCTGCGGCAGCCTGCTGCACGTTGCCGGAAATCTGGCCGGTTGCCAGTCCCTGCTGCTCGACCGCGGTCGCGATCTCCTTCGAAATCTCGTCGATCTCGGCAATGGTGCCGCCGATCGTCTGGATAGCGTTGACTGCATCGCCGGTCGCGCTCTGGATGCTCTGGACCTGGCTCGATATCTCCTCGGTCGCCTTGGCCGTCT
>Ga0209455_1001426_pt1 | contig 10833 bp, 11 predicted proteins | sample AraplaCol_mCL_r2_FD_184275 | JGI IMG/M metagenome (GOLD analysis project Ga0209455, IMG submission 184275) | Arabidopsis root microbial communities from North Carolina, USA - plate scrape CL_Col_mCL_r2 (SPAdes) (version 2) | ecosystem: Host-associated > Plants > Roots > Endosphere | place: USA...
TCATGAAAGGCTCTTTTTCGGAAGGCTTGTAGTTTTTCAACTTTTCCAAGGTCAGCCCATCTCAACGTGCTGGCGCCGGTCACGGCACCGGCGGACGGAATACGCCCGTTCGCGGCCGCCTTATATAGCGGCGCCCGATGACAGACAATACGCCGCCCGAGACCGGCACCGCCGGTCCCGCGACTTCCGCGGTCAAATCGGTCCGAGCGCGACAGGACAACGTTCCGCTCGGCCATTGGCCGACTGCACGGCCTCAGTAGCCGACCGTGAAACGGCGGCCCAGATGCGCCGGGCGCTCGATCTCGTCCGCAAGCGCGACCGCAAAGTCCTCGAACGAGATCCGGCTGGTGCCGTCGGCCGCGGTCAAAAGCTGGTCCGTTCCAAGACGGAACTTTCCGGTCCGCTCACCCGCCACGAACAGGGCCGAGGGCGACAGGAAGGTCCAGTTCAGTTCCCTTTCCTGCCGCAGCCGATCCAGGAACTCGGCCCCTTTGGTGGCTTCCGCCTTGTATTGCGCCGGAAACGCGGGAGTCGTGACCAGCCGAACGCCGGGCGCGACCTCGAGCGAGCCGGCGCCGCCGACTACGAGATAGCGGCCGACGCCGGAGTCCTTTGCGGCGCCGATCAGGATCTCAGGATCGCTGACCAGGAAATGGATCGCGCTGATGGCGACATCGTGCCCCGTCCACAGCTTGGTCAGCATGGCGCGGTCGTTGGCGTCGCCTTGGACCGCGGTGACGCCGGGCAGCGGCGCGATCCGGCCGGGATTGCGAGCGATGGCGGTAATCTGGTGGCCGCGCTGGGCAAGCTCGGCGGTAATGCGAGAACCGGCCTGTCCCGAGGCTCCGGCGATAGCGATCTTCATGAATGGCTCCTGATGGTCTATAGTATCCAACAGAAACTAGATAGCGGATGGAAAGCTGGTGTTAAGAGCGCACTTTAAGACCACCTGGTCACCCCGGAGTAACCCATGAAGGCCAACGCTTACGCGGCCGACTGCCCGACCCGCCAGATCCTCGACCGGGTCGGCGACAAATGGGCGGTGCTGATCCTGCTGCTGCTGCGCGACGAGCCGCTGCGCTTCAATCAGTTGCGTCGCGCCATCGACGGCATCTCGCAGAAGATGCTCTCGCAGGTGCTGAAGAGCCTGGAGCGCGACGGGCTGGTGAAGCGCCGCGCCATCGCGACCGTGCCGGTGACGGTGGAGTATTCGATCACCCCGCTTGGCATCACTCTGGCCGTCACGGTGGATCACTTGCGCGACTGGGCCGAGCAGCATTTGAAGGAGGTGCTGGCGGCACAGCGCCGATATGATGCGCAGCGCGCATCGCAAGCCGCGTGAAATGAAGATCGCTCGTTTCGCCGCGTCGGCCCGCTCAGCCTCGCGCCGCCTTGGCGAGCTCGACCTCGACGCGCAGCTCGATCTCGGACAGCAGCGCATCGAGGCCGGGATCGCCGGAGGATTCCTTGAGACTCGTCGCCGCGTCGCGCAGCCGGTTCACCATCGTCGGACTGAGATTGCCGGCCAGCAGACCGAGCTTGAGCTCATCGAGCACGTCGAGCGCGCGCTTGCCGCGCTTTGCCGAGCGCTTGCGCCGCTCGACAGGATCCTCTTCGATGCCCTGCATCGCCAAGAGCGCGTCGATATTGGCGGTCTGCTTCGGCGCCAGCGGCGCGCGGGTTTCCTGCAACGTTCCGAGATCCGGCAGCGTAAAGCTGCCGGCGGAGGTCTTTCGCGCCGGGCCTGTCGAGGTCGCGAGCGTGGTGCCGTTCGGTCCAAAGATGCGCATGGTGTTTCCAGCGGCGGCGTTCAACTCCAGGCGAGCTTGGCTGCATCGTGGTTAATGGCGCGTAAACAGCCCGGCAAATACTGCCGGCACCGGCAGTTTCGATCGGGCGCGGCGATTGCGACGCGCGGGGCGCTTCCGATCAATCGCGCACTATTTCAATTAGTTAGACGAATGCATCGCGCTGGCACGCGACTCGCATGAGAGAGGGCGATCATGCGGTCATGGGAGTGGCGGCAGCGATCACTGGAATTTCGAGAGTTCGAGGGGAGAATGGGATGCGACGCATCCGTTCAAGGCGCCTGTTTCAGGTCGCCTGCGCTGCTGTCTTGATGCTGGCATCGTCGACGTTTGCCGCGAATGCGACCTCGCGGATCAAGGATCTCGCCAATATCGAAGGCGTGCGGCAGAACCAGTTGATCGGCTACGGCCTCGTCGTTGGCCTCAACGGCACCGGCGACACGCTGAACAACATCCCGTTCACCAAGCAGTCGCTGCAGGCGATGCTGGAGCGCATGGGCGTCAACATCCGCGGCGCCACCATCCGCACCGGCAACGTCGCCGCCGTCATGGTTACCGGCAATTTGCCGCCCTTTGCCACGCAGGGCACGCGGATGGACGTCACGGTCTCGGCGCTCGGCGACTCCAAGAACCTGCAGGGCGGCACCCTGCTCGTCACCCCCCTGCTCGGCGCCGACGGCAATGTCTATGCAGTGGCGCAGGGCTCGCTTGCGATCTCCGGCTTCCAGGCTGAAGGCGAAGCTGCCAAGATCTCGCGCGGCGTGCCGACGGTCGGGCGCATCGCCAACGGCGCCATCATCGAGCGCGAGATCGAGTTCGCGCTGAACCGGCTGCCCAACGTCCGGCTCGCGCTGCGTAACGCAGACTTTACCACCGCCAAACGCATCGCCGCCGCCGTGAACGACTTTCTCGGCGTCAAGACGGCCGAACCGATCGATCCCTCGACCGTGCAGCTCACGATCCCGCCGGAGTTCAAGGGCAATGTCGTGGCGTTTCTCACCGAGATCGAGCAGTTGCAGGTAGAACCCGACCTCGCCGCCAAGATCGTCATCGACGAACGCTCTGGCATCATCGTGATGGGCCGCGACGTCCGCGTCGCCACCGTCGCCGTGGCGCAGGGCAATCTCACCGTGACCATCTCGGAGAGCCCGCAGGTGAGCCAGCCCAACCCGCTGTCGCGCGGCCGCACCGTGGTCACCCCACGCTCCAGCGTCGGCGTCACCGAAGACGGCAAGAAACTGGCCCTCGTCAAGAACGGCGTCTCGCTCCAGCAACTCGTCGACGGTCTCAACGGCCTCGGCATCGGCCCCCGCGACCTCATCAGCATCCTCCAGGCGATCAAGGCCGCGGGTGCGATCGAAGCCGACATCGAGGTGATGTGATGCAGACCGGCATGCTCAAGACGGCGCGCCTCGCCACCGCGGCCCTCTCCTCGAACCCCGCTTTCTCCGTGGAAAGCCGCAACGGCCGGCCCGACTTCGAGCTTGCCGCAGCGCTTCAGAAGGTCTCGCCGCAGCAGCAGTCCAAGGCGCAGAAGACCGCTACCGATTTCGAAGGCATGTTCCTCAACAGCATGTTCGCCCAGATGACGTCGGGCCTGAAGGGCGAAGGCCCGTTCGGTGACACGCCCGGCACCGGCGTGTGGCGCTCGATGCTGACCGAGCAATATTCCAAGAACTTCGCCAGCGCCGGTGGCGTCGGCGTCGCCCGCGACGTCTACCGTACCCTGATTATACAGCAGGCCAAAACCACTCTTCGTACGGCATAAGGTCAAACGAGATGAACCACTTCAACGCGTCACGTCAGCCGATGCCAGCGCAGCGCCCGAACAACACGCCCGGCAACGCCGAGGCGCGCAAGCTCGCCGAAGATCTGATGGACGCGATGAACGCCCTGCTCGGCCTGATCGAGCGCGAGACCGAACTGGTGCGCGCCGGCAAGGTCCGCGAGGCCATGACGATGGAAAGCAAGAAGCAGGAACTGTCGCGGCGCTATGTCGCCGCCGTCGGCCAGTTGAAAGCGAACCAGGACAAGCTCGCAAAGTCAGCGCCCGAGCTGCTGTCGACGCTGCACCGACACCACGACGCCTTCCGCGCCATGCTTCAGATCAACCTCACCGTGCTCGCGACCGCGCATGCGGTCTCGGAAAGCGTCGTGCGCGGCGTCAACACCGAGATCCAGAAACGCAACGTGCCGAATACCTATACCGCGGCAGGACGCCAGGCCACGCCAGGCTCCCGTCACATCACCCCGCTCGCGGTCAGTCGCACGCTCTAGGCACACGCGACAACTACTTTCAATTTTACGAAAAACCGTGCGGTAAAAGCGTCGCGCGGTTAGGCACGTTTACTTACCGGGTATTCAATCCTTGTGTTCCATGGTTGCGTATTGAGAGGGGTTGGGATTTGACTCACACAAGGCAACCAGGAGGCTGCCATGAGTACAGATTTCAGCATCAGGCCGGTGGGGATCCCGGCCCCCGTACAGATCGTAACGACGTCAAATTCGGCGGCGAACGATGCCGTGCAAACAGATTTGCCGGTGCGCCAGACGGTCGCCGCGAGCGATACGAGCGCGCCTGCGAGCAATGATCTGCAGAGCAATACCAACATCTCGCGCCAGGTCGTGTTCGATCAGGCGGCGGCGTCCATGGTCTTCCAGGTCGTCAACGAAAAGACCGACGCAGTGGTCAATCAATTCCCCGACGAGGCGATCCTGCGCCGGCGGGCCTATTTCCACGCACTGGATTTGAAGTCGGAGCCCTCGCGTCCGCTCAACACGGACCTCAGCGCTTAAGCGACGGCCGTCGATCAGCTATCGAGCGTGGCCTGGGCGGTGTCGAGATAGCTTGAGCCTGTCGCAGGATCGGTGACGACGTTCTTGATCTGCGCCACGCCTGATTTCGTCAAGGTGAACTTCGTATTGCCGAAACGGAACGAGGAGTCCTTGATCAGCACCTGCTGATATTGCGAGGTCCCGCCGCTCTGATAGTGGATCTGTGCGCGGAACCCGTTGACCTGCGAGATGTTGAGCGAGAACGTCTTGCCGTCGGAATAGGTGCCGCTCCAGTTGCCCTGATACAGCGACGAATCCACTGGAACGTATTTGGACGAGCCTGCGGTGCTCGAAAGCGTGTTCGACTTATAGGCGGACGACAGGATGCTCATGATGTCCGACATCACGGCTCTCCGTCACGGCCGGCCGGACAGACCCGCAGCGATGTTGCGGTTGATCTCGATCAGCGGGCGGAAGTGATCGAATTGCGGGCTCATCTGCAGCGCCGCGGTCTGGCTCAGCACGAACACGCTGATGTTGGCGATCTTCTGCCGGACGTCGAGCGGCTGCGGGTTGTTGTCGCGCATCGCCTCGCTGAGGAAGATGGTCCAGAGCTTGCGATTGAACAACAGCGCCTGCGTGGTCTGCTCGCTGAACGGATCGGCGGCGTTGATCGCATCCTGGAGCTTGTTGGCGGCCTTCAGCAAGGTTTGCGCCTCGACGTCGCGAGGAGATGCGGTGGTCGTTGCAACACGCGCGTAGGCCGAGGCAGCAGAATTCGACATCAATCACACCTTGGAAGCTTCCTAGCCCGTTGAACGGACTTAAGGATTTCTTTCCCAACCCTATGCATTAGCGCTTAAGATTTGCTTACATGTGCGCTTGGAAGGACTCCGGATTATTACGGGTCACGACGTCCTTGTGAACGCGAGGATAAATGCGCGAGAGGCAAGCTGTAAACTTGCACTGCATCATGCGCATCGATCGCAGCTAATCTTGTCTTAGCGAACTCCCTCAAAAGAACGGCGGAGCATTAGCCCCGCCGCGCCGTCTCAAGCTTCGTTTTCGCGCTCGCGAATTAGCGGAGCAGCTGCAGCACGCTCTGTTGCGACTGGTTGGCCAGCGACAGCGCGGAGACCGCGATCGACTGGCGGGTCGACAGCGCCTGGCTGTTGGCCGCTTCCTCGTTGGTGTCGGCGAGCGTCAGGTTGGATGAGCCGGTCTGCAGCACGTTGATCAGGTTCTTGGAGAAGTCCTGGCGCACCTGCACGATCGACAAATTCGAACCGAGCGAGGACCCTTCCGAGCGGAGCGTGCTCGAGGCCGCGTTCAAGCTCTGCAGCACCCTGTTGGTCGCGCCGTTGTCGATGAAGTCGGTGCCGGGCACGAGATTGCTGAGGCCGAGGCCTGCCGCGTTGAACACCACGCCGTTGATGCCGAGCGTGGAGCTGCCGGTCTCGTTGAACACCAGCTTCAGCGTATCGCCGTTCAAGAGGTTGACGCCGTTGAACGAGGAGTCCTGCGAGGTCGTATCGATCTGCGCCAGGATGTTGTTGAACTGGCTCACCAGGCTCGAGCGTGCGGTCTGAGCCACGGGATCCTGCACCGGCGGCTGCGCCGTGGTAAAGGCGAGCACGCCGGTGAGTGTACCGCCGACCGTGCCGCCCGCGGTGGACGAACCGAGGGTCGAGGATGCGTATTCGTTGACGGTGGTCACCGTGAGCACGCCGTTGGCATCGATCGTCGCCGTCAGGTGGTTCGCCTGAAGCTGGACGTTGAGCTGGTCGAGCGTCTTGACCGTACCGTTGGTGCCGTCGCCGAAGGTGACGTTGACAGGCGTGCCACCATTGAAGGAGGTGAAGGTCAGGGTCTTGCCGCTGACGCCGCCAACACCGGACTTGCGCGCCGCACTGAAAGCCGTCGCCGTTCCGGTATTGCCGCTGAGACCGAAAGCGCTGAGCGCGTTGCCGGTGCCGGTGATCGAGAGGTCGGCGTTGATGCCGGTCGAGATCGATAGCTGGCCGCTGGAGTTCACCGACGACGGGATCTGTCCCGACGTGGTGGAGAGCGTCGCGGTACCGTTGAACAGGCTCGCGGTCTTCACCCCGGTCGCAAGGTCGATCGAATTCAGCAGGTCGGTCAGGTTCGCGCTCTGCAGATAAACCGTCGAGTTGCCGTTACCGTCGGTGACGACGTTGCCGCTGACGCCAAAGCCGGTCGCCACGCTCGCTGCCGACTGCGGCGTCTGCGCATTCTTGAAGGTGATGGTGTGACCGTCGACATTCAGCGTCGAGCCGTCCTGGACCAGCGAGCCCAGCGAGCCCGCAGTCGTCGACCGGTCCGCGGCCACGCTGGCGTTGCCCGCGCCGGTCGCCGCGGTCAGCCCGAGGGCGTGGAGGAAGTCGGCTTTACCTGCCACGCTCAGATCGGCGCCAGTCGAGCTCTTCAGCGTGACGACACCTGCCGTGATGGAAGACGGCGTCTGGATCGTACCGACGGTCGCGCCGCTGGTCGCAATCGTGGCTGCGCCGGCGCTGATGGTCGCGGTCTTGACGCCGCTGGCGAGGTCGATCGCGCTGAGCACGTCGTTGACGGTCGCCTTCGGCGCGGCCGCCGTTCCCTCATAGACGATCGAATTGCCGTTGCCGTCGGTAGCAATGCTGCCGCTGGGATTGAGGCCCCAGCCGGTGGGCTGGGTCGCCGGCGCGGGGCCGGTCCGGAAGGTGATGGTCTTGCCGTTCACGGTGATGGTGTCACCATCCGCCGGCGGCGTGCTGAACGTGGTGGATGTCGTGGTGCCAAGCAGCGTAGCCGTGCCGGCGAGCGCCGTGGTACCGTCGGCGGCGGTCACCGCGGTACCGGCCAAGGTGCCGGCGGTGGAACCGAGCGAAGCGCCGAGCGCCGCTGCTGCCGTCACCGGCGTGACGCCGCCGGCCGCACCGGTATAGAGCACGTTGCTGTTCGCGGTCGCGCTCGCATAAGAGGTCGTGCCGCGCAGATCCGCCGGCGTCGCACCCGGGATCGTCGTGGAAACGTTGGATTTGGTGGAGTAGCCGACCGTGGTCTGGAGCGCCTGGTTGGCGATCGATTTCGCCGAGTCGATCAGCTTCTGCAGCGAGGTGATGCCGGTATTGGCTGCCTGCAGCACCTGCACGCCGTTGTTGATGCCGTCGAGCAGGTTGCTGATGTCGCTCGCCCGGTTGTCCAGTCCCTGCGCCGTGAAGAAGTTGGTGGGGTTATCGAGCGCCGTGTTCACCTTCTTGCCGGTCGACAGCCGTTCCTGCGTCGTGGCCAGCAAGTCGGCCGTCGACTGCAGCGACAACAGGTTCTGGCGAACGGACGCCGAGAGAACGATGTTGGACATTGGCTAGTCTTCCTCTTGAACCGGATACGAATCGGCCGCGCGGGTCTGGAAGCGGGCTTTTGTCCAGTTTTAGGACCTGTCCTTTAAAGTATGGTTAACGCCGGTTTAAGGGATAGGGTTAATGGCTGGTGTACGCCCTACCCTGCCTTCAAAACGCAAAAAAGGGCGGCGGGGCAAGAGCCCCGCCGCCCGATTTTATTGAGTTATTTCAGCTGCTTATTAGCGGAGCAGCTGGAGCACGCTCTGCTGCGAGGTATTGGCCAGCGACAGCGCCGAGACCGCGATCGACTGGCGGGTCGACAGCGCCTGGCTGTTCGCCGCTTCGACGTTGGTGTCGGCCAAGGTCAGGTTCGACGAGCCGGTCTGCAGCACGTTGATCAGGTTCTTGTTGAAGTCCTGGCGGATCTGCACGACCGAGAGGTTCGAACCCAGAGCCGAGGCTTCCGAGCGCAGCGTGCTCGACGCGGCGTTCAGATTGGTCAGCACGCGGTTGGACGCCGCGTTGTCGATGAAGTCGACACCGACCGTCAGAGCGGCGAGGCCCAGACCCTTCGAGTTGTAGGTCACGCCGGTGATGTTCAGGCTCGACTTGCCGGTCTCGTCGAACACCAGCTTGAGCTGGTCGCCGTTCAAAAGATTGACGCCGTTGAACGAGGAGTCCTGCGAGGTCGTGTCGATCTGGTTCAGGATGTTGTTGTACTGAGACACCAGGTTCGCGCGGGCCGTCTGCGCAACCGCATCCTGGACGGGGGTGGAAGCCGTCGAGAAGGTCAGGGCCGATGTCAGCGTGCCGCCGATCGTGCCGCCTGCGACCGTCGAGCCAATCGTCGAGGACGCATAGTCGTTGGACGCGGTGATGGTCAGCAAGCCGTTGGCGTCGATCGTGGCCGCCAGGTTGTTAGCCTGCAGCTTCGAATTGAGCTGATCGAGCGTCTTGACCGTGCCGTTGGTGCCGTCGCCGAAGGTGACGTTGACCGCCGTGCCGCCGTTGAAGGAGGTGAAGGTCAAGCTCTTGCCCGCGATACCGCCGATGCCGGAGGTGCGCGCCGCGGAGAACGCCGTGGCGTTGCCGGTGTTGCCGGCGAGTCCGAAGACGTTCAGCGCGTTGCCGGTGCCGGTGATCGACAGATCGGCGTTGATGCCGGTCGCGATCTTCAGCTGGCCCGACGTATTGATCGTCGAGTTCGACTGGCCGGTGGCCGTCGCGAGCGTCGCGGTGCCGTTGGCCGCGATCGTCGCGGTCTGCACGCCGGTGGCAAGGTCGATCGCCTTCAACACGTCGTTGACGGTGCCGGCCTGCAGGTAGACGGTCGAGTTGCCGTTGCCGTCGGTGACGACCGCGCCGTTCGCGCCGAAGCCGGCCGGAACGCTCGGAGCACCGGCCGTGCCGGGCGTCGGCGCGTTCTTGAACGTGATGACATGACCGTCGACGTTCAGCGTCGAGCCGTCAGCAACCGTTGCGCCCAGCGAGCTCGCGCTCGTGACCCTGTTGGCGGTGACGGTGGCATTGCCTGCACCCGAAGAGGTCGTGAGACCGAGCGCCTTGAGCAGGTCAGCCTTGCCGGTGACGCTCAGATCCGCACCGGTCGAAGTCTCCAGCGAGACCTTGCCGCCGCCGACACTTGAAGGCGTCTGGTTGACGCTGTTGGTGATCGTCGCAGCGCCGGCGCTGATGGACACCGTGTCCACACCGCTGGCCAAGTCGACTGCGGACAAGAGGTCGTTGACGGTCGCAAGCGTCGCCGGCGTACCGGTGCTGCCGAGATAGACGGTGGTGTTGCCGTTACCGTCGGTGACGAGGTGGCCGCTGACGCCGGAGCCGGCCGGAACGCCGGAGGTCGACGGAGCAAGGCCCGCACGGAAGGTGATGGTCTTGCCGTTGACGGTCAGCGTGTCGCCATCAGCCGGCTGGGCGTTGCCGAGCAGGCCGGTCGCGGTGGTGCCGTTGGCCGCGATCAGGGTGATGGCGCCGGTCAGAGCCGTGGAGCCGTCACCGGCCGTTGCCGCCGTGCCTGTCACGACGCCGATGCTGGCGCCGAGGGTCGTCGCACCGCTCGCCGCGGTGGTGCCGCCGGCGGTGCCGTTGTAGAGAACGTTGCTGCTTGCGGTGGCGCTGGCGAAGGAGGTCGTGCCACGCAGGTCGGCCGCAGTCGCACCAGCGATGGTGGTGGAGACGTTGGACTTGGTGGAGTAACCGACGGTGGTCTGCAGCGCCTGGTTGGCGATCGACTTCGCGCTGTCGATCAGCTTCTGCAGCGAGGTCAGGCCCGTGTTGGCGGCCTGCAGCACCTGAACGCCGTTGGCGATGCCATCGAGCAGATTGTTGATGTCGCTGGCGCGGTTGTCGAGCGACTGGGCGGTGAAGAAGTTGGTCGGATTGTCCAGGGCCGAATTGACGCTCTTGCCGGTCGACAGACGGTTCTGTGTGGTGGCGAGAAGATCGGCGGTGGACTGGAGAGACAGCAGGTTCTGGCGAACCGACGCAGAGAGAACGATACCGGACATGACTCTTACCCTTCTGGCTTACGCGTCTTCGTTCGATCGCTTCTGGATCGAGTGACGGCCACAGGGTGCGCTGACATGGCTAATAAAAAGTGAAGCGAGCGTCCCTCTCCCAAGCTCCGGTTCACCATAAACCATTGGGGCGCGCTGCCAGGCCTCGCAATCCGCCTGAAATCGCTGGCAATTCTGCGCGCTTACTCTCCATTAACCATAACCGCTGGTTACTTTTTCGATCGCTCTCCGCCTCCTTGAATACCTGACGGCGACAAAAGAAAGCGGCGGGGCCGAAGCCCCGCCGCCGGATCTTGCTTGCGATGCGAGCCGCTTATTAGCGGAGCAGCTGCAACACGCTCTGCTGCGACTGGTTGGCCAGCGACAGCGCGG
>Ga0209455_1001427_pt1 | contig 10825 bp, 7 predicted proteins | sample AraplaCol_mCL_r2_FD_184275 | JGI IMG/M metagenome (GOLD analysis project Ga0209455, IMG submission 184275) | Arabidopsis root microbial communities from North Carolina, USA - plate scrape CL_Col_mCL_r2 (SPAdes) (version 2) | ecosystem: Host-associated > Plants > Roots > Endosphere | place: USA...
GAGCAAGCCCGGCGAAAAATCGCCGACGTCGACCGGCTTTTCTACAGGCGTAGCAGACTCGCTCCGCGGGCACTCACTCGCCAGAAGCAAGCCGGAGAGCGCTGATGCGCAGCTTTCCGCCGACGTATAGGCCGGCACGCCTCGCGCGGTGAGAACCGCGCCGACGTTTGGCGCGTGCGGGCTGACATAGGCGATAACCGGCTTCTCCGACATCGGCAGGCAGTCCTGTACGGCGTCTGCAAGCAACGCCGGAGATCCTACGGCCGAGGAGCCCGCGACGACGATCAGGGCATCATAGGACGGGCTCGCGAGCAGGATGCGGATCGCGCCGCGCAGTGTGTCCGGATGCAGACCGGCCAGGGTCAAATCGACCGGATTGCGGTCGTAGTTGGCATGGGAGCCGGATTGCAGCGCGGCGAGCTTGGCCGCGGTTTCGGCATCAGGCGCGGGTGTCTCGAAACCGGCGACGCCCAGACTGTCGGAGACGATCGTTCCCGCGCCGCCCGTCGACGTGAGAATCGCAACCCGCTTGCCGCTGAGCTTCCGTCCAGCCACCAGGGCAGCCGGAATGTCGAGCAGTTCCTCGAACGTCTTCGCCCGAATCACGCCGAGCTGCCTGAACAAGGCATCGTACATGCGATCCGAGCCGGCCAGCGCGCCGGTGTGCGAAACGGCGGCCTTGGCTCCGGCTTCCGAGCGGCCGATCTTGAAGGCCACCACCGGCTTGCGGGCTTGGCGCGCCCTTCGCACCGCCTCGCGGAAGCGGGCCGGGTGGCGGATCGCCTCGACATACAGGGCGATCACTCTGGTGGCTTGGTCCGCTGCAAGAAACTCAATGAAGTCCGAAAGCTCGAGATCGGCTTCGTTGCTGGTAGACACGAGCTTCGATAGCCCGATGCCGCGCGCCGCTGCGCGGGACAGCAGCGCCCCGAGAATGCCGCCGCTCTGCGACACCAGCCCGATCGCGCCGGCGGGCAAGTGGTCCATCGCCAGTGCGCCCGACGCCGACAGCACGATGTTATCGGTCAGGTTGATGAGGCCGATCGTATTGGGGCCGAGGAGCCGCATCGAGCCGGCAGCCTCCCGAAGCTGCTTCTGGCGCGCGGCCCCCTCCTCGCCGGTTTCGGTATAGCCGCTGGCAAGGACGATCGCCGCAGCAACGCCTCTTTTCGAGAGTTCGTGCACGGCGATATGTGCGCGCTCCGCACCCAAGAGCACGATCCCGACATCGGGCACCGTCGGCAGCACCTCGACATCGGGATAACAGGTGAGCTCGCCGATGCGTTCGACCTTGGGATTGACGGGGTAAATCGCGCCCGAGAAACCGTGCTTTTGCAGGAATGACACCGGCCGTCCCGACGTCTTGCTCGGATCGGCCGATGCGCCGATCACGGCGACGCTCCGCGGCCGAATGAGACGTCCGATGGCGTTCATGACATCACTCCTTTGAAGAGGACTTGGTGAGGAACGCCATCACCGCTTCGCGATGCTCGGCGCTGGTGTAGCAGATGGCCTGCGCCTGGCTGCCAAGATCGAAGATCTCCTGGGCCGATCGCTCGAAAGTCTGGTTGAGGATCTTCTTGCTCAATGCCAGCGCCGTCCGCGATCCCTGCGCGAGCTCGACCGCCCATGCCTGCGCGGCCGACAGGAGTTCGCCGGAAGCCACCTTGCGATCGAGAATGCCGAGCCCGAGCGCCTCTTCTGCTTCGACCAACCGCCCCGTGAAGATCAGCTCCTTGGCCCTGGGAAATCCGACCCGTCGCGGCAGAAAATAGGAGCCGCCGCCATCGGGGATCAATCCGCGCTTGATGTAGGACCAGGTGAATTTCGAACGCTCCGAGCCGATCAGGAAATCGCATGCAAGCGCGGTGTCGGCGCCGAGACCGGCTGCGGCGCCGTTCACCGCCGCGATGGTCGGCTTGGGCAGGTTGAGTAGCAGCGATTGAACCCGGTGCACGCCCTGCTGCCGGCTCCAGCCGTTGAACGCAACCTCGCCTTGCGGAGCCTCCAAGCGCCGCTTCATGCCGCTGATATCGCCGCCGGCGCAGAACGCGCTGCCGCGTCCCGTCAGCACCAGCGCCCTGATCTCTCTGTCGCTCGCGACGATCTGCAGCGCGTCGACAAATTCCGACCGCATCTCGTCGCTCATCGCGTTTCGGCGGTCCGGCCTGTTCAGCGCGATCGTGGCAACGCCGCCGTCGACTGAGACTTCGATGAGCTGATAGATCATGTATAAGCCTTCGTTTTGGTTTGGCGCTATGCGCAAGACCTTCATCGCCGAGGACGCATCACTCGGGCCGCGCCGGCTGGTGCCAACCCGGGTATCTCGGCGCCTCTGAGCCGAACGACCAACAATGTATCGATTTTCAACCGGCGTCCGTCGCGTCCAATTCGACGAACCGGACTACGCCGGAAGTTACCCGACAGGAACTTCAGGCATCGCGTTTCGTGCTCCCGATATGCTTTATGTTTGCTTTATTCCTTGCTTCTATACCGGTCTGTCATAAAAGCGGGTATCCCCCTGTTTCCACTTAGTGGAATTGGTCGAGAGGCGGCACAGCTTTGAGGCGGCAATATGCCGGTGGCGCAAATGGAAACAGGTCGCTGGAGCGCGGCATCGAGATCCTGCGTGCCTTCCGTCCCGGGGTCGATACGCTCGGCAATGGCGAGATCGCCGAGCGCACCGGGCTGCCCCGCTCAACGGTCAGCCGCCTGACGAAGACGCTGGTCGAGTTCGGCATGCTTGACGAAGTCCGGACCGAACGAAGCTATCGCCTTGCCGCCGCCGTTCTCAGCCTTGGCCATGCCCTTCGCATGGGATCGCCGGCACTCAGGGTGCTGGGCCCACTGATGCGGGCCGAGTCCGCGCGGCGTCGGCTGAACGTCGGGCTCGCAACGGCTGATCGCGCAATGATGGTCTATCTGGAATCCATTCGCTACGACCCGCGCCCGACACTGCGCACCATCGTGGCCGGTCAACAGGTGCCGATGGAATCGACCTCGCTGGGGCGCGCCTATCTGGCGGGCATTTCGGAGGTGGACCGCGATAGGCTGATCGCTCAATTCAAACGGCGCAAAGCCTCCGCCACCAAAGCGTTGATCGCCGAAGTGCAAAAATCAATCCGCTCCGTCAGGCGCGACGGATATTGTGCCGTGTCCTGGCAGCCCGGCGTGCTCGCCGTCGCTACGCCGATCGTCCTGGATGGTTTGCCCGTTTACGTGCTCAACATGAGCACGCAAGATATCGAGCCCACCGAAGCTCTTGGCGCAGAGATCGGCCGATACCTGATGGTATTCGCAGCCCGGTGCAAGACGATCCTCTCCGGCCTCGGGAATTCGACCGATCCATCTCGTACTCATGTGTGACGCGGTAGTACCAGTCCGCGACTGCTAGCCGCGGCCACTCAGCGCGGTCAGAAGCGGCCCGAGCTGGTCCTCATAGACTCGCCAGCGGCCGACTGCGCTGCGATAAATGGGCTTGCGGACCTGCGTCGCGCTCGCGGTGCGGACCGGCCGCTCGGTCCTGTGAAACAAAAGGCAGCGCTCATCCCAGGGCAGGCCGCAATGGGCGATGATGCGCTGCGCCTGGCTTTCCAGATCAGCCACCACGTCTTCATACCGGACGTCGAGCAAGCTTCCGGCCGGCAGGACGCGGCGCCAATGCGCCATCAGCTGCTCGTAGCGCCGGTAATAGCGGCCGAGTTCGCCGAGATCGTAGGTGTGGTTTTGCTCGGCGGAAAACAGCTTTGAAAAACACGACACACAGGTGTCGACCGGATCGCGCATCGCGTGAATGACCTTCGCGTGCGGCAGCGCCAGATGAATGAGCCCGAGGAAGTAATAGTTCGACGGCATCTTGTCGGTGACGCGCTGCGCGGTTGCACCGGCCTCTTGCCGGGCAAACCCGCCGAGCCGGGCGACATAATCCCTTCCGATTTGCCCCAAGGCGACCCTGTCGAGCGCGGGCACGAATTCCGGATATGGAATCGTGTTGCCGTCGGTCCCGCGCACGGTCAGAACGACGTCGTTAAAGGTCTGCAGTTCGCCGGCGCCGTGCACCATGGGATGGCTGGCGATGATCTGCTCGATCAAGGTCGTGCCCGAACGCGGCATGCCCAGGACAAAAATCGGCAAAGATGAAGGATCGCCGCTGCCGGTCTTCGCTTTGATGATGTCCGGCGTGAAAACCCGCTCGATCTCGTCGAACAGCGCGAAGGCCGCCTTCTCGTCATAGGCAATGGTTGCGCGCTTGGCCACGTTGCCGGCGTGCAGATGCCGGAACGAGCGCGGGTAGTCCTGAAGGTCCGCATAGGCTTTACCGAGCGCGAAGTCGACCTGCATGCGATCGGTCTTCGACAGGCCCTCGCCCTTCGCGGCAAGCGCTTCCATCGCGGTGAGATGCGGGTCGCCGGCGACGAATGTCTTGGAGTCGGCGAGATTGACATAGACGCCCGCGACCGCCGGATCGAGCCGCAACGCTTCGAGATAGGCCTGTTCGGCCTCGCTCAACCGGCCCAATTCCTTCAACACGTTGCCGATGTTGTTATACGCATCCGCCAGGTCCGGCTTGAGCGCGAGCGCACGGCGATACGAGGCCAGCGCACCCTCGAGGTCGCCGCGCTCGAACGCGATCCGTCCCGTCAGATTGACGGTGTCGTGATTATCAGCATCGAGCGCGAGCGCCCGGCCGGCCGCCGCTGCCGCCTGATCCACTTTCTTCTGGTCGAGCAGCACAGTGCCATAGTGCAGATGAAGCTTATCGCTGTTCTGCTCGATGACGAGCGCGCGGCGGAGCAGATCGGCGGCTTCATCGAGCCGGTCGAGGTCCTTCACCGCAAGCGCCAGATTGTCGAGCATATCGGGATTGTTGGGGGCGATCTCCAGCGCTTTGCGGTAGGCGGTCTCGGCTTCGTCGGTGCGCTTGAGCTCACGCAGGCAGGTGCCGAGATTGCCCCAGGCGTCGGCGAAGTCCGGCTGCAATTCGATGGCACGGCGATAGGAGGGCTCGGCCTCGGCAAAGCGCTTCAATCGCTGCAGCGCGTTGCCGCGATTGCTGTGCGCTTGCGCGAAATGGTCCTGCAGCACGATCGCGCGTTCGTACGACGAGAGCGCCTCCTCGAACTTGCCTTGATCGAACAGTGCGATACCGAGATTGCTGTGGGCACCGGCGTTGCCCGGATCAAGCGCGACGGCGCGGCGGTTCGCCGCAATCGCTTCGTCGATACGGCCGGCAAGCCGGCACATTTCACCGAGATTGGCGTGATAGAGCGCAACATCGGGATTGATCGCGATCGCTTGCTGCACGTGGGCAATGGCATCGGACAATTTGCCGGACTGGTGCGCAATGATGCCGAGCATGTGCGTCGCTTCGGCATTGTCGGGCTCGGCTTCGATCGCGCGGCGCGTCAACTCGTCGGCATCGGCCAGAAATCCGTTGCGGCGCTTCTGTTCGGCGACAATCAGCGCTTGGCCGGGCGGCGTTGCCTGCGCCGGCGCAACGATCGGTGCGGCAGCCTGCAGAGCTTCCGCCGCCATGATCGCCGCCGCCCCGGCGGCGCGGCGCTCGCCTTCGGCCTTGAATGGCGTGAGCCGCGCGTGCTCGCCTTGCGCGGCGGCCGCAAGCTCCCTGGCGATGCGCGGCATGATGTCGGCCCAGTCCTCACCGCGCTTTTGCCGGAACAGGCGCATGGTCGGATACCAGGGATTGTCCTCGCGATGAAGCATCCAGCGCCAATCGGTCACCGAGGGCAGCAGCACCCAGACCGGCTTGCCGAGCGCGCCGGCAAGATGCGCGACCGATGTGTCCACGGTGATGACGAGGTCGAGCGCGTTGATAGCGCCGGCCGTATCGGCGAAATCCTCAAACCGTGCGCCGAGATCTTCGATCGCTGCCTTGCCCTTGAGCCTTTTCAGATCGGCCGTGCGCGACCGGAACTGCAGGCTTGCGAATGACGTTCCCTCAACCGCGAACAGCGGCGCCAGGATTTTCGGGTCAAGCGAGCGGCGGGTGTCGTTGACGTGTTCGGGATTACCGGCCCACACCAGGCCGACTTTCAGGCCTTGCATCTTGGCGAGGTGCTTGCTCCAGCGCTGCACGGCCTCGGCGGGCGCGCGCAGATAGGGCACGTCGGAGGGAATGGATTCGAGCCTCGTCTTGAACAGCCGCGGCAGGCTGAGCAGCACGGCATCGCATTGGTACGCCCCCGGATCACCGCGATCGCCGAGCACATTGATCCTAGGCAGGCTCTCGCGCAGCAGCGTTAGCAACTGCTGATGCACACGCAACGTGACGCGGCCCGCGCGCTGGGCCAGCGGGGTGACGTAACGGGCGAATTGCAAGGTATCGCCAAAACCCTGTTCAGCTTGCACATAGATGTGTTTGCCGGCGAGGCTCTCGCCTGCCCACGGAATTTCCGGAAAGCGCGGGCCCTTGCGTTCGGTCGAGCGGAGCCGCCATTCATATTCGTCGAGACCCTCGCCGAATTCGCCGCGCATGAGCAGGAGAATGCCGAGGCCGGAATGGGCATTGGCGTGATGCGGCGCCAGCGCGATCGCGCGCCGCAGCGCGGCGATGCCTTCATCGAAGCTGCCGTTATGATGCAACGTCGTGCCGTAGTTGGCCCAGCCGTCGGCATAGTCGGGCTTGAGCTCGATGGCGCGGCGATAGGCAACGATCGCCTCGTCGAATTTCCGCAGCGCGTGCAGCGCATTGCCGAGATTGCCGTGGGCTTCGGCGAAATTCGGCACGGCCGCGATGGCCTTGCGTTGAGCGCGCGCGGCCTCTTCGTACTCTTTCAGCTCGTACAGCGCGACGCCGAGATTGCTCAGCGCCGCCGCCATGTCAGGCTCGATGGCGAGCGCACGCCGCGCCTTGTCGACGGCGAGCTTCGGCTGCCCGGCAAGGCGAAGCATCTCGCCGAGATTGGCGTGAAACAGCGCGATCTGCGGCGCGAGCTTGCTCGCGCGCTGCACATGCTCGATCGCTTCGGCAAGCTTGCCGTTTTGATGCGCGATGACGCCGAGGAGGTGTTCGGCTTCCGGCGCGTTCGGCTGCGCCTGGATAATCTGGCGGCACACCGCCTCGGCTTCCATCAGCCGGCCTTCGTTGCGACAGCGATCGGCATATCGCAATGCCTCGCCGAGCGGCATGAAAGCGGCTTCTGTCTGCCCAGCCATGTTGCTCATGCTTGTTTATTGCACCGATTCGCGCTTGCGAGGTTTGTCCGCGATCGCGCCCACGTTGGTTTGAACGAATTGATTTCTCAACACCTTAAGTTTCCGGTTCGCCTTCGGGTCGAGGCGAATTGTCATCGCGATCGGTATCACATATTGGAGTTGGAGCGCGCGGTTCATGGCCGCGCGCATACGCGATGAAGTGTGGGCATGGCCATCGGTTCAATCGGAATCCGTTTGCACATTTCATCTTTCCCCTGCCCCCGATCGGATTAGCTTGGAGCTCGACTCAGCGATGCGAAACCTGCGAACAAGGCCGGCGCTTGCCAGCATCGTCCTCCTGACAATCACGGGCGGGGCTGCCGCGCAGCAACTTGGCGCACGCCCGGGGCAGCGGCCGGCCCTACCACAAAGCGCGCCGCAAACTCAAGCGCAGCAGCTGCAAGGCGGCGCGCCGCAGAGCACGACGGCCACCTACGCCGACTGGGTCGTGCAATGCCTGACGCGCGCCGGCGCGCCGCCCGAGAAATCCTGCGAAATGGCGCAGCTCACACAACTGCAGGGCAAGAACATCCCGTTCTCGCGCGTCGCGATCGGACATCCGGCGAAGGATCAGCCCATCAAGCTCACCATCCAGCTTCCGGTGAACGCGTCGTTCGCCACGGCCGTCCGCGTCCAGACCGGTGACACCGATCCGGGCCTGACGGCGCTGTTTGCGCGCTGCATGCCCGGCGGCTGCTTTGCCGAATTCGATCTCAAGGACGAGACGCTTAGAAAACTTCGCGCTGCCAGCGGCGTCGGCAAACTGTCCTTCGCCGATGCCGGCGGGCATGACGTCGCCGTGCCGCTGTCCTTCAACGGCTTCGCACAAGCCTATGAAGCGCTGCTCAAGGAGTGAGTTCGATCGCGCGCAGCTTATCGAGTTCGAAGCCAGCGAACTGAAATTACTTTTGGCGCCGCTTTCCACTGGCAGCGCAAACTTCCAGAAAAATATCAGGAAATTCATTGGACCGCGTTCACGACTTCGGCGCTTCCCGGCGACCGTGTACCTGATCCCGACCTGGCTCTATGGCGCAAAGTCGGGCGAAGGTTTCTCGATCTAACAGAGCCGCCCGCTACGGCGGGCTTTTGTGTTTCGCCCCCTCCAAGCATCCAAGTCGCGCTTATGTTTTTCTGATCCGCGCTCTTGCTTGTTCACAACTTCACGCTTCATTGCAATCAAATCATCACGCTCGATAACTCTAACCTCCAGATCACAGACCGTCACGCTGTCCGATCTTGCGAGGAGCGCAGAAAAGCTTTCGTCCGCTGCAGACGTCAAGATATCCATATCGAAAAGCAGCTGCTTAACCGCCAGCTGCTTTTTTCGGTCCCGCCAAATCCGTCGCTCTGATCCGCAACGGCACACCATTGGCCGACAGAACGCTGATCACGCGCTGCGCGTTCTCGATTGTTGGATCAATCAAGATGTCCAGCTCAGGCAGGTAGTTCATCGCGGCAGCCGTAAGCCGCGACAGCCCACCTCCCACCAGGACGAACGAAACTCCGCTGTCTTTCAGTTGGCGCAGCAGGTCGGCGTTATTGAAATCCGTTAATATTCGCTTCGGCATGCCGACCAGCGCGGCGCCTTATCCAAAAATGAATCTTTAGGTAGAATAGTTGCCACCAAAGAAAATCCGCCTTTGGCTAAGTGGCTGAAAACATTGGAGCGGGTGAAGGGAATCGAACCCTCGTATTCAGCTTGGAAGGCTGCTGCTCTACCATTGAGCTACACCCGCGCCCGGGCGGCGCGTGCGCCGCGTCCCGACGCGTTCCCCTAACACGGCGCGCCGGCCGTCTCAACCGGTCCCGCCGCCAAATCCCCCGCCCCGAAGGTCCTGCTCGCGGCGGCGAGCCCGGCCGCCCCGCGCGTCAACAGTTCCATCGCATCCGCCTCTTAACGAAGGCCCGGCCCGCGCCTATATTGGGTGTTCCATCAACCAACGAAAGGAGGTGATCCAGTGTCTCACTCGAAGCGCTGTCACCTCGCTGGGATCGCCCGCTGAGCTGAAATAGGCTCCGCAGACGGGGCGGTCTCGGCCCTGGACCAGCGAGTTCAAGATCGGAGCGCGGCGGGCGGTCAGCCCGCCGCGTTTTTCGTGCGTAAGGCGAACGGCTGGGGTCAGCCGGGAGCGTCGGCCCGGACGAAACGCCGGACCAGCAGCCCGCCGAAGCCGAGCGTCCAGAAATACGGCGCGTAGTGCGGAGCGACCGCCGCGACCGCCGTGCCCGGGATGAACACCACGACCGGGAAGATCGCAGCAACGATCTCTGGATGCCGCCGCGCTTGGGCGGTTAGCCACCATAGCCAGGCATTGAGCGCAGCGATCGCGGTGAGATGGCAGCCGTAGAGCACAGCGACCGCACTGCTCATGGCATAACTGCCGTAGAGCCCGTTGGTGACCGGCAGCATGATGATCGTCAGCAGAAAGAACAGATTGAGGATCACCACGAGGCGGGAGCCGTATGGCTGCCGCGCCAGCCGACGGTTATGGCTGATCCAGAACACGCCTGCGATGATGAAGCTGAGCGCGAGGCTTCCGAGCCGTCCGGCATAGAGGTGAAACAGGTCGATCCAGCCCGGCAAGGTCTGGAAATTGGCCTTCGGCAGGTCGTAGGCGAGCAGGGTCATCGCCACGCCGAAGATGGTATTGGAAAGCGACTCCAGCCGGCGCATCTCGAACAAGTCGGTCTGAGGCTCGGTCATGTCTCGGCAAGGCGAAAGCGTGCACGGGGCACAGGTCGCGGGAAGATGTCTGTGCCTTATAGCAGATTTTGCCGAGGCCGCTGCTTTACAGCTCTGCCGTGATCTGCCAGCGCGACTAGGCTATCGATATGACTTTGGGCCTGCCTTTTCTCTCCGGCTCGATTGTTCTCCAGGCGATGCGAGCATCGCCGAGAGAAGCACAGGCCGAAAGAAGACCGCTCGCCACATCAATGATCTGCAATAGCCATGGGGGCGGACTGCGTCAGGCATGCCGCACCCCATGACATCACCGGCAGATATGTTGGTGACCATCAAAGCCAAGATAGCTCTTCGAGACCGGGTTGTAGCTTCGAAAATGCATGCAGGCCGATACGCTGGCGGTCTGCACTGGCCCCGCCTGCTGCGCGGCATGCGAGGGGCCCGCGATCGCCTGGAGCGACTTCACCATGGCGACAACCTGCTTGGCAACCGGCTGCTTGGGGACAGGCTGCTTGCCAGCATTGACGACTTTGGTGGCGGCGCGCCGTCCGGCCTGCTTCGCAGGTTTCTCGCTCGCGGCCTTCGGCGCTGCCTGCTCTGCGGGCTTTGCCTCGACCGGACCATGCGCGGCGGCAGCCGGCGTCTTGTCGGTTGCCGACGTCACTTCGGATGTCGCGGTGGGCTTGGCATCCGCAGCCACTGGCGCAGCAGACACTGGCGCCGGCTTGTCCTCGACTGCCGCGGCCGCCTTGGTCTCGACGGCCGCATGGTCTTCGACGGCTGCCTTCTCCGGCGTCGGCGCCGGCTTGTCGTCGGTCGCGGCGGGCTTTGCCTCCGCAGCGGAGGGCGGCTTGTCGGCGGCGGCCGGCGCCTGCTCCTCGCTCGCGACCGGCGCTGCCGGCAGCTTGATCTTGTGCTTGCACTCGA
>Ga0209455_1001428_pt1 | contig 10815 bp, 8 predicted proteins | sample AraplaCol_mCL_r2_FD_184275 | JGI IMG/M metagenome (GOLD analysis project Ga0209455, IMG submission 184275) | Arabidopsis root microbial communities from North Carolina, USA - plate scrape CL_Col_mCL_r2 (SPAdes) (version 2) | ecosystem: Host-associated > Plants > Roots > Endosphere | place: USA...
GGAGAGCACCGCGGCGATCGCCCGCCCGCCCTCCTCGCCCGGGAAAAATGCCTGCATTACGGCTGCAGGGGCCGTCACGCCCTCGATCGCCCAGCCGATCGCGTACGGACGGCCGGAGAGCACGACCAGCACGACCGGGGTGCCGGTCGCGACGACCCGCTCCACGAGCTCGCGCTGGATGCCCGGGAGCTCCAGGCTCTCGACGTCATTGCCCTCGCCGACCGTCCCGCGACCGAAGAGTCCCGCACGGTCGCCGACGACCACGACGGCGACCTCCGCTGCGCTCGCCGCGGCCACGGCGGCCGGGATGCCCGAGCGATCGTCCCCCTCCACGTCGCAGCCGCGCTCGTGCACGACGTCAGCTCCGTCGAACTCGCCGCGCAGCGCCTCCAGCACCGACGGCAGCTCGAAGCCGAGCGGCACCTCCGGGTGGTGCGCGAGCACGTGGTTCGCGAACGAGTAGCACCCCATCAGGGCCTCGGGTGCGTCGGCGTTCGGGCCGAGCACCGCGATCCGGCGGGGAGACGACGCCAGTGGCAACGTGCCGTCGTTGGTGAGCAGCACCAGCGACTCCTCGGCCAGGCGGAGCGCCACCTCGCGGTGCGCGGGCGTGTCCAGGTCGATCGCGGTCGGCGGCGTGTCGAAGGTCTCGTCGAGCAGCCCGAGCTCCTCCTTCTGGGCCAGCACGCGCAGCACGGCGCGGTCGACGAGCGCCTCGTCGGTCTTCCCCGAGCGGATGCGCTCCAGCAGCGGCCCGAGGAACGCGTCGCCGGTCGGCAGCTCAACGTCGATCCCGGCGGCGAGGGCCAGCGCGGCCGCCTCGCCGAGGTCGGCGGCGACGCCGTGCATGGTGTGCAAGAAGGCGACCGAGAAGTAGTCGGAGACCACCGTCCCGTCGAAGCCCCACTCATCGCGGAGGATCCGCGTGAGGTACTCGGGCGAGGCGCCGACGGGGACCCCGTCGATCTCGGCGTACGAGTTCATGACCGATCGCACCCCGCCATCCCGCACCGCCATCTCGAACGGCTGCAGGAGCGTGTCGCGCACCTCGCGGGGACCGGCGTGCACCGGCGCGTGGTTGCGCCCGGCCTGCGACGCCGAGTAGCCGACGAAGTGCTTCAGCGTCGCGTGGACGCCCGCGCCCTGCAGGCCGCGCACATAGGCGGTGCCGAGCGTTCCGACGACGTACGGATCCTCGGCGATGCACTCGTCCACCCGGCCCCAGCGCGGGTCGCGGATGACATCGAGCACGGGCGCGAGGCCCTGGTGGATGCCGAGCTCGCGCATCGACAGGCCGATCAGCCCGGCCATCTCCTCCACCAGCTCGGGGTCGAAGGACGCACCCCACGCCAGCGGCGTCGGGAACGTCGCCGCCTTCCATGCCGCGAGCCCGGTGAGGCACTCCTCGTGCACCAGCGCGGGGATGCCCAGCCGGGTCTCCTCCTTCAGCCGGCGCTGCTCCGACCACAGCCAGGCGGCGCGCTCGGCAGGGTCGACCGGTCGGGTGCCGTAGACGCGGGTGAGCTGGCCGAGGCCGTGCTCGGTGGCGTCCGCGTAGGCGCCGGGGTTGCCCATCTCGCCGGCCATCGGCGCGACCAGCTCGTCGCCCTTGTCGACCCAGTAGCCGACCAGCTGCGCGAGCTTCTCCTCGAGGGTCATCTCGCCGAGCAGCGCGCGCACCCGCTTGGAGGGCGCGGTGGGATGGGGGGATTCGGTCATGTCGGATCTCACTTCTTGAGCAGAGCGGGCGATCAGCCCTTGACGGCGCCGGTCAGACCGCCGACGATGCGGCGTTCGAACAGGCTGAAGAACACCAGCGCCGGAATCATGGACAGCGAGGTGAAGGCCAGCACCTTCGCCGTGTCCTGCGAGTACTGCGACGAGAACGCCTGCACTCCCAGCGGCAGGGTGAACGTCGCCTCGTTGTTCAGGAGGAAGAGCGGAAGCAGGTAGCTGTTCCAGCTCGCGATGAACGCCAGGATGCCGACGGTGATCACGCCCGGCAGGGAGAGCCGGAGCACCATCCGCCAGAAGAAGCCCAGGCGGCTGCAGCCGTCGATGAACGCGGCCTCCTCGATCTCGTCCGGGATGGCCCGCAGGAACGGGACCAGGATGATGATCGTCGTCGGCAGGGCGAACGCGATCTGCGGCAGGATGACGCCGCCGAGCGAGTTCATCAGGCCGATGTTGCGCACCACGATGTAGAGCGGGGTGATCGCGACCGTGATGGGGAACATCAGGCCGGCGGCGAACAGGGCGTAGAGGAACCCGCGCCCGCGGAACTTGTAGCGCGCCAGCACGTAGCTCGCCGCCAGGCCAAGCACGATCACGCCGAGGGTGGTCACCAGCGCGACGATCGTCGAGTTGCCGACCTCCTGCCAGAAGGTGCTGCCGCTGAGGACGCTCAGGTAGTTCTGGACGTTCCAGGGGTTCGGGAACCCGGCGGGGTCGACCGTGATCTGCGAGTTGGTGCGGAAGCCGCCGAGCACGATGTACGCGATCGGCACGAGCATCAGGGCGATGACGACGAGCGCCACGAAGTAGATGATCGGCGAGCCCCAGGGGAGGCCCTTCTCCTTGCGCCGGGTCGTGCCCGGGAGCGTGGGCTCGGGGGTGGCGGTGAGGGTCGTCATCGTCCCTTCCTTTCTGCGCGCTGCGCCTTCCGGCTGTCGCCGGTGAGGGCGCCCGCGGTGTCGCGCCGGAGCACGAACCGCTGGTAGACGAGTGCGACGATGAGCGAGATCAGGAAGATCACGACGGCGACGGCGTTGCCGTAGCCGAAGTTGCCCGCATTGCGGCCGTTCGCGACCATGTACGTCGCCATAGTGGAGGTGCCGGCCGTCGAGGCGACGTACTGGCCCCAGATGATGTAGACGAGGTCGAACAGCTGCAGCGCTCCGATGATCGACAGGAACGCCCAGATGCGGAGCGTCGGGCCGAGCAGCGGCAGCGTGATGCGCCGCTGGATCTGCCAGTACGACGCGCCGTCCAGCGCAGCCGCCTCGTACAGCTCCTCCGGGATGCCCTGCAGGCCGGCGAGGAAGAGGATGACGGCGAAGCCGACGTACTTCCAGGTCAGGATGCCCATCAGCGTCCAGATCGCCAGGCTCGGGTCGGAGAGCCAGTCGTGGACGAGGAAGTCGAGGCCGAGGTTCTTGAGCATGCCGTTCAGCGCGCCGTTCGTGGCGAGCATCAGGCTCCAGCCCGTGCCGACCACGACCTCGGCGATCACGTAGGGCACGAAGATCAGGACGCGGATGATCGACTGGCCGCGCATCTTGCGGTTGAGCAGCAGCGCCAGCAGGATCGCGATCGGACCCTGCAGCACGATCGACATCACGACGATGAACGCGTTGTGCGCCAGCGCCTGCTGGAACGCCGAGTCCGTGAGGATGGTGACGTAGTTCTGAAGGCCGACGAAGTCGGTCGGGGTCCCGTATCCGGCCCAGCGGAAGAAGCCGTAATAGGCCGCCATCACGACCGGGGCGATCACGAAGCCCAGGAAGACGATGACCGCAGGCCCGGCCAGGAGGGCGATCTCCAGGCGTCCGGACCAGCGGCCCTTGCGGGGGCGGCGCTGGCGCGGCGGGGGCGACGCGATCGCGTCGCCCCCGCCGCGCTGCGCGAGACCCGCGGCCGGCGCGACGCCGGTGGTGTTCTCGCGGATGTCAGTCACGAGCTAACCTGCCTCAGCCCTTCTTGGCGGCGTCGTTGGCCGCCTGGATGAGCTGCTTCGGGTCGCTCTTGCCGGCGAGCATGTCGACGACCGCGACGTTCAGCGCGTTGCCGACGTTCTGGCCGAGGACCGTGTCGAGCCACTGCGAGACATAGGGCGCCTTGTTGTAGGCGGCCAGCACATCCTTCAGGTAGGGCTCGGTGACGACCTTCTGGGCCTCGGAGTTCACCGGCGGGGCGTTGAAGGCCTTGTAGTAGGCCTCCTGCTGGTCCGTGGTGGCCACGAAGTTGAGGAAGTCGGCGCACTCCTTGGGGGCCTTGACCGAGCACGAGTACCCGTCGACGCCACCCATGATCGAGCCCGGCTCGCCCTTGCCGCCCGGAACCTCCGGGAACGGGTAGAAGCCGAGGTCCGGCAGGGGCTTCTGGTCAGGCGTGAGGGACGCGATCACTCCCGGGTCCCAGGCGCCCATGAGCTCCATCGCGGCCTTGTGGTTGGCGACCAGGCCGGCCGAGCTGCCCGCACCCTGCTGGGCGGAGGTGGTGAGGAAGCCGTCGTTGAAGGGCTTGGTGTCGGAGAACTTCTGCAGGTCCTCCGCGGCCTTCAGCCAGCAGCCGTCCGAGAACGACTTCGAGTCGGCGGTCTTCTCCATGGTGGAGCCGGCGCACTCGCGCAGCGCGAACCAGTAGAACCAGTGCGCGGCGGGCCATGCGTCCTTCGCGCCGAGCGCGATGGGGGCGACGCCGGTGCTCTTGAGCTTGGTCACGTCGTCGTTCAGGTCGCTGATCGTCTTCGGCGCGTCGGTGATGCCCGCGGCCTTGAACAGATCCTGGCTGTAGAACAGACCGCCCGGGAGCACGGCGATGGGCATGGCCCACACCTTGTCCTGGTAGGTCTCGGCCTTGAACGAGCCCTCGGAGATGTTCTTCTTCGTGTCGGACGACACCTTGTCGGTGATGTCCATGAGCTGACCGGCGTTGACCATCGCCGCCATCTTGCCGCCGCCTCGCTGCAGGAAGATGTCGGGGGCGTCGCCGGAGTTCAGCGCGGTCTGGAGCTTGCCGTCGAGGTCTTCGTTCTGGATCGACTGGACCTTGATGGTGACGTTCGGGTTCTTCTTCTCGAAGGCCGCGACGGCGTTCTTCCAGAACTCCTGGCCGGGGCCGGTGGTGGAGTTCTGCCAGAGGGTCATGTTGACCTTGCCGTTGCTGCTCGAGCTGTCGGAGCCTCCGCTGCACCCGGTGAGGGCGAGCGCGCCGGCCATCACGACGGCCGCTCCTGTGAGGAGCTTGGTGCCTTTCATGTGATTCCAACCTGTTCTCTTCGTTGAGGTGGGGACGACAGGAGTGTCGCAAGCGCTGAGCACGGTGTCAAACGTTTTCGAAAACCTTTTCTACGCTATGCTCAACGGCCATGGGACGACGTCCGACCATCAATGACGTGGCGGAGGCAGCCGGTGTTTCGGTTGCCACCGTCTCGAAGGCTGTGAACGGTCGCTACGGTGTGGCGGTCGAGACGGTCGAGCGCGTGCTCCAGGTCGTGCAGGAGCTAGGGTACGAATCCAGCCTGGTCGCAAGCAGTATGCGGTCACGCCGCACGGGGGTCATCGGCGTGCTGGTCGCGGACTTCGAGCCGTTCTCGGCGGAGATCCTCAAGGGCGTCGGCGCCGCCCTCCACGACTCCCGCTACGACCTGCTGGCGTACAGCGGCTCGCGGCAGCCGTCGAGCGAGGGATGGGAGCGCCGCTCGTTGAGCCGGCTGAGCGGAACGCTCATCGACGGCGTGATCATGGTGACGCCGACCGTGGTGAGCGCCAACGCGGACGTGCCGATGGTCGCCATCGACCCGCATACCGGCCGCGCCGACGTGCCGACCGTCGAGTCGGACAGTTTCGGCGGGGCGCGCAACGCGATCGCTTTCCTGATCGGGCTGGGCCATCGGAGGATCGCCTTCGTCGCCGGACGCCCGGACCTGCGCTCATCGAGTCTCCGCGACGCGGGCTACCGCCGCGCGCTGGGGGAGGCGGGCATCCCGTTCGACCCGTCGCTCGTCGCGGTGGGCCGGTACGAGCACGACACGGTGAAGGAGGTCGCGCTGCCCCTGCTGGCACGCGCCGATCGGCCGACCGCGGTGTTCGCGGCCAACGACATCTCGGCGATCGCGGTCATGGAGGTGGCGGCGGAGCTCGGCCTGGACGTGCCGCGCGACCTCTCCGTCGTCGGCTTCGACGACATCCCGGAGGCATCGCAGTACAGCCCGCCGCTGACCACCGTGCGTCAGCCGATGCAGAGCCTGGGCGCGGCGGCGGCCGACCTGCTGATCGCCCTCATGAACGGCGAGACGCCCGAGCGCACGCACCTGCGTCTCCCGACGCGCCTCGTGCGCCGCGCCACCACCGCCCCGCCCGCCTGACGCACCCACTCGCGCCCCCGGCTCCGCGATTCGTGACGAATGGTCCCGATTCGTGACGAATGGCGACCATTCGTGACGAATCGATGCGGGGTGCGGCGCGGTGGCGAGGGTCAGGCTTTGAAGCGGGCGGCCAGCCACGCGGCTTGCGTGCGCCACTGGAGGTGGCCGCCGCCCTCGTGGTCGTTGAACGGGTAGACCTCGATCGCGCGGTCCTCCGCGGCGAGGTGGTTGTACGCGGCGAACGTCGTCGACGGCGGCACCACCGTGTCCATCAGCGCAACCGAGAACAGCGACGGCACGTGGATGCGGCGGGCGAAGTTCACTCCGTCGAAGTACGAGACCGTCCGGAACACGTCCTCGATCTCGTCGCGGTGCACGGACAGGTAGGTCGCGATCTCCTGGTACGGACCGCCGACCGCGACCTCGACGCCGCGGCGGAAGGCGCAGAGGAACGCGACGTCCGGCATCGCCGCGGCCACGTCGTTTGAGAGCGCCGCCGCCGCGAGCGCGATGCCGCCGCCCTGGCTGCCGCCGGTCACGGCGATCCGCGACGCGTCGACGAACGGCAGCTCCCGCACGGCGTCGACCGCGCGCACCGCGTCGGTGAACACCCGGCGGTAGTAGTACGTCTCGGGCGAGTGGATGCCGCGGGTCATCACGCCGGGGGTGGCCGGCCCCGAGCCGTGCGGGTCGGGGGTGTCGCCGCCGCTGCCCCATCCACTGCCCTGGCCGCGGGTGTCCACGAACACGTGCACGTAGCCGGCGAGCGCCCACGAAACGTTCTCGCCGGCGAGTCCGCGGCCGCCGCCGTACCCCTGGAACTGCACCACGGCCGGCAGCGGGCCGTCCGCCTCCAGGGGCCGCGACACCCACGCGCGCACCGGCTCGCCGCCGAAGCCCGGGAACACGAGGTCGTCGACGACGAGCTGGTTCACGGGCGTCTCGGCCGGCGTCAGCTCGGGCACTCCGCCCGCCGCGCGTGCCTCGGAGACGGTGCGCGCCCAGAACGCGTCGAAGTCGGCCGGCTCCTGCACGTCCGGGCGGAATGTCAGCAGGTCGGCGTGGGACAGGTCGGTGAGCGGCATCGGTCTCGCTTTCGGCGCGGTTTTCCGGGGAGGGCCGACGGCGGCGGGGTACACCCGGCGCAGGTCGGCGTGGCCGACATTGTGGCACACCGCGACGACCGCGCCGCGAAGGGGCCCGAGTGGATGTGCGACAGTGGCACCATGCCCGAGCCCACCCGACCGACGTTGGAGGCGATCGCCCGCGAGGCGTCCGTGTCGCTGTCCACCGTGTCCAAGGTGCTCAACGGGCGGCCCGGCGTCGCGGCCGCGACGAGGCGGCTGGTCGAGGACCTGCTGCACGACTCCGGCTACGCCCGCCGCGGTGTGGATGCGGAGCGCGGCGAGACGGTCGAGCTCGTGCTCGAGAACCTGGCGAGCGAGTGGTCGGTGGAGGTGATCCGCGGCGTGGAACGGGTGGCCCGGGAGGCCGGGCTCGCCATGACCCTGTCCACGATCGGCGACTACCACGCGGCCGGCGACGACCTCATCACCGGGGTGCTGCGGCGCAAGCCGGTGGCGGTCGTGCTGCAGTTCTCGAATCTCACGGCCGACCACCGGCGGCAGCTCCGGGCGCGCAACATCCCCTTCGTCGTCGTGGACCCGGCGGGCGACCCGCCGCCGGACGTGCCCGCGATCGGCGCCACGAACTGGGCGGGTGGACTGGCCGCGACGCGTCACCTCGCCGCGCTCGGGCACGAGCGCATCGCGGCGATCGGCGGGCCGGCCGACCTGCTGTGCTCGCGGGCGCGAGTCGCCGGGTACCAGGCGGCGCTGCAGGAAGCCGGCCTCCCGGCCCCTGCGCCGGTCGAGTCTGCGGGCTTCGCGCGCGCGGACGGCGAGCGGGAAGGGCGCCGCCTGCTCGGCGCCGCGCCGGCGGAACGCCCGACCGCGATCGTCTGCGCCAACGACATGCAGGCGCTCGGGGTGTACGACGCGGCGTTCGCGCTCGGCCTCGACGTGCCGGGCGACGTCTCCGTCGTCGGCTTCGACGACGCCCCGTCCGCGTCCTGGGCCCGCCCGCCGCTCACGACGATCCGGCAGCCGCTCCAGGAGATGGCGGAGGAGGCCGCACGGCTGGCGCTGCGCCTGCGCGCCGGGGCGGCTGAGAGTACCCGCCTGGAGCTCGCCACCAGCCTGATCGAGCGCGGGTCGACCGCGCCGCCGTGCTCCTGACGAAAGTTTTCCAACCTCGCGCCGAAACTTGCTCCCGCTCCGGTGGCCGTCCTAGCGTCGCTGAGGGATCCACGGGAGGAAGGCCGACGATGACCGACGACACACCCAGGCTCCGCGTCGCCATGATCGGCTACGGCTTCATGGGCGCCGCGCACTCGCAGGGCTGGCGGACCGCTCCGCGTTTCTTCGACCTCCCCGCCGAGCCGGTGATGGATGTGATCGTCGGGCGCGACGCCGCCCGCGTCGAGGACGCCCGCCGCCGCTTCGGCTGGCAGCGCGCCGCGACCGACTGGCGCGAGGTCGTCGCCGACCCGGACATCGACATCGTCGACATCTGCACGCCGGGCGACAGCCACGCCGAGATCGCGATCGCGGCGCTCGCGGCGGGCAAGCACGTGCTGTGCGAGAAGCCGCTCGCCAACACGGTCGCGGAGGCCGAGGCGATGACGGAGGCGGCCGAGGCCGCCGCCGCGCGCGGCATCCGGTCGATGGTCGGCTTCAGCTACCGCCGCGTGCCCGCGATCGGCGTGGCCCGTCGGCTGGTGCAGGAGGGGCGGCTCGGCGAGATCCGCCAGGTGCGGGCGCTCTACCTCCAGGACTGGCTGCGCGACGAGGATGGTCCGATGACCTGGCGCCTCGACAAGGCGGCGGCCGGGTCGGGCTCGCTCGGCGACATCGGCGCGCATGCCGTCGACCTGGTCGAACACCTCACCGGCTCGCGGCTGAGCGGTGTGTCCGGCACCCTCGCGACCTTCGTCGAGGAGCGCCCGCTGCTCGGCGAGACCGTCGGGCTGTCCGGCACCGCCTCCGAGGAGCGCGGCCGGGTGACCGTGGACGACGCCGCATGGTTCACTGCGCGCCTGACCGGCGGAGCGGCGGCGGGCGCGATCGGCGCCTTCGAGGCCACCCGCTACGCGACCGGGCGCAAGAACGCGCTGCGGATCGAGCTGAGCGGATCGCGCGGGGCGATCGCTTTCGACCTGGAGTCGATGAACGAGCTGGAGTTCTACGACGCGACCGCGCCGGCCGGCGAGCAGGGGTTCGTGCGGATCATCGCGACCGAACCCGAGCATCCCTACATGGCGAACTGGTGGCCGACCGGACACGCGATCGGCTACGAGCACGCCTTCAGCCACGAGGTGGTCGACTTCGTCACCGCCGTGGCGGCCGGAGAGGACCCCGAGCCGTCGTTCGCCGACGGCCTCCACATCCAGCGCGTCCTCGACGCCGTCGAACGCAGCGCCGCCGCCGGCAGCGCCTGGACCCCGATCCCCTGATCGACGAACCCCGACCCACGAAGGAAGCATGAGCAAGCACGCACTGATCGTCCGCGGGGGCTGGGACGGGCACATGCCCGTCGAGACCACCGACCTCTTCATCCCGTTCCTCCGCGACAACGGCTTCGACGTCCGGGTCGAGGAGGGCACGTCCGTCTACGCCGACGAGGAGTACCTGACCGGCGTCGACCTGATCGTCCAGGTCAACACGATGAACACCATCGAGGATGCGGAGTTCCGCGGCCTGCAGAACGCGGTGCTCAACGGAACGGGCATGGCGGGCTGGCACGGCGGCATCGCCGACTCGTACCGGAACAACGCGGACTACCTGCACATGATCGGCGGACAGTTCGCGCACCACGCGGGCAAGGACCCGGCCGAGCGCGTGGGCGACCAGAGCGACAACTACATCCCGTACACCGTGCACATCACGGATTACGGGAAGACGCATCCGATCACCGAGGGGATCGAGGACTTCGACCTCGTGACCGAGCAGTACTGGGTGCTGAGCGACGAGTACAACGACGTACTCGCGACGACCACGCAGGAGGTCCGGCCCTGGGACGCCTGGAACCGCCCGGTGACCTCGCCCGCGATCTGGACCCGCCAGTGGGGGAAGGGGCGCATCTTCGTTTCCGCCCCCGGCCACCGGCTCGAGATCGTCGAGAGCCGCCCGGTCCGCACCATCATCGAGAGGGGGCTGCTGTGGGCAGCCCGTTGAACGTCGGCGTCATCGGCGTCGGAGTGATTAGCAAGCAGTACTTCGAGCACGTCCCGCAGCTGCCGAACCTGCGTCTGACGGCCGTCGCCGACCTCGACCTCGACCGCGCCTCCGTCGTCGCCGCCGAGCAGGGCGTCGAGGCGCTCTCGGTCGAAACGCTGCTCGCCGACCCGCGGGTGGATGCGGTGCTCAACCTGACCATCCCGGCCGCGCACGCCGAGGTCGCCCTCCGTGCGCTCGACGCGGGGAAGCACGTGTACGGCGAGAAGCCGCTCGCGCTGTCCACCGCCGAGGCCGCGCCCATCCTGGCGCGCGCGGCGGCGAAGGGACTCCGCGTCGGCAGCGCGCCGGACACCGTGCTCGGCACCGGCATCCAGACGTCGCGGGCGCTGCTCGACGAGGGCGCGATCGGCGACCCGGTCGCCGCCGCGGTCTCCTGGACCGCTCCCGGACACGAGCTGTGGCATCCCGCTCCCGCGTTCTACTACCAGC
>Ga0209455_1001432_pt1 | contig 10799 bp, 11 predicted proteins | sample AraplaCol_mCL_r2_FD_184275 | JGI IMG/M metagenome (GOLD analysis project Ga0209455, IMG submission 184275) | Arabidopsis root microbial communities from North Carolina, USA - plate scrape CL_Col_mCL_r2 (SPAdes) (version 2) | ecosystem: Host-associated > Plants > Roots > Endosphere | place: USA...
CGGCTGTTGCGGCTGCACCTGCTGCGGCTGCTGCTGGGTCGACTGCGAGCCCGACGAGTCGTCCCCGGACGACGACGAGTCGCCTCCGGAGGACGACCCGGTGGAGTCGCCTTCCGATGATCCCGGCGACGGAGTGCTCGACGTCGACGTCCCGGTCGAGGCGCCCGTCGACCCGGTCGCCGTGGAGCCGGTGTGCGTCGTCGCGAAGAGGACGCCCGACACCATGGCGGTGACCGCCAGGCTCGCGGCCCCGATGAGCCCTGTCAGCCAGCCGACGATCCGCTTCCCGCGTGCGTATGCGGCCATGGAGTCCTCCGATCTCTTCGGTCCTCCTAGGCTCCCCGCGCATTCTTGACGCTTTCTTACGCCGCATCCGAAACCGCTGACAAACGGCTATCGATCCTCTCGGATTCGGCGACGTCAGATGCGGGAGCCTCGATCCGCGGTGACCGGCGCGGGGGCTTTCTCGCGCGATCGCGCGCGCCGACGGCGGAGCGCTCCGATCACGATGGGCGCGACAGAGAGCGCGACGACCACGATCATCAGGACGTCGATGTTGTTCGCGACGAAGGGGATGCCGCCGAGGAGAACACCGACGAGGACCATCACCAGGACCCAGCTGACGCCGCCGAGGGCGTTCCACAGCAGGAAGCGGCGGTAGCGCATGTTCGCGATGCCGGCGGACAGCGGGACGTAGGTGCGCACGAACGGCACGAAACGGCCGAGGACCAGGGACGGTCCGCCGTATCGGGCGAAGAAGGCCTCCGCAGCCTCGAGCCGTTCTGTCTTCAGCACGCGCGCATCCGGTTTGAAGAGGCGCCGCCCGAACCGCTTCCCGAGCCAGAAGCCCGCCTGGTCGCCCAGGAAGGCGGCGACGATCGCGACGACGACGATCTGCCACACCTGGATCCCGAGCGTGGGGGCGAGGATCGCGGCGGTGATCAGCAGCGAGTCCCCCGGCAGGAACGGGAAGAGGAGGCCCGACTCGATGAACACGACGACGGCGATGCCCACGAGCACCCACGGCCCGAAGGCGTGCAGCCACGAGGATGCGTCGAGCAGGGGAATGGACAGGTGCACGATGGATCCTCCGGGGCAGCCGAGCGTGAGCCTCACGAGTTGTACGCTCACGGTGCCCAGCGGGCCAGCCCCTCTCAGCGGCTGCGAAGAAGCGAGCCGCGACTACGGCAGCGCCTCCGGGTCCAGGTTCAGGATGGCGTCCTCGTACAGGCCGCCGTTCGCGTCGAAGGCGGCGCGGGACGGGTTCAGCCACAGCAGGTCCTGCAGCGAGATGCCGAAGCGCTCTGCTACGTAGCCGGGCAGGTCGCCGTGGCCCACCCGGTAGCTTGCGGGGGCGCCCGACGGCGTGGTGGCGGTCACCATGCCTCCGGCGAGCGGACGCGCTCCCCCGTCGACCGGGTGCACGTTGGTCTGGCGGGGCGGGACCGACCAGTGGACGGTGTTCACCGCCAGCACCTTGCCCGGGCCGAGCTCGACGGGGACGCCATCCGCGCTCGCCACCGAGGAGTACGTGACCAGTGCGACGAGATCGGAGGGTGCCGCGCCGACGTTCGCCGACGAAGGCGCTGCCGGCGCGGTCGTCGGGCCCCCGAGCACGTGGTCGCCCATGCCGTGGAACACCACCCCGTCACCGACGCGCGGAGCGACCTCGAGCAGGGTGACCGAAACGGGTATGGGCGCGGTGTCGGTGAAGCCGGAGTACTGGGCGGAGTAGGTGTTGTCGCCGTTGGAGACCATCCGGTAGTGGAAGTGGATGCTGCCCTTCGGCGACGCGACGTCGCCCTGGGCCACGACGGTGCCGGCGGGCACAGGCGTCAGGTACGGGGCCGGCTGCGGCGGGAGGCTCGGCGAGGCCGGCGGCTGCGAGGGCGTCGGCTGTGCGGGTGTGGGCGCGGCCGGGGACGGCGAAGCGGACGGATGGGCGGTCGCGGTCTTCGAGGCATGCGGACGGCTTCCTGCCGTCGCCGCGGCCGGCGCGCATCCGGCGAGTGCGGCGACGACGGCCACCGCGGCGACCAGGACGGCAGCGGGTCTCCTCAGGGCTTCTGCGGGCACCGCTTCATCCTGGTGCCTGGCGACGGGGAGAACAAGAGGTATTCGATCGACTCGGACGATCGGGGACCCTCACCGCCACCCGTAGCGCGCTGCGAGCGCCCGCCGGACGGCCTCGTACGGAGCCGCATCCAGCGCCGCGCCCTCGCGCCGCATCCCCGACTGGTGCAGCCGGAACACCCGGTCGAGCCGGACGAAGCTCGGCCGGTGGCGGCCGTCCCAGTCCCCCGAGCCGATCGCCAGGTACTCCGGCCGCCCGGGATGCTCCTGACTGGTCAGGGCCACCGCCAGCACGGTGCCGCCGGGCTCGGTCGCCACGACGAGGACCGGGCGGTCCTTCCCGCGCCCGTCGGCCTCCTCGTAGGGCACCCAGGTCCACACGATCTCGCCCGGGTCGGCGTCGCCGTCCAGGCGGGGCTCGTAGGAGGTCCGGATGCGGCCGAGCGACCGCGGGTCGACCTGCTGCGTCGGTCCGGACCCGGCGCGTCCTGGCTCAGCCCGTCCGGGCTCAGCGGCGGGAGTCCGCCTGGTCGGCGACGCCGTCGGCGACGCGGTCCGCGACGGGCGGAGCATCGCGCTCAGTGACGACAGGATGCTGCGCAGGGAGGCCACGTCCGGCACCATAGCGGATGCGCGTGAGACCCGCCGTGAAGCGCAGCGCGAGCGCCAGCAGCAGCGACACCGTCGTCGCGTACAGCAGCACGGCCATCCCGGCGACGCCCTGGGCGATGAACAGGTCGAAGTTGCCGCTGTCGACCATGCCGCTCCCGCTGGCGAAGAGCCCGGGGAACAGCAGCCCGACCAGTCCCCCGACGATGGTCACGACGCAGAGCGTCAGCGACGGCCCGAAGCGGGCGCGGGCGGCGAGGTCGACCATCGTGGCGCAGGCCAGCGCCGACAGGGCGCCCACGAGCATCGCCCAGCCGAGCGTGAGCACCCCGGAGGCGGCCGTGACGGACACGAGGCCGGCGAAGGCGCCCCACAGAGCGCTGGTGAGGGCCGGGCGGCGCAGGAGGACCGCATCCACCAGCATCCACATCAGGACACCGGCCGCCGACGCGACGAAGGCGCCGATGGCCATCAGCGGCGCGAACGCGTCGAGGGCGCCCTCGGAGCCCACGACGAGACCCAGCCAGCCCACCCAGAGCGTGGCGCCCCCGAACGCGAGCAGCGAGGGGGTGACGGGATGCGCAGGCTGGTGCTCTCCGCGGCCGCACGCGAGCAGCACGCCCACGGCGCTGCTGCCCGCGGCGACAATGGGGAGCGCTCCGCCGAAGTCGACCACGTGGAGGCCGGCGACCCCCCAGCCGTCGTCGAGTGAGAACACGCCGTAGGCGACCGGGACGACGACGAGCGGCAACCAGAGGACGGTGAACACGATCCAGGCGCGCAGGGTGAGCCGGGACGAGACCGCGACGGCGACGACGGCGGTGCACAGCACGAGCACGGCGATGACGTACCCGGCGCGGGCGAGCGGATACGGGGAGGCGGCGGCCGGGTCCGTGCCGGCGAGCGACGCCAGGCCGGGGTCCGGCTTCCCGAGCAGGTGACCGATCAGCGGGGGGCCGGCGACCATCCCGTAGCCGCCGGCGATCGCGAGGACGACGCTGACGGCGAGGCCCAGCAGCACGAACCGGAACGCACGCGCGGCGCGCGCCCGTCCGCCGAGGCCGCCGACGTAGAACGCCAGCCCGAAGGCGGCCAGCAGCACGAGCGCGCCGCAGAAGAACAGGAGCAGCGCATCCACCTGGTCGGGCGTGGCCTGCGCCGCGGTGCTCCCTCGAACCGGAATCACCCCCTCACCCTAGCGAGGGTGGATGACGGAACGGGGCGCCGCCCGCAGGCGACGCCCCGTCCGTGTCGGGCAGAGGACGGTCAGACCGTCTCGAGGGCGTAGCCCTCCTCGCCGTGCACGACGGTGTCGACGCCGGCCAGCTCGTCCTCGTTCTTGATGCGGAAGCCCATCGTCCGCTGGATGACCCAGCCGATGGCGTAGGCCAGGACGAAGGAGTAGATCAGGACCGCGAAGGCGCCGATCGCCTGAACAGCGAGCTGGTAGAAGCTGCCGCCGTAGAGGAGGCTGGAGAACTGGTCCGTGGCCTCGCCCTTGCTGTTGTAGACGTGGGTGAAGCCGAAGATGCCGATCCAGAGGGTACCGATGAGGCCGCCGACCAGGTGGATGCCGACCACGTCGAGCGAGTCGTCGAAGCCGAGGCGGAACTTCAGGTCGATCGCCAGGGCGCAGACCGCGCCGGCGACGAGGCCGAGGAGGATCGCGAAGCCCGGGGTCAGGATGTTACAGGCCGGGGTGATCGCGACCAGACCCGCGACGGCACCGGATGCGGCGCCGATGGAGGTGGGCTTGCCGTCCTTGATCTTCTCGACGATCAGCCAGCCGATGGTCGCGGCGGCCGGGGCGGCGAGGGTGTTGACCCAGGCGATCGCGGCGACGCCGTCGACTGCTGCCTCGGAGCCGGCGTTGAAGCCGAACCAGCCGAACCACAGGAGCGCCGCACCGAGCAGGGTCAGCGGGACGTTGTGCGGCTTGGACATGCCCTTCTGGAACCCGACGCGCTTGCCGAGGACGAGAGCCAGGGCGAGACCCGCGGCACCGGCGTTGATGTGGACCGCAGTACCACCGGCGAAGTCGTTCACGTGGAGGACGGCGGGCGCCCAGCCGTCGGCGAGGTTGAACACCCAGTACGCGACCGGGAAGTAGACGACGGTCACCCAGATGCCGGCGAACACCATCCACGAGCCGAACTTGGCGCGGTCGGCGATCGCACCCGAGATCAGGGCGACGGTGATGATGGCGAAGGTCGCCTGGAAGCCGGCGAACGCGAGACCGCCGAGGTCGGGGGTGATGCCGTCCTTCCCCATCAGGCTGGACAGGAACCAGTCCGGCGTGCCGAGGAAGTGCGGGATGGACGGGGTTCCGAACGCCAGGCCGTAGCCGTAGACGACCCAGAGGACGCCGACGAGCGCCATCGCGCCGAAGCTCATCATCATCATGCTGATGACGCTCTTAGCCCGAACCATGCCGCCGTAGAAGAAGGCGACGCCGGGGGTCATCAGCAGGACGAGGGCCGCGGCCACGAGGAGCCACAGGGCGTTGACCGTCCCTGCCTCCGCGTAGTCCGCTGCTGTGTGGAGCACCATGCGAATCATCTGCCTCTCTGTGCAAGCCCCGCGGGTTCATGGGGTTTCGGGGTGGAGCCAGTTTCGAGCCGAGAGGTTTCCGTGGAGGGATGCTCGTGTTTCGCGGTTGTTACGCATCCCGGTCGCGTGTAAACACTGTGTTTCCGGATGCTTCCGATGCGCCCCGCAGGCGTAGGGAAACGGCCGGGATGCCGTGTGCACGCGAAAGGGAGGTGCGCCGTGGGACCGCAGCGTATCCAGCTGAGCCGCCGCAAGGGCTGGCGGAAGCCCGAGAACACCGTCGTCGTGGCGAGGCCGACGAAGTGGGGCAACCCGTTCCCGATCGCCGAGCTCGGGCGCGAGCGCGCCATTGCGGCGTTCCGCGCGATGCTCGACGACCCGGAGGAGCGTGCCGCGGTGGGCTACCCGGATCCGGACGAAATCCGCGCCGCCCTGGCCGGCCGGAACCTGGCCTGCTGGTGTCGGCTCGACCAGGCGTGCCACGCCGACGTGCTGCTCGAGGTCGCCAATCGAGGACCGGCCGCTTAGGCCGCCACCTTCTCCCGCACCTGGCGCTTGGCGCGGCCGAGCAGCGCCGACATGCCGCGGATCCGCAGCGGCGAGACCGCCTGGGTGAGGCCGAGGGTCTGCGGGAAGTCGTCGGGTACCGCGAGCACCTCGTCCGCGGTGAGCCCCGCGAGACCCTGGACCAGGATGGACGCGAAGCCGCGCGTGGTCGGTGCCTCCTGCGGGGCGGTCGCAAACAGGTGCACGATGCCGTCCGCATCCACCTCGACGAAGATGAACACCGGCGCCTGGCACTCCTCGACCCGCTCGAACAGGTCGGGGTGGTCGCGGTAGCGCTCGGGCAGCTCCGGCAGCTCGTCGGAGAACTCCAGCAGCAGCTGGAGGCGGTCGTTCTGCTCCAGCGCCTGGAAGTCGTCGCGGATCTCGGCGAGCGCGCCCGTCAGTTCAGTCACCCTTCAAGGCTACGTCTGATTCGGGGACGCCCGGTCAGCGGGCCGGGACCTCGCCCGGTTCCGTGCCCGTGACGATCGGGACGCGCACGGCCGAACCCCACTCCGTCCACGAGCCGTCGTAGTTGCGGACGTTCTCGAAGCCGAGCAGGTGCGTGAGCACGAACCAGGTGTGGCTGGAGCGCTCGCCGATGCGGCAATAGGCGATGACGTCGTCGCCCGGCTTCAGCCCGGCGCCGTCGAGGTAGACCTGCTCGAGCTCGGCGCGGCGCTTGAAGGTCGCGTCCGGCGCGGCCGCCTTCGCCCACGGCACGGACTTCGCCGACGGGATGTGGCCGGCGCGCAGGGCGCCCTCGGTCGGGTAGCCGGGGATCTCGGTCCGCTCGCCGCTGTACTCCTCCGGCGAGCGCACGTCGATGAGTGGCTGCGAGCCGAGAGCGGCGAGGACGTCCTCCTTGAAGGCGCGGATGACGGTGTCGTCGCGTTCGACGACCGGGTACTCGACCGCAGACGGCTGCGGCACGTCGCGGGTGAGCTGGCGCCCCTCGGCGATCCACTTGTCGCGGCCGCCGTCGAGGAGGCGGACGTCGTCGTGGCCGAACAGGGTGAACACCCAGAGGGCGTAGGCGGCCCACCAGTTGTTCTTGTCTCCGTAGATGACGACCGTGGTGTCGCGGGAGATGCCCTTCGAGCCGAGCAGCTCGGCGAACCGCTCGGAGCTGACATAGTCGCGCACGACGGGGTCGTTGAGGTCGGTGTGCCAGTCGATCTTGACCGCGCCGGGGATGTGACCGGTGTCGTAGAGGAGGACGTCTTCATCCGACTCGACCACGACGAGCCCGGGTTCGCCCAGGTGGGTGGCGAGCCATTCGGTGCTCACCAGCCGCTCCGGATGCGCGTAGCCGGCGAACTCGGGCGACGGGTCGGTCTCGATGGTCATACGGTGTCCCTCCCGGAGACGGAGCGAGGTCGCGGGGATAGGCTGGAGAGCCTGCGACGCAAAGGAATCTACGTCCAGCGTAGGCGGCTGAGAACGGCCGCGGTAAGACTTCGACACAAAGGTGCACAACCCGCCATGACCCTCGAGCAGACCGGCGCCCTCCCCCGCCTCGCCGACCGTTCTCCCCAGATCACGGGCGCCGAGATCGCCGAGAGCCTGGTGCCCCCGTCGCAGTTCGAGCACGCGACGTTCGAGTCCTACCGGCCCGACCACGACTACCCGTCACAGGCCGAGGCCGTCGCGACCCTGAAGCTGTTCGCGAAGACGTGGGAGCCGCAGCGTCCGGCCGGCCTGTTCAGCCGCAGCCGGAAGAAGGTGGAGGCGATGAAGCCGGGCGTGTACCTCGACGGCGGTTTCGGCGTCGGCAAGACGCACCTCCTCGCCGCGCTCTGGCACGAGGCTCCCGGGCCGAAGTACTTCGGCACGTTCATCGAGTACACGGCGCTGGTCGGCGCGCTCGGCTACGCGGGCGCGGTCGACCTGCTCCGCGGCTCGACCCTCATCTGCATCGACGAGTTCGAGCTGGACGACCCGGGAGACACCATGATGATGACCCGGATGCTGGGCGAGCTCGTCGCCTCCGGCACGCGCATCGCGGCGACCAGCAACACCCCGCCGAACGCCCTGGGCGAGGGGCGCTTCGCCGCGAGCGACTTCCTCCGCGAGATCCAGTCGCTGTCCTCGAACTTCCAGACGGTCCGGATCGACGGCCTCGACTATCGCCGCCGCGACACGACCGGCGCCGCCGTGACCGTGGAGCCGGGCGCCTACGAGCGGATCGTCGCCACCATGGCGGCCCGGGGCGAGGCGGTCACGAGCGACGACTTCCAGGACCTCATCGCGCACCTGGCGACGGTGCACCCGTCCCGGTACATCAAGATCATCGAGGGCGTGGATGTCATCGGCCTGTCGGGCGTGGAAGTGCTGCACGACCAGATGGCAGCGCTGCGCCTGGTGGCGTTCATCGACCGCGTGTACGACGCCGAGATCCCGATCGTGCAGACCGGCGTCGCCCTGAACGACGTCTTCGACGACGAGATGCTGGGCGGCGGGTACCGCAAGAAGTACCTGCGGTCGATGTCGCGCATGATCGCGTTGACCTCCGGCGAGCTGCCGCCGCACGACGACTGACGCGCGTCCGGTACGTCAGGCGGCCGGATCTCCGACGGTCTCCGCCGTCGCCGGCACGTGCACCCGCAGCCACTCGGCGATCGCCCCCGACCACTTCGCCTCGTCGTAGTTCCACAGCTTGGTGTGCAGCGCGGTGTCGAACGGCACCAGCGTGACGATGTCGCTGCGGACCGCGGCGAGCGCGCGGGAGCCGGTGGAGGGGACGAAGCCGTCGTCGTCGCTGTGCAGGATGAGCATGGGGAGGCTGAGCTCGGAGGCGCGGGCGACGAAGTCCATGCTGCGGAGGTCGATCGGGGCGCCCTGGCCGGTGATGGGGCCGCTCCACTCGGCCTCGATGAGACGCAGGGCCGCACGGGTCATCACGTCCGGGATGCGCAGCATGTTGCCTTGGTACTCGAGGGTGTCAATCCAGTCGATGACGGGCGACTCGAGGACAATGCCGGTCACGTGCTCCACGCCACTGCCGCGAGTGATGGTCTGCAGCACCACGGCGCCGCCCATCGACCACCCCATCAGCACGATCGAGCGCGCGCCGTGCTCCACGGCGTAGCCGATGGCCGCCTCGATGTCGCGCCACTCCGTGCCGCCGAGGCCGTAGCGGCGGTCCTCGCTCTCGGGCGCATCCCCGTCGTTGCGATAGGAGGCGAGCAGGCAGGTGAAGCCCGACTCGTGGAAGACGCGCACGGCGCGCAGCCCCTCCTGCCGGGTGGCGCCCCAGCCGTGCACCTGGATCACCCAGCGTCCCGGGTCCGCGTCGTCCGGCGCGGGGAAGATCCAGGCGGGCGCCTGCCCGAGATCGGTGGGGATCTCCGCGCTCACCACCGGGAGGCCGAGCTCCTTCGGCTGGAGGTAGTAGTAGCCGCTGATGCGGGCGCGGCCGGCATGCACCTCCCCGAACTCGACGCCCTCGAGCTCGCGGGTGACACTCCCGTCGCCCCGCTCGAGCAGTCCGCCGACCTTCGCGAAGGCGGTGTCGCCGCTCCACCACAGGCCGAACCGGCCGGGCATCGACGCGTCCGGCGTCGCACGCAGCGTGACCGTCCCCGCATCCTCGTCGAATGAGCGGATGGTCTGGTTCTGGGGACGGCGACGCACCGGTGTGATCACAGTGCGGGCGACGCGCGTGGTCACCACGGCACCCAGCGCGGCCGTGGCCAGCACCAGTGCCCCGGCGACGAACGCCGCCGTGCCGAGTGCCTTGCCGAACCCCGATCGAGTGCCGCTCTCCGCCATAGTGCGAGCGTACCTGCGGACGCCGGGAGCCGTCCTCAGGACTTCTCCAGGCGGCGTGCCTTACTACCCGGACACGGCAAAGGCTTCTAGTGTTCGAAGCGTGCCGACACCGACATCCCCACCGCAGCATCCGGCGGAGTTCGCCACGGCGCTGCAGTCCATCCGCGCCGCAGTGTCGCGACCGGAGCTCGTCATCGAGGAGATCCCCGCGCCCGCACAGCTGGCGCCGTACTCGGTCGCGCTCGCGGCCGACGTCCGGCCCGCCCGGCACGGGAGCGACTCCGACCTCGGCACCGGCCGCTTCATCCTGCTGTACGACCCCGACGAGCCGGAGGCGTGGGGCGGCCCGTTCCGCATCGTCTGCTTCGCGCAGGCCCCGCTGGAGACCGACATCGGGCTCGACCCGTTCCTCGCCGACGTCGCCTGGTCGTGGCTGGTGGATGCGCTGGACGCCCGCCACGCCCGCTACACCGCCGCCAGCGGCACGGCCACCAAGATCATCTCCACCGGGTTCGGCGAGCTCGCCGCCCAGGGCGACGGATCGCAGATCGAGCTGCGCGCGTCCTGGAGCCCGCTGGAGTCGGACGTCTCGGCGCACGTCGAGGGATGGGGCGAGCTGTTGTGCATGCTCGCCGGCCTCCCGCCGACCGGCGAAGGGGTCAGCCTGCTGACCACGCGGGCTGCCTCGCCGAGAAGGACACCGCGTGGCTGAGCACACCGTCATCGACACGCGGGACGGCTACCAGCGGGCCGTCGAGCGGATCGTCGCGGGCGAGGGCCCGATCGCGGTCGACGCCGAACGGGCCAGCGGCTTCCGGTACTCGCAGCGGGCGTACCTCATCCAGGTCTTCCGGCGCGGATCGGGCACGTTCCTGTTCGACCCGCCGGCGATCGGACGCTTCGACGAGCTGAACGACGCCATCCACGACGACGAGTGGGTGCTTCACGCCGCCACGCAGGACCTCACCTGCCTGCGCGAGGTGGGCCTCGACCCGTCGATCGTGTTCGACACCGAGCTGGCCGCGCGTCTGCTCGGGATGCCGCGCGTCGGGCTCGGGACGGTCGTCGAGGAGCTGCTCGGCATCCACCTCGCCAAGGAGCACAGCGCGGCCGACTGGTCGACGCGTCCTCTGCCCGAGCCGTGGCTGAACTACGCGGCGCTGGATGTGGAGCTCCTGCCCGACCTGCGCGACGCGATCGCCGCGCTGCTGGACGAGGCCGGGAAGATGGACATCGCCCGGCAGGAG
>Ga0209455_1001433_pt1 | contig 10791 bp, 7 predicted proteins | sample AraplaCol_mCL_r2_FD_184275 | JGI IMG/M metagenome (GOLD analysis project Ga0209455, IMG submission 184275) | Arabidopsis root microbial communities from North Carolina, USA - plate scrape CL_Col_mCL_r2 (SPAdes) (version 2) | ecosystem: Host-associated > Plants > Roots > Endosphere | place: USA...
TTTGGCGAACGGCACCGGCTATCAACCTTAAGCGGTGTTTTGCATGTCGATCTTATCAACACCAATAATAAAATAGATCAATCAATAAAGCTACAGCTGGTAAACGGGCTTGCCTGGGGCGACTTTTTATTGCCCGACTCGTTGCCAAAAGGCAACTACCGTATTAGGGCATACACCCGGTGTATGCGCAATGACGCTGACGCGTCTTTTTTTGAGCAGGTGGTTACAGTTGGCTCGGTCGAAAAGGAAAAGATTGCCGAAAGTACGCCGGCAGGGGCAAAAATAAATTCAAAACCCGACGTACAATTTTTTCCCGAGAGCGGTAGCCTGGTAAATGGCCTTAGGTCAAAAATCGCCTTTAAGGCAATTGGTACAAATGGCAGGGGGATTGACGTGGCCGGGGAGATATTGGATAATAACAATATTGAAATATGTCGTTTCACCTCAACTCACTTAGGTATGGGATATTTTTATCTGCAGTCGCGTGACGGTAAAAGCTATACAGCCAGGTTAACTTATGCTGATGGAACGCAGGATGTCGTCAAACTACCTGTTGCAGAACCGTCGGGTTTAACATTGGCTGTAAACAACGATTCGTTGCCAAAAGCATCGGTACGGATTGAAGCCAACAAGGTCTGCTTTGCTCAAAACCGGGATAAAAACTACATGCTGCTGATTTATTCGGGCGGGGTTGCAACATCAGTTACCTGCAAGCTTGATAGCAGCATAATATTACTGGATATTGCCAAGCGACACCTGCGCACAGGCGTTGCGACGGTCACCCTTTTTTCCCCCGAAGGTGAACCATTGTGCGAGCGGCTGTTTTTCGTACAAAATTACGACCAGATTAAGCTTGATATAAAAACTGACAAAACTGTTTATGCAGCAAGAGGAAAAGTAAACATCAGCCTATTGGCAAAAAACCGCGCCGACTCTGTAACTATGGGCCATTTTTCGGTATCGGTTGTAGACGAAAGCAAAGTGTCAGTAAACGAAAACGACGAAAACAGCATACTAGCCAACCTGCTGCTCACTTCGGATATAAAAGGTGATGTAGAACAGCCAAACTATTATTTTACAAATGTTAATGACGATGCACGCACCAACCTTGACCTGGTAATGCTAACCCACGGCTACCGCAGATTTGAATGGCGGCTCTTGCTTGATAATTTGTCCCCGGCTTTAACTTATCAACCTGAAAAAAATCTGGAGATAACCGGAACTGCGAAAATGTGGGCGGCAGGGTACTGTCAAAAGGTACAGTATCATTAATTGCGCCATTTAGCGGCCCCGGAATTTTAAGTGCCGTTACGGATAATAAAGGAAATTTCAGCTTTACCAACATGGCTTACGTGGACTCAGCGAAATTTATTTTACAGGCGGTGAATGCAAAGGGCAGTAATAATACGGTGCTTACCTACAATAAGGATAAGCCGGCACCTGTTGCGTTTTGTCAAAAACCTCAATCGATTGTGGCGGATACGGCAATGAACACCTACGTGAAAAACAACCAAAAGCAACGCAACCAACTGTACACGCAGGGGTTAATAGGCGGAAAAATGTTGAGAGAGGTAAAAATAGACGCCCGCAAACGCGATGACAACTACAGAACACAGAGTCTTGCCGGCGCCGGGAATGCCGACCAGGTTTTGCATAGTAAGGACATAGGGTATGGGCTGTTATCTGATAATTTGAACGGGAAATTGAGAGGCGTTGTTTTTGTGAGTGGTGTGCCTCATCTAGAGATAGATGGTAAAGCAATGCTTGTGATTGTTGACGGTATTGAAAAAGCACGTTTACCAACTTCGGCAAACGAAGTTGAAACTGTTGAGGTATTAAAATATGCAAGCGCAAGCATATACGGGATGAACGGTGCTGGTGGTGTGTTAGTTATAACAACAAAAATACAACAGGGGAAAGAATTGAAGGACATTTCTTCAAAAGGCATTCTACCCATAACCGCGAGAGGCTTTTACAAAGCACGCGAATTTTATTCACCTAAATATGCGGGCGCTACCGACAACAAGCTTGCAGATTTACGAACCACCATTTACTGGAACCCCGAAATAGTAACTGACAAAGACGGGAATGCCCAATTTGAATTTTATAATGCCGATGCCAAAGGCCGCTACCGCGTTGTAGTTGAAGGGATTGATGAAAAAGGTAACCTCGGCCGGCAGGTTTACCACTATAAAGTAGAATAGTTTTCAAAAAAACTACTAACTATTTAGTTATGGTTGTTTTTTTTGATAGCTTTAAGTGATGAAAAACCTCTCCTTAACACTATTGCTCTTTTTGGTATCGTTATGCTGCCTGGCACAAAACACCATAACCGGCCGCATTATAAGCCAGGCTGATACCAAACCTGTAGCCAATGCGAATGTTTTTTTGAGCAATGCAACCATAGGCGACCATACTGCCGCCAATGGCGCGTTTACGCTGACTGGCATAAAGCCCGGTAAATATCAGCTGGTGGTGTCAATTGTAGGTTATGATACATATACCCAGGATGTGATTGTAACCCACACCAATATCGATTTGCAAACCATTACCATCTTCCCAAAATCCATCGGGCTTAAAGGGGTTACAATAAAAGCAAAAGCGGGGGCCGACGCAGACAGGCCACGCTACCTCGCCTGGTTTACAAACGAGTTTTTAGGCAGTTCTGACCTTTCAAAAGAATGCAAACTGTTAAATCCCGAGTTGCTTGATTTTAATTACGACAACGCTAACAACATACTTACCGCCACATCGATCGATTTTTTAGTTGTACAAAATGATGCGCTTGGATATAGGGTGAAATACCTGCTTAAAGATTTTACGCTGGAATTTGGGGAAGAACAAGCGCGCACATTCAGTTATTCAGGTTCAGTGTTGTTTGAGGCTATGAAAGGTAGCCCGGCGCAGCAAAAAGAATGGCAAAAGCACCGGCAGGAAGTGTTTGAAGGTTCGCAAATGCACTTTTTACGATCAGCAATTGCAGGCAGCCTCGAGCAGGATGGCTTTAGGGCTCTGCGTTTGCCGGCTAACCCGCAGCGCCCCGCCGATAGCGTAATAGAGCTAGGCCTGAAGGTAAGCGAAATATTAAAAAATGATAAAAAATACCGCGATTCGCTGGCGTACTGGAAGAAGAAAGCCGCGCTCCCTAAAAACATTGATAAACTGGATATGGCTCCCCTAAAAAAGGAAGACATAATTACCGGGCCCAACAAACAAGGCATATACACACTTAATTTTAACGGTGATGCCTATTTTATCACATACAACAAATACCATCATTTTAACCGGAGCGCCCGCAGCAAGCTGTCAGATCCTGAAAATAAAGATAATACGCTGGTAAGCTTCAGCCATCCGCGGTTATTGTTTGATGCCAATGGCTCTGTAATTAATCCAAATGGGCTGCTTTACGATGGCGTTTGGGTGCGGGGCCGCCTGGCAACTTTACTGCCGCTTGATTTCGAGCCGCTGCAGAACAATACCGGGGTTGAGATTGACAGCGCCCTTGTAAAAAATATTACCGGTAAAGTAAATGCTTTCACTACAAACCATGTTACTGAAAAAGCATATCTGCATTTCGATAAACCGTATTATGCCGCAGGCGATACCATGTACTTTAAAGCTTATTTAACCCTCGGAGATAACCATTCCCTGTCGCACTTAAGCCGTATATTGTATGTTGATTTGATAAATACAAACAACAAAATCAGCACCTCGTTAAAGTTGCTGGTTACCGATGGAGTAGCGTGGGGCGATATTGCATTGCCGCGCACCCTTACTAAAGGCAGCTACCGGGTGAGGGCGTATACGCAGTGGATGCGTAATGAAGGGGATGCGGCTTTCTTTGACAAAACCATAACCATCGGCTCGGGCTTAGCCGGCGCCCCGGCTGCTGTCCAAATAAAACCTGCTGCTGAAAAACCCGACATCAAATTTTTTGCTGAAAGCGGAAACCTTGTCACCGGCATATCGGGAAAGATTGCCTTTAAGGCTGTTGGCTCAGGCGGTTTAGGTGTTGACGTTAAAGGCGTAGTATTTGACAGCGACAATAAAGAAATTGCAACATTTGCGTCGGCGCATTTGGGGATGGGGGCATTTAATTTAACCCCGGCAGAAGGTAAAACCTATACCGCAAAAGTAACTTACGCTAATGAAGTGCAGGATGCGATTGAACTGCCCAAAGCTAGTCCGAATGCAATAACAATGGCCTTTACCGACGTTGGCAGATTATACTCGGTAAAAATAAACAGCGGCAAACAGTGGTACCAGCAAAATAAAGGTAAAAGTTATACGCTGATCGTTTATTCAGGCGGCGTGCCACAAAGCTTTACCGTGAAACTGGATAACCCGCAAGTTAGCCTTGATGTTTTGAAAAGGGACTTTCGCACCGGGATAGCAACGGCCACCTTATTTACGGCGGGCGGCGAGCCCCTGTGCGAGCGCTTGCTTTTTGTGCAAAACAGCGACCAGCTAAAATTAACTATCAGTACAGATAAGAATACATATGCTGCACGCTCAAAGACAGGGATAAAGCTTAACGTAGCAGGCGGGACCGGCGACCCTGCCTCGGGGCACTTTTCGGTAGCTGTTATTGACGAAACGAAAGTGCCGGCTGACGGGAACAGTGAGGCGGGCATTTTGGGTAATATATTGTTAACCTCCGATTTGAAAGGATATATTGAGCAGCCGGGCTATTACTTTGCCAAGCCAAATGAAAGAACCGCCGCCGATCTCGACCTGGTAATGCTTACCCATGGCTACCGGAATTTTGAATGGCAAAAAATATTAACCGGAGTTCCACCCGGTCCTTATCAACCCGAAAAGGGGCTTGCCCTCAGTGGCATGGTAAAATTTAATGGCAAACCTTTAAAAAACGGCAAGGTGAAACTGTTTAGCCGTTCGGCAGGTGGAATGATATTGGATACACTGTCAGACGCCAATGGGAGGTTTATTTTTGATAACCTTACATTTGACGATACAACAAAATTTGTATTACAGGCCCGTACCCCGAAGGATCAGAAAGAAGTAGATATTAAGCCCGACAGTGCATTGACTTCGCCCGGTATTTCCTTAAAAAACTTGCCAGCAATGCAGCAGGAGAACCTCTCGGTATACGAACAAAGCAGCAAGGCGTTTTTAGATGAGCAGGACAAAAATGGCATCAATAAAAGCGTACATATGCTGAGAGAGGTGGTTGTTAAGGACAAAAAGATAAACCCGTTGGAGCACTCGGACAACCTTAACGGTGCCGGCAATGCCGACCAGGTGATAACCGCGGAATGGTTGGAAAAGTCAGGTTATACTACTCTTTACGATGCCGTAAGGGCCAAGGCAACTTCAATAATTTTTACACCCAATCACAAATTGCGGTCAAACCGTACAGTGGTGAATTTTTTGAAAGATCCAAAACCCGACTATATGCTTATAATAATTGACGGGACCCCTCAATTTGATGACACCACCACGGGCGGTATAGACACTGGCCCCCTGGATTTCTTGATTGCAAGCGACATTGAAAGTGTTGAAATACTTCTTGGAGCTCATGGCACAGCGATATACGGTACCGTAGCAAGTGGCGGTGCTATAATAGTTACTACAAAACGTGGCCGCGCGGTAAATAACTATTATAAAGAATCGCCGGGAGTAATTACGTTTAAAGCCAATGGCTTTTACAAGGCACGGCAGTTTTATACGCCCAAATATGAACACAGCGAAGCCGACGCCACTAAAAAGGATTTAAGGACAACCGTTTATTGGAACCCCGAAATCCCGACCGACAAAAGCGGAAACGCTCAATTCGAGTTTTACAATGCCGACGGTAAAGGCAGCTACAAAGTAGTTGTTGAAGGCATTGACGCCGAAGGCAATTTAGGCAGGCAGGTGTTCAGATATAAAGTGGAGTAGGGAAGTCTTATTTTTCAAAGTATAAAAGCTGCATGTTTTCGCCATCAAAAACAGCATAGCTGCAAGCATTTACCCATTCGCCAAGGTTAATGTAGCGGCTTTTATCATTTAGTTTGATATCCAGCGGCAGGTGGCGATGACCGAATATAAGATAGTCGTAAAAATGCGTTTGCAAAAGCTGATTGCAAAAAGCTACCAGCCATTCCTGTTCCCCGGGCTTACTGTCTGGTTTACTCAGGTTAACTTTCCGGCTGTGCCTCGACCAGTAGTTGGCAACTCCCACACCGAGGTTTGGATGGATGCGGGCAAAAAGCCACTGACAAAGCTTGCTCCGGAAAATACGCTTTAAAAATTTGTAAAACGTATCGCCGGGGCCTAGTCCGTCGCCATGGTGCAGGTAAAACTTTTTACCGCCGCGCTCAATCTCCAATTCGTCGCTGATGATGGTTGCGCCAAGCTCCTGTTCAAAATAATCAAACATCCACATGTCATGGTTGCCCTTGAAAAACCAGAGTTTTACGCCTTCATCGCTCAATTCGGCCAGCTTGCCTAAAAACCGGATATAACCCCTGGGGACAACTGTTTTATATTCAAACCAAAAGTCGAAGACGTCTCCCATTAAAAACACTTCGGCCGCATCCGCTTTAATCATATCCAACCAGCGCACCAGGCGGTCTTCGCGCTCGCGGCTGCTGGCGTAGGTGCCGGTGCCCAAATGAAAATCGGAAGCGAAATATAATTTATTGCGGATAGCCATTATGGCTGTAAAAATAAGCTAATAATATTTAGATGCGCAAAAGGTCGTGGCATCGTTAAAAAAAATAGCCCACGCGAGGTGGGCTAGCTAAAGTAATTTATAACCGCTCTTTTCAAGAGTGGATAAATTCGAAAAATATGCCGGGCCTTACCCCAAACAGCATGGTGAAAAAATGATTTTGCGCCCCAGCAAATCAAGCCATTATTAAATGGCAAAGGTTTTTATTATGATGCAGTATTTAACTGCTGATTATTAAATGGATTGGCTTGCTCGCACACCTGGTTTACAAGGTCGCGTGATAACGGTTTGGTCATAAATGAATTAACGCAGGCATATTTTTTCGATTGAAAAACATCAGCCGTACGAATTGATGAACTCATGATGTGCACCCGCACATTTTTATGAGCATCTGCGTTAAAGCTTTCCAATTTGTCTAAAAACTCCCAGCCTGTTAACTGCGGCATATCAAGGTCAAGCAGTATTACATCCGGCATGGTGCCACCGTCTTTATTTTCTTCTAAATAATCTAAAACTAACCTGCCATCAAAAGTGTAAGTAGCTTGCTGGCAGTTATAATTATTATGCAACAAGCGCTGCATAATATAGTGATCTGTCGGATTGTCATCAATTACTACAAGTTTGCACATGATAAATAGATTTAATGTTTGCTAATATAAGTATTTTAAAACTAACGTGTTAGCTATTGATAGTCTTTGTAATAATTTAGTTACAACGTTTATTAACAATACTTCCGGCATTAATAAGGCAATAGGCATGCCACATAATTTTTTGAGATTTATAGCTGATTTTTATTGTAGCGAAAAAGTAATTTTACCATTGGTTAATAGTTTAACGCTTTGTGGGAATATTGAGACCGCAATTTGTGGAAAATTTGGTGCACGTATTGGGGATTAAATTGGGGCGGGGTAAATGTGTTGTGCCAAAAAAACTCTGCCAAACCAATACACTTCAACAAATCGTCATTGCGAGGAACGAAGCAACCTCTACACAGGACAGTCACGAACCTTTCTGTTTGTGGGAACCAGGAAGTCGGCTTACAGTTCGCCACAAAGTTTTTGTTCCGGGACTAGCATGGTGCAGTCCGCCAGCTGGCGGATCGTTCCTTGCAATGACGAGCGGAGAGAGGCTCAATTCTACTTCGAAGCTAACTCGTTTGCCATTGATCTTGCGCTCTCTGCCAATCGTATAAATTCCGACCGGTAACCTTCTTCATCGTTCCCTTTGGCGCCTTTGGCCAGGCTGATAGCCTGTGCATAGGTTGATTGCTGTTTAAATTGCGAACCACGCAGCAGCATTCCAAATTCGGCAACTGCAGCCGCAAACCTGAAATCGACAGAGGTGGCCTCCAATGGTTTTGGGTTATCTTTAATAGATACCTGGCTTAACTTACTAGTTGCCGAATCAGGGTCTTTATACCTGAATTTGATAGTCATCATCTCATCTGATGATTTATCTATACTGGCAGGAAGCGCTTTTTGATACTTTAAAGGGTCCACACTGCCGGCATAATCATCTTTTATCCCGGCAGGTACTATTTCATATAAGGCGGTCACTGTATGACCAAGGCCCATATCGCCTGCATCTTTTTTATCATTATTAAAATCCTCTTTGGCCAGCATACGATCCTCGTAACCCAATAACCGGTATGCCTGTACTTTCGCCGGGTTAAATTCAACCTGTAGTTTCACGTCTTTTGCAATGGTAAAAAGGGTGCCGCCAAATTCGCTAACCAGGGCCTTATGCGCTTCGGTGATGTTATCGATATAAGCATAATTCCCGTTGCCTTTATCGGCAAGGGTTTCCATTTTACTGTCTTTATAGTTCCCCATACCAAAACCCATTATTGATATAGCAACTTTGCTATCACGCTCTTTAGTTATCAACTGTTCCATGTCGCCATCACTTGACGGGCCGACGTTGAAATCTCCATCGGTACACATAACAATTCGATTATTGCCCTTCGCCCTAAAATTCTCCCTGGCAATTTTGTAGGCCAGCTTCAGGCCTTCGCCCCCGGCAGTGGAACCACCTGCGGCCAGGTTTTCGATAGCATCATTGATGGTTGATTTTTTATCGCCGCCGGTAGCAGGCAGCACAAGCCCCGCGTTGCCGGCATAAGCCACAATAGCTACCCTGTCCTGCGGCCGCAATTGTTCAACCAGCATTTTCATTGATGATTTTACCAATGGCAATTTATTGTCCTGGAACATGGAGCCCGATACATCGATTAAAAACACCAGGTTTGAGGGCGGCAGCTTTTGGGCATCGATAGTTTTTGCCTTGAGGCCGATGCGTAACAACCTGTGTTTTGCATTCCACGGCGCTGCTGATAATTCGGTATGTATTGCAACCGGGCCGCCATCGGTTGGTGCTGGTAAGTTATAGTGAAAATAGTTGATCATTTCCTCAATACGTACGGCGTCGGCTGGAGGCATTTGCCCCTGGTTAATAAAACGCCTTACATTGCTGTATGACGCCGCGTCTACATCAACAGAGAAAGTAGAGAGCGGGGCGTTTTTAACCGTTGTGAATGCGTTTTCGGTAATACCGGCATAGCTTTCATCGTCATCATCGCGTTTGGTTACCACAGTTTTATAGCTCTTGTCTTGTGTTTGCGAGATGGGCCTCAAGAGTGTTTGTTTTTCAGCAGTTGCGGGTGCAGATACATAGCCGGAATAATCCTGGCCTTGCACAGATCCGTATCCGACTACCACAACCTCATTCAATTGTTTTGCATTTGTTTCAAGATAAACCTTTAACGTATCTGTTTTCCCCAGTTTTACCGTTTTACGATTGTAACCAACGAACGCAAAAGCCAGGTTTTTAGCTGCCTCGGGCACTTTAATCGTAAATTTACCCTGATCGTTTGTTACGGTTCCAATTGGGGTGCCTGGTACCTTTACCGATACGCCAGGCAAAGCAAAACCGTCGTCTTTTGAATAAACAGTCCCCGTGATGGTGCGGGTATTGCCATGCTTAAACCCTGTTAAGCCGGCAAAAATTAAAATAAATAATAAAAGCTTTTTCATAATGCGTTTAGTTTTCACTGATGATGCTGTAAAACACACATTTCCATAAGCCATTTAAAAAAATTAATTTTACCACCCCGTAAATGAATTTTTTTAGGAAACCAGTTAAGCCAACCGATGCAGACGATGATAAACTGCTAATCCTTTACCGCGAAAGCGGTGATTTGCTGCATTTAGGTAAACTTTACGAAAAACAAATGCCCCTGGTATACGGCGTTTGTTTAAAATACCTGAAAGACGAAGAACAGGCAAAAGATGCTGTTATGGGGATTTTTGAAGAGTTGACGGTAAAAGTTAAGCAGCACGACATCAAACAGTTTAAAAGCTGGCTATACGTGCTTAGCCGCAATTATTGCCTGATGCAGCTGCGTGCGGGTAAAAAGATGGAGGTAATTAATTTGGATGACGTTATGGAATTTTCATTAATTCTGCATCCTGATGATAACAACCGCGAAGCAGCAATGCAGGCGCTTGAAAAATGTATGGAGAAATTACCGGCCAATCAAAAACAAAGCGTGAGTTTGTTTTATTTAAATGAAAAGTGCTATAAAGAAATAACTGAGCTTACCGGTTTTACCCTTAACGAAGTAAAAAGCTTTATACAAAACGGTAAACGTAACCTGAAAATTTGTTTGGAGAAGAATAGTGAGTAAGCACGAGGCCGACATATTGCTGATCAGGAAGTACCTTAACGGGGAGCTTGATGCCCGTGCCATGCACCAACTGGAAGCCCGCGCACAGGACGACCCCTTTTTAATGGACGCCCTTGAAGGTTATGAAAGCGCCCGCAGCGACCAGCAAAATAATTTAGCTGATTTAAATACCCGCTTACAACAACGAGTTGAACGCAAGGAGCGCCGCATTATACCATTCAGGTGGCTGGCTATTGCAGCATCGGTGTTGGTAGTATTTACCATTGGCTGGCTATGGTTAAACAATAGTCCCAAACAGTCAGTAGTACCCATAGTAAAGTTAGAAAAGCCCCCGGTTAAGACACAGCCTGTTCAGCCATTGGCGAAAGATACCGCCAGCGCAAAGCAATTGGCCGAGAATATTCCGCCACCGTTGGCGCCAAAGCGCGTA
>Ga0209455_1001434_pt1 | contig 10790 bp, 11 predicted proteins | sample AraplaCol_mCL_r2_FD_184275 | JGI IMG/M metagenome (GOLD analysis project Ga0209455, IMG submission 184275) | Arabidopsis root microbial communities from North Carolina, USA - plate scrape CL_Col_mCL_r2 (SPAdes) (version 2) | ecosystem: Host-associated > Plants > Roots > Endosphere | place: USA...
CTTTCGTGCCCTCGCGCGAGCGGCAGCTCGAGACCACCACGCAGGGCCGAGCTTTCATCGATATCGTTCGCGCGGCGTGGGATTGCGACGGCCTCGATGACGCGGTCGCGCAGTGCGAGACAATAGTCTATCCGGTTGCGGTGGGCCTCGTCAGCGCCGCGCATGGCATGACGCTGTCCCACGCGCTGCACGCCTTCCTGCACGCGGTGGTCTCGAACTGGATTTCCGCCGGCAGCCGGCTGATTCCGCTCGGACAGACCGACAGCCAGCGCGTGCTGGCGGCGCTGGAGAGCGTCGTGGCGACCACCGCTGCCCGCGCGCTTCACGCTTCGCTGGACGATATCGGCAGCGCGACGTTCCGCGCTGACCTCGCCAGCCTCCGCCACGAGACGCAATATACGAGGTTGTTTCGGTCGTGACGCGCTCCAACTTTCTCCTGTCATCCCCTCAGGCGCGCAATTGCGCGCCGAGAACGCGGGGACCCATAACCACCGGCGTCTATTGTTTGAGGCAGCGTCAGCCATTCTGCCCGACCGATGAATCACGCGGTCGCGACGAGCGCAGATGCGCTCGCGCTAGGGGTCCCGGCATTCGCCGGGACGACGGCAATACGAGGATTATCTGATGTCATCATCTCATGGCCCGCTGCGCGTCGGCGTCGGGGGCCCGGTTGGGTCGGGCAAGACCGCGCTGATGGACCTGCTCTGCAAGTCGATGCGCCAGCGTTACGACATCGCCGCGATCACTAATGACATCTACACCAAATGGGACGCCGAGTTCCTGGTCCGTTCGGGCTCGCTGACCCCGGACCGCATCGCCGGCGTCGAAACCGGCGGATGCCCGCATACCGCAATTCGCGAAGATGCCTCGATGAATCTCGCAGCGGTTGCAGACATGCGGGCGAGGTTTCCCGGCCTCGATCTGGTGCTGATCGAATCCGGTGGTGACAATCTGGCCGCGACATTTTCGCCCGAGCTTGCGGACCTCACCATCTACGTCATCGACGTCGCTGCCGGCGACAAGATCCCCTCCAAGGGCGGACCCGGCATCACCCGCTCGGACCTGCTCGTCATCAACAAGATCGACCTCGCGCCGCATGTCGGCGCCTCCCTGGAGAAGATGGAGACCGATGCGAAGCGCATGCGCGGCGAGCGGCCGTTCGTGATGACCAATCTGAAGAAGAGCCAGGGCCTCGACCGCATTATCGCTTTCATCGAAGCCAAGGGCGGGCTTACACCATCGAACTGACGGCTCGTTGCCGGCGCGCCCCCCTGACGCTCGTTCGCGCGTTGCCGTTAACCTTCCCGCTTGCAGCCGTGCCACAGACGCAAAAAAGCCGCAGGCCGCCCGGAACAATTTTCTTCTGCGCTCATTGCCATCCAGCCGGAGTCCCGCTGAGGGCTTGCGGTGGGACATTCGTGTCTTCCTGCCGGCTGGCCCAGCGCCGAGCGAATGTCTGAACCATCGCGCCGGCTGAAGATTTTTCGTCTCTTTCGAATTCTCGAGGTTCGCTTAAAGGGGGCGCTGCGAAATGAAGCGAACGTCGGATTGCGTCGTGCTGATAGCTCAATCATTATCTCTCTCGGTTGGCTTCTTTGGTATATGCAAGCGTAACCGGTCCGGGCATTTGATGACTCGTTTATCCCTTCGCCAACACCTGACATCAGAGTAAGCGAGTGCTTCGGCTGGGCGTTATTATCGGTGTGATCGCGCTGGTCGGGACCGTGCTGTCCGGACTTGCCGCCTACCGCGTCCACGACCAGGAGCTGGCGATCGACCGCATTGCGCTGGCGCGTGCGATCGATGTTCATGCCAGCCTGGTGCAGGACCGCCTGACCGAACGCGAGCTGCTGGCGCGGGTCGCCTCGGGCCTGTTTCGGGCGCCTTCGGTGATCAAAGCCAATATGCTGCAGCCGTTGCGCTCCTCGATCTACGCGTTCAAGACCGATTTTGTGGTTGCCGCATGGATCGCGCGGCTGAAGCCGGACGAACTCACCGCCGCGCACAACGAGTTGCAGCGGGCGGGATTTGCCAATCCAACCATCCGCAACTTCGATGACAAGCCGCTCGACGCCGAGAACCTCAACCACCCGATCGACGTGTTGATGGATCTCGAGCCGCGTAATTCGGAAACGTCGACTTTGCCCGGGCGCGCCCTCGACGACGAGCCGACGGTGGGGCCGATGCTGGCGCGCGCCATGACCGAAGGCAAGCCGATCGCGTCCAACCCGATCCCGCTGCTGCGCGTCGACGGACCTATCGGACTCGTGCTGGCCGCCCCGGTCGCGCCGGAGGGCGCCAGCACGGCGGCCGGCTTCGTCACGTTTTCCTATGAGCTCGGGCCGCTGATGCTGACCAACGACGATCTGTCGCTGTTCTCGGTCGCGCTCAAGGACCCGCGCAGCGCCGAGGACGAACTGATCGCCAACGAGCAGGGCGTGGTGACGACGCGGACGCGTCTACCGGACGCGGTGCCGCCATCGGCGACACGCACGGTGACGTTCGGCAATCGCGACTGGACATTGGCCTACTACGCGAAGAGCAACGCGGTGCGGCGGGCCGAGCAGACCGCCGCGATCGTCGGCGTCATCGGGCTTGCTTTGACCGGCATCGTCTGCGGGTTGTTCGGCTATGTCGCCTACAACAATCTGCGGCTCAGCCGGGAAATCCAGGTGCGGATCGGTTTCGAGCGCCGGCTGACAGCCGTCATCGACGAGCTCAACCACCGGGTCAAGAACATCCTGGCGGTGATCCAGTCGATCGTGACGCGCACCCTGCGCCACGGCAGCGACATCGACGTCGCGCGCGAGCTTCTGATCGGCCGCATCCACGCAATGTCCAACGTGGTCACGCTGCTCAGCGAAAGCCAGTGGCAGGGCGTGCCGCTGCGCGGCCTGTTCGAGGCGCGCGCGATCCCGCATGCGGAGCGCATTGCGGTGATCGGTCCTGATATCACGGTCAGCGCGCGCGCTGCGCAGAGCCTGTCGCTGTTGTTCTTCGAGCTCGCCTCGCATTCGGACGAGGGACTGTCGCTGGTCGGCAAGCATCCGCACATCACCGCGAAATGGGAGATCACGGGCGAGGGGCCGGAGGCGGTGTTCAATTTCCGCTGGGAGGAGTTCAACACCAGCGAGGCAACGCGCCGGGCGGACAGCGATTTCGGCCTGATCCTGCTGGATCGCGTCGCGCCGGAAGCGCTCGGCGGCACCTCGAAGCGCTACTTCAACGAGGCGAGCTACATTTATGAGCTGATCGCGCCGATGGAGACCGTGGTCGACATGACCGAGCGCGACCGCACCGAGCAGCTCTCGGCGCCGGTGCGTCCTGCACGCTGATTCTGATCTGGCGTTCCGAGGTCTGCGCCGAGATGAGCCAATCCGGCACAATCGAGCACGCGCGATCAAGCAACAAACAACATCGCGGACAAAAACGAAAGGCGGCCAGTGGGCCGCCTTTTTATTCTGGGGGTGCCGCGCCCTGGTGATCAGCCGCCACTGCCGCCGATCACCGCGCGCACCGTTTCGTCAGGGCCGAAATCCTCGGCGCCCTCCACGTAAAGCAGCGCGGCAAGCTTGGAGCGCGCGCGATTGACGCGGCTCTTGATGGTGCCGACCGCGCAGCCGCAGATCGCTGCGGCATCCTCATAGGAGAAGCCGGAGGCGCCGACCAGGATCAGAGCTTCACGCTGGTCCTGCGGCAATTTGTCCAAGGCGGTCCGGAATTCCTCGAACTCCAAATGCGCCCCCTGCGAGGGATGCGTCTTCAGGGTCTTGGCATAATTGCCTTCGGCGTCCTCGACCTCGCGGCGCCGCTTACGATAGTCCGAGCGAAACAGGTTGCGCAGAATCGTGAACAGCCATGCCGGCAGGTTGGAGCCAGGTTGAAAGGAATCGATGTTGGCAAGCGCGCGGAGCAGGGTCTCCTGCACCAGATCATCAGCCCGGTCACTGTTGCCGCTCAGCGAAATGGCGAACGCGCGCAGGCTCGGGACCGAGGCCAGGATCTCGTCGCGCAGGGAGTCAGTGAGAGGCATCAGTCCCTCCCGTTGTTGTCATTAGATCCCCCGCCGCCCTCCACTTGGGGTTGCGCCTCCGGGACATCAAGCTTTCGGATCAGGTCCGCGAACCGATCCGGAACTCCTTGACGGACGACATCGTCGTACATCGCGCGGAGTTGATGACCAATCCGCGATTGAATCTCCGAGTTCAGTCCGCCGGGCTTGCGCGGTGCCGCATTCTTGCTGGCTTGAGACTTTACATCCTTCATGACCTTTTCCACGTTTCCCCGAGAGTTAAGTCTCTGAAGCTTCAAGAATTATCCTCGCGATGGAGGGGTCTGTCGGGAACTAATGCGACGCCTGCGCAAAAGTTCCCACCAAAAAGGGAACTTTTCTGCGATTGGGGCGTAGTCCGCCATCAGGGGAACCCGGGCCGCCCCCGACGTTGCGCGGCCCTTGACAACAAATGGAGTGGGGATGTCCCGATCACAGCTTGTTGCTGAACATTTACCTCTATTGCGACGGTATGCCCGTGCCCTGACCGGAAGCCAGGGCTCCGGCGACGCATATGTTGGCGCCATGCTGGAAGCTCTCATTCAGGACCCCTCCCTGCTCGATGAGCGTTACGGGCCGCGGGCTGGTCTGTTCCGGCTGTTCACCCAGATCTGGAACTCGGTGGCGCTGAACGATGACACCGAAGTGACGACCTTGCCGATGCCGCCCGAGCGACGGCTCTCCAACATTACGCCGCTGCCCCGTCAGGCGTTCCTCCTGCTGTCGCTGGAAGGCTTCCCGGAGGAGGAGGTGGCGTTCATTCTCGGTACCGAGGTGGGCGAGACCCGGCGGCTTGCCGATAGCGCCGGCCGCGAGCTGGCGGCCGAGATTGCGACCGACGTCCTCATCATCGAGGATGAGACCTTCATCGCCATGGATCTCGAGAGCCTGGTGAAGAATCTCGGCCATAACGTCATCGGCGTCGCCCGTACCCACGCGGATGCGGTGGCGCTTGCCAAGAACAAGAAGCCGGGCCTGATCCTCGCCGACATCCAGCTTGCTGACGGCTCATCGGGCCTGGATGCCGTCAACGAATTGCTACGAAGCTTCGAGGTGCCGGTGGTTTTCATCACCGCTTATCCGGAGCGCTTCCTGACCGGCGAACGTCCTGAGCCGGCGTTCCTGATCTCGAAGCCATTCCAGCCGGCCATGGTGTCGGCGGTGGCGAGCCAGGCACTGTTCTTCCAGCGCAATTCGCGCAATCGCATGCCCAAACCTGCAGCCTGAGGGCTGGTCGCATAAAGAAGCCGGCGCGCTCGGGCACGAGCGCGCCGGCTTTTTCATGCCTGTTTCGATGGCTCACTCGGATCAGCGATCCAGCAGGCGCACCGAATTCGTGTTTGCGCAAATGGCGAACGTCGTGCCGCTCGCATGACGCGCTGGAACAAGCTGCTGGGAGAGAGCGTGCAAATGAAAGCGGGGCACCGCCGGCATCACCACGGCGGTGCCCCGCGTCGCCGGTCAATGGGGCAGGGGGAACAACCGGCTGTCGAGATGACTCCCGAGCCCCGGAGTCGTTCCTCGTTGTCGCAAAAATTTTTGCGGCAAGTCATTTTGATTTTTTGGGCGAATATTTTTGCTTGAGTGGGTCTATTTTAACACACGGTTAAGTGATCGGCCAAACCAAGAACTCTGTTCCCGCGACCAACGTTTGCAATGGCGAGTCGCCAGCAGGGCGAGGGAACGGTAGCCATGTTGTTAGATAGTAAGGTCGTTGTTCTCAGTGCGATTGCATCGGCACTGAGTGTTGGGGCAGTGCAGCTTGCTGCAGGACACGATTTGACGGCCGGGCTGCTCAGCCCAGCCTCGACGAGCGACTTGGTCAACAGGTCCGCGAAGGCGGATCGTGCGCAGGTTCTGCCCTCCGTTGGGCAGACCAAAACCATTTCGCTTCGCCTATCGCAGTTTGCAGATACCTCCTTCTTGCTGCGCGTTCCCGCCGCGCAGGCGCCCGTAAACACCGCGGGCGAGGGCATGGGCACGACGACCTCTCCATCGCAGCTCGTGATCAAGTCCGACGAAGCGAAGCGCGAGACCACGAAGCGTCCGATTGCCTGCGAGCCGAGCGTCAGCATCCTGACCGAGATTGCCAAAAGCCTTCAGCCCGGCCGCTGCGTGACCTGAACACGCTGGGAGCCTCTTAAGAGTGGTGCGAGGCCGACTGCCGATAGCGCGCGCCATGACACGCAAATCGCCTCTCCACCGGGAGAGGCGATTTGCGTTTTGCGTCTCCGTATCGCTCTGGGTGCGCTCGTGCTCGTTCAGATGATCTTCCGATGATCTATTCTGCCGGCGTTTGGTCGCCTGTCGCCTGACGGCTGGCCAACAAACCGAGCGCGATGCCGCCGATGGCCAGGATCGGCAGCAGACGCTTCATGCCGATCGCGCGTACGACCTGGAGACCTGCCGCCATGAGCATCGGATCGGCAAAAGCGCTCTGCGCGGCCGTGCGTGCCGCGGCGGCAACTCGGGCTTGAGTCTGGCGCTTGCGGACCATGTAACTGATCGCGACGATCAGCGTGACGATGAAGAATATGGCGGCTCCGGTCAGACAGGCCGGCACCAAACCATAGTGCTGCAGCGCGAAGACGAATGCGGCAGCGCATAGGAAGCTGGTCGTAATGAACAGGCTGACGGCCGCCGCCACGGCGAGCGACGTCATGCGCACCGTGTGGCCTGTGGAATCCTTGAGATCCTCGATCAGGCGCTGAAGCATCGTCAATCCCCCTTACCTCTCACCGTTCGGCTGCTCGGCAACGTCAAACTCGGCGCCGGACGTCCGACGCCGAGCATTCATCGACTTCGATGGAGCGCCGTGGGCCGGGCTTTCGGTCATCGCGCCGGCGCCGGATGCCAGTTCCTTTCGGCGCCAAATCCTATCGACGCCACGTCACGCCGATCAGGAAGCCAATGCCGAGCGCAAGTCCGACCGTGGCAAGTGGGCGCTGGGTGATGACGTCTTCCAGGGTCTCCTCGATCGTCCCCGCGGCATCCTGCGCCGCGCTCATCATCGCGCTGCCGCGCTCCGACATGTCGTCGAACGTCGAATCCATGTTGTCGCGAGCCTGTCGATACCCCTGCCGCGCCTGCTTGCTCGCCTTGCCGGCGAAGGCGTTGAGCGCATCGGTGATCTGTTCGGTAAGGGCTGCGATATCGTTTTTCACGGCGGAGACATCCTTCTGAAGACGGTCATAGTTCGCTTTGTCGGTGAGATCTCGCATTGCGGCGTCTGCATCGGTGGTCGGCATCGAAAGCTCCCGGACAACAGGCACTGTGTTTGGTTCCGGAAAACGCCCCGTCGCGCGGTAAGTTCCTGGCCTGAAACCGATTAGTCCTGCGGCAGTTGCGGCGAATTGTCGGGGAGAAGATGCTCCTTCAGGATCAGGCCGACGATCAGCAGCGGCGAGGACAAGAAGCTGCCCATCGGCCCCCAGAGCCAGGTCCAGAAGGCGAGTGCAATGAACACGGCGAGCGCATTCAGCGCCAGCCTGCGGCCGATAATGGTCGGTGTGATGAAGTGGCCTTCCATAAAGGTGATGGCGATGAAGGCGAACGGCGCGACGAGGCCGCCACTCAATGTTGGGAAGGCGATAATGCCGACGACCACCAGCACAGCAAACATCGCGATCGGGCCGATGATCGGGATGAAATTCAGCGTGGCGGCGAGCGCGCCAAGGCCGGCCGGATTGGGCATGCCGGCGAGCGCGCAGGCGAGACCGGTCGCAATGCCCACGCCGGTATTGATGAGGGTCACGGTCAAAAGGTAATTGCCGAGATGGACCTCGATCTCGTTGAGGATGCGCAGCGTCCGCAGCCTGGCCTCGTGTTCGGCAAAGGTCATGATCAGCGCCCGCCGCAGGTCACGCCAGCTCGCGATGAACAGCACCAAAGTCGCGAAGAACAGCAGGAATTCGGTGAAGGTCGGCGACAGAAATTCGATCGTGGGTTGCACCCACTCGAATTTCGGAAGCTGGAAGGAGCTGCTGCTATTCTCGGCGCCGCCAGCGCCGATCATCGTCTGCATCTCATGCCACAGCGCGATCGGCCGGTCGAACACATGCAGCTTGTCCCGCAGCCGAGCGGCAAGTTCCGGCAGGCGGTTGCTCCATTCGATCACCGGCGCCGATATCAGGCCGACGATAATGGTGAGGCCGGCGGCGACGGCGGTGACGATCAGGACGGCGGCGACCGGACGGGGAATGCGATACCGTTCGAGACGGCTTGCGGCAGGCGACAGCATGGTGCCGACCACGAACGCCATCACGAGGGGAAGAAAGAAGGCCTTCGCAACATAGAGCACCGCGGTGATGCAGATCACCGTGAGCACCACCATCGCCAGCGCGACGATTTCGGTGCGGCGGATCAAAGGCGGCTGATCGCTGCGACTTTCCGGGAGCGGTGCACCTTCGTGGGCATCGGGCACGAGCCGCTCGGTGGGAAGTACGCGCACCATATCTCTCCCGCGCATGCACGGATACGCCGCGATCGCATAACGCTTTTTCTCGTCCACCAACAACGAGACTGTGCGGAAAGTTCCTCGCGAGATCGTGAGGTGGCCGTCGCTTGACAGGCACGTGAGCGCCACGCGTGCGGCGGAACTACGTCGCGTCCCCCAGCGTTTGGCTGACGAAGCGTCGCAACGCGCGATGCACGTCTCGAAGGGGGCCATCCATGACAGAGCCGGTTTCCGCCCGCGGCAGGTTATCCCTGCGCGCAACCTCTCTCCTGCTGGCCGCAAGCCTGGTCGCACTCATTCCGGCGATCGCTGCGGCGCCCGCACGAGCGCAGGCGCTTGGTTATGCGCCGACGCCGTCCGGCGCCTTTCAGGATCACGAATTCGCTAGTAGTCCCGCGGTGAGCGACGAGGACGGCGCCCTGCCGGACCGTTTCCGCCGCACCATCGTCAGCCTCGATACGCGCGAGGCTCCGGGCACCGTCATCATCGATACCGGCAATACCTATCTCTACTATGTGCTCGGTAACGGCCGCGCGATCCGCTACGGCGTCGGCGTCGGCCGCGAGGGCTTCACATGGGCTGGCGTGCAGACCGTGAGCCACAAGGCCGAGTGGCCGGACTGGCATCCGCCGGCGGAAATGGTCAGGCGCCAGCCCTATCTGCCGCGGTTCATGGCTGGCGGCCCCGGCAATCCCTTGGGTGCACGTGCGATGTATCTCGGCTCCAGCGAGTACCGCATCCACGGCACCAACGATCCGACCACGATCGGCAAGTTCGTCTCGTCGGGATGCATCCGGCTCACCAATGAGGACGTCAGCGACCTGTTCAATCGGGTCAATGTTGGCACCCGCGTCGTGGTGTTGCCGAAGAGCGCGCCGTTGCGGAACGGCACGATGCAAGCCCGTGGCGGCTCTGGCGTCCGGCCGCCGCCGGTGATGACGACGCTGCCTTCAGGGCGGCAGGCAATGACGGTGCCGGTCTCGGCCGTGAATTGAGTTGTCTCGGCCGTCCATTGAACTGATGTGTGAAGGAGAGGACGAGTGGCTGTCAGATCGATAGTGGGAGGAGCGCTGGCGCTTGGCGCGGCCGCGGTGGTCGGCGTCCTAACCCTGCCGCACACCGCGCGGGCAGAGGATTTCCTGTCGACACTGTTTGGCAGCTTCAATGCGCCGCCCCGGCAGGCGTCTCAGCCCTACATTCGCCAGCCCTTCGCGGACGAGAACGCCCCGGTCCGGCGGCGCGCCCGGCGCAGCGAAGCCTCGTATGGCAGCGGCGGAGGCGAGCAGGCCTGGTGCGTGCGCACCTGCGATGGCCGCTACTTCCCGCTGGCGTCAGGCGGTGAGCAGAGCGGGGCGGTGATGTGCAACAATTTCTGCCCCGCCAGCAAGACCGAGGTCGTCCATGGCAGCAACATCGATGACGCCGCCACGGACAGCGGCAAGTCCTATTCGGACCTGCCGAACGCCTTCCGTTATCGCACCGAGCTGGTCGATGGCTGCACCTGCAACGGCAAGGACCATTTCGGGCTGGCGAAAATCTCGATCGAGAACGACCCTACGCTGCGCAAGGGCGATGTTGTCGCCAGTCACGACGGCCTGATGGTCGCCAATCGCAGTGCCGGCAAGCGCGCCGAGCTCAACTTCTCGCCGGCGCCGGAATCGCTTCGCGCGAAATTCTCGCGAGCCCCGGTCGTAGCCTCCGAATGAACCGGCCGCCGACTACGCGGCACGGATCCGGTTCAGGAAGTCGTTCACCTGGTTGCCGAGATGCTGGCTTTGGCTTTCCAGCGTCTCGGATGCCCGCTTGACGTTGCCGGCCGCGGCCGCCGCGGCGTCGGCATCGGACTTCACTCCGGTGATGTTATCGGACACATTCTTGGTGCCCTGAGACGCATATTGGGTGCTGCGCGTGATCTCCTGGGTGGCGGCGCCCTGTTCCTGGACGGCGGCGGCGATCGCGGTGGCCACCTCGTTGACCTCGCCGATGATGTTGCCGATGCCCTTGATGGCGTCGATGGCATCGCCGGCCACCTTCTGGATGTCGGCGATTTGTTCGGAAATCTCGTCAGTGGCTTTCGCGGTCTGGCTTGCCAGGGTCTTCACCTCGGAGGCGACCACCGCAAAGCCCCTGCCGGCTTCGCCGGCGCGCGCTGCCTCGATGGTGGCGTTGAGCGCCAGCAGATTGGTCTGCGCCGCAATGCTGTTGATGAGGCCGACCACTTCGCCAATCCGGCTCGCCGATTGCGCAAGGCCCTGCACCGTGCCGTCGGTGAGCCGGGCCTGA
>Ga0209455_1001435_pt1 | contig 10789 bp, 6 predicted proteins | sample AraplaCol_mCL_r2_FD_184275 | JGI IMG/M metagenome (GOLD analysis project Ga0209455, IMG submission 184275) | Arabidopsis root microbial communities from North Carolina, USA - plate scrape CL_Col_mCL_r2 (SPAdes) (version 2) | ecosystem: Host-associated > Plants > Roots > Endosphere | place: USA...
CCGTCCAGCCTATGGCGACAAGCAACGGAGCCGACTTCTTCAGCAGGCGGAGACTTGCATTCGCATCCACTCCGCTCGACCGAGCGCTTTCCCGTCTTATCTTCTCTGCTTCGCGAAGCGTACGCTCAACGATGTCAAAGGTCAGCGCGGCATGCTCCGAGAGGACTTCGGCGAAGTTCAGCGCCTTGGTCTTTCCGTCTTCGATTGCCGCATCGTAGCGCGTGCGCAATTCCCATGCGAACCAGATGCTTATCAGCGCAGACAGCAGGAAGCCGAACCTGACTTGCGCGTAAAGCGGTGATCGAATGTTCTGAGGCATCGCGCTACCGGAAAGCACAGGACCGAAGCGTGGTCTTCGGCGATGCTGCGCCGATTGCCGAGACATGCGAGCTCTGCTCCGGTCGCAGAGACTTCGCCGAGCATTCGGTCGCGCCGCCACTGGCCGTCCATAGCGGCTTGAACGCTCGGGCCGCGTTGGAAGCTGATGCCACTCGCTCGGCAGGCCGGGGCGGGGTACTCATCCTGATTCCCCGTGAATACGCGACTGCGGTCTTATGTAGTGAGCATCAGCCTAGCGGCTCCGTGTTAACAGAACCTCGCACGATCCGCCCCGTAGTTCTCCGGTCCCGGCGAGGTCGAGAACATGTCCATCCGCGGTTTCAGTTGCGCTTCCCGGCGCGTGCCAGGAAGGCGCGCTCAGCAAGCGAAAGCAGCCGTCCCGCGTGCCATCGTCACAGTATCGAGCGCCGAGAAGAACCCATGTGCTCCTTGCGCCTATCGCCGGGAGGCGAGGGTTGGAGCGGTCGTCCGTTCTTGATTGGCGGGACCGCTCTGCAGCGTCGCTCGCCTTTCGGCGATGGCATGATCGAACAGTTCAAGGACGAGGCCGAATACAGCCAGGTCCTCTTGTTCGATCGCTCCATCATCGTAGCACTTGAGGGTCTCGGCGATGATCGCGTCGACCTCGCGCTGGGGGGCCAGCAGATCCTCTTCAGACCCGGCATCTCGAACCGCCGAGACCGCGGCAAGAATCCGATTGCGGTGGCTGCTGCTGTCATCCCGTTCGTCACGGTTCAGATAGCGACGCAACCAGGCGGCGGCCGAACCGATCCCGGAAAGAAGAAGCAGGGCGAACCAAAAGTAGTCGCCGTACTTGTCGAGAAAGGTCCGCTCGGTCCCGTTGATGACCGCCGCGGCGCCCCTGTGCACGGAGGGCTCCGCCTCCTTCTCCGTCTCCGGCTTGGCGATGTGCGCAGCGCCGGCGACACGTTGCTTGATCGTGTCGCGCACCGCGAAAAGCTGCCGATAGAATGCCGCCGCCTTGGCTTCGGACAATTCTTTTCTGGCCAGGATGAGATGGTTGACGCTGATGGTGTCGACCTTGTCCTCCGGCCAGGCCGGTTCCGCGTTGAAGACGCTGGCCGGAATTTCCTCGGCCTCGTACCGCGCGTGTTTCAAGGCAATGGCCTCCGATGCTTCGATCGGAAGAAACTTCGGAGCTCCGCGCGATCGGGAAGTAGCGGCAATGGCGTCGGCCGTAATCTTGCTGTCGAGCGGACCGACGGCGAAATACGCATCGAGTGTGGCATCTTGCGAAAGTTTTTCGATGTCTTCGGTCCCGAATTGGGCAGTGGCCACCTTGTCCGGCTCGACACCGGAGCCGACGAGAATGGCCCGCAGGACTGCGAGGTTGGCTCCGGTCCTTCCGATGATGCCGACCTTGTGCCCGGCAAGATCGGCGATCTCTCCGATCTTGCCGGTGACCTTTTTCTTGGAGGCTTTGCCCGGTCGTCCAGAGGGCGACCACAGGACAGCGTAGTTCTTGCGCAGGATGGCCAGTGTCTGCGCGTCGGCCGGCATGCCAAGGTCGCCGCGGCCCACCGCCAGATCGGTTTTGCCAGCGCCCAGCAGCGCGAGGGATTCGGCCGCTCCTCCGGTTGTGATCGGGGAGAGCCTGATCGTCCTGCTTTCCTCCTGGAAGGTCTCAGCCATTGCTTGGACCACCTGCTGGTCTTCGCTGCCTGCGGGCCCGACGGCGATCCGGAGGGTCTCGGGTTGCAAGACATATAAGAGGGCGGCTGCAGCGGCGCCGAAGAGGACAAATCCCAAAGCGAGCACGATCAGCAACCTTCGCTGGCGTCGATCGTGAGCACTGCTGGCTGTATCGGAAGGTGACATCGGCTGACCCACGGTGAACAAGTCTTGCTTGGGAGTACAAGCGCGCCGGCGGGAAATGCAAATATGGCAATACGGGTTGATTGTCCCAAGGACGATCCGTCTGTGAGCGCGTGGTTGCTAGCTGGTAGCCATCAACAATCGCCCGCTCGCTGAAATCCCCGTAAGGACTTGATTTTGCTGGTACAGTTGGGTGGGCTCGAACCACCGACCTCCTGTTCCACAGACAGGCGCTCTAACCAACTGAGCTACAACTGCATCCGACGGCCGCCAAACGGGGGCGGCCGAACGGGGCGGAAACTAGGTGCAAGACGCGGATTTGGCAAGGCCAAGACAGCGCAAAGTCCCCTGCCCTGACGCGCTGTTTTTCCGAACCCTCATCTCGGGATTTGCGGGTCCAGCCCTGACGGGCGGCCCAGAAATGACGGCGGCGTTAACCGCCGGAAGACCACCATGTGCAAAGCCCGGGCGCATGGCCCCGGGCTTTGTCTCAGATCTTGCCAGATCGCGTCGTGACCAGGGTCACATCGGCGAAAAACGTCGGCTCAGGCCGCCGTCTTGAACAGCTTGGAGGCGTTGGCCTTGATCGGCTCGACCGTCTCGGTCGCGACCTTCTGGCCGAGTTCGCCGAGCTCCTTGGTCTGGGCGGTATATGTCTCGACCTGCTTGCGGGCAAAGCCCGTCCACAGCTCGAACGCCTCCGCTGGCGACTTGATGCCGAACAGCTGCTGGGCGAAATCCAGGTTCGTGGTGGTGTTGGCCTTCACGAACTCCATCACCTTGGCGGAATATTCGCTGGCGCCCTTGCCGGCGTTGACGAAGAACGCTTCGACCGCGCTGTTGTGGTTCTCGGCGGCGTCCTTGAACTTGGCGTAGCTGTCGCGGGCCTGCGAGACGCCCTTCTCGGCGAAGGCGCGCATCTGCTCAGGAACTTCGAACGGAACGATCGAGGCAGAGAACGGGTCATTGGTCATGGCATGTATCCTTGAAAATGGTTGAATCTGGCCAGGCCCGGCTCGTGGCCTGAAGCGTCGCATTCGGATCACGCAGAGGAGAGCGCCCCTGAGAGCAACTTCTCGTAGAGTTGTATAGTGGCAATTTTGTGCAATGCAATGCATTTTAGTGCATTGCCGCACGTCGGATTGCCAGATCGCAGGTCGGGGACAGTCTGAACCGTCAGCGGACGAAGGGTTGGGCGCGGTGACCTAGGATTTCGGCCTCGCGGCGTCGATGGCCGCCTTGCTGACGGCATGGCTCATCTCGCTCGCCTGCTCGGCCAGGGTCCGCATCTGGGCCTGGACGAACTCGCTGTGCAGCCGCATCACCTCGGACAGGTCCTTGGCGTGCACCAAGGACTCGGCGTAGTCCAGCGAGGACTGCACGTTCTTCTCGGCATAGGCCATCACCCTGCCGCCGATATCCTTGGCGCCGGCGCGCACGGTCGCGCTCCGCTCCTCCAGCGAGCCTGCGGTCTCCTGCGCACTGCTGAGGAATTTCTCGAAGGTCAGGCGCGCCTGCTCGAAGCCTGCTTCCGCCATCGACCGCATTTCCTTGGGAATTTCGAATCCGCGCCCGTTCTCGCTCATGGTCACTCCTATGCTGTTATTGTTCGCGTTGGCGCGGCTGCCTCCAAGCCCGCCTGCTCTGCTGTCCCCGCCGCCGCTGACCCCTCACGGACGTCCCGGGACTCCGCCTTTCCCGATGGCTACGCCATCGCTCACGCTGCCATCGTGAACCTCCGTCGGCGATTTGCAACATGCAACTTCCGGGTGGAACTTGCGAGGCGCGCCCGCGCACGCAGGGCGGAGACCGTTAAGGTTATCCAAGCCTAAACCCGGCATTCAGGTCCCGAAAAGTGGACCTGGGCCCCGGAAAAGGGCGATACTAACGGCTTGTTATGGCTGCCATTCCCTGGACCGCCGCAACCGATATCGGAACGTGCCGTTGTTCGATCGACTCGATGAGTGAGACCGCTTTCCAGTTGCAGGGCTTCAGCGATGCGCGGCTTGCCGTCCACGCGGCCGGCGCATTGCCGGCATGGGTGTGGGCCGCGGACGGCAGCCGGGTGCTGTGGGCCAATCCGATCGGAGCGAAGGCCTTCGGGGCGGCCACCGGCGTTGCGCTGGCAAGGCGCTCCTTCGGGCCGGCGGACGCGCATCGCCGCCAGATCGCCCAGTTGGCGCGGCGGCTGCCCGAGAGCGGCGCGGTACGGCTGGAGCGGCTGCGCGGCTTCGGTGCCCCGCTCGGCACGCTGGCGACCTGCGGCTGCTCCCGGTTCGAGCTGCCCTACGGCAGCCATCTCGCCGAAGGCAGATTTGGCGTGCTGGTCACCACCACCGATACCGGCGTGCGCAGCATGCCATTGACCGAGCGGCTGCAGCGCCTGGTCGACGATTGCGAGGCGCCCCTGCTCGCCTTCACCATCGACGGACTGATGGCCGGTGCAAGCGCGGCCGCACAAGCGCTGTTCGCGCCGCACGACCTCACCGACGAGCGCCTGGTGCAGGCGCGACAGACCGCGCTCGCCGACGGGCACGCCGAAGCGCAGCTCGAGCTCGGCCGGGTCCTGCTCTATCGCGTCGGCAGCAACACTCAGCTCGGCCTGATCGCATGGGTGCAGCCGGGGTCGACCGAGCCGGCGCAGCGGCCCGCCATCGGCGCGATGCCGATGCAGGCACCCAAACCACCTGCGCAGATCCCGTTGGGCGATGACGAGGCCACCGGCGTCGCCCCTGCCTCGCCGACGACCGTGGACGCGGTCCAATCGGACCACACCGGCGCCGCAGATACGCCGCCCGGCCCGGCCAGCATGGCCGGTGACGTGCAACACGATCCGGCTCAGCGGGACGTGAGCGAGGCGGCCGTGCCGGATCATTCCGGCGCCAGCAATGGTGTCGAGGCAGCAGGGAATGTCGTGCCGTTCCGCGCGGCTGGCGAGACCAAGTTTCCGGCGCTGACGCCGGTGGAGAACAGCGCCTTCCATGAACTCGCACGGCAATTGTCGGCACGGCTCGAAGGCGATTTCCAGGAGGCGCAAACCGCGCCGATCGCCAGGGTCGAGAGCGCGACCATGCCGCTGACCGAGTCATTTTGCGAGCCGCCGCGCGGCGAGCCGGCCGAACGTCACCTGGCGGACGACAGCGCCTTGCAGACCGCACCGGACTGGATGACGCCGGATGGGCCGCCGCCGCAAGGCGAGAGCCAGCGCGACCGCATCCTGCTCGATCTATTGCCGGGCGGCGTCCTGATCTACCGGCTGGACCGACTGCTCTATGCCAACGAAGCCTTCCTGTCGCAGATCGGCTATGCAAGCCTCGCCGCGCTGGAGCAGGCCGGCGGGCTCGACGCGCTCTATGTCGAGCCCGGCGTCTCCCCGTCCTCCAGCACGTCAGAGATCGGCACGCCGGTGATGATTTCCGCTGCCGACGGCGGCGCCTCCAGCGCCGGCCTCGCCGCCGCCGCACGCCTGTTCACGATCACCTGGGACGGCGATACCGCGCACGCGCTGATCTTCACGCCGCGCCCCGCCGCGGCGATAGCGCCTCAGCCTGCGCCGACCACTGCGCCTGCCGCCATCGCCGTCGTGCCGGCGCCGCCGCTCGTGATCCCGCCGCCAGCCGGACAGGCCGATGCCGAGGACCTCGGCGCCATCCTCGACGTCACCACCGAGGGCATCCTGATGTTCGATGCCGGCGGCAACATCCATGCCTGCAACCGCAGTGCCGAGGCGCTGTTCGGCTATGACGGCGCGGAGCTGGTCCGGCGCAATCTGATCGAGCTGTTCGCGACCGAAAGCACGCGGCTCGTGCTCGATTATCTGGAAAGCGTGCGCGAAGCCGGCGCGGCCGGCGTGCTGGAGCGGGGCCGCGAGGCGCTGGGGCGGGTCAGCCAAGGCGGGCTCATCCCGCTGTCGGTCACGATCGGGCGGACACGTCCCGACGGGCCGAACTTCTTTGCGGTGTTCCGCGACCTGTCGCAGAGCAGGCGCGGCGAAAGCGAATTGTTGCAGGCACGGCGGCTCGCCGACCGTGCCGCCAACGCCAAGGCCGACATGCTGGCGCGGATCAGCCATGAGGTGCGCGCGCCACTGAACGCGATCATCGGCTTTGCCGAGGTGATGATCGGGGAGCGTTTCGGCGCGCTCGGCAACGAGCGTTACGTCGACTACATGAAGGACATCCGCGGCTCGGGCGAGCGGGTGATCGCGCTGATCAACGACCTGCTCGAGCTGTCCCGCATCGAGACCGGCAAGCTCGATCTCGCCTTCACCAACCAGAACCTGAACGAGCTGGTCGAAAGCTGCGTCGCGATGATGCAGCCGCATGCCAACCGCGCCCGCATCATCATCCGCAGTTCGCTCTCGCATGCGCTGCCGCCGGTGGTGGCGGATGCACGCGCGCTGCGCCAGATCGCGCTGAACCTGATCTCGACCTCGATCGCGCTCGCCAATCCCGGCGGCCAGGTCATCGTCTCGACCGCGATGTCCGATTTCGGCGAGGTGGTGCTGCGGGTGCGCGACACCGGCCATGGTCTCAACGACCAGGAAGTCGCCGCTGCGCTGGAACCGTTCCGCTCGCAAGCTCCCTCGGAGCAGAGCTCCGACAGCGCCGGCCTCAGCCTGTCGCTGACCAAGGCGCTGGTCGAGGCCAACCGCGCGCAATTCCACGTCAAGGCGGCGCCCAAATCCGGCACCTTGATGGAGGTGGTGTTCTCGCGAGCGCTGGCGCGCAATCAGAGCGCAGGCTGAGCTACGCGGCTGCACGCACCGCCAGCGACCGGACCTTGAGGCCGACGAGCAGCGGACCGTAGGCCAGGGCATAGCCGAAGAAGGCCACGATCCAGGCAAACGCCGCCATATGCAGCAACCCCTCGCTGTAATCAGGCGCAAGCACGGCCGCGACCCGGCTCAGCGCCGCAATGATGATGGCGCCGTAGATCACCTGCGTCGCGGCGGAAGCGGTGAGGCGCTGGCCGGTGTGGCCGAGCGTGGCGCGCGTCATCACCGCCAGCGTCATGATGCCCGCGGCGCCCACCATCCAGGCATGGACGCCGGCACTCGGCAGCACCAGGCCGAACGCGGCGGCGGCATTGATCAGGAAGCCAAGCGGCACGAAGGCGTAGCCGACATGCAGGATCACCAGCAGGCGCTCGCGCAGCGTGCGGTCGCCGGCCCAGCGCGCCAGCCGCACGATGTGCAGCAGGCCGGCGAGCACCAGGGCCGCTCCGGTGTAAACGCTATCGGGCGCCACGATCCAGCCGAGCAGGGTCGGCGCGCTGAACAGAAGCACGATCACGTCGAAGCGGCCGAACGGGATCGGCAGCCGGCCGGGATTCTCCTTCACCAGCCAGTTGCGGGTGAAGCTTGGCGTGATGCGGCCGCCGATCAGGCCGATCAACAGCACCACCACGGCGACGCCGATGCGAATGGCCACATCGGCGCTGCCACGGACATGCGCCTCGACGTGGAAAGCGACGTTGCCGGCAAGCAATATCGCGACGATGGCGACCACCGGCAGGTTGCGCCAGTTCTTGCCGGCAACGATTTCGCGCGCCGCGGCCGAGACCACCAGCAGCAGGAAGCCGGCATCGATCAGGAGCGGGATCCACCACGGGCACGCTGCGCCGAACGTCACCGCCAGTCGTCCGGCCAGCCAGACAATGACCAGCGTCAACAGCGGCAGGCCTCGCAGCGGCAGCCGCCCGGTCCAGTTCGGGATCGCCGTGAACAGGAAGCCGGTGACGATCGCCGGCAGGTAGCCGTAGAGCATTTCATGCACATGCCAATCCCGCGGGGCGAAGCCGGAGGTCAGTCGCAGCTCTCCGTAGAACACCGGCAGCCAGACCAGGATCGACAGCCCGGCCTGCGCCGCCCCGAGCAGGAAGAACGGGCGGAAGCCGTTGGCGAGGATCGTCCAGCCGTGCTGGCGCCGGGCATTTGGAGGACTCATTGCATCGCTCCTTCAATTTCTCAGGAACCGGCCGTCTCCGGCCGGTCGGTCATTGAGGTATGATGTACTGGAAGCTCGCCCGCACGAGGTTGCGACAGCGCAAGCTTCTGAGTGCCTGGATGTTCCGGCCCCGAGAACGATCTACAGTGCGCGGCTGTGCAGCCGTTGCGACGCATCGAGATGGGCATCGAACGCGGCGGCCACGCTGCGCACCAGGAAGCGGGAGCCTTCGCGGACCGCGAGCGAACTGCCTTCCAACGCGACCACGCCATCGGAGATCAGCGCCTGCAGCCGCGGCACTGATCGGAGCATCTGCTCCGGCCGGGCGCCGTGGCGCGCGCAGACGGCATCGAGATCGACCCCATGGTCGCACATGATACGCTCGATGATATCGGCCCGCAGCCGGTCGTCGTCGGTAAGGGCGTATCCCTTCACAGTCGCGAGACTGCCGGACGCGATCGCTTGCGAATAGGCGTGGACCTGCACCTCGTTCTGGACATAGCCGTGCGGCAACTGCCCGATGGCGGAGGCGCCGAGCCCGATCAGTACTTCGTTGCTATCGGTGGTGTAGCCCTGGAAATTCCGGTGCAGGCGTCCTTCGCGAAAGGCAATCGTCATCGCATCGTGAGGCAGCGCGAAATGGTCCAGCCCGATCTGGACGTAGCCGGCAGCCTTGAGCGCATCGGCGATGGCGCAGGCCTGGTCGTAACGCGCCAGACCGTCAGGCAGCGATGCCTCGTCGATCTTGCGCTGGTGGGTCTTGAACGTCGGCACATGCGCATAGCCGAACACCGAGAACCGCTCCGGGCGTAGCTCGAGGCAGCGCCGCACGGTGTCGAGACAAGACGCCACGGTCTGATGCGGCAACCCATAGATCAGGTCGAAATTGATGCCGCCGATCCCGGCCTGCCGCAGCCCGTTCGTGACCGAAGCGGTCTGCTCGAAACTCTGAATCCGATTGATCGCCCGCTGAACCACGGGATCGAAGCTCTGCACGCCGAGGCTTGCACGATTGACGCCGGAGCGCGCCAGCGCTGCGATCATCGGCGCGGTGAGCGTGCGCGGATCGATCTCGATTGCGATCTCTGCGGTGGGCAGCACGACGAAAGCGTGGCGCAGCGCGCCGACCAGGTCCGCGAACGCCTCGGGCGCCATGATGGTCGGCGTGCCGCCACCGAAATGGATATGGCCGACCTCGAGCCTGCGACCGATCTGACGCGACACCATGTCGATCTCGCATCGGAGCGTCGATTCATAGACCGCGATCGGCTCGTCGCGCCTTGCCACCATGGTGTTGCAGCCGCAATACCAGCACATCGATCGACAGAACGGCACATGCAGGTAGAGCGACGCGGTCGCATCGGCCGGGATCTCCTTTAGCCAGGCGCCATAAGTCGCGGCGCCGATGGCCGGAGAGAAATGCGGCGCAGTGGGGTAGCTGGTGTAACGCGGAAGCCGTTCCTGCCCGTACGCCGCCGCCAAATTCGCCCTCATCCGTGCACCATCCTCATGCGATCAACAGGCGGCCGATCGCGATGGCCACCTCTTCTCATCTAATCGCACTGCGCCGTGCGCACGTTGCGCTCGATCAAACTGCGCGATCGATATCGTCGCCCACATCTCCCGTTAACGATCCCGGCTGTAACCGCGCGAAAGCTTGCGGCAGCGCAAACAAGCTTGCGCCGGGAAAGCGCATGGTGATTGCGACGGGATACAAATCTCACATCGAGGAGCATCACATGTTAACCCGCAGGGCCGTCATGATCAGCGCAGCCGTCGCAGCCATGCTGCTGGCGACGCCCGCCATTGCCGACGATCTCAAGCTGCCGCGCCAGAAGGTCGATCTGGTCGCGCCGCCGTTCGTGCATCCGCACGAGCAGGCCACCAAGCAGGGCCCCAAGATCATGGAGTTCAGGCTCGTGATCGAGGAAAAGAAGATGGTGATCGACGAGAAAGGCACCACCTTCCAGGCGATGACCTTCAACGGCTCGATGCCCGGACCGCTGATGGTCGTGCATGAGGGCGACTATGTCGAGGTAACGCTGGTCAATCCGGCAACCAACTCGATGCCGCACAACATCGATTTCCATTCGGCGACCGGCGCGCTCGGCGGCGCCGCGCTGACCCTGATCAATCCCGGCGAGCAGGTGGTGCTGCGCTGGAAGGCGACGCGCACCGGCGTCTTCGTCTATCACTGCGCACCGGGCGGCCCGATGATCCCCTGGCATGTCGTGTCGGGCATGAACGGCGCCGTCATGGTGCTGCCGCGCGATGGGCTGAATGACGGCCACGGGCACGCGTTGCACTATGACAAGATCTACTACATCGGCGAGCAGGATCTGTATGTGCCGCGGGACGAGAAGGGCAACTTCAAGTCCTACGACTCGCCGGGCGACGCCTATGCCGACACCGAGGAAGTGATGCGCAAGTTGATCCCGACCCATGTCGTCTTCAACGGCAAGGTCGGCGCCCTCACCGGCAAGAATGCGCTGACGGCCAATGTCGGCGACAACGTGCTGATCGTGCATTCGCAAGCCAACCGCGACAGCCGTCCGCATCTGATCGGCGGCCATGGCGACTATGTCTGGGAGACCGGAAAATTCTCCAATGCGCCGGAGACCGGGCTCGAGACCTGGTTCATCCGCGGCGGCTCGGCAGGAGCTGCG